>ERZ808252.67-NODE-67-length-111915-cov-136.016816_pt1 | contig 111915 bp, 116 predicted proteins | sample MGYA00521242_ERZ808252 | MGnify/ENA primary metagenome ERZ808252 (study PRJEB31516, sample SAMN03275581) | gut metagenome | biome: mammalia-associated habitat; material: feces | host: Papio cynocephalus | place: Kenya | collected 2012-08-07 ...
TGGAGAAGGAGCTTTTTCTCATTGCATCTTGCTAGAATCAATCACTATACCAAATGGCGTTACTTATATTTCAGATTGGACTTTTTCTCATTGTAGTTCTTTAAAGTCAATCACTATACCAAATAGTGTTACCCATATTGGAAAAACTGCTTTTTTCGGTTGTTTTAGTCTAACTTCTATTTGTATACCTAATAGTATTACTTATATTGGCGATGGTGCTTTTTCCCGATGTACTAATTTACTTTATATTAAGATACCAAAAAGTGTTTCTTATATCGGTGATTGGGTTTTTAAAGGCTGCGAAAGTTTGACACATGTTGAACTTCCTGATGGAATTACTTCCATTAAAAACACAACATTTTGTGGTTGTTGCAATCTAACATCCATTAATATTCCTAGCACCATAACTCACATTGGAAAAAATGCTTTTTCTGATTGTAGTAGTTTAACTTCTATTACTATACCTAATAGTGTTGTCTATATAGGTCCAAGAGCTTTTGAAAATTGCCCCTTAACTATTTATTGTGAAACTTCATCCTATCATTTTGGTTGGCGCGATGACTGGTTTGATCCAAACTGTAAAATAATATGGAAAAAATAGAAAAAATAAAGAACTCTTAGATTATTGTGAACTTAAACTTAAATAAAATTATACTTTTTTAGTTCATTTATATATAAATTATTAAAAATACATTTTTATTTTTTACATAAACTTACTAATACCAAATAGTTTATCCATTTTTAAAATACTTTATTATTGGCTTTTAATACCAATATAAACTAAAACCTAAAAAACTACTTAATTTTCTTTCTATAAAATTTTCCATATACATTATCTAATGGAATTACATCAACAAATGATTTAGGATCTTCTTTTTTACAAACAAGTCTAATCTTTGGAATCTCTTTTTTTCTAACTGAAATTAAAATAACATACTTACCTTCTAAACTATAACCACCAAATCCATTTAAAATTGTACAACTGTGTGGTAAAGCTGCAATCAAACTATTAGGTAATGTTTTTTCGCTAGTAATAATTTGTACTTGAACTTTTAAATTTGCAGTATTTATTTTATCCATTGTCATTGTATTAACAACAGCATAAATACATGTATAAATAAATACTGAGAAAGCAGTAGCAACAGGTACAACTTTTTCACTATACATTGGGTCTAATGGTACAATACTTAAAATAGTAAAAAGTGTAACAACAAATAAATTAATCATTAAACTATATTTACCAACTAAAAGAGATTTTTTCTCACTAATATAATAACTAATAACATCTGTTCCGCCAGGACACGTTTCAACAGCAAACGCTAAGCCTGTACTGATTCCAGTACATATACCTGCAAATAATACTCTAGATAATGGTTGATCGATAAAAATAGCAGAAACTTGATTAATAAAAAAGTTAGGATCATTACTCTTTAATAAAATACCAAATATAGAGGCCATTAAAATATTTAAACAAGTGAAAACACAAAAACGTTTGCCTATTTTGCACCAACTTAAAATAATTAATGGAATATTAACAATAAAATATAAAGCCCAATAAACAACATTAGAATTTCCTTCATCTACAATCCATTTAAATTTTAATAATTTTAAGATATGTAAAATTGATTGAGAAAATCCTGAGGCACCACAACTAGCAAGTTGATGAATTTTAACTCCCTCAACATTTGCGATTGCTGTAAAATTTGGGTTAGTAAAAGTATTAAACCCAAAAGCAAAAACAAACGCACTAATCGCTGTTATTATAAGAACCTTCATAACATCTAAAGTATCTTTTTGATGTGGGTGATCATATAAATAATTACAAAGTTTTTGTTTAAATCTTTTTAAATAATACATATATGTAAAATACTATACAACTTTGATAATCTTATTTCTAGCAATAAGGTAAAAAAGGTATATACTATTTGTATACTTTAAATGTAATTTAAAGTTGAAGAAATCATGATAAAATGATATATTTTTAAGGCGTGTATATTCTTTGGAGGATGTTGAATGAATATTCTAAGAAAAATTGCTACTCCTTTTGTAGCTATATGGCGTTGGATTAAAGAAACTGCTTGGGTTCAACCATTATTAATTGTCGGAGTTATATTTGGTATTATTTTCTCAATTCCATCAATAACTAATGCAATCAAAAATGCAACTCAAGAAAACGATGACGGTCTTTCTTACTATAACGAAATTAGATTAAGTCTTGATGATGCATATAATGGAAAATCTCAAGTCGATGAATTTTTAACTGATTATGCTGCAGCACAAGGTTATAAAAATGGTAATTCAAAATATAGCGAAAGCGATTTAAATGCTTTTAAAGAAAAATATGGCGAAAAGTTCTTCTTAGTATTTGCTAAAAGCGATTGCGAATATTGTGAAAATATTAGTGATGCCTTAATTCAATTACGTGATAATTTTGATAGCACATATAAATTAGGCGATACTAGCGAACCATATAAAGCTTATTCAATAATTTGTGATCAAGATATGGGTGATGCTTCAGACTACTATACTGACAAAAAAGCCTTTGAATATATTCTTGATGATCACTCAACAATTTTTGAAGATATGATTAAATTTGGTACCACAAACACCTATTATAATAATCTTGAAACAACTGCTAAAACCACATTAAAAGGATATATTGAAAATTTCTTACAAAGTGCTGATGATGTTCATGTTCCATGTGTTGTATTATTTGATTTAACAAATAACCCATCAAACAATGGTGCTGATTGGAATTATATTGCTAATACCGTTTTCTTTGAAGTTCCAAGTGCTTATGATACAAATGAAGTTACTCGTGCAAACTTCCTTGCTCAAGCCTGGTATGGAACTGGTGATTTCAAAATTAAAAAATAATCATCCTAATTGCTAATTAAAAACCTATGCAAATTGCATAGGTTTTTTAGGCTCTGTGAAATAAAGTGTGTATGGAGAAATATCATACACACTTATTTTCACAGTTTTAAAGGCTTTATATTATTTATTTATCTTAAATTTCTTGTTATAAACTTCAATAACACTTGCTGGAACAAGCTCACTAATATTTACGCCATTATCGTACATTTCATTAATTGTTGATGAAGAAATAAAAGATGTCTTTTTGTGAGCCATAAAAAATACTATTTCAATTTCAGGATCAATGAATTCATTAGCTGATGCAAGTTGCCATTCATATTCAAAATCGCCAACAACTCTAATTCCTCTAATTAAGACACTTGCACCAATTTTTTTAGCATAATTTACAGTTAATCCATCGTCTGAATCAACATAAACATTTTTGATATCTTTTACGGCTTCTTTAATCATAAATATTCTATCTTTTAAACTGTTTCGATATTTTTTAGATGAATTTTTAGCAACTAAAACAATTACTTTATCAAAAATGTTTGTGGCTCTTTTAATAATATCAATATGTCCAATAGTAATAGGATCGAAACTTCCTGGATAAACCGCAACTCTCATAAATCATTTTTCCTTTTTAAAATATTCATATATGTTTTGCCATATTTTAAAATTTTTATATTAAAATTTGCAAAATCATTTATATCTAAATTATAATCACTTTCAATAATAAAAATTGTAGTATTTTTTGTTATTTTTTTATTTATCATATTATTTAAATAATCATTATTAATTTTAAATTTATATGGTGGATCTAAAAAAACTATATCAAATACCATCTCTTTTCTTGATAATTCATCAATACACTTTAAAGCATCTAGTCCATAGACGTCAATTTCAGTTATTCCTAAACCCATTAAATTTCTCATGATAGTTCTTTTGGCTTCACGATCAATTTCATTTAATACAACAGGTTTTGCACCTCTAGAAAAAGCTTCAATTCCAATTGCTCCACTACCAGAAAATAAATCTAAAAATGATTTATTAGTAATATCTCCAAGCGAATTAAATAAACCTTCTTTAGCAATATCTTTGGTACATCTTGTTGTTTCTAATGAAGGTTGATTAATAAGACGATGTTTATAGAGTCCACCAATAATTCTTAACATATTATTTTTCTACCTCATAAAATAAAAATAAAGAATCATTTATTTCTTTATAAATACTTTCAAGCTTTGAAAAAGCAATATTATATTCCTTAACGATTTTATTATTATTTAATAAATAAATTGCTTTAGCCATATTACTTTCTTTATTTATCACTTCTATACTATTTTTTGAAAAATGTTTTAAAGCATCTTCGTATTCCATGATAGCAAGGTCTTTTTTATAAGATAGTAATTTAATTTCATCACTATTATTCATTAAATTATTTAATTCTTGGACTTTTTTATATTCTTCGCTATTTAAAATTGATTCTCTTAATTTAATAGCATCATTTAAAATTTTTTCATTCATAAAAATATTTTATCATATTTAGGATATTCATTTTTAAAAATGATATAATTTTATGTATGAAATTATTTAAAATTGTAAAAGACAACAAAAAAAGTTTAAGAGAAAAATCAACACCTGTTGATCTTCCTTTAAATGATGAAATGAAAACTCTATTAAATGATATGGTAGAGTATTTAAAATTATCACAAGATGCAGAATGGAGCGAAAAAAATAAAGTTCGTCCTGGAGTTGGTTTAAGTGCTCCACAAATTGGCATAAATAAAAACTTTATGGCTATTTATTATATTGATAGCAATAATAAAGTACACGAGTATGCTTTTGTTAATCCAAAAATTATCAGCGAATCTGTAAAGTTATGTGCTTTAGAAGGGGGAGAGGGTTGTTTATCGGTCGATAAAGAACATCCAGGCCTAGTCCATAGGTCTTATAAAATTACTTTTGAAGCCTTCAATGCCTTAACAAACAAAGTTGAAAAACATACTTTTATTGGCTATGACGCTATTGTTTTTCAACATGAATATGACCATTTAAAAGGCATACTTTTTTATGATCATATAAATAAAAAGGAACCTTTTAAAAAGATTCCGGATGCGATATATATTAATTAATCATCTATTAATTTTGATACATTTTTATTTACTGCTTCACTACTTTGAAGAGTTAAAACACTTAATTTTTCGCCAAAGATTATGCTCTTTTTAAGTGATTCATTCTTAAGTAATTTATCAATAATACCCGCAAACATGGCATCACCACATCCTGTGGTGTTGCCATTTATTTTTTTAATTTTCTCTACTGAAACTTTAGAAATTTCTTTATTATCAAAATAATAAATATCATTTTCACCTTGAGTAATAACGCAATTTTTGACGCCACTATTTTTAATAGCAATTAATAATTTTTGAATATCATTTTCTTCATTAAATAAAGCTTTTGCTTCATATAAATTACATTTTAATAAAAATATATTTCCTAAATAAGGTTTAAATTTAATAACTTTTTCAGCACTAATTCCTTCGCAATAAAATCTTTTATTAGGGAAATTTTTAAATAAATATTCTAAAGATTCTTCACTTATATTTGAATCAAGAATGATATCATTAAATTCATTAATAATTGATTTATTAGCATCTAAAAATCTTGGAGATAAATCACGCATAATTTCCATGTCATTTAAGGCAATAGCCATATCATGATTAGAATCATTTATACAAATATAACTAGATGTTGGAAGATTTGTTATTGGAAAAAATAACTTAACATTAAGCTCATTTTTAAGAAAATTTTTTAATTTATTACCATATAAATCTTCGCCAATGGCAGTTATAAAATAACAATCATTATTTAATCTAGCTAAATTTTCAACAACATTCCTCATAACTCCACCATAGGAAATTTTTAGGCTCCCAATATTACTTGTTTTCATAATTAATGGAGATTTTGAGGTTCCAATATAGTCAATATTTGATCCACCAATTAAAAGAATTTTACTCATAAAAGAAGTTATTTTTTAAAATATGATTTAGCAATTAATGAACCAACTCTAGCATTATTTAAGACTAATTTTATATTAGCTTCTAAGCTCTTACCACCAGTTAATTCAACAATTTTCCCAAGTAAGAATGGAGTTTCTTCTTTTCCTTTAATACCTTTTTCATCCATTTCTTTAATAGCTTCATCAATTACACCATTTATAAGTTTAGGATCCATTGAATATTCTTCAGGAATTGGATTACAAACTAAAACTCCACCATCAAGTCCATTATTCCATTTATCTTTACAAATATCAGCAATGATTTCTGGATTAGTAGCGTTAAAATCAACTTTTAAATCACTTTCACGAGTGAAGAAAGCAGGTAATGTATCAACGCCATACCCGATAACAGGAACACCCTTTGTTTCTAATACTTCCATAGTTTTTGGTAAATCTAAAATAGCTTTAGGTCCAGCACAAATTACACAAACACTTGTTTTTCCTAATTCTTCTAGGTCACTAGAAATATCAAATGTTTTTTCTGCACCTCTTTGAACTCCGCCAATTCCACCAGTAACAAAAAATTTAATTCCAGCTTGATGTGCTAAAATCATCGTTGTTGTAACAGTTGTGCCACCCCAACCTTTAGTAGCATAAACTATTGGAAGATCTCTTCTACTAGTTTTTCTTACATCTTTTCTTTTTGCTAAAGCTTCAATTTCTTCTGGAGAAAGTCCAACGATAGCTTCTCCATCAATAATACCAATAGTTGCTGGAACGCAACCATTATCTCTAATAACTTTTTCAACAGTTAAAGCGCATTCAACATTTTTTGGATAAGGCATGCCATGTGTAATAATTGTTGATTCAAGGGCAATAACAGGTTTATTCTCCTTTAATGCTGATAAGACTTCACTAGAAATTTTCATATAATAACTCCTTTAAATTAATTGTAACCATTCATCAATTTCTGAAAATTCATCAACCCAAATGGTTATAAGATCATAAGTAAAAAAATAATTTGTAACGTCTCGATAGACTTTCTCATTATACTCTTTTTCTTTTCTTAAAAAGATAAAATTAAATTTTAAATAATTAGTTGCAAGTTCTAACAATCTTTTCATATTAGGATCAGTTAAACTTATTCCAATAAAAACGCAACAATTAAAAGTAAAATCATGTAATTGTTTACCAATATTCCATGAATATGGATTGTTATATAAATAAAAATATTCTGATTCGTTAAAAATAATTGAATCTAAATATTTAGCTTGGCGATTCTTATCATAAGGTAACAATCCATGAACATGAAAGATATTTACATTAGCTTCCTTTGAAACAAAAGAAGTGTTGTTATAAATTGTATTATATGAATATTTACGTTTACGTAATAAATATTCAAGATTTGTATCATAGTTATAAGTAATAATATCTATTTTTTCATTTTTTCTTATTATAAAATCAACTATTTTATATAAAGTTGAATTAGGATCGTTAAAGCTTTTAGCTTCTTTAAATAAATAAAGTTCTTTATTTAAAGAATCATAAACATCAAAACCATTAGTTTTAATCAATTTGCTTGAAACAAATAATTCATCTCCTACATAATGTTTAACTTCTGATACCAAAACATTATCATCTTTATAAAAATCTAAATTAAGAGCTTCAACAAGATGTTCCCAATCTTTTGCTCCATAATCTATATTAATGCCTGCTCCAACAACTAAGTCTATTGGTAATTTATAACTATATAATCTTAATAAAAACAAGATAAAAGAGCTAGCACTCGAATTAATGTTATTTTTACTAGCATCATTACTTAAATTATATAAAAGTTCTTCTTTAAAAACAGATTTTGAATTCTTAAGAAGGTCATACCTTGTATATTTTCCTTCAATAAAACCATGAGCTAAAAAATTAGCTTCATCAAAATAAATATTTAAACTAGCTTTTGGATCATAAAAATTTAAATCTAAACAATCTTTAACTTTAACAATGTTTACATTTCCTTGAATATCTAATGAAGTTAATTTTTCTAAACTCGTATTTTCATCTAAAACATGAACAATATAATCGTGAATATGTCCTTTTTTACTGGTAACTATCGCTTTAAAATTTGCAGTTGGATCTAAATAAAATCCAAAACTACGAAAAATAATAGATTTATAGCTAATATCATTGATATAAAAAAGATAAAGAAGAATTAATAAACATTTTTTATCAAAAATATATTTTTCTCTAACTAGTTTTTCCATCAATTTAACTTTCTTATTAATCTAATATATCTAATAATTTATCAAAACTATTGATCATATAATCTGGGTTATGAGCTTTAATATCTTCATAATCACCATAACCATAAGTTAAAATAACACTTTTTAAATTAGTATTTCTTGCAGTTTCAAGATCAACAATAGAATCTCCAACATAATACCCATCAATAGTATCTAATTTATTATCTTTTAAAATTTTATTTAATAAAGTTGGATCGGGTTTTGCAGGGTATTCAGGAACATTTCCTTGAACAATTAAAAACCTAATAGATGGCAATTTTTCTCTAATTAAAAATTGTAAGGCTCCATTTGGTTTATTAGAATAAACCATGAGTTTATAGCCTTTTTTATATAATTTTTCTAAAGTTTCTTTAACAAAAGGGTAGACACTGGAGATATTTTGCGTTTTAACATATTCAACAGTAAAATAATTAAATTCTTCATCACTCATATCATCTTTCTTAGTAGCTTTTTTATATAAATAAATAGCACCATGTCCTAAAAATTTAATGATTTCTTCTTTTGAATAATGATAAGGATAATTAAAATGTTCTAAGGTATTATTTACTGCCTTCGTAATCCCTTCACAAGTGTCAATTAAAGTTCCATCTAAATCAAAAATTACAAATTTATTCATGCAACTATTTTATAATAAATTGTTTTGTAAATAAATAAAAACGTAATCCTTGATAAAAAGACGAGACAATAAGTTATTTCTCAATAGAACTATAACTTTCTTTTAATTTATGAGCTGATTCGATTAATTTTAAACCTTCTTCTAATGAATAATTTACTTCTAATCTTTTTTCTAAACCTTTTCTTCCAACAACACATGGGAATGATAAATAAATATCATTAATTTGATTATTAAAAGCTGATTCTATATAACTACTTACCGTTAAAACACTATGTGTATCATTTAAAATAACATCTACTATTTTTTCAACTGACAAGCCAATTGCATAAAATGTTGCACCCTTCTTTTTAATAATTTCATAAGCAGCATTTTTAACATTTTTCGCAATTTCATCTAAGTTCTCAAGCTTTTTTAAATCACATTTTGAGCATTGTTTACAATAATCTTTAAGATTTATACCAGCAATTGATGAGGCACTAAAGGCGACAACCTCTGAATCTCCATGTTCACCAATTACATAAGCGTGAATATTCTTTGGATCAATATTTGTATCTTCACTTAATAAAACTTTAAGTCTACTTGAATCTAAAACTGTCCCACTACCAAGTACACGTCTATAATCAATGCCTAAATATTTATATGTATAATAACTTAATAAATCAACAGGATTTGAAACAACTAAAATAATGCATTTTTCATTTAAGTTCTTTTTTACCTCATCTAAGATACTTTTAAAGATTTTAATATTTTTATTTAATAAATCTAATCTTGTTTCCCCTTCTTTTTGAGCAGCTCCGGCAGTAATTATTAATAAATCCGTATCTTTTATATCTTTATATGTGCCAACTTTAATTTTCTTTGTATTTACAAAAGACATCCCTTGATTCATATCAAGTACATCGCCCTCTACTTTATCTTTATTAATATCAATGATACTAATTTCATTGATATAATTTTTCATGAATAAAGTATAAGCAATAGTTGAACCAACAGCTCCATCTCCAATAATCGTAACTTTTCTAAATTCCATAATTCTACCTCCTTAGCTTTAATATATATTGAAATGTAAAAATAAAAAAATATAATGCTTAAATATGCTTAATAGGAACATTTATCCATTAAAAAAAGCCCTAATTAAGGGCTTTTTAAGATTTAATTTAATTATTTACTAAGAACAAGTAAATTAACAGGGGCATTATCACCTTTACGGTTTTCAAGTTTTAAAACTCTTAAATAACCACCATTACGATTAGCAAATTGCTTTGCTAATGTATCGAATAATTTATCTAAAGCAGTTGTTTTTTCATCAACCATATATTGTTTAACAACAGCAGCTGCTAAACGTTTACTATGTTGATCGCCTCTTTTTGCTAAAGTAACTAAATGATCAAAAGCTTTAACAACATCTTTTGTCATACCTTTAGTGCAAGAAACTTTTTCAAAAACAATAAGTTCAGTGACTAAATTACGAACTTGTGCCTTCTTTTTACTTGAAGTATAAGGGGTTTTAAATCTAACGCCACCTTTACCATGGACATTTTTTCTTCCAATTTGCATAGCTTATTCCTCCTTGCTATCTTTGAAGGATAAACCCATACTAGCAAGTTTTTCCTTAACTTCTTTAAGGGATTTCTTACCCATGTTTCTAACCTTCGTCATTTCGGCTTCAGTTTTTTCTGTTAATTCAGCAACGTTTGTAATACCAGCTCTCTTTAAACAATTGCTTGATCTTACACTGAAGTCTAAATCTTCAATTGATACATTTTCAAATGTTTGTTCTTTCTTAACTTCTGGATCTTTTGTTAAACCAAGTTCATCAAAACTCTTATTAAGATCTAAGAAATTTGATAAATAGTTCATTAAGATTTTAGTAGCTAATGCAACAGCATCAACTGGAGCAATAGCACCATTAGTCCAAACTTCTACGGTTAATTTATCATATCTAGAATCATGTCCAACACGAGTTCCTTCAACTTTAAAATTAACACGATCAATTGGTGAATAGTTACTATCAGTAGCAATTGCATGTACTGGAAGAGTATGACTCTTATTTTCTTCACTAGTAACAAAACCACGACCATTATTAATGTGGAGTGTCATTCTTAAATGACCATGTTCAGCAACATTACAAATTACTAAATCTTTATTAACAATCTCGATACCAGTTGGGCATTCAAGATCGCCTCCACGTAAGGTTTTTGGACCTTTAACATCAACATTAACAACATAGTCAGCTTCTCCAATAGTATCGGATTTGATGACTAATTCTTTTAAATTAAGAATGATTTGTGTTAAATCTTCTTCAATTCCATCAAGGGCAGTAAATTCATGGACTGCACCTTCTACTTCAACAGCATAGACTGAAGTGCCAGGTAAGGCTGTTAATAATACTCTTCTTAAAGCATTACCAATAGTTGTACCAAAACCTCTTTCTAAAGGTTCAGCAACAATCTTTGCATAATTTTCACTTGCATCTTCAAATGCTAATTTGAAACTGCATTTTTCAAAAGGATGAGCAATTTTAATTTCGTTCTCTGCCATAAATTCTTATTAACCTCTTGGTCTCTTTGGTGGACGGCATCCATTATGTGGAATTGGGGTGGAATCACTAATACTTGTAATAGTGAGTCCTGAAAGGGTTAAAGCTCTAATTGCGCTTTCTCTACCAGCGCCTGGACCCTTAACATCAACATCAACAGTTCTAATACCTTGTTCAAAAGCACTCTTTCCAGCGGCTTCTGCTGCACTTTGAGCAGCAAATGGAGTAGATTTTTTAGCTCCTTTAAAGCCTAAGACACCTGTGCTACTCCAAGCAATAACATTACCTTGTTCATCTGTGATTGTAACAATTGTGTTATTGAACGAAGCGTGGATGTGAGCAATAGCTTTCGAAAAAGATCTCTTAATTTTCTTTTTACGAGTAGTTTGTTTCTTTGCCATAAATTCAATCCTCCGCTATTACTTAACAGCTTCCTTTTTATTCGCAATAGTCTTACGTGGACCTTTACGAGTACGGGCATTAGTTTTAGTTCTTTGTCCTCTAACTGGAAGACCTCTTCTATGTCTAATACCTCTATAGCAGCCGATTTCTTGTAATCTTTTAATATTGAGCATTTGCTCTCTACGTAAATCACCTTCAACTTTATGGTGACCAATTGCAGCTCTAATTGCTGCAGTTTCTTCTTCAGTTAAATCTTTAACTCTTTTGAGTGGATCAACTTTAGCAGTTTCACAAATTTTACGAGCTAATGTATCGCCAATACCATAAATATAAGTTAAAGAAACAACGACGACTTTCTCATTTGGAATATCAACACCAACAATACGTGCCATAATCTTTTTTACTTCCTTTCAAAATTAACCTTGTCTTTGTTTGTGCTTTGGATTGCTACAAATTACCATAACAACGCCATGTCTTTTAATGACTCTGCACTTGTCACAAATAGGTTTAACTGATGGTCTAACTTTCATCTTTAATTCTCCTATTCTCTTAGACTACTTATGTCTAAAAACAATTCTGCCATTGTTTAAATCATAAGGCGATAATTCAACAGTAACTCGATCACCTGGTAAAATGCGAATGTAATGCATACGGATTTTACCAGAAACAGTGGCATGAATTACTACATCATTTTCAAGTTTAACTTTAAAATTACAATTTGGTAAACTTTCAACGACAACCGCCTCGACGGTAATAACATCTTGTTTAGCCATTTAATTCTCCTTTTTCAAAGTGATAATCTCATAACCATTATCAGTAACTACAACCGTATTTTCATAGTGACATGATAATTTTCCATCTTTAGTCTTAACTGTCCACCCATCATCTAATGTAACAAGATCAACCTTACCTTCGTTAACCATAGGTTCAATGGCTAAGGTCATACCTTTTTGTAAGATTGGTCCATCAGTCACATCTCCACAATTTGGAACATATGGATCTTCATGAACATCTCTTCCTACCCCATGACCAGTATATTGATCAGTTACGGTGTAACCAGCTTCATGAGCTGTTTTTTCAATTTCATGACTAATGACGCCAAGATGAATTCCAGGTTTAATAAGCTTTACGGCATTAAAGAAACAATTTCTTGTAACTTCAATAAGTCTTTCAGCTTCTTTACTTATCTTACCAACTGGAAAAGTACGACAAGCATCTGCAACATAACCATGTTTTGTACACATGCAATCATAACTCACAATATCGCCTTCTTTTAAGACAATCTTATTAGATGGAATACCATGAATTAAAGTATCATTGACTGAGATGCAGATATTTCCAGGATATCCTTCATAATGATAACTTGAAGGTATACCTCCATGTGAGAGAATATACCTTCTAGCAATATTATCAAGTTCCTTTGTAGTTTTGCCAGGTACTGTGTTAGCTTTTAAGACTTCAAAAAGTCCAATTAACACTTCGCCGGCTTCTTTCATTAAAGCTATTTCTCTTGAAGATTTAATAATAATCAATTTAATTAAGCTCCAATGATTTTTTTGATTTCGTTAAGTACTTCATCAAGATGTTTTGTACCATCAACAGTATGTAAAATCTTGCCATAATACTTAATTAAAGGTTCAGTTTGCTTATGATACTCGCTAAGTCTAACCTTTAAAGCTTCTTCATTGTCATCTTTTCTTTGAATAAGCTCGCCTCCACATAAGTCGCATTTATCATCGACTTTTGGTTTCATATTAGTAACGTGGTATGGAGCGCCACATACTTTACAAACACGTCTACCACAGATTCTATCTTTTAAAATATTTTCTGGGACAGAAATGTCTATAACATAATTAATAGGACGATTTAGTTGTTTACCAATTTCATCAAGAGCTTCAGCTTGTGAAACATTTCTTGGGAATCCATCAAGTAAAAAACCATTTTTACAATCATCCTTACCGAGTCTTTCTTTTACAAGACCAATCGTAATTGAATCTGGAACAAGAAGACCTTTTTGTATATAACTACTAGCTTCTTCACCTAATTTTGTATGGTTTTTAATCGCTTCTCTAAACATATCACCAGTTGAGATATGAGGAATATTTAAAGCTTTTGTAATGCGTTTAGCGTTAGTTCCTTTACCAGCGCCAGGAGCACCAAGTAAAATAATTGATCTAAACATATTACATACCTCCCATAACTTCATCATATGACTTACCAGCAATAAGTCCGTCGATTTGTTTACTAATTTCGATTGCAACACCAACAACGATAATTAAACCAGTTCCGCCAATTGCTAATGAACTATCACTTCCAAAGGCGCCAGTTAAAGTTAAGATAACTGGTAATGCACTAATAAAGCAAAGAGCAAAAGCACCAATCAAGGTAATTCTATTTAAAACTTTACGAACATATCGTTCAGTTTCAACACCAGGTCTAATTCCTGGAATATAACTACCATTTTTCTTAAAGTCTTCAGCCATTCTTTCTGGATTAATTTGTAAATTAGAATAAAAGAAGGTAAAGGCAAAGACTAATACTATGTAAATAATTAATCCCCATGGAACATATATTCCATTGCCCATGTCAGTAAGTTTAGCATAATTAAAGACATCTAACCATTTAGCATTAGCAGCTTCACTTGATATAAATGAAGCGATAATACTTGGAGCAGTTAAGATAGATGAAGCAAAGATAACTGGGATAACACCAGCACTATTTACCTTAATTGGTAAAAAGCTTGCTTTGTTCATCTTTTCGCTACCACCACTTCTTGAACTATGTTGAACTGGTATTTTACGTTTACTAAGTTCAACAAATGTAACAAAAGCGACAATTGCGATTAACGCTACTATATAAAGAATAAATCTAAAAACACCTAAACTTGCTTCACTACTTCCTAAACTCCAATTAGATAAAATCCATTTTTGGAACGCTTTTACAATTTGATTTGGAAGAGAAACAACAATACCTGCAAAAATAATAATTGAAATACCATTACCTACACCTTTGTCAGTGATTTGGTCACCAAGCCACATAACAAGCATTGTACCAGCAATTAAAACTGTAACAATATAAGCGTAAGTTAAGAAGTTTTCTTCGAGAGTTAAAGTAATCCAACTAACATTTTTAGCTGTTTGGATAATACCATATCCTTGAACAGCCCCAAGCATCAAGGTCAAATATCTTGTAGCCATTTCAGCTTTTTTACGACCATATTGACCTTGTTTTGTTAGCTCAGTTAAAGCAGGAAGTACATCCATACTTAATAATTGAATAATAATTTGTGCTGTAATATAAGGTGAAACACCTAGAGCAAATACACTAAAGTTACTTAAGGCACCACCACCAAGTAAATTCATAATACTTAAGATGTTGTTGCCACTTTCGATTGATTCGCTAAGTTTACTAGTATCAATACCAGGAACAGTTATAGCGGCACCAATTCTAAATACAAACAAAATCATTATCGTAAAGAATATACGATTTACAACTTCTTTGTTTTTAAATACTTCTATGAACTTCCTCATTTGATTAACCCTATAATAATTAAAATAATAACTACTTTATGAAAATTACTCAACAACTTCTGCAGTTGCTCCAACTTTTTTCATAGTTTCAAGAGCAGAAGTACTAAATTTATTAGCTTTAATGGTAAGTTTCTTATCTAAAGTTCCGTTTAAAATTTTAGTACCATAAAGTTCCTTTTTGATTAAGCCTTTTTCAATAAGAAGAGTAGTTGTAACTACATCTCCTTCATTAAATTTAGCATTAATATCTGTTAAAGAAACAACGGCATAGGTAACGTGGCAATGTGATTTAAAACCAGTACCTCTTTTTGGAAGTCTTCTCCAAAGTGGGTTTTGTCCACCCTCGAAACCAAGAGCAACACCGCCACCAGTTCTAGAATTTTGACCTTTGTTACCAGATCCACCATTCTTTCCGAGTCCGCTTCCAAGACCTCTACATCTTCTAATTTTCTTTTTACGGCTGCCTGAAGCAGGTTTTAAGTTATTTAACATCTTCTTTTCCTCCTTCTTCTTTTGCAAGTCCACGTAAAGCTTGGACGGCCTTATAATCTTGTAATTGTCTTAAAGCATCGTTAGTTGCTCTAATAACATTTACAGATGTTCTTGAACCATAAACTTTCGAATAAACGTTATTAACGCCACAAAGTTCTAAGATTGCACGAACTGGACCACCAGCGATAATACCAGTACCATCTAAAGCTGGTTTTAAGAAAACTTGAGTTGCACCAAATTTACCAACAACATCGTGAGCAATAGTTTTTGCGTTTCCAACAAGTTTAACTTCTGTAAGATTTCTCTTAGCTTTATCAACAGCTTTCTTAATAGCATCTGGGACTTCGCCTGACTTGCACATAGCAAATCCATATTTACCTTTATGATTGCCAACGACAACAAGAGCACTGAATTTCATTCTCTTACCACCTTTAACAACCTTGGTAACTCTATTAATATAAACGACTTTTTCTTCGAATTCTTTAACTTCAGGTTTTCTAAAACCTTTGTTAAATGGACGTTTTCCACCGTTTCTACGATCATTACGACCGCCTTTAAGACCACGTTGGTCATGAGTTTTTTCGCTTACTTTTGCATCTTCAGTTGTTGCTTTAGCTTCAGTTTTAACTTGTTCTTCTTGAGCAACTTCGACTTTATTTTCATTTTCCATAAGTGATCTCCTTAGAATTTTAAGCCAGCACTTCTTGCGGCTTCAGCAAGAGCTTTAACTCTTCCATGATAGATATAGCCAGCTCTATCGAATACAACGGTAGTAATATTCTTTTCTAAGCATTTTTTAGCAATATCTTCACCAACTTTTTTAGCACCTTCAGCGTTTCCACCATCAGTAAGTTTTAAAGCAACACTTGATGAACTAACGAGTGTAACTCCTTTAGTATCATCGATTACTTGAGCACTGATGTGTTTGTTACTTCTAAAGACACATAATCTTGGTTTTTCACTTGTACCGGAGACTTTTTCTCTAACACGAACGTGTTTTCTAACACGAACAGCATTTTTACTAACTTTTTTAATCATAAATTATCTCCTTACTACTTACCAGCACCAGCTCTCTTACCTTCCTTACGGATGATAAATTCGCCTTTATATTTAATACCTTTTCCTTGATATGGTTCAGGTTTACGGGTATCGTGAATTAATGCACTAACTTGACCGACTTTGAATTTGTCAGATCCGGTGACAATTACGTGAGTTGGATCTTTAAGAGAAATTTTAACACCTTCAAGTGGGTGAATAGTAACTGGATGGCTATAACCGACATAAAGTACTAAATCAGTTCCTTTAAGTTCAGCTCTATAACCAATACCAACAATTTCAAGTTCTTTAGTAAATCCATCATGGCAACCAACTATTGCGTTATGTAATAAAGCACGAGTTGTACCATGCATTTGTTTGGTGTGTTTTTCTTCATTTTTACGAGTAACTTTGATGATTCCATCATTAATTTCAACATCAACATAGTTTTTGTCAAATTTTACTTTATCTTCACCAACTTTACCTTTAATATCAACAACATCACCATTAAGAGTAACATTTAATCCTTCTGGTATTTTAATAAGTTTATTTCCAATTCTTGACATATTCCTACCTCCTACCAGACGTAGCAAATAACTTCACCGCCGACATTTAATGCTCTGCATTCCTTATCGGTTAAAAGTCCTTTACTTGTTGATATAATAGCGATACCAATACCTCTTAAAACACTTGGTAAATTTTCGCTATCAGCTGTAACTCTAAGACCAGGTTTAGAAATTCTTCTTAATCCAGAAATAATTTTTTCACCATTTGGTCCATATTTTAAAGTAATAGTTAATTCTTTTTTACCATCATTAACTTTGCTTTCTTTATATTCTTTAATAAAACCTTCACTAAGAAGAATCTTAGCGATTCCGACTTTCATTTTACTAGAAGGCATAGAAACACTATCTTTACGAATAGCGTTAGCGTTTCTAATTCTTGTTAGCATATCGGCTATTGGATCTTGATGCATCGTTTTTTCCTCCTAATAATTACCATGAAGATTTCTTCATTCCAGGAATCTCACCTTTATAAGCAAGTTCCCTTAAGCAAATTCTACATAATCCGAATTTTGAGTAAACGCCATGAGGACGTCCACATCTTTTGCAACGAGAATAAGCACGAGTTGAGAACTTTGGTTTACGTTCTTGTTTTACAATTAAACTTTTCTTTGCCATGTTTATTTCCTCCTAACTATTTACTGAAAGGCATACCTAAGGCCTTAAGTAAGGCATATGCTTCTTCATCACTATGAGCAGTGGTAACGAAAACAACATCCATACCTCTAACCTTGCCAACCTTATCATAATCGATTTCTGGGAATATAAGTTGTTCTTTAACACCTAAAGTATAATTACCTCTTCCATCGAAAGCATTTTTAGAAACACCTCTAAAATCTCTAACACGTGGAAGTGCGATTGATACGAGTTTATCAAAGAATTCATACATTCTGACTCCTCTAAGAGTAACTTTACAACCAATTGATTGTCCTTCTCTTAATTTGAATGGAGCAATAGATTTTTTAGCTTTAGTTACAACACATTTTTGTCCAGTAATTAAAGCAATTTCATCAACAGCTTCATCGAGTCTTTTTTCATCTTGAGTAGCATCTCCAACTCCAATATTAACAACAATCTTTTCGAGTTTTGGAACTTGCATAACACTCTTGTATTCGAACTTCTTTAAAAGTTCAGGTTTGATTTCTTTGTTATATTTTTCTAAAAGTCTTGTAGTTTTTAATGGAACTGGACGACCTTCAGATTTTTTAGATTCTTTTGGAGCTTTTGGAGAACCAGTTTTAGCTGGTTTTTTAGCAACATTCTTCTTTTCTTCTGCCATAATTTTCTCCTTTACTTAACTTCTTGTCCGCTCTTTTTAGCGAATCTAACTTTGGTTCCATCATTTGAAACCTTATATCCAAGTCTTGTACCTTTTTTAGCTTTAGCATCGTAATACATAACTTTACTAGCATCAAGAGGAGTATACATTTCTTGAATACTACCTTCTGGATTTTGTTGAGTTGGTTTTAAATGTTTTTTATGAACATTAACACCTTCAACAACAACCTTATTTACTTTAGGATAAACTTTTTGAACAACACCAGTTTTTCCTTTGTCCTTGCCAGAAATAACAATGACTTTATCACCAGTTTTAATTTTCATAGCATTTATCCTTTCTATAAAACCTCAGTGGCAAGAGAGATAATTTTCATAAATCCATCTCCGCCTTTTTCACGAATTTCACGGGCAACAGGTCCGAAAACACGTGTTCCAACAGGGTTTTTATTATCATCAATAATGACACAAGCATTATCATCAAATCTAATTGAACTTCCATCTTTTCTTTGAATTGGATAAGAAGTACGAACAATAACAGCTTTGACAATTTGGCTCTTTTTAACTTTACCAGCAGGTTCAGCATCTTTAACAGCACATAAGACTACATCACCAACTGATACTGATTTTCTATGGGAACCACCATAGAGTCTGAAGACTCTAACAAGGTGAGCACCACTATTATCAGCAACAACTAAATTGGTTTCGGTTTGTATCATAATTACTTCTCCTCCTTAGTTTCACTAACTTCTTCACTCTTGTCTTCTTCATGTAAAGCTTCACTAACAGCGGTTTCTTCTTTGACTTCAACCTTTTCAAGGGCTTTTTGATCAATAGAAACGAGTTTAAATCTCTTAGTTTTGGAAATTGGTCTGCATTCTTCAATGGTAACTAAATCTCCAACTTTAGCTTCATTTTTTGGATCATCAGCATAATATTTGCTTCTAAATTGAACTCTTTTTAAATATTTGGAGTGTTTTTTATAACCGCTAAGCATAACACCAATGGTCTTATCGTTCTTGTTTGAAAAAACGACACCTTGAATTCTTCTACGTTTATCCATAATTTACTCCTTATTTAATTCCAAGTTCTCTTTCACGTAAGACAGTGTAGATACGAGCAATATCTTTTCTAACTTCTTTGATGTGTGAAAGATTTTCTAATTGGCCAACAGCCTTTTTTCTACGAAGATCGTATAACTCTTCTTTAAGGGAATATACTTTACTATTTAAATCTTCAGTAGACATTTTCTTAATTTCATCGATTTTCATAGTTATCTAGTACTCTCCTTCTTTTGTGATTTATCAGCAGCTGCACCAGTATTTACTTCATTACCACCATGAATTACTTCTGGTTGGGTAGGTGTAGTAGCAGCTTCAGTTGTAGCTACGGCTTCATCTGAATCTGTATGGATATAGTGAGCAACTTTTCTATGAGTTTTAACAATCTTGCATTTAAGTGGCAACTTATATGCACACATTCTTAAAGCTTCTTTTTCGAGTTCTTCTGGAATACCAGCAACTTCGAATAAAATTCTATTTTTCTTAACAACTGCGACCCAGTATTCAGGATTACCTTTACCAGAACCCATACGAACTTCGGCAGGTTTCTTAGTCTTAGCTAAGTGAGGGAAAATTCTAATCCATGATTTACCAGTTCTTTTGGTATAACGTGATAAGACGATACGGCAAGCTTCAATTTGACGATCACTTACCCAGGCACCTTCGGTGGCTTGTAAACCATATTCACCAAAGGCGACGTAGTTACCACCTTTTGATAAACCTTCATATTTAATAATATGAGGTCTTCTATATTTAACTCTTTTTGGTTGTAACATAGTTATTCTCCTTTCTTAGCTTCTTTATTTACTGGAGCATTATTTTCTTTTCTTGGGGAAAATCTACGATTACTTCTATCATCACGATTTCCTTTATTGAATTTTGGAGCATTGATTTCGGCATCAGCTTTTAAAGTTTCTTCTTCAAATTTACCGAATTCTTTTTCGCCTCTTGAAATCCAAATCTTAATACCAAGTTTTCCATAGGTTGTATGAGCTTCGCTAACAGCATAATCAATATCAGTTTTTAAGGTATTGATGGCCATAGTTCCTTCTTTATAACCTTCTTCACGAGCAATTTCAGCTCCACCAAGTCTTCCAGAAACACGAGTTTTAACACCTCTTGCTCCGGCTTTTCTAACATCCATGATTGCTTTCTTTTGAGCAATACGGAATGATGCACGTTTTTCGAGTTGATCAGCAATTCTTTCACCAACAATTCTTGCATCTAAGTTAGGATTTTTAACTTCAATTACATCGATTTTAACATTTGCTTTGTGGCAAATCTTTGCAATTGCTTTTTTATAAGTTTCAATATTTGCACCTTTTTCGCCAATAACAACACCTGGACGTGAAACAAATATTTGAACATTAACGTTATAGCCTTTATCAGTCTTCTTTCTTTCGATATCAATATGACTTAATAAAGCGCTTTTATCGATAGTTTTTTCGAGATATTTACGAGTATTGCTATCTTCCATTAAGAAAGTAGAAAAATCTTTAGTATCTGCGTACCATCTACTGGACCAATCTTTATTTAAACCGATTCTAAGTCCTACTGGATTAACTTTTTGACCCATATTTCTCTCCTTTCCTTAATTTCTTTCCTTTAGGGTTACATAGATATTTGCATATCTTTTAACCATTCCACTTGCACTACCTTTTGCACGTGGTAAGAATCTTCTCATCTTAACTGAATCACTGCATTGAATTGAAGCAACATATAATTTTTCTTCATCCATGTGGTAATTATTAACAGCATTTGCTTTTGCGCTATTAATTAATTTTGAGACGACTCTATTTGCTTTAGCTCTGCCACTATTTGCTAAGATTCCAAGAGCAACGCTTACATCTTTTCCTCTAATACCATCAAGAACATATCTTGCTTTACGAGGAGTGATCTTAACACTTAATGCACTTGCTTTAGCTTCAGTAACAGTTGGTTTAACTTCTTCAACCTTTTTTGCTTTTGTTTCAGCCTTTTTCTCTTCAACCTTTGTTGAAGCAGCTTTACTAGTTTTAGCTTTTTTGGCTGGAGCTTTTTTAGCTACTGGTTTCTTTTCAATTTGTTCTGCCATAACTTATCTCCTATTTTTTAGCAGCTGGTTTAACGCCAGCAGCAGCCATATTAGCGGCTTTATCATCAGCATTGTTTCCAAAGTGACCTTTGAATGTTCTAGTTGGTGCAAATTCACCTAATTTGTGACCAACCATATCTTGTGTTACATAAACTGTAATGAATGTGTGACCATTATAAACAGCAAAGGTATGTTCGACAAAATCTGGGAATATGGTACTTCTTCTGCTCCAAGTTTTAATAACAGCTTTTTTATTAGCTTTATTAAGATCTTGAACTTTTTTCATAAGGTATCCATCAACGAATGGGCCTTTTTTAAGACTTCTTGACATATTTATCTCTCCTTTCCTTTACTATTTATCATTTACTCTACGAATAATAAGTTTTGTAGAGGCTTTCTTAAATCTACGAGTCTTGACACCAAGAGCACGTTTGCCCCATGGAGTACGTGGTGCATCGTGACCAACAGGACACTTACCTTCACCACCACCGTGTGGGTGATCAGGTGGGTTCATTGCGCTACCTCTAACGGTAGGTCTAACGCCCAACCATCTTGTTTTACCAGCTTTACCAACGTTAACAAGGGTATAATCTTCGTTACCAACAGCACCAATAGTTGCACGGCAAGCAGCTAATACTTTACGCATTTCACCGCTTTGTAAACGAAGGATAACATATTTTCCTTCTCTACCAAGTACTTGAGCACTGCAACCAGCGGCACGGCAGAGTTGACCACCTTTACCAGGTTTTAACTCAACACAATTAACGACAGTACCTTCAGGGATGTTTTCAAGTTTTAAGCAATTTCCAACTAAGATATCAGTTGCATCATCACTTACTACTTTATCTCCAACCTTTAATCCCTTTGGTTGAATAATATATCTTTTTTCGCCATCGACATATGTAACTAATGCGATAAACGCATTACGATTTGGATCGTATTCAATAGCACTAACTTTTCCAGGAACACCCTTTTTATCTCTTTTGAAATCGATAATACGATATTTTCTTTTGTTACCACCACCGATGTGACGTGTTGTAATAACGCCTTGGTTATTACGTCCACCAGTTTTCTTTAATGTAACAAGTAATGATTTCTCAGGAGTGCTCTTTGTAATCTCCTCATAAGAAGTGGTTTGCATTGCTCTTCTTGAAGGAGTATATGGTTTATAACTTTTAATTGGCATATTTTCTCTCCTATATTATATAAGGATACGGGTTTATTCCTTGAAAAGGTCAATTGCTGATCCGCTTTCTAAACGGACAACGGCCTTTTTGTATCCACTTAATGAACCTTGGAATCTACTTCCACGAGTAGTTCTCTTTGGTTTTACATTAACAGTTGTAATTTCTACAACTTTAACGCCATAAATTCTTTGAATAGCATTTTTAATCTCAATTTTATTAGCACCTTTCTTAACTTTGAAAGTGGCTTTATTTTGTTCTTGAGATAATCCCATGCTCTTTTCAGTAATGATTGGTTCAATAATTACTTCATGATCATGAATTGTTGCTTTCTTAAATTTAGTTTCTGAAACAACTTTTTCAGGGGCAACTTTCTTTTTTGTAGCCATTATTTAAGTCCCTCCTCTAATTTCTCTAAATCTTGTTTAGTAATAACAAGTTTTTCAGTATTTAATAAATCATAAACACTTAAATTGTCATAACTTCTAGTAAGAACATTTGGTAAGTTATTTGCAGCTTGTAAAACTTTGTAATCTTCTGTAACAAGTAAGACTTTTTTATCAGCAACTTTTAAAGCTTCTAATAATTTGACAACTTCTTTAGTTTTACCTTCAACTTTTAACTCATCAAGAACAAATAAATCTTCTTTAGCTAATAAAGATAAAGCACTCTTTAAAGCTAAATTATGTTCTTTCTTGTTTTGTCTAATCTTGAAGTTTTGAACACCAGTTGGACCAAATACGGTTCCACCACCAACCCAAATTGGTGAACGTGTTGAACCTGCTCTTGCTCTACCAGTTCCTTTTTGTCTCCATGGTTTTTTACCACCACCTGAAACTTCAAATCTCTTTTTAGTTTTAGCAGTTGCTTGTCTTAAGTTTGCACGGTATACAAGAACGGCATTAAACATAGCAGATTTAGAACCTTCAGCTTCTACATTAAATACATCTTTTGAAAGTTCCATAGTAGAAACTTCAGAACCATCTTGCTTATATACTTTTAAATTTATATTTTCCATAATCGTTCACCTTTCTACTATTTATTTTCAGTTCCATTAGCTTGAGCTTGAGCTTTCTTAGCTTCAGCTTCACGTTGTTTAGCAGCTTTCTTTTCTTCAGCAGCTTTCTTAGCGGCTTCAACTTTAGCTTTTTCTTGAGCTTTTCTTGCTTCTTTTGCAGCAGCTTCTTCAGCAGCTTTCTTAGCAATAGCAGCATCATAAGCGGCTCTATCGAGTAATGGTTTAATTGTTTCTGGATGTTTAAGTCCTTTAACAGCACTACGAATAGTAACAATACTTAATTTACTTCCTGGAACACCACCACTTACTAAAATATAATTTTTAGTTGCATCGACTGCGATTACACGGGCATTAAGAACAGTTGCTTGATCATTTCCCATGTGTCCGGACATCTTTTTACCTGGGATAACACGGTTATTGCAACGACCATTGTTAGCAAATGAACCTTGTTGTCTATGGTAACCACTACCATGTCCTTTTGGACCGATCTTGTGGTGCCATCTTTTAATTACACCAGCAAAACCTCTACCTTTTGAATGGCCAATTACATCAACGACATCTCCAACTTGGAAGATATCAGCTTTAATATCTTGACCGACTTCATAATTTTTAAGTTCATCACCTTTTAATTCATATAAATGTTGTTTTGGTGAAACTTTAGCTTTTTCGTAAATTCCCTTTAAAGGTTTATTAACGTTTTTCTCTTTCTTGTCTTCATATCCGACTTGAAGAGCTTCATAACCATCTTTTTCAAGAGTTTTCTTTTGGGTTACTACATTTGGTAAGACTTCGATAACAGTAACAGCATACATTGTTCCATCTTCTGCATATACCTCGGTCATACCAATTTTTCTACCGATGATACTTTTCATTGTGTCTTACCTCCTTATAACTTGATAGTAATTGAAACACCACTTGGAAGATCTAATTTGTTTAAAGCTTCTCTTGTAGCGTTATTTGGATTAGTAATATCAATAATTCTCTTATGAGTTCTAATCTCAAATTGTTCACGTGAGTCTTTATATTTAAAGACAGCTCTTAAAATTGTGTAGACTTGTTTTTCCGTTGGAAGTGGAATAGGTCCGACTACTTCAGCACCTGTATTTCGAATTGCATTTACGATTTTGACAACAGCGTCATCTAAGATCTTGTGGTCATAAGCTTGTAAACGAACTCTAACTTTATTGACTTTTGCCATGAATTTAATTCTCCTTTCAATAACAGGCTTCAACTAATGCTCATTATGAGTTACCTGATACCCACTCATGACAACGCCTGTTGGTGTATCAGCAATCTCGCAAATCATTGCATTAGATAGCGCTTAACTATCATACATTTATTAGCAATATAAAGTCAACAATTTTTACAAAAAAATTAGACAATTTCATATAAAAACGGAAATCGCTATATTTTAAAACGATGTTCAAATTTAAGGTGGAAATATTCTTAATAAAAAAGTTTTAACTTCTTTTTAAGATGTTTTTTCAATTAAAAAAACAAAAAATTATTTCTTTAACATATCAAAAATTTTGTCATTTAGATTTATAAAATTAATGTCTTCTTTGATGTCATCTAATTTAGCTTCTTTAATCAATTTTTCCCAGGGAGTATTTTTGTAAACAAAATGATTTTTAATAAGATTTAGTTGATTTTTTACATTATTTTTAATAATTTTTTTAGCTTTTTTATCAGTTTTTATCTTAGCAACAGTAAAAAAGAAATTAATTTTTTTAATAAATAAAGAAAATTTAAATTTTTTATTTTCTTCTTTTTTATAAAGAAACTTATAGTAAGCCAATAGATTTAAAGACATTTGTAAATATCTATAATAATCCCAATTATGGGAATATGAATTTTCTCTTACAAGATAAAAATACGTTCTTTTAGAAGAAATATATATATTTTTAGCTTTTAAAAAAGAATAAAAAGAAAAGGCAGCATCTTCAAAAACTTTATTAATATCTAAAAAAGATGCATCTTTTAATAATTCTTTTTTAAAAAATTTATTCCAAACAAATCCTCTAATAAAAATATCATCAATTAATAATTTAATCGCTCTTTTTTTATTAAGATTACCATTTATTGGTAATGTTGTTTGTAAATGTTTATAAGTTTTATTATTTTTAAAAATATAATAGCTAGACACGACTATATCAGCCTTCTTTTTTGTGGCTAAATTAAAAAAATTAGATAAATAATTTTCTTTTACAAAATCATCTCCATCAACAAAGGTAATATATTCGCCACTAGAAACTTTTAACCCATCATTACGAGTTTTTGAAACATTTCCATTTTTAACATCAATTCTTTTAAAAATATTAGGATATTTATTAATAAATTCATCAATAATTAAAGGTGAATTGTCATTTGGTTTATCATTTACGCAAATTACTTCATATTTTTCTTTAATATCTTGATTTAATAAAGAATTTAGGCATTTAAAAAGATATTTTTCAACGCCATGAATTGGAACAATTATTGAAATTCTATACTTATTCATCCTTTGTACTCTTTAAACTAAATTCACAACCACAATAATCTTGTCGATAGACATTAAAAAACTTTGAAAGTTTTACACCAAGATCTTGACCACCACTCTTTTTAAAATCATTCACAAAATATTCTATGCCATATTTTTTTGACATTTCTTTTCCTAATGTATTTAAAAAATCTACGTCTTTATTTCTTGATATAGACATTACTGTAGTAACAATATTATATCCATTATTTTTTGCATACTCAAATAGGCGAATAAATCTTTTTGTAATACATATGTGACATCTATTAAGACCTTCTCTTTCATCCTTAAAAGGCTCTAAATCAACTTTAAACAAATTATAATCGTAAGTATCTTCAACAAGTTTAATATCGCTTTTTAAGCGTTTATTAATTTCGTTTACATACTCTTTTAAAGCATTTAATCTTTTATCATATTCATTTTTAGGATAAATATTTGAATTAGAAAAAAATATCGTAACGTTAAATAAATCAGCTAAAAAAATTAAAGGAAAACAAGAACATGCTCCACAACAAACATGTAGTAATAAGTTAGGTTTTTTATCCTTATAATTTCCTTTAATTTTTTTATATTGTTTTAAGGACTCTTTATAATAATTAATTTTTGGTATAGTCGTATTTTCCATAAATAAACATTGCATCCCCAAAACTAAAGAAACGATATTTCTCTTCAACAGCGTGTTTATAGCATTCTAAAGTAAATTCTCTACCCATAAAAGCACTAACAAGCATTACTAAAGTAGATTTTGGTAAATGAAAATTTGTAATTAAGGCATCAACAGCCTTAAATTTATAACCGGGCTCAATGAAAATTGAGGTTTCTTCATGACATTCTTTAAATGTATTATATTTCGAATATATTGCTTCTAAAGTTCTAACAGAGGTAGTTCCACAAGCAATGATTCTTCGACCTTCTTTTTTTGCTAAATTAAGTTTTTTTGCAGCATCATCTAACATAACAAATGTTTCAGAATGCATGACGTGATCTTTAGTATCTTTTACTTTAACTGGTCTAAAAGTACCAAGACCAACGTTTAATGTTATATCAACAATTATGACACCTTTTTCAGTTAATTTATTTAATAATTCATTAGTAAAATGAAATCCAGCGGTAGGAGCCGCCGCGCTTCCTTCAATTTTTGCATAAACTGTTTGATAGTCATTATTATCACTTACTTGTTGTTTTATATATGGAGGAAGTGGCATTAAACCAATTTTATCAAGTTCTTCAAGAAAAATACCATGATATTTAAATTTAATATGTCTTATTCCTTCATCTAAAACTTTAACACATGTCCCAATTAAAATGTCGTCTTTAAAATGTAAGACAGTTCCTTCTTTAATAGTTTTAGCGTTTCCACATAACGCTTCATATGTATCATCACCTAAGTCTTTTAAAAGTAAAACTTCGACTTTAGCTCCAGTCCCTTCTTTAACTGCGTAAAGTCTAGCAGGAATAACTTTAGTATTATTTCTAACTAAAACATCCCCCTTTTTAAAATAATCTAAAATATCATAAAAATGTTTGTCTTCGATTGTTTTTGTTTCACGATTTACAACCATAAGTCGACAATTATCACGTTTTCTAGATGGCGTTTGAGCAATTAATTCTTCAGGTAAATCATAATCAAATAATTCAATATCCATAATTAAAATCCTCGTTTATCACCATATTTTTTCAAGACTTCATCTTTATATTCTAAAAATCTATCTTCTTTGATAGCTTCTCGAGCCCCTTCCATAATCGAGATTAAAAATCTTAAATTGTGGATGCTTAATAATCTTTTTCCAAATGCTTCATCTGAAACATATAAATGTCTTAAATATGCTTTTGTATAATTTTTACAAGTATAGCAATCACATTCTGGATCAAGAGGCGTAAAATCTTCTTTATATTTTTCGTTTTTAATATTTACTCTTCCATGATGTGTCATAAGTGTTCCATGACGAGCAATACGGGTAGGTAAAACGCAATCCATCATATCAATCCCTTTAGCAACCCCTTCAAGCATATAATCAAGAGAACCAACCCCCATTAAATAACGAGGTTTATCATAAGGTAAATATTTAATTGCGTAATCAATCATTCTAAAACAAACCTCTTTTGGCTCGCCAATTGAGGTTCCACCAATTGAATACCCATCAAAATCCATCTTAACTAATTCTTCAGCACACATTTTTCTTAAATCTTCAAAATCTCCACCTTGAACAATACCAAATAAAGCTTGATCCTCTTTTTTATGAGCATCTTTTCCTCTTTTAGCCCATCTTAAAGTTCTTAAAGTAGATTTTAATGCATAATCTTTTGTTACAGGATATGGAATGCATTCATCAAAAGACATTGCAATATCTGCACCTATTTTTTCTTCAATATCTATTACAATTTCTGGTGAAAAGAAAATTTTGTCACCATTTAAATGTGATTTAAAAGTAACACCTTCTTCTTTAATATCGCGACTTTTCGCTAATGAAAAAACTTGAAAACCACCACTATCTGTAAGCATTGGTCCATGATAATTCATAAATTTTTGTATTCCGCCAGCCTTTTTAACAATATCTTCACCTGGTCTTAAATGTAAGTGATAAGTATTAGCTAAAATAACACCAGCATGCATTGCATATAATTCTTCTGGTGATATCGTTTTTACGCTTCCTACGGTTCCAACAGGCATAAACATAGGAACTTCTACATTTCCGTGTGGCGTATGTAAAATTCCATATCTTGCTCCACAATTTTTATCAACATGTAATATTTCTAAATAAAAATCTTTACTCATAATTACTTATCCTATCATTTTGTTTTTGTTAAATAAAGAAGGTAAGAGAATAATCACCACTTTACATCTTCGTTTTGAGTTACGAAAATAATTTTTCCAAATGTTTTTGTTTTTCTAATTAAAAACAAAAATATTGGATAACCAATAAGTAAAACAACAATTAGTTCCCCTAATCCAACAAACATAAAAGTAGTCCAATAAAATGTATAAAGTGGCGTTTCTAAATCATATAAAAACACTACAAAAGGTATTATCAAAGCATTTATGATCGCTGGTACAAATGCTGCAACCAATAATTTCTTTATTGTTTTTGATACAACAATAATAAGCAAAGTCGTTATTAAAGTTGCAAGTGTTCCAACAACTAAATCTGGCCACCCATAAAGTGAGATTAAGTTTGTCAAAAAACACCCTAAAGTTACTCCAATAGAGTACGAAGGATTAAAAAAGACTAGTAAGTTTAAAAGCTCACTTAGTCTAAATTGTAAGGAACCACCTAAAAAAGCTAATGGTCCACTTATTAAAGATAAAACAACATACAAAGCACATATTATCGCGTTTAACGCGATAGTTTTAATTAATAATTTCTTTTTCATTAAGAAACCCCCTGTTACTTTTTACGAGTGGTTAGTCATGGGAAGACACTCGAGCACAACCTCAATATATTATCAAATTTATTAATCTAAATTAACAAAATTAACTGCTTTCTTCGAAATATTAACTTTGTAATATCTATTTTTATAATGTTTTTCTAAATATTCATCAAAATCTTTTACAAAATCATTTTTAATGAATGCAAGGCAAGTTCCTTTAAAACCACCACCATGAATTCTTATTGCACCATTTTTGCCAATGAATTTATCAACTTCATCAATAATATTTTGCATTGAATCCTTATATTCACCTTTTACAAATGTATTTTCAAGATTTGTCTTACTTGAATGTTGAGAATTTCTTATAGCCCCTAAAAAATCTTCAACATTATTAGTTTCAATAGCCTCTTTTGCATAACGAACATTGTTATTTTCTAAAAAGAAATGTTTGGCTTTTCTTTTTACTTCATCAGGTACATTAAGTTCATCAATTCGGTCATAAACATCTAAAACATTAACATCTCTTAAATATTTTTTACCATCTAATAAATTTGCAACTTCATACATCGCATTTGGAATAGCTGCATATAATGGCGTTAAATTACTATGATCACCCTCTGACTTAATAAGATATAAACTTAAAGGTAAATTAAAAGCGAGTGGAACAATTCTTGGGTTTGCAACATCTTTAAAATCAATAAAATTACAATCATTGAAGCTTGTACCAATTTGATCTAATAAACCACATGGTTTTCCGAAGAAATTATTTTCACTATATTGTCCATCTTTTGCAATAACTATTGGTGCAATTTTATGATCGTTATAAAGATATGAAATTATATAACCAAATAATGATTCGACAGCAGCTGAACTTGAAACACCACTGCCATCAGGAATATCACTTTCCATATAGGCATCAAATCCGCCAATTTTATAACCTTGTTCTTTTAATTTAAAAAGAATTCCTTTACAAAGGGCAAGGGTTGTTCCTTTTTCTTTTTCATTTAATGAAAGATCATTAACATTAAATGAAAAGAAAAGATATCCTTTAGATTTAATTCTAACTTCATTTTCATTTTTCTTAATTGCTGCACTTACTCTTAAAGAACAATTTGCAACAAGACATAAGCCATGATTATGGTCAGTATGATTACCAATAATCTCGAAACGACCACCAGTATCAATTAAATATGTAGGTTTTTCCTTAAAAATACCTTCAAAATTTTTAATAAATTCGCTATTTATCATAAGTTCATTCCTCCAACAAATTTATCTAAACCTAAATTACCTTTTTCTGTTTCTTTAAATACAGCGGTATTTTCTAAAATACCTTTACATACATTATTAATGTATTCTCTAATCTTTAAGTCAATTGTGTCTTTTGAATAATTTTCTTTAAGACTATTAATCATAGGTATAAAGTCTTTTAAGTCACTATATTTATTGACAATTTCTTCATAAGAATAATTATTCTCTAAGCAATCTTTTATTTCATTTCCTTGTCGGACAAGTCTAGCAGGTAAAATAAATAAACCCATTGCTTCTACAATCCCAATACCTTCTTTTTTAATAATATGATATTCAGGATGAGCATGGAAGATACCATCTGGATATTCTTCGTTGCAACGATTATTTCTTAAAATTAAGTACATATAATATGTTTTACCTTTTTTCTTTATTGAAGGGGTAATTGTATTATGTAAACCATTTTCGTCATTTGAAATAATCTTATTTTCTTTATCATCATATTTTCGCCAATTATTTAAGATTGTATCCGCTAATTCAATTATTTCTTCTCTATCTTCACCTTCTAATAAAAGACAAGTATTATACCAATTTAATTTATATAATTTAGTATTTTTAAATTTTGTTAATTTATATTCTTTACTAACTTCTTGTCTCATAACAGGAAGAAGATGTTCTCCACCTTGGAAATGTTCATGATTTAAAATTGAACCACCAACAATAGGAAGATCTGCATTGCTACCTATAAAAAATGATGGAAAACGATCTATAAAATCCATTAAACAAGTAAAAATTGATTTATTTATTGCCATGTTAGAATGAGTTTCTTTTAAGGCAATACAGTGCATATTAAAATATCCATAAGGAGAATATTGTAAATACCAATTTTCATTATCAAGTTTTAATGGAATAAGTCTAATATTTTCACGAGCGGGTCTTGATTCATTCCCATAAAATCCTAAATTTTCATAACAAAGAGCACATTTAGGATATTTTTCTTCGTTAGAATTAGATTTTACTAATAGTTTTGCAATATCTTTATTGCTCTTTTCTGGCTTAGAAAGGTTAATACTAATTTCAAAATTTCTATCTGGAAAAGAGGTATTCCATACAAGATTTTTATCAATTTTAGTTTTAGCTACATAGTTATTTTTTACTGATAAATCATATAGGTAATCAAGCGCTTTTCTATCACTTTCTTTTTCGAGTAAATTAAATTTTTCAGTAACTGATGATGGTAAAGGAGTTAAAAATCCCATTAATTTATTAGCAAATAAATCAGCATCATGTTCACTATAATTTAATGAAGAACATAAGTAGTTTTTAATATCATCGATAAAAACATCAGGAACTTTCATTGCTTTAATTTTTTCTATATCAACTTTTTCACAAGATGGTGAAGAAAGTTTTAGTTCACCAAGAAGAATATTTTTTAAATAAATTGCATCGCTATCTTTTAAATCAAGATATAGTTTTGCATATTCAATTAATTCATTTACGGTATTTTTAATCATAATTAATGTAATTCCTTTATTTTAATTAAAATAAAATGATTGTATTTTTCACCTTTCCTTAAAACTAAAGAGTCATGGTCAAGATCATAAAGTTGAGGTTCTAAAGCAAGCGCTCTTCTTCCAGAATCTAATTCACTAAATTGACTAAATTTAATAGGTACATGGTAATTGTCACAAAAAATATTTAAACATGGATAGTCGGTATACAAACTTAATTTAGCAACTTTGTTTTTTAAAACAACCTGAGGTTTATTTTTAATAACTTCATTGAATAAGAAAGTATTATCAATTGTTTTAATTTCAGTTTTATCTTCAAGATATTTTAATCTTGCATTAAGTTTAGTAGCTCTTTCAAAATTAAGATACCATGGAACGTCTTTAGTATCTAAAATTAAAAGCGAATCATTCATTTCACCATACTTATGTGAATTAATTTTTAAAACATAATCACTAACATCTTTTGAATTAAAAAGATTGTAATAATTATGATTTGATATATTCATCAAAGTTTTAGTAGAAGTCGTTCCTTTATGTAAAATTTTAAAGTTATTGTTGTTAAATAATTGATAAATGACTTTAATTTTTGCGTCTCCTGGGAAACCATTTTCTTTATTTTTGCTTTTGATTGAAAAAATAACATCTATATGATTTTTATATTCTTTAACTTCATATTTCCAAGGCTTAAAAGATAAGGACTTTAAATCGCCACCATGTAAGCAAAAATTTGCTGCATTATTCATTAAATTATATGGTTCTCCATCAATTTCGCCTTCGCACTTTATTCTTCCAGCAACACGAGCTAAAGTTTTTCCATAATATTGAGGGCAATAAAGCCATTTTTCTTTGTCTTCAATCTCAAGAATTATTGGTGAATTATTGTATCTTAATCTAAAAACACCAGCACCAAAATTTGAAAAAACTGCCGATAGTTTGTCATCATTTGAAACCTCAATGAAAACAATATCATCATTATAATTTGATATGCTATATTTCATTTTTCAAAATTCCCTTCCATATATACATTTCTTAATTATTATACGATATTTTTCTTAGCATTTGTTAGATTAATAACATGATTCGCACACTTTTTCGCTTAGTTTAAATTAAAAAAGGTCTTAGACAACTAAGACCTCTTTCATTAATCAGCTAACGTTCCCATTGGATCCCAAGGTTTTAAAACAATTGGTTTTTGATTATAGGCATTAAGTTCTTCTTCTGTTAAATATTTTTTAAGAATAACTGCTTGATAAACATATAAATCAAACCAAGTTGATGACATGATAAAATATCCTTTATTACCTATATTATCACCCCAACTATTTTCTACTTTCCATTTAGTTGGTACGTCTCCCTTTAAATTAACACCAGTAAGGCACATAGCGTGATTCATAGCACTTGCTCGATAATCAAGCATTGCCGCTTTATCAAACTTAATATCAAACATGAATGCGGACATATAGTCATAAGCTTGATCATCCCAAACGCCACTTACTCTATCGCCATAAGCACCAACGTCACTTCCAAACCAAACAATATCTCCACCTTTAATTTGTTTCACAATTAATTCTTTAATACGTTCCATTGGTAAGTTTAAATGCGTAACTAATTTACCTTCAACAACATTTCCTAAATAATCTATTGTATAAGATTTCATAAATGGTTTATCACTAGTTGGTGAATTAATAATAGAAACATAATCATCAATTCTTGAACCAATATATTTATCAAAGAAACTTTTTGGAGTATAACCTGTTTCAATATGATATTTATTATCTTTATCAGTATATTCAAAATCAAATTGAGTTGGTGGAACACCAAAACAATTAACCAATAAAGAATATATCTTATTTAAAGATTCATCTTTTAAACCTTGAATTTCTTTATATTTATTTTGTTTAGCTAATTTTTGTGCTTCATAAGCAAATTGTCTTAAATAAGCATTCAATAATTGATCGCTAAATCGAGTATTACTCGATTGATAAGTTTCATCAAAAACTGATTTAGGAACAACACCATACTTAACTACTAAATTTCTAAACATATCCCATTGGCCACCATCTCCAACAGCATTGTCTAATAAATACATAAATGTTCTTTCATCAGGTTGATTATCAATTAAATCAATAATTGAAGTCATAAAATAGTTGGCTTTTTCTAATTTATCGAAGAAAGCAACGTAATTTTGTGATAATTCAAAATTAGCTAAATTACAAGCTTTAGCAATAATTTCACGCAAAATATTTAAACCAGCAAAAATCCAACATCTACCACTTGCTTTTTGATTTGCAACAGGTAAGGTTTTAACTTCATCAGAAAAATTATTTAAAGTTTCAACTTTATTTTTGGAATCACTTACAACGGTTGGAATATCTACTTTAGAAAGTGCATGACGAATCACAACATTTGTAGGATTAGCTTGATAATTTCTTGATAAATCAGAATAATAATCTTCATTTATACATTGTTCATTAACATTAATTTTCTTCATAACAAATCTCCATATTTATCAATATTTTATCATTTTTTAAGATTTCTACAAAAATAATGCTCCTCTATAAATTAAATAGACTAAAAAATGTATAATATTCATATGAAACTAAATTTAAACACTAAAGACCTTAATGAATTTCAAAAAATATTGGATACAAAAGACATCAATATGTCAATTGCTGATTTATATCTTGAATATTTAGAATATTATAAAAATTCATTTTTGTATGACAAAAATAATAAAACCTCATTTGAAGAACAATTTTTAAAACATTTTTTACATAAAATGGAAATTGATCCAAAAAATAAAGAGAATAAAGAAATAATAGAAAATTATTTATTGCCAGGAATTAAGTGTTTAAACGAAGAAAAATATTTAAATAATCCTTATATAAAAAATATTGTTATTAAAGATAAAAGAAATGCTAATCTTCTTTTAACAAATCTTACCTATAAACCATTTGAGGCCTTCTCTTATAACGATATTGAAGTTAATGAAAACGCCTATTATAAAGAAATCTCAAGAATTGGTTTCTTTAAAAAACCATATACATTCCCCGCTCTTTTGGAAAATAACGTAATTTGGATGAGTATTAATCCAAACGAAATAGAAACTATGGAAAAATCCATAAATGAGGCGAAGGGAAATATTTTAGTTTTTGGTCTTGGACTTGGTTACTATCAATATATGACTTCTTTAAAAGAGGAAGTAAAATCTATCACAATTATTGAAAACAATCAAAAAATAATCGACATATTTAATACTTGTATTCTCCCTCAATTTACTAATAAAAATAAAATAAAAATTATTAAAGATGATGCGTTTAACTATATAAATAAATGTGACAAAAATGAATTTGATTTTATTTTTGTCGATTTTTGGCATAATCCAAATGATGGATTAGAAACTTATTTATATTTTAAAAAACTTGAAAATACATTTAATAACACTATTTTTTCTTATTGGTTAGAAGAAGGAATTTTAGCATTATTAAGACGCTCCTTAATCTCATTGATCGAAGAAGAACTTGATGGAAGTAGTGACATAGATTACAAGATTCAAGATACTCTTTTTGATAAAATCATATCAAAACTCCACTTCTTTTTAAAAAATTCGACTTTTAACTCATTTATAGAAATCAAAAAGCTTTTAAGCGATGAATCGCTTAAAAGCTTAGCCACTAAATTATAAAATTTATTTATTTAATTCTTGAACAATTATCTTATTTGCAACAGAAGGATTAATCTTACCTTGGGTTTTCTTCATTAATTGACCCATTACAAATCCTTGAAGTCTTGTGTTACCGGCTTTAAAATTCACTTTTAAAGAAGGATTTGCACTAATAATTTCTTCAACCATTTTTAATATTAATGCTTCGTCACTAATTAAAGTAGCACCTAATGCTTCTTTAAAGACACGTGGTGATTTATTTTCTTTAACGACTTTTTCAAAAATTTTCTTTCCTTGTGTTGAGTTAATCTCTTTTGATTCAAGAAGATCTACAAGTTCACTAATATATTTAGGTTCAACTTTAAAATCTTTAATCGTAATATTTTCACGATTTAATATTGATAAAACATTAGAAATTATAAAATTTGCAATTGCTTGATAATGTTTTGAAAATTTCGCACATTTATCAAAATATAAGCCTAATTCTTTATCAGATAATAATATTTTCGTATCTTTTAAATCGATATTGTAATCTTTATTAAATCTTGCTAACATCTCATCGTATAATTCTGGACAAGTTTTAATTGCGTCTTCAATAAATTCTTTTGATAAATGAATTGGCGCAATATTTGGTTCACAAAAATACTTATAATCAACAGCGTCAGTTTTTACACGCATAGTAACTGTTTCTTTTTTAACTTCATCAAATCTTCTAGTTTCTTGAATGACTTCATGTCCAGTAAGTAAAGCTTCAGATTGACGCTTTATTTCATAATCAAGAGCTTTTTCAATATCAACTATTGAGTTAAGATTTTTAACTTCGACTTTCGTGCCAAATTTTTCTTCGCCATATGGTCTAATAGAAATATTAGTGTCGCAACGCATACTACCATTTTCCATCTTTCCATCACTTACATCAGCAAAAGTAACAATTTCTCTTAATTTTTCAACGTATTTTCTTGCCTCTTCACCACTTCTAATCTCTGGCCTTGTAACAATTTCTAAAAGAGGAACACCAGCACGGTTATAATCAAGCAAAGTATAAGAAGAAAAATGTAATTGTTTACAAGTATCTTCTTCCATATGCATTCTTTCGATACCAATTCTTTTCTTTTTTCCATTAATTTCAATTTCAACATAGCCATCTCTACCAATTGGCCTAAATTGTTGAGTTATTTGATATCCTTTTGGTAAATCGGAATAAAAATAATTTTTACGGTCAAAATAAAGAGTGTCATCAATTGTCATATGCAAAGCGTGGGCAATTCTTATCGCTTTTCTTACAGCTTCTTTATTTACTCTTGGCATGGTGCCAGGAAAAGCCATATCAAGTAAAGCAACTAAAGTATTTGGTTCTTGTTCAGCTTTATTTGGTGAGGTAGAAAACATTTTTGATTTAGTGTTTGTTTCAATATGGGTTTCAATACCAATAACTGCTTCAAAATTCATATTATTTACCTCCCTTAGTATTAATATCTAAATCTTTTAAACCACTAAAATCTTCGATATTTAAAGCAAAATCAAAAGCCATTTCTTCGTTATATGGTTTTGTTGTAATATTTGCTCCAAATGGCATATCATCTTTAAAACCTAATGGAACAGTAATTGATGGATATCCACCAAAATTACCATATGCTAAATAGTTATCGGCAATTAAATAAGTTGAAGAAAGTTTATCGCTTACTTTATCAAAACGTGGAGCAACGTCTGGTGAGGCTAATAAATAAATTGCATCATATTTTTTAAATACTTCATTAAATGCATCAACAATTAAGTGTCTTGCTTTTTGCGCTCTTAAAAATAAATCATGTTGATTTGCACTCATTAACGAATAAGAACCTATAACAAATCTTCTTTTAATTAAAGATGAAAAACCTTTAGTACGAGCATTAAACATAACTTCTTGATAAGTTTTCCCGCCATAATAAGGACCAAATTTAATACCATCTAAATTAGCGTTATTAGAAGTTGCTTCAGCACAACTTATAATAAAATAACTAGGGAAAATAGCATTTAATAAATTTTTATCCATTGAAACATATTCAACTATTGCCCCTTGTTTTTTAAGATATTCTAAAGAAACATTAAATTTATTAACCAAAGTTTCGTCATGTATTGTTTCAATAATTTCTTTAATTACTGCAACTTTTTTCCCTTTAATATCGTGAGATAAATTTTTAAAGTAATTTTCACGAGGTTTATATGAATTTGTTGCATCATTATCATCGTGTTTAGAAAGTAAATTTAAAAGTAATGCGCTATCTTCGACAGATTTTGTAAAATAAGCAACATGATCTAATGAAGTTGCAAATGGAAATAATCCATATCTAGAAATTAAACCCCAAGTTGGTTTAAAACCAACAAGTCCAGCATTGCTAGCAGGTTTTCTTACAGAGTCACCAGTATCACTACCAAGTGCAAAAGGTACAATTCCTGCTGCTACGGCAACAGCACTTCCGCAACTTGATCCACCAACCATATGTTCATGCTTTAGGTCGTATGGATTATATGTAATACCTTTATGTCCACTTGTGCCACTACCACCCATTGCAAGTTCGTCAAGTGTTGCTTTAGCAATTAAAATTGCTCCAGCATCATTTAAATACTTAATGACAGTAGCATCAAAAAGAGGAACATAACCTTTTAAAATATTACTACTACCAGTTGTTTCAATATCTTTTGTTGAAAAATTATCTTTAGCAACATATGGAATTCCATAAAGATAATTATCTTTTTCAATTCCTTTTTCATCACATTGTTTAGCTTTATTTAAAGCATATTCATCTAAAATAGTTTCAAAAGCATTATCTTTATTTTCATGAGCTCTTTTTAAAGATTCTTTAACAAGTTCATAAACTGTAATTTCTTTTTTAACTAATGCTTCATGAATTTCAATTATTGATTTATCTAAATAGTTCATACTAAATTACCTTTGGAAGTTTAATTTGTCCATCTTGAACACTACCAGCATTTTTAAGTGCATCTTCTTTTTTTAATGGTTCAAGTGGTACATCTTCCCTTAATACGTCAATTGTGACATCAAATGGAAATGTCATAGGCGTTGCATCATCAACACCTTTAATATCACCAATCATTTTAAATTGTTCAATAATAATCTTGAACTCTTCGAGTAATAAGTCATATTCTTTATCTTCCATATCGAAAAGTAATCGATTGGCAGCAGTTTTTAATACTTCTTTATTTACTTCCATCATAACTTTCTCCTTTTAATATATTATTTAAGTCATCCTCACTTAAAATTTTAATACCGAGTTTTTGTGCCTTAACTAATTTACTTCCAGCATCTTCTCCAACAATAACATAATTTGTTAATTTAGATACTGAACCACTAACGTGGGCACCTAAATTCTCTAAAATTTCTGTTAATTCCCTTCTTCCATAACTTGAAAGTGTTCCTGTTAAAACGACCGTTTTATTATAAAAGAAATTACTTTCATCAACAGCATCGCTACCAAGATAATTTGTGTTAACATTCATTTCTTGAAGCTTCTTAATCATATCAATATTGGCTGGATCTTTAAAATAGTTATAAATAGATTTTGCAACAACTTCACCAACATCACTAAGTTTAAGAAGTTCATCAACACTTGCGAGCATTAAAGGTTCAATAGATTTAAAATGTCGAGCAAGTTCTTTTGACATTTTACTACCAACTTCACTAATTCCAATGCCAAATAATAACTTTTCCAAACTGTTTTTCTTTGAAACTTCAATTGAATCAAGCAGATTTGTGACAGATTTAATACTCCATCCATCAATATTCATAAGTTCATCTTTATGTTCGCTTAATTTATAAATAGAAACAATATCATTTATAAACCCTTGAGCAAAAAATTCTTCACAGGTTTTTTCACCTAAACCTTCAATATCCATAGCATCTTTTGAAGCAAAATGAATTAAATTTTCAATTTTTCTTGATGGACATTTTGGATTTGGGCAATAATGCATATTTTCTATTTTTTTAAGAGGGGTTCCGCAATCTGGACAATTTTCAATCATTTTGAAAGGTTTTTCAGTACCATTTCTACGCGATAAAACTGGTTCAACAACTTCAGGAATAACGTCTCCCGCCTTTCTTAAAACTACATAATCACCAATCTTAAGTCCTTTTTCATTCACAAAATCTTCATTATGTAAAGTCGCTCTTTGAACAGTCGATCCAGCAATTCTAATTGGTTCTAACACAGCATTGGGGGTAATTTTACCTGTTCTACCAACCGTAAAAACAATATCTAAAAGTTTTGTAATTACCTCTTCAGGAGGAAATTTATAAGCAATTGCCCATTTTGGAGTTTTTGCAGTATAACCAATAACATCATATAAACTAAAATCATTAACTTTTAGAACAATTCCATCTATATCATATGGTAAACTACTACGTTTCTTTGTGTATTCTTGAATATAAGCAAGAATTTCTTTTTCTCCTGTAACTAATCGCCTATTAGGATTTGTCTTAAAACCAAGTTCATCAAGTTTTTTAAGAGCATCATAATGAGTTTTTATACCTAGCTCTTCAGCATTAACAAGGTAATACCACCAGGCATCAAGTTTTCTTGACTTTGCTACGCTACTATCAAGATTTCTAATTGATCCTGCAGCTGCATTTCTTGCGTTAGCTAAAAGTGGCTCACCATTTTTCTTTCTTTCTTCGTTTAATTCATTTAATGAAGCTTTAGGCATATAAACTTCACCTCTAACCTCAATATGTCCTGGAAAAGGAATATGTGTTGGAATTGAAGGAATTGTTAAAACATTGGTTGTAACATCCTCTCCAACTAAACCATCTCCCCTAGTAGCACAATATTTTAATTCACCATGTTCATAAACAAGTGACATTGCTAAACCATCAATTTTTAACTCAGCACAATAAGTAAGTTCTTTTTTTGAAGCTAATTCAGAAGTTTTATAATTCCATTCTAATAATTCTTCTTCATTAAAAACATCAGCAAGAGACATCATAGGTTTTTCGTGTCTTATTTTTTCAAAACCTTTTAAAACAGTCCCGCCAATTCGTTGCGTTGGGCTATTTCTAGTTATTAATTCTGGAAATTCTTTTTCAAGTTCTTCAAGTTCTTGATATTTACTGTCATATTCTTCATCAGTAACTGAAGGGTTATCTAAAACATAGTACTCATGAGCGTACTTTTCTAATAATTTAACGAGCTGTTCATGCTTAAATCTTGCTTCAATAATATCCATAATTTATTAAATATACCCTCCTTATTTTTTTGATAATTTTGGGTGAGTCCCTATAAGTGTTTTTAGACCAAAATTTTTAAAGTTAACTTTGATCAAATCGCCATCAACACCTATAACCACTCCTTCGCCAAATGTTTGGTGAACTGCTATATCTCCTACTTTCCAGGTAATATTATTACTATTAAAAGAAGTAGCAGAAGACGTTTGTTGTGTCCCATTATAATAATATTTTTTTGGTTCGTTTTGATTATTGTTACTAGCACTCGAACTTGAATAAATACTACCAAACCCACTAAAGCGATATTTTGGAACACTAATTCCCATCTCTTTAATAAATCTTGAAGCTGTTGATGGAGAGTTAGTTGAATAATTAAAAGCGTTATTGAAAGTTAAATAAAGCTCTTTTCTTGCTCTAGTACACGCAACATATGCAAGTCTTCTTTCTTCTTCAATAGATTTAGGGTTCTCATTTAAAGCACGATTGTTAGGGAATACACCTTCTTCAAGACCGATTATAAAAACATAATCAAATTCAAGACCTTTAGCAGTATGAACGGTCATCAAAGAAACTGAATTACTATTATCAATATCATCTTGAGCACTATATAAAGAAATATTTTGAAGATATTCATCAAAATTACTATTAGGATTATTTTTCAAATAATCTCGAATATCGTTTATTAAAGCAACAACGTTAAGAAGTTTATCGCTGAGGTCATCTTTTTCTTCAAGATAATCTTTATAATCAATTTCTGTTAAAAAATCATCTAATACTTCACTATAAGATTCATCTTTTTTAACAAGTTTTTCTTTTGTTTTTTCCATGATACCGAAAAGAGGTTCAAGTTTTTTCAAAACTGTTCTTGGAACAGAAGTATCATATTTATCTAAATTCTTCAGAAATTTTACGATAGAAGTCTTATTTTTTTGCGCTTCAACTTTTATTAAAGAAAGAGTTTTATCGCCAATTCCTCTACGAGGAATATTTATTATTCTTTCAAAAGAAATATCATCATCTTCATTAATCAATATTTTAAAATAGGCAAGACAATCCTTAACTTCAGCACGTTGATAGAATTTTAAAGAACCATAAACTTTATATGGTATTTTTTGAGAAACTAAAACATTTTCAAGCTTTTGAGTAAGATAAGCTGATCTAAAAAGAACAGCAATATCTGAATATTTAGCTTCTCTATGTCTTAGTTTAATTTCGGTTATAGTATTTGCAACATAGCGAGCTTCAGCAAAAGGCGATGGAAATTCTTTTAAAGTAACATCTTTTCCTTTAGGAAGCTTTGTGAATAAATTTTTTTCAAATCTACCTGGATTATGCGAAATTAATTGGTTAGAAATCTTTAAAATATTTGGTGTAGAACGATAATTTTCTTCGAGAGCAATTGTTGTAAGAGGGTGATAAGTCTTTTCAAAATTCATAATAATTTTTTGATTTGCACCACGCCAGGTATAAATTGTTTGATCTGGATCTCCAACAACATAAACATTTGTGGTTTCATCACTTAATAAAACAAGTAATTTAAATTGAAGATCGTTGGTATCTTGAAATTCATCAACTAATATATATCGAAAATGGTCAATCCACTTTCTTCTAACATCTTCATCGGTTTCTAAAATTTTGATTGTATATATAATTAAATCATCAAAATCTAATTGATATAATTCGTTTTTTCTTCTTTCATATTCTTTAAAAAATCTCAAATATAATTCGTGTCCGCGAATTATATTTTCACAATCGCTTGGAAGTTTTCCATAGCACTTTTGGTTCTTAATAAAATTAAATGCATCCTTATTTACTTCATCTGTTCTCTTATAACCAAAAGTTTCTCCAATATCCTTAATTAAAGCTAATGAGTCAGTATCATCCATAATGAAAAAATTACTAGGAAACCCGAGTTCACTGATCTCGGATCTTAAAAATCTAGCACACAATGAGTGAAAAGTTGAAATCGATAAACCATTAAGATTAACATCTGGCAATAATTTCATAGTTCTTTCTTTCATTTCTTTAGCAACTTTGTTTGTAAAAGTAATTGCCAAAATGTTATATGGACGTACATCCATTTTATCGATCAAATAGGCAATTCTATAGGTTAAAACTCTTGTTTTGCCGCTTCCAGCTCCCGCAATAATTCTTAGATATTGAGCTTTACTTGTTACAGCTTCATATTGTTTTTCGTTTAATTCATCTTTATAATTCATAGCCTTAAAATTATATCATTTAAGCAAGGCATTATATATAAGTAATAAAGAAAAATGAAGTAAAAATTAAATGAAAATTATTTACTTTCAAAATCTGTTATATTTGTTAAAAATTAATTTAAATAACTTGCTTTTTAAAGCGTTTTGCAACGATAATACATTTAATGAAGATAATCAGCAAAAAAGAAACTTTAAAATCAACGATTCCATTAATGTCCCTCTTTGTAGGGTTGAATGCTTTAATTATTGCATTATCGACGTATTTTAATATAATTTCTTTTTTGCTGTTGATTTTTTTACCATTAATTTCGACGATATATTCATTAAATACAAAAAAGAAATATTTTCTAATTTATTTATTGTGTTCAATTTTTCTTTCTAGTTTAATCACTTTTAACGATTTAAGTCTTGTTTTTTTAAATTTAATTCCATCATTAATTCAAGGACTTGTATTCTCTATAATTATTGAAAAAAATAAAGATGGGACAATCGCTTATATGTGTTCTATTTTTATAATGTACGTATTTTATATAATTTTTATTCCAATCTTAAACTTAATTTATGATATAAATATTTTAAAAACTATAATTGATTTATTAGGTTTTACTGCATACCAAAATGAACTTAATTTAATTATATATGGCTTATTATTTTTATCTTGTTCATTAGAAATATTTATTGTTTGTATAATCACAAAAGGTGAAATTAAAAAATTTGGTTATGAACTGTCTTTCTTTAAAAACTTATCAATATTTATTTTAATAGGAACACTTATTTCTTCATCAGCCACAATAATATTTTATTTTTTGAAATTGTATCAAAATTCATATACATTCCTAGCTATTTCGTTTATTTATTCATTAATTTTAACAATTCAACTTATAAAAAATAAACCTTTAATATTTTTACCATTAACTATTTTATTTTTAATAATTGATTGGGTTTTATATATCTTATTTTCGAAAAATAATAATTATTTTATTAACATAAATTATTTTTCTATATTTGGTATTATAATAAGCGTAGTAGGTATCGCATGGTATTTTTATTTAATGAAAAAAGGGGGGGTAATTAAATGATTGATTTACTTAAATTAGTAGGAAAAGGGTTTATTTATTTATTTTTAATTCCATTAGGAATATGTTTTTTTGCTATTTATGGAATTTATTTATTTTTTGTTTGCATTTATATGCTTTTTAGAAAGATAGTTCTCATTCTTAAAAAAGAGCCATCAGGTTTGACCTTAAAAGAAGACATTAAAGCTAAACAAATTTTAAATTCAGCCAGAGACTTTGGTGAACCACAAGAAACTAAGCAAGGCCAAGGCGTTAATCTTATTTTAAATATTGATGGTCAGCAATTAAAAGCAATGAATAATGAAGAAAAACAAAAACAAGATTATATTGATGTAGAGCCTAGTGCAGCCATTGAAGAAAGAAAAGAAGAGGATAAATAACAATGTTTTTATTATATTTTTTAAGTGAAAAAACTAAATCAACATTAACCACTATTGCTACCTTATTAATTTTTTTAATCGTAATTTTTATCATAATTGGTTTTATTGGAAACCTTATTGAAAAAATAATGCAAATCCAAGGCAAAAAAGTAGATCGCTATATGACAAACGTAGTTTTATCAAGATTATGTGATAACCAAAAAGAATTTGTAAGAATTGCTAAACTAAAAAATAGAATTTGTTTTTTTAAGGCAACACTTGGTCCTTTATGTTTATTTGCTACATCTTTAGCAATTTATTTAGTTTATCACCTTAGTATTGGTGGAGATTGGGGACAATCAATTTTTGATACAAAAACTGGTATATCCTCATTATTCTATGTTTTTGATTTTTCAAAAGCCCATTATATGCCAATTCTTGCTTTCCCTGGAATTGAAGTCACTAACTATCCTCATTTTGTAGAAGGACTAGCAATTTTAAATTATTTCATATTCTTATTTGCTCTTGCTGGAATTATATGGTATTTAGTAAATGTTCAAGCCTACTTTGCTAGACTTTACCGCATTAAAAAGTTAAAAAATCAAATATACAGCAAGGATCTATCAACACTTGATATCTCTCACTTCTATAATATAAATAGAATTAATCCACAAAACGTAACAGAAACAAGTACAAATCAAGATAATAAATAAAAAATCTGTGAAATTAAGTGTGCTTACTAATTTAACTTAGCTCATTTAATTTTCATAGAACCTAACAAAAAGCGAACCATTTGGTTCGCTTTTATTATAATTGGCTAAAAATTTCAATAAATACTGTAACCACTTGATAAATAATGGCTGCAAATAATATAAGTGCTATAACACCAAAAACAACTATTAATTTATATCTACTTTTACGCTTTTTTTCGACAACAATTGGATCAATTTGTTCAACTTTTTCAACTTCTACTGTTTCTCTTTTAATTGTTTTAGTTCCTGTTTCATCAACCTTAGGTGTTAATATTTCTTGTTCTCTTTCTAGTTTTTGCATATTAGTATTTTAAACTCCCTGGTACACGTGGATATGGTTCGGTATCACGAATATTCTTCATACCTGTAATATACATCAACAATCTATCAAATCCAAGACCAAAACCAGAATGTGGACAACCACCATATCTTCTTAAATTTAAGTACCAATCAAGCTCTTCAGCATTTCCTTTATCGATCATAATATTTTTTAAAACATCATAATCATCTTCTCTTTGCGAACCACCAACAATCTCTCCTTCAGTAGGGACAAGAAGATCACATGCCGCAACAGTTTTGTTGTCTTTATTACGTTTCATATAGAAGGCTTTAATTTCTTTTGGAAAATCTGTAAGAAACATTGGACCTTTAGCGATTTCTTCAGTTAAATATCTTTCATGTTCACTTTGTAAATCCATACCCCAATAAATATTATTATATTCAAACTTATGACCAGCCTCTTTAGCTTTCAATAAATATTCAATACCTTCAGAATAAGTCATTTTCTTAAATGGAGAACTAATAACTTTATTTAATTTATCAATTGTTCCTTTTTCAATAAATGAATCAAAGAATTGCATTTCGTCTTTACAATTATCTAAAACATATTTAATGATGTATTTTAAACATGATTCAATACAATCCATATTGTCATTTAAATCAGCAAAAGCTAATTCAGGCTCAATCATCCAAAATTCATTGGCGTGTCTTGGAGTATTACTATTTTCTGCACGGAAAGTAGGACCAAAAGTATAAACATCTCTAAAAGCTAAGGCAAAAGGTTCAACATGAAGTTGACCACTTACTGTTAAAACCGCTTTTGCTTTAAAAAATCCCTCTGGATTTTTTGGATCAACTACAACCTTAAACACCTCACCTGCTCCCTCAGCATCATTTCCTGTAATAATTGGAGTATTAACATAAATAAATCCATGTTCTTGGAAATATTTATGTATAGCATAAGCGAGAGTATTTCTTACTCTATATAATGCTTGGAAGGTATTCGCTCTAGGTCTTAAGTAACAAATGTCTCTTAAGAATTCAAAACTATGTTTTTTCTTTTGAAGAGGATAATCTTCAGCACAATCACCAACAAGAGAAATCTCTACTAATTCAATTTCAAATGGTTGTTTCATAGTTGGGGTTAACTTAACTTTCCCCTTAAATTCAATTGCTGAGCCATATTTAATATTAGATGCGGCCTCAAAACAACCACCTTCTTTAACAAAAACAAGTTGAACACCTTTAAAATGTGTTCCATCATTAAATTCAATAAAACCAACACTACCATTATTTCTTGCTGATCTTACCCAACCATACATTTTAACAACGTCGCCTTCGACAATTTTCTTATCTTGAATACCAAGATAAAGTTTTCTTACACTTAATTCTCTTTCCATAACATTCTCCATAATTAATTATTATACTACATTTAAAATTTTCTATAATCTTCAATCTTCCAAGAAGGATCAACTCCAATATTTAAACTTGCAAATATTTTCTTTTCATATAAATATCCACCAACTTTTGCAATCATTGCCGCGTTATCGGTTGTACACCAAATAGGTGGTATAATAACTTCTATATTAGAATTTTTAAATAATTTAACTATTTCTTCTCTAAGATAACTATTAGCACTAACTCCACCAGCTAAAACAACTTGTTTAAAGTCGTATTCATTGGTTGCTCTATTTACTCGATCAATAATTTCACCAACTGCAACATCCTCAAATGATCTACACATATCATTCACATTTATTTCTTCACCTTTTTCTTTTGCGTTATGAACAATATTTATTACTGCAGTTTTAAGTCCACTATAAGAAAAATTTAAACTACCATCATGCATAGGCATTGGTAATTTATATGTATGTTTACCAAGTTTTGCAAGCTTATCAATTGGAATACCACCAGGATATGGTAAACCAAGAACTCTTGCAACTTTATCAAAAGATTCACCAATTGCATCATCTTTAGTTTCGCCGATTATTTTAAAATCGAGGTGTTCTTTCATATATACAAGCTCTGTGTTTCCACCACTTACAACTACCGCAAGTAAAGGAAATTTCAAAGAATTAACGTATTCATTAGCATAAATATGTCCACAAAGATGGTGAACTGGAATTAAAGGTATTCCTAAAACAAGGGAGAGAGTTTTTGCCGCTTGTAAACCAACATGTAAAGCACCAATTAACCCAGGACCACGAGTTACAGCAATTGCTGTTAACTCTTCTAACTTTACATTAGCTTTTTTTAGGGCCTCATCAATTACAAATAAAATATTCTCAAGATGCAATCTTGAAGCAATTTCTGGCATAACTCCACCATATTTTCTATGCATTTCAATTTGTGTTGAAACAACATTACTCAATAATTCGCCATTTTTAGTAATAGCAGCAGCTGTTTCATCACAAGATGATTCAATACCTAATATGATAATATCTTTATTCATACTATAAAATTCCTTTCATCATATAAATAGCGTTTTCACCATCACTATAATATTGTTCTTTTAAAGTAACATAAGTAAATCCATGTTTTTTATATAAATTAATAGCTTTTTCATTATGTTCTCGAACTTCAAGAGTATAAAATAAAACTTTATTTTCTTTTAAAATTTTAAAAGATTCTTCAAGTAATTTGCTAGCAATACCCATGTTTTGGTACTCTTTTTTAACTGCTAATTGACAAATTGTTGCTGAATCAAATGTAATCCAAAAATCAATAAATCCAAAAATTAAGGATGGTTTTTTATCATCACAAGCTACTAAAAATTTACTAGTTGGATTTTTTAATATCTCATATAACACTTGGATTTTGGTAAATGGATTTTTAAATAAATTTTCCATCTCAACAAGTTCATCTAAATCTCTAACTGTCGCTTCACGTATAACCATTTTATTAATCCTTAAGATATGTTGCTTTTAAAGTAAATATGTCTTTTACCTTATTTGATTCATTCTTTAAAAAATACATATTCTTTAATAAATCTGCTTTATAACCATCTAAACCAAGATATTCTACGTCTCCGCATATTGCATAATCTTTATGCTCATTTATATATTTTAAAACATCGTCGTTAGATAAAATTTGATCATTTAAAATAACTTCATTATTTTTATAAACCCCAAAATAACTGCGATTACTACGGGCATTAATAAGACAAATTGAAGGAGTATCAGGTTTAATTAAAACATTTAAGCTAGAAAGAGAATATAAATCACACTTATTTGCATAAGAATAGACTTTTGCAATTGTTAAAGCAATTCTTAATCCAGTATAACTTCCAGGACCATGAGTTACGACAATTTCATGAATATCTTTTGGAGATAAGTTATTTCTTTTTAAAATATTTTCAATTTCAGGAATCATTAATTCTGATTGTCTTTGAAAACATTCATAACTTATTTCATCTATTTTCCCATCAAATGCTAAACCAACATTTAAATCTTTATATGTTGAATCTAATAATAAAGTATTCATTTTGCCTCCTTTAAAAAATTAAATAATTTTTCATAATGTTTATCATTATTTGTTGAAAAATGAAATTCTCTTTCGTTTTCCTTAATAACTTTAATAAAAACATTTAAAGACAATTTATAATCTAAAAATTCTTTTATGAATTTTGGCCATTCAACAACACATACGCCATCACCATATATAACTTCCTCTAAACCAATATTTTTATTTTCGCTATCAACATCTTCAAGTCTATAAGCATCAATATGATATAAAGGAAGTGGCTTATTAAAATAACATTTTAGTATATTAAAAGTTGGAGAATTTATTTCATCTTTTATTCCTAAACCTAATCCTATTCCTTTAACAAAAGTTGTTTTACCAGCCGCTAAATCTCCATCAAGCGTTAATACGTCTCCTTTACTTAAAAATTTAGCTATATTTTCGCCTAATTTAATTGTTTCTTCTTTTGAATATGTATTAATTATTGATTCAACCATTATTTTTATCCTTCTTTGTTTTATTAATAAAAGAATTATAAAATTCTTTAATAACATCATTTTTAAATGGAAATTCTTTTGATAACATCATTTCTTTTATTGATTTTAAATTAAATCTTAAAATCGTATCAATATCATCACTATACCCATATTTTTTTCGATGATAAGCATATTCTCTAACGTCAATTATTTTTACTTGATTATTTGGAAATAATTTCATATCAAGATCATAATCAATATATTTAATAACGCCTTTATCAATAACATAAGGTGAAGCAAGATTTACGTAATACGTAATTCCAATTTCCTTAAACATAGCAATAACATTAAACCATTTATCTTTAAAAAATATCATGATAGCAGGTTCTTTTGTATGCCATATCCTAAAATCATGTTCAATAACTTTTGTGCGATTACTTGCAACAACAATATAATTTTCACTCTCTTCCACAACAAAAACAGAATCCCAAATTCGGTGCATTCTTCCATCATGCTTATAACCTTGAATTTCTATCCATTTACCTTTTAACGATTCCATACAAAAACTCCAAAGTCGTTAAAGGCTTATTTACTTTTTTCTTCTACTTCTTTTTCTTTATTAGATTCTAAAAGAACCTTTACTACATTCATAACTTTTGCAAAATCTTCTTTTGCAATTTTGCTATTTTTAATTGAAAAGTCTTTATCAACAGGAATATTTATAAATTCATCAGTATAATCAATTCCAAGTGAAACAAGATTATCTTTTACACTAAAAATAACATCAATTAAAGGATTTTTAACTTTAAATTTTAAAAGAGCTTTAATTACACGATCATTTAATACTTTTTTAGCATTTGGATCATTTGAATATATACAATATTGTTTATTTCCTTCAATAAAATTTAAGTCATCAATATCATCAATAGGAACACTTAATTCTCCACCTTTTAATTGGAAAATAGTAACTTTTCCATCAGTTTTAAAATTAGGCTTAAAAGAATAATATCTTCCTAAAAATTTAGGAGCTAAACGATTTTTTACTTTATAATTTGCTGCTAAATCGCAACTATCTACTTCCATTCCATTATATTCAAAGTGAGCAAAATTTCGTCCTTTAGTGCCAACTAAATCTTTATAAAAATGGGCATCAAAAAACCACTTATCTTCTAAAGAACCTTTAGGAGTTACAACTAAATCTTTTACTTTTTTATCGCTATAAACATATTTACTGACTTCTTTACATAAAAAATCAATATAAACTTCTGATTGTGCTAATAAACGTTTACGCATTACCTTACTTAAAAAATAGGTAGAACCTAAAACAAGAATCATTGCGCCTAAGCAAAGATAAAGCACCCATTCATATTTATCACTAAGCATCATCATTCCAAAGAAAGCAGCAATTAAAACAACTGCAACAATAGAGGTTATAATAATATTTAATCTCTTTTGCTTAAGTGCATAAGCTTTATATTCTTCTCTCTTTTCGTTAACAGCCTTTTCTAATTCAATTTCTGAATCAGTTTTAACGATTTCTGGTTCTTTTTCAGGCACTTCTTCTTCAACAACTTCTTCTTTCTTATCACTATCTTCTTTTTTAACTTCTTGAGTCTCAGCTTGACTCTTTAAATCGTTTTTCCTTAATCCCATAATAAAAATACTCCATATCAATATTGACTATATTCTATTTTATTTATAAATAAAATAATAGTATTTTTGATATGGAGCGAATTAAATAAACTTGAAAATTTAAATATAAAATTAACAAAATTAGATAACTATAATTAGTTATTTAACATGTACTGGAAATCTATGATTAATAATTTGTAATGGTCTTGCTAATAATAAAGCAATTAATGTTGAACCAAAGACACTTAATGGAATATAAGAAAGATTATAAATTAAAGCGTCTTTTAATGAATAACTATAAAAAATCATTGAAGATAAACTTGATCCAAGCATTCTCGTAATAAAGCTGCTAAGACCACCTAAAACGATTGAAACAACAATTGAAGCAAATTCTATATTTTCTCTATCTTTAATAACGTATTTTTTGAAAAGATACATATATAATCCAACAGTTGCGTACCCTGAAAAAGCTATAAGATAATCAAATGGATAAGTTTGGAATCCATATCCATCTAATAAACAAGAGATTAAACCAAATACAACACTTGATGAAATTAAACCTTTTAAGAACCCATGTCTTAACGCAATAATCATTAAAGGAAGGGCACTAGCGTTAATAGATCCACCAGTAATTCCAACTGGAATTTTAACTTTATCTAAGACTAAAGCTAATGCGCAAAAAATAGCAATTTCACTAATTTCATATATAGTAAACTTCTTCTTTTCAAAGATTTTACTTAATGTAATTAAAACTAGGAAAGCATATAAGAATGTAAATAAAGCATAAAGCCAACCAACATAATCAACTTTATTAAAATCTTGAATATTATTAATTTCTTTACTTGTTAAAGGTAAAAGTGTTGAAACTAAAGCAAAAGCAAATAAATCAATTATTTTAATAACAGCACTTACATAATATAAATAATTTTTTACTTCTTTAGATTTAAGAGCTTTTATAAAAGCAATAAGGTCAAAAACAAAACTAATTAAAAGTAAAGCGAAAACTACTAAATATAAGTAGTTCATATTTAATTTGATTGAACCATTTGTTCCACCAAAAACTACATCAAAGAAACTAAAATTCAAATAATTTTTAATTCCTTCGCTATTTTTTGTAACTATTGAAATCATTGGTACAAAAAATAAACCACATAAACAAACAGCTATTAGCATGAATAAAGTATCAGGCCAATATTTTTTTAGAAAGTTTTTCATATATTTCTTCTCCTAATAAAAAAACTACCTGATAATGGGTAGCAATAAATCTTCCTACGCTAGCATTATCTAGATCAGGTATGGTCCAAGTGAGTATCACACTTATCTCAGCCTAGTTCTCTAAGCACCCGTATATATTTATACTCTTTTTAAATCATTTTTTCACTATTTATCATCAGGAATCCAATTAATTTCAGTTAAATTATTATTTTTTAAATAAGCATTAGCTTTTTTAAAATGATTGTTATTAAACCAACCTCCTCTATTAGCACTTAGGGGAGATGGATGTACTGACTCTAAAATTAAACGATTAGGATTATGAATAAATCTTTTATAATATCGGGCATTATTTCCCCAAAGCATAAAAACAATTGGACTATTAATTTTATCAATAAACTTTAAGACATCTTCAAAAAATAGTTCATATTCTTTAGATTTATGACTTAATGGTTTATGTTCTACAACTGTTAAAATAGGATTTAATAATAAAACACCTTGCTTAGCAAGATAGGTTAAATCACCAGATTTATTATTCATATTTACATTAAATTCCATACCTATTTCTTTATAAATATTTTGTAAAGAAGGGGGTAATGATATATTTTTTGGAACACTAAAAGCAATTCCCATTGCTTGATCTTTTTCGTGATATGGATCTTGCCCTAAAATAACTACTTTAATTTTATTAAATGGCGTTAATTCAAATGCTTTAAAAATATTTTCTCTTTTTGGATAAATTACTTTTGTCTTATATTCTTCATCTAAAAAAGAATTTAATTTATGAGCATATTCTTTATTTTTTATTTCTTTAAACAAGTCATCCCATTCCATAAATTTATATTTTATTTGTTGTAATTAAGGTTGAAAAAACTTCATATAAAGTTTTAAGAGCTAACCAACTTGTAATATTATTTATATCTAATGGAGGAGCAATCTCTACCATATCCATTGTATCAATATTTAGCCCGGCAATAAGTCCGCATATAATTGAAACTGTTTCTAAACTAGTTAAGCCAAAAGCTTCAGGAGTTCCAGTTCCAGGAGCAAATGATGGATCGTTTGCATCAATATCATAAGAAAGATAAACCAAATATTTTTTATTTGAATACTTATTAATTAAATATTTAATAAGCTTTTCAACACCCATCTTTTTAATATCGATTGCTTTAAAAACATCAATTTCTGGATGTTTCTTAAAAGTTTCAATCTCTTGTCCTTCAAAGCCTCTTACACCAATAATCGTAATATTTTTATCTTCATAACCATATTCTAATGCACGATAATTTGTACAAGCATGAGAATATTTTGAATTATCATAAACATCACATATATCAGGATGAGCATCTATATGAATAATAACTGGCTCTTTGTTTTCTTTTAAACATTTACAATAAAAAGCTCTTTCACTAGCAATAGCTACAGAGTGATCACCACCAAAAATTACATGAAATCCTTTTTTAGATAAAAAATTAAATTGTAAATCAGTAGTAAGTTTATTGATATCTTGTCCATTAAAATTACCACAATCAAATAATCTTACTTTTCTAAGATCATTCCCCATCATATCATAAGGTGGTAAATACCCTGATAACTCTCTTAAAACTTTTGGTGCTTTACTAGCTCCTTTATTAATAGAAACATTATTATCAAAAGGAATTCCACAAATAAAAACATTTGCATTTTTTTCATTTCTTTCTAATAATTCTCTAAATTCACAATTCATAAAAACTCCCACATTTATTTTTTTGTTAAACTTTGTTCTTTTTTCTTCTTAATTAAATAAAGTTGATGAGAAAGCACTGATAAATTTGTTGCCATATTAGTGTTACTAATAATTACATCACTCTTTTTAGAAAAAAGTGTTATTGGTGCAAAGTTCCATATCGCCAATGCTCCACTATCAACTAACAAATTTAAAATTTCCTGAGCATTTTCTTTTGGAACACAAATAATACCAATTTTTGCATTATAATCCTTAAAAACTCTAGGTAATGAATTAATATCTTTTACTCTTACATTATTTATTACTTGACCAATAACTTTATCATCTATATCAAAAGCTCCAACTATTTTTAGTCCATATTCATGAAAACCTTGATATTTTAACAAAGCCTTCCCTAAATTTCCTACACCAACTAAAACGGCATTATGAATATCATCATATCCAAGGACATTTTCCATATCCATTATTAATTGATTGATATCACGACCTTTATTTGGAATACCGCTTGTTGTAGAAATTGCAGCAATATCCTTTTTAACTTGTTCGTTATTCAGATTTAAAATATCAGCTATTTCTTGGGAGCTAACATATTTAACTCCACGTCCTTTCATATCTTTAATCGTAGCAAGATAATCGGGCATTCTTTTTAATTGATTTTTATTAAGTTTTTTAACACTCATAAATTATTTTTACCTAAATTTAATAAATTTCCTATTAGTATTAATAAACTAGAAAATAAAGAAATAACTCCATAAATTAATATAAAACTCATGTTTAGGCCAGCAAGACTTTCTGAATCATGGACCTTAATTAAAAACAAAAAAGCTGAGAAAACACATAGCAATAGAAAATATGCAAGCGAACAAAACGATACTAATTTTATAGATTTATATTGAATAAGACAACGTAAATCAAAAATATAAAATATAATTGAAATTAAAAATGTCACAAGCCAAATAATTAATATAATAAATAGATTTGAATCAATAAGAGAAATAGTAGACGTCGAAAAATCTCCCATAATAGTTTTCTTTGTCGTTAAAGTAATAATTAAAACAACCACGAAAAAACAATTAACTAGAATATTAGCTATAACACCAATCATATTAAGCATCTTACCAATAAAATTCTTCATAACTATTTACCTTTTTATTATTTTAACACTTTTCTTTTAAATTACTAATAATTAGAGATTTTAAAATCATTTAAAAAAATTGAAATAATTAATACATATTTGTATTATTTAGTTATATGAAAACCGCATTAGTTTTACAAGGTGGAGGTTCAAGAGGTATCTTTACATCAGCAATCGTCGACCAATTACTTATTAATAATATAAAAATTGATAAAGTTTATGGCGTTTCAGCAGGAGCCTTAAATGGCATGAATTTTGTTAGTAAACAAATTGGTAGATCTAAAAAAGCTACTCTTTTAGCATTTAAATCAAAAGAATTCAAATCACTTAAAAATATAGTAGTCAAAAAAACTTTCGTTGATTTAAATTATTATTTTCATGACCTAAATAAAGAAATTCCTTTTGATGAAAAAACTTTTAAAGAAAACCAAACTGAACTATGTGTTGTCGCAACTTCCTTAAAAACTGGAAAACCATTTTATTTTGAAAAAAGCAAAATGAATAATTTAAATGAGGCAATTAAAGCTTCTGCTTCTATACCTTTTGTTTCAAAACCTGTTCCTATAAATGATGATTTATTTTTAGATGGCGGGGATGGCGATCCAATCCCTCTTAAAAAAGCCATTGAGGAAGGTTATGACAAAATTATTGTTGTCATGACTCGCCCATATGGTTATAGAAAAAGTAAAACGATATCTCGACAAAAAAAGCACCTAATATCTTTAGTATTTAAAAAATATCCAAATTATATAAATTCCTTAATTAATTCACATTCTTTATATAATGAATGTGTAGATTTTATCGAATCCCAAAAAGACAAAATTATTTTATTACAACCAAGTGAGCCAATAAATTTAAAGCACCTTGAAAAAGATGGAGCAAAATTAGATTATTACTATAACCTAGGTATAAAAATCTTTAATGATAATAAAGAAAAATTAATTGATTACCTCAATTAATTTTACTCATTCTATATCCTGTACCAATATCCGTTCGTATAAGTTTAGCGCTTCTGCTATCTTTTTCTATTTTCTTACGAATACCAGCCATGAATACTCTTAAACCATTCTGATCATTCCCGCCTTTTCCCCAAACGTGTGAAATAATATAATCATAACTTAATGTTTTATCTAAATTCATAGCGAGTAAAACAATAATTTTATATTCATAATTTGTAAAATGCACTTCCACCCCATTTATATAAATTGTTCTTCCGTCAAAATCTATTGTTAAATTTCCATTTATAAATAAATGTTCTTGGTTTTCTTTTGAATACCTAAACTGATTTTTAATTCTTGCAAGCAACTCATAATTATTAAAAGGTTTTGTTAGATAGTCATTTGCTCCTGTTTCAAAAGCTAATACTTTACTTTCAACATTTGTCCTTGTTGTAATAACAATAATTGGTAGGGTATTAGTAAAACTTCTTAAAGTATCAATGACAGCCATTCCATCTTTATCCTTTAAGTTTAACTCTAATAAAACTAAATCAACAATTTTTCTAATACAAACATCTATCGCTTCCTGAGCGTTATTTACAGATATAGTTTGATATCCTTCAGTTTTAAATAATTTAGTTAAATTTGAAACCAAGTTTTTATCTTGATCAACAATTAATATAGTCTTTGTTTTCATACTTTTTTATTATATATGTTTTTAAAATAAATAAAGTATTTTTTTAATTATTTTTATAATAAATTTTATTTATTTTATTAGATGATAAATAAATTAAATGACTCATTATTATCTTTTTATTTGATTTATTGTATATTTAATAAGGTAGAGAAAAATTAATGAGCAAAGAAATTAAAACTATAAAAAAACCAAAAAATTATAAAAAAATTCTTATAATAATTTTATTAAGCTTTATTACTTTTTGTTTGGTAATTTGCTCAATCTTACAAATTGGCTACAATATAACCCAAGATAATGCATATGTTTGGAAACCAAATTATGCTATGCAAGATATATCTTTTATTTTAGATAAAGAAGAAATTAGCGATTTAGAATATCAATATTTATATGAACAAACAGGTCTTACAAAAATTGGGATAGATAGAGCTTTAAAATATAAAACAAACGGAAAAGAAAAAATTTTAAAAATACAAGAGAACTATTTTAAAGATCGAAAGATATTAAAAGAACCTTTTGGCCCATTTTCATGTACAGAATTTATAGATGGAGACATTACTCCTATTTACCTTGAAAAAGGTGATATTGTTATAACTTCGTCTACTCATTTTTCTTTTTTAAAAACTGGACACTCTGCTCTAGTAATTGATGGAGAAAATAAAAAAACTATTGTTGCAAGAAAATATGGGCAAAATAGTACTTTAAGTTCAATATATGATTTTACAAATCGTATCAATCTCATGATTTTTAGACCAAAAATTGATACTGAAACAATAGAAAAAGTTATTAATTACGCAATAAATAATTTAGTTGGTTTACCATATAACGCATTTATGGGAGCAGATTTAAGTGTAACAAGCATAAAAGAAACCCAATGCGCACATCTTGTTTGGTTTGCTTATCATAAATTTGGCTTTGAATTATTAGAAAAAAGCAATTCTTTAGTTCTCCCATATGATTTAGCAAAATCTAATAAACTTGAATTAGTTCAAGTATATGGTTTTAACCCAAAAACCTTGTGGGAAAATCTCTATTTTTAAAATAGACAAAAAATCATTTTATCCTTATTAAAGAAAAATATTGACATAACGCTTTGTCAAAAATTTTTATACAAACTACAAATTAAATATAAATTGACCAATAATAATTAGATTCTTTTAATATTTATTTTAATAATAAAATTTTTCTTCAATAAATAATTCCGTTTTTATTTCAATGTCCCCTTTTTAAAAATTTAATTAAAAAGAGCACTAAAAATGTTAATAAGGTGACAATTACAAGTGCTATAAAAGAAAGTAATAATAATGGCCCTATAAATTTATATGTAGCAATCAAAATAGCCCTATATGGAATTAATAAAAGAGTTCCAATTCCAAATGACATTAAAAGACAGAAAACTATGACAAAAATATATAAGCATAACCACATTCCTTTATAAGGATTTTCTTCTTCGAAAATAGCTTCTTCTCTTATAATATATAATTCAATGGTTGCCACCATAAAATAAATAAGTATTAAACCTAGAACTACCCAAGAACTTATTTCAATTTTAACTAGCGTAAAACCCATCGCTTTTACTAATAAAGCAAAAAAATTATCCTTACCTAATAAAGGATTATCATTGTCTAAACCAAAAGAAACTAAAAGAGTAAATAAAACGAAAAATATACTTAACGAAAAATATATAATTTCGTTTCGTGTAATTTTTTTCATAATCCCCTTTCTTTTTTATTGTGATTCTATATATAACTTGACTTATATATTGTTTTTAATTCTTTTATTTTTTTCTTTATTTAAAAAATATTCAGTGGAAACATAAATAATGTAACTTCCAATAAATATTGAAATTGTTAGAATACCATATTCCGATTGTAGATATAAAATAAATACTCCTATATAAGGGATTTTAAATCCATTATAACGCCCATTAATCATATCAAAAGTAACGATAATATCATCATCCTTATCATTGGCGTCACCTCGCATTAATAAATAATTATCCTTGATCTCTCTTACTCTATGGATAACATTAATACCTCTTTTATTGTCTTTATATGAAATAATGTCATATTGTTTAATTTCTTCAAAGCTATTTATATGTTCTAAAGCAATTAAATCAAATGTATTAATTTGATTGTCATATTTATATAAATATAAATTGTCTTCATTTTTCCACGACATCGACCCAGATGCGACAACTGTAAGTTGAATTGGGGTTTTAAAATTCGTGGAATATCTATTTAAAAGCGAAAGAACGAAAATTAATGCTAAAAAAGACAAAAATACTGTTGATAAAACTTTAGAAACATAATTTTCGTTCTTATTGGTATTATTTTTTTCTTTTTCACTTTTTAATTCATCATCTATCAACCCACTTCTAATTAATTTTATCTCCTTAATTGAAGAATATATAAAATAGATAGCAAACGCAAAAAATAAAGCGATTAAAATACTAAAAATAATCCAAAAAATCATTTTTATCCTTTGGCAAATGGTATAACTTTAAGTTCTATCTTAGTGTTATTAGCGCTTTCTTTTAAATTATTTAAAGTACTTTCCATTGTAGAATCGTCAACCAATTTTCCTTGTTCGTCTATATCGTAATATTCACTTGGGTTCATATTTGAAAATGCATCGCCCCAAGAAAAACTTACAGTTGTAGAAAAAATTGTTGTTTCTTCAGCAGGACAATCCCATGATTCACTGCCAACGATAACTATTTCATCAAATTTTAAATATTTTAAAGTAAAAAGATCATCTGTTTTACTTGCATCTTTTTTACTAGCAGTAGCTGTGATTGAAACTGCATTATATAATTGAGTATCTCCTAAAATTTTTACATCAAGGTCTAAACTAAGTTTTTCAGAATCTGAACCAGTTTTAAATTGAACTCTTCCACTAGTATCTGTTTTCTTTGGTTCTAATTTAAGAGTCTTGTCACCAGTTAAAGTAGCCGTTACAGTATATGATTGTTTATCTACAAAACCAACCGAAATATCAGGACTATCTGTTCCCCATGTGTTTTCCCCAATTAAAAACGCAGCAAATGTTGTCGTTATGACACCTAAGGCACATAACGAAAGCAAAGTTGCTAAAAAGAATCTTCTTTTTCTATTAGCTTTTCTTTCCATATTATTTTTCCTCCCACCTAATAGTTGTCACTAATATAAAAAAAAAAAAACAAAAGTCAACCGAAACTTTATATTAGGAAATAAAAGTCCTCATTATAATAAAATGAAAATAAGAGCATCAAGTTTTTAGTTAAAGTGAAATTTATAAAATAGATGTAAATTTTTTCTAATTTAAAAACCCGGTCAATTAACCGGGTTTTAAGTATTAATATTTTATTTAATTTAATGGAATCTTGAATACTTATCTTTAATTGCCTCGTGAGATTCATGAGACTTAATAACGTCTGACACCATTTCAGCAATTGAAAGAACTGTAATCTTTTTTGAATTAGTAAATTCAGGATGTCTTACTGTATCAGTTGTAATAACTTCAGTAATATCATTATTATTTTCAAATTTTGCTTGAGCGTTATTATTAAATAAAGCATGAGCACAACAAATATATACTTCTTTAGCGCCTTTTTCTTTTAAGATATGAGCACCAGCAATAATTGTTCCACCAGTATCTATAATATCATCAATCATGATGCATATTTTGTCTTCAATGTCACCAATAATAGAAGTAATTTCCGCAACATTTGGCTTTGGTCTACGTTTATCAATAACAACAAGGGATGTATTAGGAATAAAGTTTGCAAGGTCTCTTGCTCTATAAATTGCCCCATGATCAGGAGCAACAATAGCAATTTTCCCAGCAACATCACTTCTTTTTGAAAATTTTTCATTTAAATACTTTGCATAGATTACTGCAGGAGATAAATTATCATTTGGAATGCTAAAAAATCCTTGAATTTGAGGAGTATGCAATTCTATTGTTACAATTCTACTTACACCAGCATTAACGAATAAGTCAGCAATCATTCTTGCTGAGATAGGTTCATTCATATGAGCAATTCTATCTTGTCTTGCATATCCAAAATATGGACAAATAAGAGTGATTTCTTTACAATTTGCTCTTTTAATACCATCAATAAAAATCAACGTTTCCATTATACGATCATTTACTGGTGCACAAGTTGATTGGATTATGTAAATTTTTTTACCACGAACATCTGCTTTACTTGTTGCAAGCACTTCACCATCTGCAAAGTGATGAATCTCAGCTTGAGATCTATCAATCCCAAGATAAGCACAAACTTTGTCAGTAAGTTCAATATTAGAAGATAATGAGAAAACTAAAATATCTTTAATCATATTTAGACCTCCGCTTCTTGTCTTAAATGATTATAACAATTATCATTTAAAATATAAATAAAATGATTGGTTTTAAGCAAAAATAAAACGCATTTAATATCATAAATGCGTTTCCATCAAATTTATTCATTAAAGAAATCTAATACATTTTGATAAACGATTTTTCGTTCGTTTTCGTTCAATATTTCATGTCTCATCTTTGGATAAATTGTTATTCTTGAATTTAATCCATGTTTTTTATACATTAAGTCTAATTTTCTTGGACCTTTACCATTTTTCCCAACAGGATCACTATCACCAGCAATTATATAAATTGGCAAATCTTTTGAAATATTATTTAAATTACTAGATTTATTTAATTTTGAAAGACCTTTAAAAAATTCTAAATAAAATCCATTAGATACTTTATATCCCGAAAATGTATCTTCATCATATGTTCTACAATTATTTTCATTATAAGAAATCCAAGCACTTTTAGATTTACCATCTTTTACACTTTTAGCAAATCCACCAACCGCTAAATTATCCAAGAATTTAGCATCTTTATCTCTATTAAATTTATGAACAATTATTCTTGCTAAAAAATATCCAAGTTTTCCACTTACGCCTATGTGATTGCTACCGCATAAAACAACTTTATCAGCATTATGATAATTTTCTATATAACCTTGAGTTACAAAACTACCCATTGAATGAGCGAATATATAAACAGGTAAGTTCCTATGATCCTTTTTATATTTTAAAATAATTTCATCAATGGTTTTCATAAATTTATCAAAATAATTATAAGCTGCACGACCTAATGGACCATTTTTACCTACTCCTTGTCCATAGTGATCAATACATAAAGCACTATAACCATTATTATTTAAAAAAGTTGCAAAATCATTATATCTACCACTATGTTCACACATACCAGTAACAATTAAAACTAAAGCTTTTGGACTAGCAATTTCCCAAGCATTACCATATAAAGTGTCACCAAAACTATTTTTAAAATATGTTGTTTTCATTTACTTTTACCTCTTTTTTTAATTATAAAATAGAAAATAACCATATTTCCACATTTATTTTCTAATTAAAAATTAACATCCTCGCATTTTGGTTTTATAGATTTATAAATTTCCTTATCAAATATTGTTAAGGAAAGTGGCGTAATTGAAATATAACCATGAGATAAACAATAAAGATCACTACTCTTATCTTTAAAATCTATATCCATATCATAGTTTTCATAAATAAGGCCATCATTTAAAAATACTAAATTACGGTCATTGAAAGACATATCGGTAAATCTAATACCTAAAGCTTTTTCTGTATATGGAAAATTAACACTAATAATATGGTCTTTACTTACTATATTGTGGCTTAAAATATAATCTAAAGTCTTTTTAGTATATAAATGAATATGCTCCATATGCTGCATTGAGCAACTAAAAGCAATGCTTGGTATACCAAGAACTCCAGCTTGAATACAAGCACCTATTGTGCCACTCCAAATTGAAAATATTGAGTGATTTAATCCATAGTTACAACCACTAATTACTAAATCAAATTTAACATTCAAATTATCAAAAGCAAAACTAACACAATCTGCAGGCGTTCCATTAACGGCATAATTATGTTCATCAAATTTTTCAAATTGCATCTTAAAATTTGAAATTGTAATTGAAGTTCCTTTAGCCGACATATGATTTTTTGGTGCAACTACATATATTTCACCATAATCTTTAATCTCTTCTTTTATTTTCTTGATTCCTTCAGCATTATACCCATCATCATTTACTAATAAAATTTTTCGCATATTTGCTCCTTTTTAGTAAGGAATATTAATGTTTTAAAAAGAGAATATAGCGTTACAACTTTCTTAATTTACATTACTCGTTTTTTTATAGACACTTCTTTTCAGTGCTTCGCGTTTAATGTTGCATTAGCGAATAAACATTTATAAAGCTAATAGGAATACCTCAACCTTATTAGCTCAACTTTACCTAATCAACTTTTACAAGGTTTGTCTTTCGGACCAAAAATATACTTTGGGCAATAACAGTTTAACGACTTAATATTGATTGGTCGCAATTTAAACTATCTTTCTTGTACTTCTTTACCACTAATGTGTTCAATATCAATAACAAAAATTTGCGCAGCTTTACCACTTACTTTAATTTCTTCGTCAACAAGTTTTTCGGAAGGATAATATTTAAGAGCAAATTTTTTCAAAATAGATAGAGATTCATCAACATCATTTATTAAATGACATCTCCCAAAAACAACAGCACTCTTTAAATATGGCGCCCAACTTTCGTCTTTAATAATTTCATTACTATAAACTGTAAAACAAACCTTATCAGATAATTTTAAAGCATCCACTTTATATCCTACTCTAGAACCATGAAAATATATTTTATTATTTTCTTGGTCATATAAATAATTAATTGGAATAGCGTAAGGATAACCATTTTCGCCATTAACTGCCAATACTCCTCTTCTAGCATTTAATAAAACTTCTATAGTCTTATCTTTACTAATTTCATTTTTCTTTTTAAAAACTGGTCTAAACATTAATTCTCCTTATTTATATTATACCATTTTTTGACTCATTTTATAAGAATTACATCTACAATTATGATTTCTTAATTTAATTCTTTTATACCTAAAAATTGCTTTTAATTTGAGATTAGATAATAAAATATAATAAAGATTATATAGGATTTTTAATGTATCATAGTCAGCTTTACTAAAAGAGTAATGTTAGACAAAATGCAACAATTAAACAATACTAATTATTTTTATTAATGTTTTTTCCACTTTTAGTATATTTAACAAAGTATTCCTATTAAAAACTTAGAAAAAATGCATTATCCAACTTTTAGCAAATCCTTTTCCAAGCATCCATAAACGATCATCGAAACAAATATTCTTTAATGGCTGGGGTGGATGGATTCGGACCATCGTATAAAAGTTTCAGAGACTTTTGACTTTACCACTTGTCGACACCCCAATCTTTAATATTTTAAAATAATTAAATATTCTTATAAAGAAAAATGAATAACAAAGCATTAAAAAAGAGCTCTTTTAGAGCTCTTTTCAATTTATTTTGTATGCTTTTTTTGATAGTTATAACTATCTCTACATGCATCTTCTATTGTATATTTGCAAGTAAATCCAAGTTCTTTTTTAGCTTTATCGCAATTAGCATAGTTTTCAGGAATATCACCAGGTCTTCTTGGGAATAATTCATACTTAATTTTTATACCAGTAGCTTTTTCATAAGCATGGACCATTTCAAGAACGCTTGTTCCTTTTCCAGTTCCTAAGTTATAAACAACAAGTCCTGGGTTTTCACTTAATTTCTTTAAAGCTAATACGTGACCATCAGCAAGATCGCAAACGTGAATATAATCTCTAATTCCAGTTCCGTCTGGTGTATCATAATCGTGGCCAGTGACTTTTAAATAAGGTAATTTGCCAACAGCAACTTCTGCGATATAAGGTAATAAATTATTTGGAATACCATTTGGATCTTCACCTAATAAACCACTTGGATCAGCACCAATTGGGTTAAAATATCTTAATAAAGCAAAATTGAAATCTTTATGAACTTTAGCGTAATCTTCAATAATTCTCTCAATCATAACTTTAGTTTCTCCATATGGAGATGTAGCACTTTGAACAGGATCTGTTTCATATAAAGGAACACGTTTTGGTAAACCATAAACAGTACTTGATGATGAGAAAACAAAATTCTTACAACCGCATTCATTCATACATTCTAATAAAGCAATTGTTGTTCCAAGATTGTTTTTATAATATTCAAGGGGTTTCATAACAGATTCAGCGACTGCTTTATAACCTGCAAAATGAATAATTGAATCTGGTTTTTCCTTAACAAATACTTCTTTTAATTTTTCTTTATCCGCAACATCAAATTCATAAAAAGTTGGTTTAACACCAGTTAATTCCTTGATATAGTCTAATACTTCAATTTTAGAGTTAAATAAATTATCAATAACTACAACATCCATATGATGTCTAATTAAACTGACAACTGTTTCTGCTCCAATAAAACCAAGACCGCCCGTAACTAATACTTTCATAATTCCTCCTATTAACGTTGTGCGACTTTCTTCGCTTCTTTATGTTCTTTTTTATTTTGTAAAACCGCTTCCTTACGCGATTCTTTCAATACTTTTTTAGGAAGCAAACTCGTTGTAATATCCTTCATAATTGCATCAGCAATTTGTTTTTTAGTCTCTGATTCTACATAAAGCTTCAATGCTATATATGAAAGATTTACAAGTTCTAAATCAGCTTGCTTACTAATTTTCATTTTTTCTTCACTAATTTTAGATAAAGTTTTTACTCTAAATTTTGTCTTATGAGCTTCTTTTTTTAGAGTATCTTCTTGTATTTTTTTAAATAAATCATAAAGATTCTTTTTGTTTTCAAAAAATTCTTTATCTAAATCTATTAATGTTGCAATATCTCTCATTGGTACAACTGGCTTCAATAAGGCAATTGCTAAAAGATATGCCAAATGTTCTTTAGAATATTTTTTATCTTTAGGTGCGCTAATAATTTTTGCTTTAACATAATTATTAACCATAAAAGGAGTAATTACATTAGCATCATACTTATCATCGCTTTCAGCAGATAATTTTTCTAAACATTGATTTATATAAATTACAACTTGTTCCATGAATAAAGGAATAGAAGGTAATTCATTAAATGATGGTAATTTAAAATCATTTAATCCATCTAAATATTTATAAATATTTTCTGTTTCTTTACTCATGTTAAACACACTTTATTTAGTTCTACTATTTATTGAGCACCAAATAATAATTTTCCATTAAATAATTCGCAAAAAAGATCAACCAATGCAATAATGCCACCAAAACCAATAAAACTTAATACACCAATAAGTAAAGTTAAAGCTTGTTTTGATTCGGTATATTTGAAAATTCTATAGATGCCTGAGAATATCCATCCCCAAAAAGGAATTAATAATACGACTCTAACACCTAAACTTTGTTTATCAAACCATTCGCAAAAATTCATAAAAAAACCTCCATTTATTAATATTTTAACACTATTAGCACTATTTGTTTAATAGTGTTATTAAAAAGACATTATTTTTATTTAAATTTATTCTTATTTCTTTTACATAGATATTTAAATTTGTATAATTTTCTTAATTCAAATATTTGGAGAATTATATGCGCGAAATTATTTTAACCGAAGAAGAAATTAATGAAACATGTAAAAGATTAGGAAATGAGTTAACAGAAAAATTCAAAAATAACGATACAATCCCAATTTTTGTTTGTATCTTAAAAGGTGCTGTGTTATTTTTTACAGATTTAATACGTCATTGCAATTTCCCAATGGCAATAGACTTTTTACAAGTAACTAGTTATAGTGGTCTCTCTTCTACTGGTGTTATTCATCTAAAGAAAGATTTATCAGAAGACATCAAAAATAGAGATGTTGTTCTTGTAGAAGACGTTGTTGATACTGGTTTAACATTAAATTATGTTAAACAATATATTCAAATTAAATATAAGCCTAAATCAATATCGGTTGTTTGTTTAATTGATAAAAAACCTTTAAGAAAAGTAGATTTCACTGTTGACTATGTTGGTCTTCATATAAAAGATAATAAATTTTTATGCGGTTATGGCTTCGATTACCATGAAATCGTACGAAATGTTCCATATGTATATGTGCCAGATCAAGCCGAGATTGATGAAATGAATGAACTTCTTTCTAAAGATAAAAAATTCGTTAAAGAAGTTGAATAAGGAAAAACCTCTAGAAATAAATTCTAGAGGTTTTGTTTATATTTATTAATTATTGCGTTAGCAACTTTTAAACCTGCTTTAATAGCTAAAGCAACAGTTGTTGGTCCAGTTACACAATCTCCACCTGCATAAATATTTTTCACGTTAGTTTCCATGGTATCTTCTTCGACCATAAAATATCCATATTTATTGATTTTAATTCCATTTTCTAAAGCCATCTTATAACTATTTGATATAGATCCTAAAGCCATAACAACAAGATCACAATCAATATTAAATTCGCTACCTTTTATTGGAATTGGCTTTCGCCTTCCACTAGCATCAAGTTCACCAAGTTCCATTTTTAAACATTTAATTGAACTTACTTTATCATTATTTTCCGATATTATTTCAATAGGGTTTGTTAAAAATCTAAAATCTACATTTTCTTTTTTAGCATTTAAAAATTCTTCTTTTCTAGCAGGCATTTCGCTTTCACTTCTTCGATATAAATTATATACATGACTTGCTCCAAGTCTTAAAGCCATTCTATCGCAATCAATAGCGACATTACCTCCACCAACAATAACTACTTTTTTAGCATCAAATATATATTCGTATGCTGGTTTTTTAAAATTTTCTTTAAAATTAGTAATTTTTAAGTATTCTGTCGCTGATATAACACCCTTAAAATCTTCGCCTACAATATTCATTTTTCTAGGGACGTTAGCACCATGAGCAATAAAAATTGCCCCAAAACCACTAAAAAATAAGTTATTTAAATCTTCTTTTGTTTCTATTGTTGTATTATTAATAAAATTAACTCCAAGCAACTTTAATTTATTTATAACACTATCAACATATATTCTAGGTAAACAAAATTCTGGAATTCCATATATTAATAATCCACCAAAATATTTCTCTTTTTCAAAAATAGTTACATCAATACCATTAGTTATTAATTTTTCTGCACATGCTAGACCAGCAGGTCCACTACCTATGATCGCAACTTTTTTATTGAGTTTTAAATTTGTTTTTAAAAATTGTTTATCTAAAAATTTATCGCCTAAAAATCTTTCAAGTTTTCCAATTGCAACCGCTTCACTATTTTTTACCTTATTCAATGTACAAGCTTTTTCACATTGTAGTTCTTGTTGGCATACTCTTCCACAAATTGATGGAAAAGGATTTGTCTCAATTAAAACTTCATAAGCCTCTTCGTATTTTTTATGTTTTATAAGTTCATTAATTTTAACGATGTCATTATTTAATGGACATCCATTTTTACATGGCGAATTAATGCACGATAAACATCGCGAAGCTTCATTAAATGCATCACTATCAAGATATGTAGAAAATACTTCTTTAAAATTATAAAGAAGATTGCTAACATCATTTTCTTTTGGCTTTATACTTAAATTCTTTTTCATAACAAATTTATATTTTTAAAAAACACTCTGGAATGAGTGTTTTTTAATAAGTTATTCACCAAGTGGTGAAAGATTATATTGGAATAAGAAATCATTTATAAGATAAATATCATTCTTTTTCTTATCAAGACAATAACATACTATTAAATCACTAACTAAAGTTGGTTCAAAAACAAAACCTTTAGAAATTAGTAATTCGTTAGTTTGTTTTTTATCAAAACCTAAACCAATGGCTAAACAAATTATCTCGTTTTTTGTTAAATCCTCAAAGCCTTCATTGATAATTTTATTCAAAAGATTTTGATTTAAATTACTTCTTAATGATAATTCAAGAAGGTCAAGACTACTCTTTTTAAATCCTTCATTAAGTAAATGTGAGAAACTTTCCTTTTTATTTTGTTTTGCAAAATTATATGAAGCATTATCAAATATATATTTTGTTAATGATAATGTCTCATCATCCGTTAACATTGGTGGGAAATTTTTATAAATAACAAGATATATAGTTAAATCATTATGCTGTCTTAAATAATCTATTATTGTTTTTTTAGCAACATCATAACATTCCTTTAATGGGTAATTAAAATTACCACTAATTAAAGGAAAAGCTATTGATTTAAAGCCTTTATTAATAGCTAAATCTAAAGAACACCTATAAGCACTTATTAAATTTTTCTCTTCATCGTGTTTCCCATTAATATAAATTGGACCAACCGCATGAATAATAGCTTTTGTATTTGTGATACCAAAAGCATCTGTCATTACGGCTTTACCAACATCACAATGACCAATCGCTTTACAAGCTCTAGCTAAAACACTATCACCAGCCTTATGAAATATCGCTCTACCAACACCTTCAACCATGCTTAGCTTTACATTGCTATCATTAACAATGCAATCAACATTCATCGAAACTAAATCCCCTTTAATTACAAAAAATGGCATATCCGTATCCTCTCGACTTATTATAAAAAAAAGATACTCTCTATTCAATATCTATTAATAAATCAATTCATGCCATGTTTTTTGTTATATAAAACAAGGTTTTCATCAATTCTTTTTTCGTATCTCTTTTTAAGTGCAAAAATCATTACAAGCTCTGCTGCAAAAGCGATTAACCAACTTATTGGATAACACATATATAAAACACCTAAACTATGCATTTGGTTACCAACTTCACTTGAATAAATATAAGCATTCCAAAAAACTCTAAAAAGACAACAAGAACTTAAAGTAATTATCAATGGCGAAATAGAGTAACCTAGTCCTCTTAACGTTCCACATTCTGTATCCATTAATCCACAAAGCCAATAAGTTGAAAGAATAACAATTAAACGTTCAACAGCATAATTTTCAACTTCAAGATCGACATTTTCTCCCATGTAAAACTCTAATAATTCACGATGAAATAAAAGTTCGATCCCGCCAAACAATAAACCAATGCATATAACCATAATGCTTGTTGTAAGAATTATTTTTTTGATATTTTCCTTAAATCCTCTACCATAGTTAGCACTTATAAAAGCACTTGATGTAGATGATACCGCAAACATTGAAATATAAGTAAAACCTTCAATAGAAGAAGCATCACTATTTGCAGCTACAACATCCGCTCCCCATGTATTGACAGAAGTTTGAAGTAAAACATTACTAATTGAAAAAACTATACCTTGAATTCCGCTTGGAAGACCAATTCTTAAAATAGTCAAAAGTTCATCCTTTGAAATTTTGAGTTCTTTAAAACGAAAGCGAATAAAACCTTTATTTAAATATAAATATCCAATTGTTAAAAAAGCACTAAGCCCTTCACTAATAACCGTTGCCCAAGCAACTCCACTCACACCCATATTAAAAGCATATACAAACGTATAATTTAAAATTACATTAGTAATTCCTGAAATGATTAAGAATAATAAAGGCGTGAAGCTATTACCAACACCTCTTAAAATAGCAGTTCCAAAATTATATAAGGATAAAAAAGGTAAACCAATAAAATAAATTTTTAAATAGACATCAGCTAAATCAATATATGAAACATCAACTTTCATCCATTCAAGGAAATATTTAGAGAAAATATAACCTAAAAGCCCAATTAGAACTCCACCAATCAAAGAAAGAACAAGGGATGTATGCAATGCTCTTGAACAGCTTTCTCTTTCATTTTTACCATATGTTCTTGATATAACAACATTAACTCCATTGGTTAGTCCTAAAAAACCTGAAGTTATTAAAGATATCAAACTATTATTAGCACCAACGGCGGCGGCCGCTAAATTTCCATCATGGCCTTGAACAACAATTAAATCAAAAGCACTATATAATAATTGCAGTAATCCAACTAAAACAATTGGCAATGTATAAATAATCATTTTGCCAACTAAGTCTTTAGTAGAACCATCAACTAAATTAATTTCTGTTCTTTTTTTACATAATTCGTTTAAACTCACGATAGATAATTTTACACTTTTTATATAAAAAATAAAGAAATAATAAATGCTCTATCTCCTAGTTATTTATACTAGATTTTATTTTTTTAAAAATAGTGTATATTAACTAGATATAGGAGCTAATTATGAAAATTTGTATTATTACTGATGATAACTCTGGTTTAAAAAAAGATGAAATAAAAGGTCTTCCAATTTATATTGTAAGAATGCCTATTATTATAGATGGTGTTTGTTATTTTGAAGATGAAATGACAGAAGATGAATTTTATAAAAAACAAAAAGAATGTGAAAACATATGTACATCTCAACCATCTCCTGGAATCATCACCAAAATGTGGGATGATTTATTGAAAGAATATGATTGTATATTACATATGCCAATGTCTAGTGGTTTAAGTTCAACTTGCGAAACCGCAAAGATGCTCGCAGAAGATTATAAAGGAAAAGTCATTGTAATCGATAATCATAGTATTTCGGTAACTTTAAAAAGAGCGGTTTTTAATGCACTTAATTTAATTAAAGATAATAAAACTCCTTTAGAAATAAAAAATATTCTTGAAGAAGAATATAAAATGACTTCCATCTATATTATGGTTGATACTCTCACCTATCTTAAAAAAGGCGGAAGAATCACAGCTGCTGGAGCTATGATTGGAAACACACTACATATAAAACCAATACTTGCCATTAATGGTTTCAAACTTGATGCAAAAGCAAAACCAATTGGTGTTAAAAACGCTAAGAAAACTTTATTTGAACTTATAAGAAATGATTTAAAAACTAAATTTAAAGATGTTCCTTTTGATGAATTAGAATTTGGACTAGCTTATACTCATAATTTAGAAAACGCTAATGCTTTTAAAGAAGAATTTTTAAATCAATTTAAGCCAAATCATTTTGTTATGAATCCTTTATCTCTTTCTGTTGCAGTCCATATTGGTCCTGGTAGCTTAGCTTTAACAATTTCAAGAATTATAAAATAAAATTATTTAATATTTAATTTAAAATATCTAAAAGTTTGGTCACTTGAAGTTTCTTCAAAACCAAGCTTTTTTAATAAAGAAAGAGATCTTTCATTTTGGTGATACGCTTTAGCATTTATAACTGAAATACCGAGTTTACTATATAAATATTTTAATAAGGCACATACACTCTGGTACATATAACCCTTGCCTTGTTCTTTTTTAATAAGTCGATAACCTATTTCGCATTCGTTATTATTATTAAGTTCACCTAAAGTAATTTCACCTATTAATATATTATTTTTCTTAACAGCAAAAGAAAACCATTCTTTATTTTTAAAATCTTCATTTATCATATTTAAAAAATATTCTGGAGTCGCTGTTTTATTACCTAAATCGGTTTTATAATCGTATCCCCAATATTTATTCAAATCTTCATCTATATATAAATTATAATATTCGTTTTTATCATTATCTAAGATCTTTGATAATGTAATCTCGTTATTAACATAAATTGTAGGAATATCACTCAATAAATCTAGATTGTTTTTAATTTTAAACATATATTTATCAATCATTTTAGTAGGATGATAATCCTCCTTAGAATACCTTAACCCAGGATCTCCACTATCATCTTCTCTATTAAAATACGTTATATTTTCATAATAATTAGCAATTTTTTGAACAAAAAATGGATATATAGAAGAAAATTCTCTAAGAGCTTTTTCAACATGATCATATACACAATCATTAATAACTTCGCAAATAGAAAGAGCAACAATTTCTCCTCTATATTCAATACAAAAACAATCTAATTTAAGTTCATCAAAATGCCTTACTAAATCTTTAGATTCACTTAATTCATTTTGAGCTTCGCTAGAATCAATTTCTTTAGTTTTACTAAATTCATCAATAAACTTTATTAGTTTTTCTTTATCGCTAATTTCACATTTTCTAAAAATAGCTTCAGGATAATCTTTTACAAATTGCTTAACATGATGTCTTTTATTAGAGTATTGTCCTCCAGCAAAAGTTTTAAAATGTTCATTTAAATATAGATAATCAGACCAATTCCTATCAAAATAATATTCAGCGTGTGGGAACCTATTTTTTAAATCAGCTATATGTTTTATGTCAACACAACAAAATTCTAATTTTTTATTTTCACTATTAAGCGCATCTTCTTTTATAAGAGAAAACATTTTATCAATGTTTTCTCCCATTGGATAATAATATCCATAATTTTCACCATAGCATTCTTTAAAAGTTAAAGTATTGTCAACCATTAGATAACTGCTTTTAAAAAACTTGTGCCACATGAATTTAACTCCAAGGGTATAATCACAACTATAGATGTTTTCCTTAATAAAGTAATTAAGAAATATATCTTTAATTTCATTTAATCCGTAATTTTTAAATTCATTCATAACTATTTTATTAAATTTTTTAAGGCGAAAGAAACGCCATCATCCTTAACGTCTTTTGTTAAAATCTTTGCAATATTTTTTATTGAATCGATTGAATTCCTCATTGCTACTCCCTTATATTTTTTAATCATTTCATAATCATTCATTTGGTCACCAAAACAATAACAATCATCTTCTTTAATATTTAATAATTTAACGAGTGTGTCAACGCCTCTCACTTTATCAGCGTTTTTATTAACAAACTCATGATAATAATCACTACTATCAACAAAGTGAAATTTATTCTTTTCCTCATCAAAATCTAACGATAAAAAATCTTTTTCATTCATCGCAACCATAATTTTTAATATAGGTTCTTCGCTCTTTAATGGGAATTTGTTAAAATTTTGTAATTCAATATGATTATTGCATAGCGATTCATTAATAGTGTTTCTTGTTTTATAAAAATATCCAACTTTCTTTAATGTATAACAATAAATTGATCCACCATATTTTTTAACTTCAATAGAATGCTTATTATTGAATTCGACAAAGTCTTTATAAGTTAAAGAAACAACATCTAATACTTCGCCAGTATATTTATAAGTTGCTGCTCCATTTGCAGCAATAACAAACTTATTCCCATTATGTAATAAATCTAAAAATTTAGTAATACCAACAAATGGTCGCCCACTAGCGATAGCTAAAGCGTCCCCTCTATCAAGAATTTTATTTAATTCGGAGATAGTCTTCTTTCTTAAGATACCTCTTTTAGTAACAAGCGTGCCGTCAACATCAAATACAAATAATTTCATGGACTTATTATACACAATTAAAATATGATTATAAACTTGATACTTATTCTTAATATATTCACTTTCAATTTTTTCTTTACGCGTTATACTATTTTTATGTATAAATCAAAATTAAACTTAATAGATACCGAAAAAGCAATAAAATTAATCAAAGACACTTTCGAAGTAAAACTTGCAAAAGAATTAAATCTTATTCGTGTTTCAGGGCCACTATTTGTAACAAAGTCCAGTGGTTTAAACGACAATTTAAATGGTGTTGAAGAACCAGTTAGTTTTAAAATTGAAGGCCTTAATGACACTATTGAGGTTGTTCATTCTCTTGCAAAATGGAAAAGAAACGCCTTAAAAGTGTATGATATTCCTATTGATAGTGGCATTTATACTGATATGAATGCTATAAGAAAAGATGAAAAAGAAGATAATCTTCATTCTATTTATGTTGACCAATGGGATTGGGAAAAACATATTTCTTTAGAAGAAAGAAATACTCTTTTTTTAAAAAAGACTGTTAGAAAAATCTATAAAGCAATATTATCAACACAAAAATTAATTTTGAAAAAATATCCAGTTTTGGATAGGGTTTTTGAAAAAAATATAACTTTCATTTCATCAAGTAAATTATTAAAAATATATCCTAATCTCACTCCAAAAGAAAGAGAGAATGAAATAGCAAAGAAATATGGTACAGTATTTGTAACACAAATTGGTGGTAAATTAAAAGATGGAAAACCTCACGACTTAAGAGCTCCTGATTATGATGATTGGAAATTAAATGGAGATCTTTTGGTTTTTTATAAACCCTTAGATCAAGCTGTTGAAATTTCTTCTATGGGTATTAGAGTTGATAAAAATTCATTAACAAAGCAACTAAAAATCACTAATAATTTAGATAGGTTGTCGCTTCCTTTTCATAAAGATTTGTTAAATGATAAACTTCCCTTATCAATAGGAGGAGGCATAGGTCAATCCAGGCTTTGTTTAGTTTTATTAAACAAAATTCATATTGGTGAAGTTCAATCTTCAATATGGAACGAAAGCGAATCATTAAAAACTAAAAAAGAAAATATAAAACTTTTATAAATTTTACAAAACTTTTTGAAGTTAATTATATTGATTTATAATGTCTTTTTCGCACAAATAGGGAACAATAAATATAAAATAGACAAGGCGCAATTTGCAAGTTCAGATACGAGTACAACAATCATCGAAAACAAAGTAAATATTGATCCAAAATTACCATTAAATGTTTCACTAAAAAATATTTTTAATGATTGAATCGCGATATCAATTAAAAAAATTGCTTTTGCTAATGAAACAAGAACTAAAATAGCGCCAATGACAATAAGAGGTATTAAATATTTATTACCACCAGATTTCATCGATAAAACAAGAAGTATAAAATAAACAATACCTAGTACTGCTGATATTGAAAGAAAATAAAAACTAAAATCACTCCAATTAATAATAAATTGTGATAATTGGAGAATAAAATTCATAATCGTAGGCAAAATATAATCACTAATTAAAAACATACAAAGAGCAATGTAAATATAAAAAGATGCGCTTTTCCCCTTTGCAAAATAAGACAATATAATAAAATAAAAAATAACGTTTATCGCATTTTCAATTAAAAACATTGAAAAATTATCACCATACGATTTGTTCACTAAAGATACAACCATATTAATAAGCGTTGTGATAAGTAAAATACTTGCCAAAACTGTTCCAATTTTAGCAATAAACCCATAATTTAATCTTAATTTTCGTGACATAAAATTACCCCTTTGAATATTCTAACATAAACATATTTAATACCGAAATTTTATGTAATTATAATAATACCTTCCATCAATAAAAATTACTTTATAAAAGAAAAATATCTTAAATTAATTATTTTTAAAAATGTTATAATAAATAAATGAAAGAAATTTATATTGAACTTAATGGTGAGAAAATAAATAAAAGCATATTCTCCCAAGCACTTAAAGCAGTCTCAATTGACCGTAAAGAAGAAAAATATTATATAAAAGCTGAAGATAAAGATTTATCTTTATTATCATCTTTTTCTAATGAAATAAATATTTTAAATGATAAGGATAAAACATTTAAATACCATATTCTTAATGTTGAGCCAGATTCTAAAAAAATAACATTTAATGTTTATAAATCATTCAACAAGAAATTCGTTTTAGTAACCGCTACCAATAATGATTTTAAAGACTTTTTTGCTTTAAATAATATTTATAAAGAAAATATTTACATTTTTGAGTTAGATAAAAACATTCAAAATAATGATGACATTATTAATAATCCTTTTTATAAGGGTGAAAAGAAAATTGAAGATGTTTTTTATGATGATACTCATATAGTTCTAGTATCAAAAGAATTTCTTACATTGTTTAATAGTTTCATTTTATCTATCTCAAATTATTTTTTAAAACGATACGAAATAAAAAACAAATCTAAAAATGGCTTCTTTTCAAATATAAACAAGATGCTATTTTCTTTTGGAAATTCAAATAAAGATGAAAATATTGAAACTTTATTTGACGATTTAGCTTCTAAATATCAAATAGATTACAAAGATGGTAAATTTTATCTTATCTTAAAAAATGATAATTCAGTCCTATCTTTGATGCTTGCATTAAGATTTTTCTTAAGTTTAATTGATAATAAAATTGATTTTACACCTATAAAAAGAAAATAAAGTTTTAATTACTTAAAACTTTATTACTTTAAAATAACATAATAATACGACTAATAATATTTGTAGTATTGTTAAAACTATTCCAGAAATTAAATATATTTTGTGATGTACGTAATCTTCATCTCTTACTTCTTTAAAAATATATGTCATAAGTAATGCAGGTCCACCAAATAATAAACAAGCAAGAATAACTTCATAATATTTAAGTCTTTTTTCTTTGCCTGTTTTAAGTGCTTTCACATATGTTATACATACACCATAACAAACTAGGAATAATAAAACTACAATTGGAAAAAATTCAATAAATTTCATATTTTTTTAAAAAAATTAGAGTGATCCTAGGATCACTCTAATTATATACATTTTTTATATATTATTTCTTCTTTAAGTATTTAATACTATCTAAGCAAACAGCTGCCATGATAATAACACCCTTGAAGATGTATTGATAGTTAACATCAAGTCCTAAGAATGTTAAACAGTATGTCATACCTTGGAAAATAATTGTACCGACAACAACACCAGAAATCTTACCAATACCGCCAGAGAATGAAACGCCACCGATAACGCAAGCAGCAATAGCATCAAGTTCGGTACCGAAACCAGTATTTGGGTTAGCACCAGCGCCTTGTAAAGCAGTAGCAGCGCCACCTAAACCATAAAGGACACCAGCCATAACGAATACTAATAAAGTTGTCCAGAAAACAGAAATACCTGAAACACTTGCAGCTTCTTGGTTTCCACCAACAGCGTACATATTTTTACCAAATTTGGTTTTGTTCCAGATAAACCAAACAATAGCGATAACAATAACAGCAAGAATAATTGTGTTAGCGTAATTTGATCCACTTAATAATTTTTTAATGCTAATATCAGCATTGAATGCAGGATATTTACCATAACCAATCATGAATAAACCATAAATTAATAATTGAGTAGACAATGTAGTAATAAATGGATGCATCTTGAATTTAGCTGTAAAGAAACCAGCAATTGCAGAGAATATTGTACAAAGAATAATTGGTAATAAGAAGGCTAAAAGTATTTTAGGGAATAATGGCCAATCTAATACATTAATTGTGAATCCATATGCTGAAGTATAAAGTTCCTTAGAAAGAATCATATTAAATATACCAGCACCTAAACCTGTCATACGACCAATGGAAAGGTCAGTACCACCAAGTAAAATTAATCCTGCAACACCTAAAGAATAGAATACTTTAACTGATGATTGACCAGAAATCATTAAGAAGTTTCTTTCGGTGAACAAGTTTTTATCTTGCATGAAACCATATAAAATTGAGAATAAGAAGAATAAAATAACGATAATATTTAAAGCATTTTTTAATAAGAAACTTCCAATTGCGAAATTATGCTTATTAGTATTAACTTTATAATCAAGAGCTTCACCAAGAGATCTGTGGCCATTTCTAACTTTAGAAATATAATTGTCTCTTTCTAAGAATGCATTATATAATTCATCCTTATAGCTTTGCATTTTACCTTCATAATCGCTCTTAGCTTCTTCTAAATCAGATTTATAAGAAATTTTGTTTGATTTCAAAGCAATTGCAATTTCTTTTTTGGTCCTCTTAAGTAAGTTTTTATCGCTTTGAGCTTCTTGAAGCTTCTTAGCATTGCTTTCTTTTAATTCAGTTAATGATTTTTCATGTTGTGATTTAATTTCAGCAACAGCCTTTTGATAATCTTCTTTAGCCTTAGCTTTTTTAGCAAGAACAACTTCTTTTACACTTTGATAATAAGCTTTTCCATCTTCTTTAGCGGCTTCCACTGCTTTTAAAACAACTTCTTTGACTTTTTCGGCATTTTTGTTTTTAACTTCTTTAGCCTTAACAATCAATTCTTTATCATTGTTAACAATCTTTTCTTTAACTTCAGATTCAAGAGCTTTATTTGCTTTAATATCTCTAATTTCATCTTTTAAAGCAATAATTTTATTTTCCCCTTCACTTCTTAAATTTGAAAGTTCATCTAAATATTTATTATATTTAGCATCTTTTTGAAAAGGATTAACTAGTTTTTCAACTCCCATATTAATTACTCCTTATAAATATTTACTACACAATTTCAAAAGTTCTTCTTGATTTGTGTCTTTAGTAATAACTTCACCGGCTATTCTATAGTTACTCATAACAACAATTCTATTTGTAACACCTAATATTTCAGGCATTTCAGAAGAAACCATTATAATTGACTTACCTTGATTAGCAAGTTTAATCATCAATTCGTAAATTTGGTATTTAGCCATAACGTCAATACCTCTTGTTGGTTCATCCATCAAGAAGACATCTGGATTTCTTTCAAGCCACTTACCAATAATAACTTTTTGTTGGTTACCACCAGATAATGATGAAATAAGATCAGTTGAAGAGTTGCACTTAACAAACATTGAATCAATTTCTTTTTTGGCTGCTTTACGCATTTTTTCGTTATTAATAACACCAAAAACTTTATATTTATCAAGGTTAGTAATACAGGTATTATAAATTAAATCACCCTTACCAAACATACCATTAACTTTTCTTTCTTCAGTAATGAATGCAAAGTTTTCATCCATAGCATCTTTTGAAGAATTAAAGAATATTCTCTTTCCTTTATAATAAATTTCACCATTAGATAATGTCCTACATCCAAAAAGTGCTTCTAAAAGTTCACTTCTACCAGCACCGACTAAGCCATAGATACCTAATATTTCACCTTTTTTAAGATCAAAAGAAATATCTTTTAATTTTGGAGCATATCTTGTAGATAAATTTTTAACAACTAAAACAGGTTTTCCAGGTTTATTTGTTAAAGGTGGGAAACGAGCATCTAAACTTCTTCCTACCATTGCTTTAACTAATTCATCAAGATTTGTATCTTTAACTGGTTTATCTAAAGTTACAGCACCATCACGAAGAATAACAACATCATCACAAAGTTTAAAAATTTCATCCATTTTATGAGAAATGAAAATAAAACTAATACCTTGTTTTTTTAATCTTCTTATAATTCCGAATAATTTAACAACTTCTCTTTCAGAAAGTGAAGATGTTGGTTCATCTAAAATAATAACTTTTGCATTGTAAGAAACAGCTTTAGCAATTTCAACCATTTGACGTTGCGAAACTGACATTTTTCTCATGATGGTTTTTGGAGATACAGATATATCTAAATCGTTAAAAAGTTTAACACATCTTTGATACATTAATTTTTCATTTACAATAACATTGCCAATTAATGGATATCTTCCTAAAAACATGTTATCTAAAACAGTTCTATCTAAGCATTGATTTAATTCTTGATGGACCATTGCGACACCTTTTTCGATTGCTTCTTTAGGTCCTGAAAATGAAACAGCATTCCCATCAAGTTTTATAATGCCAGAATCACGAGAATAAATGCCAAATAAACATTTCATCATGGTTGATTTACCAGCACCGTTTTCACCCATTAAACCAAGAATTTCACCTTTTTTTAAATGGATGTTAACATCACGCAAAACTTTATTTTTGCCGAATGCTTTTGATAAACCTTCTATTTCTAAAATATATTTATCAGTCATAATTTCTCTTTCTATAATGCTAACGAAGTCCATAGAATTAAACTTCCATGGACTCGTTACATTTATTAATATTTTTTATTTATTATTTAGCAAGATCTTTGAAGTAATTAACGATCATTTCACCTTGTAATTGTCCGCCTTGAATAGCATCGAATCCAACATAGTAAACTGATTTAAATCTCTTATCTTTCATAACTTCGGTATCAGTTGTACCATCAGCTTTTGTACCTTGTCTGTTCCAGAAAATAACTGGTTTGCTGGTTGGAGCTGCTTCAGTAGCGCCAGTTAATGTAGCAATCTTATCTAGATATTCTTTTGTACCAGTTGTCTTAACCATGTTGACGATATAGGCATCATAACCAGTAGCACCTTCAAGATATGTCATTGTCTTGGTATCATCAGCACCATCGCCCTTAACAGCTGTAACTTCGAAATTGAATAAATCATCATAGTAATCAAAGAGTGGTTGCATTGAGGAGTTAAGGAAGGTATCACTTTCACTATAATATGATTGCCAGACTTTAACTTTTTCGCTGGTACCTTTTTTAACACCCTTTTCAGCTAATGCTGTAATATCATCAGTCATGAAATCTTCAACGTTACTAGCGGTAACTGAAACGTTATCAACAAGTAAGCTGTGATCAGTTTCTTTATAGTTAACAGCTGAAGCAATTTTACCATAGCCTTTTGATGAATCTTTAGTGAAACCTTCAGTATAGACTGCACTACCTGTTAATCCATCAACAGCATTTCTTGCAGCCATATAGATAGCAGCGGCTTGTGCAGGAGCGTTTTGGTTAACTGTACCCATAATCTTACCATCTTTAATATATTTTAAGGTTGATTGGTTGGAGTCATAACCGAAGATTGGCATACCTTCGACCCAGTTTGAAGCACCGATAGCACCTTCTGCCATACCATCATTATTAGAAACAAAGAAGTCAATATCGCTATTTGCGTTTAACCAAGCTTCTGTTGAGGTTGTAGCAGTTTGTTGATCCCATGTAGCACCAGCAGTTGATTTTTGTTCACCATGAGCAACTTCTTCAACTTTATATTCAGTGCTGCCTAAGGTAAGTTTACCTTCTACTGGACTTTCTTCGTTAGCGTTTGTGCTGTGTTTAGCTGGACGTGTTCCAAGAGCTTCTCTAATACCAGCAGTACGTGCTGCAGAGTCGTTGTGATCGATTTGACCAATTAATAAAGCGTATTTTAAAACGCCATCACTTGATGCTGAGTCCCAGGACCAAGCTTTGCTGCCGCCACATGAAGCAAGGACGACACCTAATGTTGCTAAAGCAACGAATGGAATTAATTTCTTTTTCATATTTTCTCCTTTTAAATTCCTTAACAAAAACTTCTTTAAGAATGTTTTGTTTTTTTAGTAACAAAATAATACTTGAAAGCGCTTTCATTAAAAATGTAATAAACTATTATTAACTTGTAAAAAACTATACAAGGAAAAAATCAGGTTAAATATTTAAGAATTGTATCTTTTGTTATTTTTTCACCTTTAACATAATAAAAGTTGCCATTTTTTGTAATATTTTCATCTAAATTAATAGATACTTCTTGTTCAACTATATTTAAATATAATGATTTTAATAAATTTGCTTGAACAACTTCATCATTATAAACAGTACCAAGCATATAACCTTCACTAATCGCTTTTAAGCCATCACGTGTACCATCAACTCCGATAATTGGGAAAAATTGTTCAATAAAACTTTCTTCTCCAACCATTATTGTTTTTAAATAATTTATAGCCCCTATAGCCATTGCATCATTATTCGAAATTAAAAGTTCAATATTTAATTCATTATTGACCATTTTTTGCATCTCTTCATAGCCTTTCTTTTGATCCCAATCACAAAAAGCAATTTCAAGAATATCTACATCAAAACCATAATTTCTTAAGCCATCAAAAACATATTTTGTTCTAGCTTCAGCATCTTGATGAGAAAGTTCTCCTTTTAAAAGAACAACTTGTAATTTGCCATCCTTATTTTTATCAAAATTAGAATTAGCAAAATTAGATGCATAATTAAAATATTCCGCAGCTATCTCGGCTTGAGCAATACCTTGATATTTACTGTCTGAACCTACGTAATATATATTCTCTTTTTCCCAACTAGAACTTTCAGCATCACTCATTAATGGTTCTCTATTTACAAATAAAATAGGTGTATCTTCTCTTTTGGCTTTCTCGATAATAACACTAGCTGATAAGCGATCAACAATATTCAATATAAAAGGCTCACCTTTATTATTATCAATGGCTTTAACAATTTGACTATTTTGCAAACTTTGTTTTCTATTTGCATTATGAACCTTTATTTCAATATTATCTAATTTAAAAGATTCTTTTATTTCAGCACCTAAAGAATTCATAAAGTCATCACTTGTATCATAAACAAATAAGTTTGTTCCTTTTTGATGTTCGCCACAAGACGCAACAAGAAGTGAAAATAATAAAATAATTAAATTTGTTTTTTTCATTTTAAAACTCCTTCTGTTGGAATTAATAAGGTGATTGTTGTTCCTTCATCGAGTTTACTTTCAATTTTAATGTCAGCTTTTTCACCAAAATAAACTTTTAACCTCAAATATACATTTTTTAGTCCAACGCCCTTACTATCTTCATCGCTCTTTAAAGATTTTTCTAATGCAATTCGTGTTTCATCTAGCATTCCATAACCATTATCAATAACTTTTAAAATAATAAAACCATTTTCCTTATAACCTTTTATGGTAATAAATCCCTTTTCTCCTTCTTTAAGGCCATGATTAATTGAATTTTCAATGATTGGTTGTAATATAAGTTTTACAACTTCGAAATTTAATATACTTTCGTCTACATCAAATTTATAATCAAAAGCATCTTTAAAACGAAGTTTTTGAATTAATAAATAATTATTTGCATGTTCTATTTCTTTTCTTAAAGGAATAATATTTTTTCCTTTTGAAATAGATATTCTAAAAAAACGTGAAAGAGCAACAATCATTTCTTCCGCTTCAATATTTTTATTTTTATCGATTAAAGCAAGTATACTATCAAGAGTATTATATAAAAAATGAGGATTAATTTGATTTTGCAATGCAAGAAGTTCACTTTTTCTTTGCTCTTCTTTTTCGTGAATTACTTTTTTAGTTAATTCTTCTATACGAGAAATCAATGCTTTAAAAGAATTATCTAATTCAATAACTTCTTTTGAACCTTCTATAATAATTTTTTTAGAAGGAATGTCTTCTAATGAAACAATTTCACTCATTTCTTTACTTAAATTACGGATTGGTTTCACTGAACGTTTTATCGCCCAAAAGAAAATAAGCGAACCTAGAACAAACAATACTAATCCTATTGCTACTAAATATATAGAAAAAGTCATCATTGATTGATTTACCGCATCATAATTTAAAAATACACCAAGTCTCCAAGAAGTATCAGAAATTGACGAAGCAAAAACAAAATAACTATGATTATCAATCTTATATATACCCGAACCAACAACAAAATCCTCTAATATTTTTAACTTTTTCGAAGAGTCTTCATTAATTGAAGAATAAACAGTTTGATAAGTTTTATCATAAATTAAAAAAGTACCACCATCTTCAAGTGCTGTTTCGCTTAATAAATCAACAATCGCATTAAATGAAATACTTATATGCAAAATAGAATCATATTTATTATTTTTATCATATGAGGCATATCTAGAGATTGAAAATGAATTAGGATATGCTGGATTTTGTTTTTTTGGTATAGATAATACTGGTATCAATTTATCTTCAGGAGTCGCAAAAGTTTGTTTAAACCACTCTTCATTTTTAGCATTATCATAAATTCCAGAACTACCAGCAGAGGCAATAAGGTCACCACTATCAACTTCATAAAGCGAAACAGAAATCATTTCTTCTTTTAAAGAAAGCATATTTGAAAAATATTCATCCATTCTCTCATTAAATTCGGTTTTATTATCAATCAAATTATAATAATAAATAACTGCATCAGAATTTTTTAAAATTTGCGAAAAATAAGAATCATATGTTCCTAAAAGTTGCTCGCTAGTTGCGTATAAATGTTGATTAGCAGTTGTTAAAACACTTGTTCTATAAAGGAAAAAAGCCGTGGCTAAAACAGAGCTTAATAAAACAAACAAAACTAAACTCAATACACATAAAAGTTCTGTATATAAAGAATGAGGTTTTTTCATTTTTTTCTATACTCCTGAGGCGATATTCCATAATATTTTTTAAATACATGAGAAAAGTAATATGGATCATCATAACCTATTTCATGAGCAATTTGCGCCAATTTATTTTGAGGATTAGCCATTAAAACTTGAGCAACTTCCATTCTTTTTGCGGTAAGAAGCTTAGTAAATGAAGTATTTTTCTTTTTTAAAATAGTAAATATATATGAATTTGAATAACCTAATTCTTTAGAAAGCGAATCTATTGATAAACTATTTTGAAAATAATTTTCTTCAATGAATTTTTTAACATGAACGAAAGCCACATCAATACCAGTCATCCTAGTTGAAACATTAATAGAAACAATTTTATCAATTAAATTATCAAAAAATTCAATAACACTTTCTTTACTCTTTCTTGAATATAATTCATTAATCAAATCAAGATGCGAATGATATGTTGAATATAACTTATCTATTGAAATACAACTTTTAAGCATGCTTTCTAACAAATTATTTAAAATAAAAAGATAAGAATCTTTAAATTCAATATTAGAAATTTTGTCTATTATTTGTTTAACTAATAATTTAGTTTCATCGGATTTTCCATAAAGTAAGGTATATCCAACATTTTTTAAATCATTTTCATCAATTTTTCCAATATTTTTTTCTTTTACAACTAGATCTTTATAATTCAAAACTAAGTTAAAACCAATAACTGTACGATATTCTAAAGCTAATTTTGCGTGTCTATAAGTTTTTCTATATGAAAAATTATCTTCATTAGATTTTGAAATTTCGCTAACCGCACACGAAAAAGAAATACCACAACTTCTTTTAATTCTAGCTAATATTGTGTTTAAAAATGGTTCCAAGTCATTTTTCTCAAAAATATTTTTGCTTAAAAATAATACATTTAAAGATGCACCTTGTTCGAAGGTAAAAAATTTGATTTCATCGTTAAAAAATTCTTTAAGAGCTTTCTCACAATAAAAATGTGCAAGCTCTAATTTATCGTATTCTAAAGAATCTTCTTCGTCATCAGGATCAAATATTGCAAAAGCAATATATTTATCAACTACATTAATCCCATCTAAATTTAATTTTTTTATAAAACTAGTTGGCAATTCTTTTAATGTTATTAATTTTAATAAATCATTATTTTGTTCAGCTTTTAATAAAGCGTCGTTATATTCACGTGCTTTCTTTAAATCATTATCAACTTTACTTGTAGTATCTAATCTATTTTTTGCTTTACTAAGGGCTTCATGTAATTCCGAATACAAAAGAGGTTTAGATAAATAAGCAACTGCATCAAGTTTTATAGCTTCTTTAGCAAAATCGAAATCATCAAAACCGCTTAAAAAAATAATCTGCAGTAATGGATAATTTTCTTTTAATTCTTTTGCAAGGTCTAATCCATTAACAAAAGGCATTTTAATGTCACTTATTAATATATCAAATTCACCTAAAGAATCTAACTCTTCCAAAACATCAAATCCGTTTTGGAAGGCGCCAATAACATTAAAATTTTCCTTTTCTTTATCCAATAAATTAAGAAGTCTTGATCTTGTTGCCTCTTCATCATCAACTATTACTATTTTATACATATTAATATTTTAACCTATTTAATTTATTTATTCTATTTTTTAATAACCTATTTAATTCACCGATCTTTCAATACAAGTTGTATCGAAAGACCTGTAAATTAAATTTATATTAAATTCAATTTAAGTAGCAATTCTTCAATAACTTTATGCCGTAGACTTTATAGTGAAAATAGTTTATATGAAAATCTTGCAGAAACACGAAAGATAAAATTCGATAAGGATAGTAAAAAGACTGAAGACTCATATTTATGATTTCTAAATTATTTAGTCACTAGCGATGGATATCAGATTATAAAACATCAACAGATTTGCTTAGATGTTAAAACAGCAGAAAATGCTGAATATATTGCTAATCTAATTGTCTCAAAAATTGGAGATAAATAAAGTTTTTAAAGTGTCTTCTTTGACAAAAAACATCATTTTTGTAAAATTTAATAATGTTGGTGGTTTAATGACTTTAGAATTAAAAGATTTTTTGTATGGTAATTCTTATAAAGTGCTAATAAAATTTGCAACACCTATTTTATTAGCACTTTTTTTGCAAGCTTTTTATAGTGCTGTCGACCTTTGGATGGTTGGACAATTTGCATCAACTAACGATGTTTCATCTGTTGCAATTGGCAGTCAAACAATTTTAATTTTTCTAGGTTTAATTAGTGGGCTATCAACTGGTATTAGTGTTCTTTTAGCTAAAAATGTTGGTGAAAAAAATGTTTTAGGCGCTAAAAAAATAATTGTCACCGGTACAATTATTTTTCTTATATTTGGTTTTTTCCTAAGTTTAATTATTTTCTTTTTAGCTAAACCTATAGCTTTATATATGCATACCCCAAAAGAAGCACTTGATGGAACAATCTCCTATATTCAAATATGTGGCGGTGGTTTGATATTTATAGTTCTTTATAATTTAATAAGTTCTATTTTAAAAGGTTGTGGAAACTCTAGATCACCACTTTTGTTTGTTTTTATTGCTTCAATAATAAATATCATCACCGATTACATCTTAATAAAATATTATGGAATGGGCGCTAAAGGGGCCGCTATCGCAACCATTTTCTCTCAAGCTATGAGCGTAATTTTTTCGTTAATATATATTAAAATTAAAAAAATTGGTTTTAATTTTAATAAAAACGATATGAGGTTTGACGTAAACTCGTTTAAAGAAATAATGAAAATAGGAGCCCCAATTGGCGTTCAAGATTTCTTTAATGAAGTCTCTTATTTGTTACTTTTTGGCTTCGTTAATGTACTCGGACTCGCAGCATCATCTGGTGTTGGAATCGCTGAAAAACTTATTGTTTTTGTTCTTTTAATACCTAATACATTTTTACAAGCTATCTCAACAATAACAGCACAAAATGTTGGCGCAAAAAACTATTTAAGAACAAAAAAGATATTAAAATCCGGATTAATTTTATCTTCATCTTTAGGTTTAATAATGGCGATAATACTTTTCTTCTTTGGTGAAAATTTATCCATAATCTTTATGGATTCAACAGTTGAAAGTGCAAAAGAAGCAATAAAAGATTCTGGAATATTTTTAAAGGCAACTTCGTTAGAGTGTTTTATATTTTCAATATCTTATTGTTTATCTGGTTTTTTAAGTGGATATAGAAAAACAACTTTTATTATGGTTCAAACATTATTAACAATATTTTTAATTAAAGAACCTTATTGTTATTTAGCAACTTATGTAATGACACCAAGCCTTTTTAATATAGGTTTAGGTCTTGTTTTTGCTGCTTTATTTTCTTTAATTTTACTTTTTGTATTTTACTTAATATTAGATAAGAAAAATAAAAAAGAAAATTTATATTAAATTAAACACTCAAATTTCCTATATATAATGCTCTATTTTAAATAACTTATATTATTTTCTTTAATAAAAAGTGTTAAAAATATTTTTTAAATAGTAAAATATTTTTATGAATGAAAAACAAATTTTAGCTAAAAAAGCAACTAATTATATTTATGCATATATTGGTGCTTTTATTGTATGTAGTTTTATCGCAGTAGTCATGTTTATACCAGTATTTAAAATCAAAGAATATTGGCCATACTTAACTACATCCATTATATTTATTGTTTTTGACTTAGTATTAATTTATTTAATAATAAATTATCTTTTAAGACCAAAAATATTAATATCAATAGACAAAAATAATATATATCTTTATAGATCTAAAAATAAAACAATATCAATAAATATAAATGATTTAGAAGATTCCACTATTACTATTTCTTTTTTCTCAATTTTTCTTCATGATGCTGGAGCACTAACTATAAAAACCAAAAATAACAAATATTTTATTGGTTATATAAAGGATTATATTAAAATTAGTGGGCAACTAAATTCAATTAAATATATTAGACAATTAGGAGATAAAAAATGAAACCTATACAATGCTTTTTTATAAGATGCTTTAACTATTCATTAGCTTTTGCACAATTTTTTCTATATTGGCCAGAGCCAAAAGTTCTTACTAAATACGACGACTTAATTAATGTATTAAATAAAAAGAAAATTCGTAAGATTTTATTAGTGAGCGACAACAATATTTCTAAATTCGGACTCCTAGCAAATTGTGAATCTGCACTTAAAAAAGCAAATATTGAATATATAAAATACTTAGATATAACGCCAAATCCAACATTTAAAAATGTTTATGATGGTAAAAAAATTTATTTAGAAAATGGTTGTAATGGAATTATCGCAATTGGTGGCGGAAGTGTTATGGATTGCGCTAAAACTATAGGAGTTTTAGTTAAAAATAATGGATCGATTGAAAAATTTAAGGGTTTATTTAAAGTACGACATTCTCTTCCTTTAATGGTTGCTTTTCCAACTACTTCAGGAACTGGGAGCGAAACAACAATTGCTGCCGTTATTAGAAACGAAAAAACCGGGGCTAAATTTCCTATTGAATCAATGAAACTTGTTCCTAAATATGCTTTTTTAGACAAAGAACTTTTAAAAGACCTTCCTCCTTTAGTATTCGCCACAACTGGAATGGACGCATTAACACATGCAATTGAAGCTTATTTAAATATAGATACTACTATAAAAACAAGAAAATATTCTTTTGAAGCAATAAAACTTATTAAAGAAAATTTATTAGATGGCTATAAAGATAAAAATAATTTAACAGCTAAAGGAAATATGTTAAAAGCATCCTTTTTAGCGGGAAAAGCTTTTACTCGAAGCATGGTTGGGAATGTTCACGCAATTGCTCATGCTTTAGGGGGAATATACAACTTACCTCATGGATATTTAAATGCAATTGTTCTTCCTAAAATATTAAATATCTACAAAAATAAAGGTAAAGGCATTAAAAAAATGTCGAATTTAGCTATCCATATTGGTATAGGAAAACGTAAAAATTCTAATTTAACTAATGCAACAACTTTTATTAATTGGATTGAAAAATTAAATGAAACATTTAATTTGCCAACATACATTAAAGAAATCAAAAAAGAGGATCTATATAATCTAGCTTATGCTTCATATAAAGAAGCTGTTCCATTATATCCATGTCCAGTTTTATTTAATGAACAAGATTTTAAAGAAATTTATGAATCACTTATGAAAAAGTAAAGGAAAAATGTTATGGATAAAATTTTAACGGAAGGAAAATTGCTTGATAATAAAGGCGAGTTAAAAGAATGTGGTTTTAATTACGATTTAGTTCGTGAATATAATCGTAAGGATATTAAAGGTTTAAAAACCCGTATTAAAGAATGGGATTATTATTTATTTTTAAATGAAGAATACGCTATCGGATTAACAATTGCTGACAATTCATATATGTCACTTGTTAGTGTTGACTTTATGGATTTTAAATTTAAAAAACATATATCAAAAAGTGTAATGAATTTTTTTACATTTGGAAAAGTTCATTTCCCATCCTCATCAAATAAAGGAAATGTCATATATAAAAGCAAAAATTTCAATTTTCAATTTTATAATGATGGAAGCGAAAGACATCTTGTTTGCTATTTAAAGAATTTTACTAAATATAGTGATTTTAGATGTGACTTTATAGTAACTCGTGCAACTAATAAATCCATGGTTATAGCAACTCCATTTAGAAAACCAAAACATTTTTATTATAATCAAAAAATAAACAATTTAGTTTGTAATGGAACCTTCCACATTGGTGGAAGTGAGTATACTTTTAAAAACGCACTTGGCGTTTTAGATTGGGGAAGAGGTGTTTGGACATATAATAACACTTTGTATTGGGCTTCTTTATCGACTAAAGATAAAGAAGGGAATTATAAAGGTTTCAATTTAGGTTATGGATTTGGTGATACAAGTGCTGCATCTGAAAATATGGCTTTTTTAAACGATGAAGCTTTTAAATTAAATGATGTACAATTTTTAATTCCTAGAGATGAAAAAGGTGAGTATTTATATGAAGAACCTTGGAAAATAATTAGTGAAAAAGGTGATATTAATTTAACATTCACTCCGATCGTTGACCGTAATAATGATATAAATTTATTTATTTTATCTTCTCTTCAACATCAAGTTTTTGGCTATTTTAATGGCGAAATTAAATATAAGAAAAAAAGCATCAAATTTATTGATGCTTTAGGTATGGCTGAAAAAGTAACCAATAAATGGTAATTTAATTAGTAATCTTTTGCAAAATTTCCATAAATTTTTTTATATTTTTTCTACTTATTTTGCCATTCATTACTTTTAAGACAATCGCTTGTTCTTCTTTGCTAATTTTATCTCCTGCAAATAAGAAAATTTCTCTAAAAGGAGTTGTTAACGCATATTCTAGGGTTGAGCGATTATTTTTTATCGACTCAATAGAAGAAATCTTTTTATAAACAATTCTACCAATTAAACTATGCCTACATGTTTTAAAACATGAATTTTCTGTCGCTTTAAAAAGAGGTGCATTTAATTTAGGTAGCTTCTTACCTAATAATATACTAAATTCACTATTTTTAACCTTATTTATGCGACCATTATAATAAGAACTTAAAGTCGATTTATAGTATGGTGAAGGCACTAAATCTTTAGAATTTATATAAATTTCTTTTTCTAATTTAGCATTTTCACTATCACCACCAACATAAAATTTATATATACCTTTTTCAAGTACCCATCTTTTTTCATTAATATTAAAATACTTTAAATTTTCTATAGGTATTTCAATATAAACTTGTTTTTCTTCGCCTGGTTTAAGTTCAATTTTTGAAAAATCTTTTAATTCTTTTAAAGGTTTAAAAACTGTTGTTCTTGGTCCTCCAACATATATCTCAACAACCTCTTTTCCACTAATATCACTAACGTTCTTTACCTTACAAGAAACGGCAATTGTATCTTTCTTTATATTTATATTTAAACTTCGATATTCAAAATTTGCATAACTTAGGCCATAACCAAATGGGAATAAAGTTTTTTTATTAAAACTTGAATAATATCTATATCCAACAAAAATAGATTCTTTATAATAAGAAGCATTTGTTCCACCTGGAAAATATTTATAACATGGCGTGTCTTTTAAACTTATTGGGAAAGTTTCTGCAAGACGTCCACTTGGATTTATTTTTCCATATAAAATATCTACTATACTTTCTCCATATGCTTCTCCAGCTAAATACGCCTCTAATATTGCTTTTACATCATTAATAAATGGCATCTCAACTGGCGAACCATTAAATAAAATTACAATAATATTCTTGTTTAATTTAATAATTTTCTTTAATAAGGTAATTTGATTTTCGGGTAAAGATAAAGTTGTTCTATCATAATTTTCTGATTCATCAAATTCTTTTAAACCCATTAAATATATTATTTTTTGAGCATCTTTAACTTTATCTAAACATTCATTTTCTAGTGCGGTATCGGCCTTTTTTTCTAAATCATAACCTTTTACATATTCAACATTATAAAGACTACCTAAAGCCTTTTTAAGTCCAACTATTTTTCTTGCATTAACTTTACTAGATCCAGAACCTTCAAATTTGTCTTTTTCAAAAAAATCACCAACAAAAAGAACTTTGTCTTCTTTTTTTAAAGGTAAAATATTATCTTCATTTTTTAATAAAACCATACCTTCATCAGATACAGCTTTTGAAATTTTATGACTATCATCAAAATTACATTTAAAGTTTGGCTCGCGTTTAGAAATAATTGGCATTATTGAATCATATAATTTTTCAACTCTTTCATTTATTAAATCAATGGATATTTCACCATTTTTAACCGCATCAATTAACATTTCAGGAGCTTTCTTTCCACTATTTGGCATTTCAAGTTCTTCTCCTGCTTTTAAAGCCTCTAAACGTGAAGCGCAACCACCCCAATCACTGACAAAAAAGCCTTTAAATCCCCATTCTTTTCTTGCAATATCTGTTAATAAGCTTTTGTTATTGCTTGTAAAGACACCGTTTAAACGATTATAACTTGTCATAATAGATGTAGGTTCACTATTTTTTACTGCAATTTCAAAACCTTTTAGATAAATTTCTCTTAAAGCTCTTTCATCTACTACTTCATCGATTAGTGAACGATAAGTTTCTTGATTATTACACGCAAAATGTTTTAATGAACAACCAATATTATTACTTTGAACACCCTTAATATAATTTGTTCCAATTATTCCACTAAGATATGGGTCCTCTGAAAAATATTCAAAATTTCTACCACAAAGTGGGCTCCTTTTTAAACTGATACCAGGACCTAAAATCATATCAACATTAAAATGTTTTGCTTCTTTTGCTAAGACATCTCCATATTTATATGCTAAATCTTTATTCCATGTAGAGCCTAAAACAACTGAAGTAGGAAAAGCAGTAGATAATACACTCGTTGCTTGATCTAAATATCCATCTTCGGTCTCTTTTCTTATACCATATGGACCATCACTCATATAAAAAGATCTTAAATTAATCTTATCAAGTGCTATGGTTTCCCATTTATTTGCTCCACTTAAAAAATAACATTTTTCTTCTAAAGTCAATTTATCAAGTAATTTCTTATCCATACAATAGCTCCATTTATTATATTTATTCTTTTTGTACAATAATAATTTTATACTATTAAAACCTAAATAAGAAAGGCAAATAAAACATAAAACAAAAAGTCATCGAACTATGTCGATGACTTTTAAATTAATCGCTTACAACTTTTATAGCATCAAGAATGGTTTTTTCTTTAGCTTCTTTACCATATTTATCGACTTCTGCTTTATCTCTAAATTCATGAGTTAAGCAGCATGGGCCACCAATACAACCATTAACACAAGCCATGCCTTCAACAAAGTTAATATCGCTATTTGGAAGTTTAAATTTATCGAGTGCGGCTTTACAATTTGCAATTCCATCACAAGCTAAACCTTTAACTTCAAAATTAATATTGGCTTCTTTCAATGCTTCTTTAACAGCATCTGACAAACCACCACATCTTGCAAAAATTCTTCCATAATATGAAGCGTTGTCAAGTTTATTCTCTTCAAGTTTACTTGCGTCAATATCTCTACTATCAATCAAAGCTTGTAATTCTTCAAAAGTTAAAACTTGATCAACGATTGGTTTAACTCTCTCATTTTGAATTTCAGCTTTCTTTCCAATGCAAGGCCCAATAAAGACAGTTTTACAAGTTGGATCAGTCTTTTTTAAATATTGAGCAATAGCTGCCATTGGTGATAAATTCGAAGAAATATAAGGAACAAGATCTGGATATTTTTTCTTAATATAGGTTACAAATACTGGGCAGCAAGAAGATGTTAATCTCTTCTTTTCAGCTAATTCATGAGCTTCACTATAGGCTACCATATCAGCACCTAATGCAGCTTCAACAACGCTATGGAATCCAAGTTGTTTTATTGCAGTAACAACTTGACCTAAAGTAGCATATTTAAATTGACTTGAAATAGATGGAGCAACAATCGCATAAACATTATATTTTTTACTGAAATCACTGTCTTTTAACATATTAATTACATCAACAATATATGATTTATCCATAATTGCGCCGAATGGACATTGCGAAACACAACTCCCGCATTGAATACATTTTTCATCATTAATTTTAGCAGCGAAATCTTCACCCATAGAAATTGCTCCGACTTTACAAGCAGATTCACAAGGTCTTTTAAAGTTAAGAATTGCACCATATTGGCAAGCTTTAGCACAAAGTCCGCAGTTTACACATCTAGTTTTATCAATCTTTGCTTGTCTAGTTTCAGGATCGAAGGTAATGCAATGTCTTAAACATGCTTTTTCACATCTATGAGCAATACAACCACGACAATTGTGTGTAACAGTATATCCACCAACTGGACATTCATCACAAGCAATATTTAAAACTTCAACAACGTTTTTATCATTTTTATTACCGCCGGTAGCAAGTTTCATTCTCTCTAAAACAATTGCTCTTTCTTTATAAATACAACAACGCATTGTTGGTTTTGGTCCAGGAACAATAATCTTTGGAATTTCATTATATTTTTCTAATAAATCTCCATTAAAGGAAGCACGAGCAACTTCTTTTAAAACTTTATACTTTAATTCTTGAACATTAGTATCAAACTTTAACATATTTACACTCCTAAAAATAACTTACTTTAATTTTTTTACCCATCATCTTAAGCGTTTTGGCAAGTTCATCGATTAACTGCATTTTAATCGTGAAATTAATTTTAACCCCCGGCTGTTGATGTGCTGGATTAACCGCACAACCAACAAAGAAATTAATATCGGTAGCTTCTTCAAATAAGATTTTAGCAATTTGACTTGCTCCATCTTGTTTAAAACACCACTCAAAGTAATCTTTGTTGTCAGCTAAATTATTTTTTGCATAAGCCAAAACTTTATTAATAGTTATAATTCCCTCGGTAACAAGATCAACTCCTTCAAGTGAACTAGTAGGAGGAATCTCAGGATCAACGTAATCAGTATCCATAATTAATGGTTTATTAAGATATTTAGCAACCATATTACTAGTTGATCCACCACATACTATATGTTTACCTTCTTTTGCAAAAAATAAACTAAGCATTTTACCATCATCATCGATGGTACTTGCAGGACCTATTAAAAGATTCACTTGAGCTCTCTTTCTTACTCTTAAAACAAGAGCGGTAGTATCATCCCCAGGTTTTCCGCCATATAAATCATTACAATGGCTTACTAACTCTGTTGCAAGTGTTTTACTACTATAATTTTCATTATATAAAGCCGACATATAATCCACAATTTGTGGTCTTTCCCAACCAAAATTCATTGATTGACCAAGACCTGCGTGTATTGTACCATCGCTTAATAAAATGAAAACATCATATAATTGCGCTTCAATTTCACTTCGATATATTTTTTTACCACATATCTCAATCATTGAAGAAGGTATAATTTTTTCTTTACCATTTCGCAACATAATTGGTTCAGGATTATCAAAATTATAAATTTGTACAAATTTATTATTGGTAATTTTTAAAATCGTAAATGTTGAGTAAGCAATTCCTCTTTCTTTACAAACTGGTAAAGTTTCTGCGATTGTTTCAACACATTGTTCAATCGATAAATTATTTGCAATCATTGTTGAAATAATTTCGCTCGTTAATGTTGAAAGAATTGAAGCTTTAACCCCACTACCTAAACCATCAGCTAAAACAACAACTGTCGTGTTTTCATCAGGCTTTACAATCTGATAATGATCACCACAAAGCTGTTCGCCTACATGATTATAACTCAAAGCGCCTACTTCGGTACAATAATTATTTATTATCATCTTCTAAAGTTTCCTTTAAAGCATTAAGAGCAATCTTAGTCTCAGCAGCAGTTTCACCAAGTAAGGAAGCAATTTCTTGAACGCTACGCATATTTTTATCAATAACTTTATTTGCAATATTGACTGACTTTTGCACAAGTTCGTCTTTCTTTTGCTTTTGAATTTCTTCTTCAGTTACATCACGCATTACGCAATATATAAGATGGAATTTCTTATCTAAAACAAGCGTTTCTTCAACATATTTATCATATTCTGCAAGATATTCTTTCTTACCTTTAATGGTTTCGTTGCCATTAAAACAATTAATAAAATCTTCAGGATCTAAAATAGTTGTAATACTTTTACCAATTACATCTTTAGCATCAATAAGTCCAATAATCTTAAGCATTGCTTTATTAATTAATTCAACATTCAATGACTCATTTACAACCATAAGACCATTAGGTGTATTTTTAACAATGTTATCACTAAATGATTCAGCCTTCTCCATTAAATAAGGTAAACACATTTCTTTAACTGCTTTACCTTCAATAATAGCAATAGCTTTTTCTCTACAAGTGTTATATCCACAACACCCACAATTAAGTTCTTTGTTCTTGCTGGTTTTACCCATTTTCTTCAAACATTTTTGAATATCTTGTTCACTAGGCATTACTTTTTCAACAATAATTGGATTATATTGTTTTTTAAAATAATTAGGTTCATATTCTCTTGTATCAAAATCGTGACTTCCAGCAAATTTATGAACTTTTAAATAATTAGCAACTAAAGCTCTAGCTTCATTACTAATAGCCGGCCCATTTATACAACTTCCACTACAAGCAGACATTTCAATAAATGCTTTATGAACTCTATTTTCTTTAATATCCTTTAAAGCATTTAAAACATTCTCCATTCCATCAACTACAAGATAGCTATAATCTTTGTTTTCTTTTTTCATGGTTTCTAAAATACCACCACTAGTTGGGAAAAGTCTTGCTTTACTTTTTTCTATTTTAATTGGATTATCTTCTTTAATAATCTCAATATCATTTACATTTAACCAATTATTTAATTCTAAAAAAGTTAAGCAAGCATCAACATATTGTTGATTTTTGTCTGCTTCATCTTTTTTAGCAATGCATGGACCAATAAAAACTACAGCAGCATCTTTATAACGATTTTTAATATCAATTGCATGTGCCACCATTGGTGAAGTGACATCTGCAAGATATGGAAGTAATTCTGGATAATGCTTTTGCACTAATAAATTTACACTATGGCAGCATGAGGAAATAACGATATCTTTGTCGTTTTTATTTAACATTTCATCATATGTTTTTTTAACAAGAGTTGCACCAAGTGCAGTTTCTTCAGCATCAAAAAATCCTAATTTAATTAAAACTTCTTTAAATTTAGCAAAACTAATTCCATATTCCACAATAAAAGAGGGGGCAATAGATGCAATAACTTTTTTCTTGCTAGAAAGTAATTCTTGGACTTTTAATAAGTCATTTCTGATGACTTTTATATTTTGTGGACAAACTAAATAACATTTACCACAAAGAATACATTCATCTTGAATAATTGAAGCTTGATTGCCACTAAATGAAATAGATTTTGTTGGACAATATCTAATACACTTATAACAACTCTTACAATTATTTTTTTCACTTACTAAGCAATAATTATGCATACGCCCTCTCTAATACTAATTTATTTAACTTTACTTAAAATATATTTATCAAAAAATTCTTGAAAATTATCTAAAGTAACGCCAGTAACAATTTCGTCTCCAACTTTAACATTAACACCATGAGTGCCACATTTATTGAGACAAAATGTCCCTTTAAGGACAACTTTGTCTTCGATATTGTTGTCCTTAAGAGCTTTCTTCATTGCTTCTATAATATCATAACTTCCGTTTAAATGGCATGAGCTACCAACACAAACAGAGACATTCAACATTTTATTTAACCCCTTCGTAAGCTTTTTCTAAGATAACTTCCATATCTTTGACCATTGGAACACGTGGGTTGGCTGGTGAACATTGATCTTCATAAGCTAAGACAGCAACTTCTTTTATCTTGCTATCCCAATCTTTCTTATCAATACCCATTTCTTTAAAGCTTGTTCCTAATCCACAAGTCTTAGCTAAAGTAGTAACTGCATCAGCAAGTTTATCGCCAGCTTCAGATGGATTATCGCATTTAATACCAATTAAATTACAAATTTCTTGATATTTCTTATCGCAGCAATATTCATTATATTTTGGCCAGACACTAAGTTTGGTTGGAACTTGTCCATTATATCTAATGACATATGGTAATAAAACACTACAAGTATAACCATGAACTGTATGGAATTCAGCACCAACTTTATGAGCAAGTGAGTGAGTCATACCTAAGAATGCGTTAGCAAATGCCATACCGGCAATTGTAGCAGCATTGTGCATCTTTTCTCTTGCGAGTAAATCATGAGGACCATCTTTAACAGCTCTTGGTAAATAATTAAATACAAGTTGAATTGCTTTTAAGGCCAAACCATCAGTGAAATCACTTGCAAGAACACTTGTATAAGCTTCAATAGCATGAGTTAAGACATCCATACCAGTCATTGCAGTTGGTTTAGCAGGAATATTAGTTGTAAATTCTGGATCAACAATTGCAATAGTTGGAGTAAGACTATAATCGGTTAAAGGATATTTCTTTAAATGAGCTTTATCACTAATAACGGCGAATGGAGTAACTTCACTACCAGTACCAGAAGTTGTTGGAATACAAATTAATTTTGATTTACGACCAAGTTCTGGATATTTGAAGGCTCTCTTACGAATATCCATGAATTTTTGTTTCAAATCATCGAAGTTAACTTCTGGATGTTCGTAGAATAACCACATACCTTTAGCGGCATCCATTGGGCTACCACCACCTAAAGCAATAATGGTATCTGGTTTAAAGTTATACATTAACTCAACACCTTTTCTAACAGTTGTAATATCTGGATCTGGTTCAACATCACAGAAAAGTTGAATTTGAACTGGATCTCTTCTTAAATTAAGTTGTTCAGTAACTCTATTAACAAACCCTAAATCAACCATTGAACGGTCAGTAACGATAAAGACCTTGTTAACATTTTTGCAACTTTGTAAATATTGAATTGAATTTCTTTCAAAGTAAATCTTTTGTGGTACTTTAAACCATTGCATAGTATTTCTCCTCTTTCCAACTTTCTTAACATTGAGTAAATTGACAGCACTAACGTTACCACCAATTGAGTTATGTCCATAAGAACCACAACCTAAAGTAAGTGATGGCAAGAATGAGTTATAAACATTACCAATACCACCGAAAGTAGATGGGGAATTCCAAACAATACGTAAAGCAGCACAATTTTCACCAAAATCATCAGCCATCTTTTGTTCTTTACAATGAATAGCTGCAGTATGTCCTAAACCATTGAATTCAAGCATTTCTTTACTCTTCTTGAATCCTTCAACATCATCTTCAACTTTATAGAAAGCAAGAACTGGTGAAAGTTTTTCTCTAGACATAATTTCTTTTGGTCCAACAGTCTTACATCTTACAGCAATAATAACACAATCATCTGGAACAGTAATACCAGCGTTTTTTGCAATATTTTGTGGACTCATACCAGCAACGATTGGATTAAGCTTAGCTTTAGTTTCATAATCTGGATCTTTTGAATTAACACCAAACATGAATTTTTCAAGTTTAAGTTTTTCTTCTTCAGTTGCAAAATAAACTTTAAATCTCTTAAATAATTTAACAGCTTCATCATAAACTTCTTTATCAACAAAACATGCAGATTCAGAAGCACAAATCATACCATTATCGAATGATTTTGAAATAACAACATCATTAACTGCTTGTTCAACGTTTGCGCTTTTATTAATGTAGCAAGGAACGTTACCAGCACCGACGCCCATAGCAGGTTTTCCACAACTATAAGCAGCTCTAACCATTGCGTTACCACCAGTTGCTAAAATTGTAGCGACTCCTGGATGTTTCATTAAAGCAGTTGTAGCATCCATTGATGGATGTTCAATCCATTGAATGCAATTTTTTGGAGCACCAGCTGCAACAGCGGTATCTCTCATAATTTCAGCAGCCATCTTTGAGCTATTTTGAGCATTTGGATGGAATGCGAAAATAATTGGGTTTCTAGTTTTTAATGAAATTAAAGACTTAAAAATAACAGTACTAGTTGGGTTTGTAACAGGGGTAATACCACAAATAACACCAAGAGGGTCAGCAATTTCAGTAATACCAGTTACTGGATCGCTTTTAATAACACCAACTGTCTTTAAGTGTCTCATATTGTTAACAATATATTCGCAGGCAAATAAGTTTTTAGTGGCTTTATCTTCGAAAATACCACGTTTTGTTTCATTAATTGCAGCAGCAGCTAAGTCACCATGGTGATCAAGTCCTGCAACACTACATTTTGCGACAATGTAGTCGACTTGTTCTTGATTAAGTTTTAAAAATTCGTTTAAAGCTACTTGGCCTTTTTTAACAAGTTCATCAACTTCTTTTACAGCTTGAGGGTTCAATTCTTTTTCTTCCATTTGGATCTCCTTTAAAAAATAAGAATTTATAAGTTTTGATCGTTAATTTGTTTATCTTTTAATTTGTGAGATAAAACCGCAAGTGAACCAGCTAAATTAACGTTTTCAACTACGACATTATCTGGAACATCTAAGTGAATTGGTACAAAATTCCAAATCGCTCTAATACCAACATTCACCAATTTATCAACTATTTCTTGAGCTACATCGCTTGGAACAGTCAATATGGCGATGTGAACATTTAATCTTGGAATTAAATTTTCCATTTTATATATGGAATATATTCTTTTTCCATTAATTTCACTATCGACAACATTTGGATCAATGTCAAATCCAACTAAGATGTCTAAACCAAAATCTTTAAAACCGGAATAATTAAGAAACGCTTGTCCTAAATGACCTACACCAACAATTACTGCGTCATTAACATCGTTATAACCAAGAAAGGATTCAATATCGTTTATAAGATCATCGATTTTTCTTCCAGACTTTGGTTTACCAGCATCACTAGCTACAACTTGGAGGTCTTTACGAACTTTTTCTTCGTTAAATCCAAGCCCCTTAGCAATGATTGGCGCACTAGTTGTTTTATATCCAAGTTCTTTTTGTGATAAAAGAAACCTAAGATATACAGGATATCGACCTAATTGCTTCATCGTAACAGGTTTTAGTTTCTCCATTAATGCTCTTCAAACTCCTTACGACAATAATTTTATAATTTAAAATTAGATATATCAATATTTTTTTACTGATATTTTGAAAAAAGTTTTATTAGTGTTTGATATTGAATAATTTCTTTCGATTGTATCGATAAAATAAATAATTTCTAATAAATTAAAACTTTAAATAATTGCTTTAAAAATGCAAATAAAAACGCTATTTTTTAAAATAGCGTTCCACATAAGTAATATAAATATTAGTTAATTCTTTCTTTTCCAAAGAAGAATAAAGCAACTGTTCCAGGACCTGTATGGCTACCAATCGTTGTACCAATATTAAATATCTTTACTTTACCTTTTAAATTAGGAAAATAGTTTTCAACTTTTTCTTTAACACGGTTAGCATCATCAATACATTCAGAGTTACAAATAAAGCATTCATCATTATAATCTTTGCTTGTATTTGCAATCATTTCATTTACAACATCATCAATTGCTCTTTTCTTACCAATAATTTTTTTACGTGGAGTAAGTTTACCTTCGACATTCATATTTAATACAGGACATAAATGTAAAATGTTGCCAATTAATCCTGCACTTTTAGAAATTCTTCCACCTCTAACATAAAATTTTAAATCAGTTGAGAAGAACCAATAATGAACTTTTAATCTATTATTGATTGCCCAATTATAAAGATCGTCAATAGACATTCCTTGATCTCTTAAGGTAGCCATTTTGCAAACTAGCAAGCCATATCCACTCGATGCTCCTAAAGAATCTACAATATAAATTTTACGGTCTTTATATTTTTCAAGTAACATATCTCTTGCAATTAAAGCACTTTGATAAGTTCCACTTAAACCACTTGATAATGTAACGTGAATAATATCTTTCCCTTCCTTTAAAAATTTCTCAAAATATTCAATATATTGTTGAGAATTTAATTGAGTTGTTTTTGTAACAACTCCATCTAACATCCTTTGGTAAAAATCTTTATAGGAAATTGTTTTACCAAAATCATCAATAAATTCTTTATCATCCATGAAAAAGTGAAAACAAAGACATTCAATGTTTCTACTTTTATATTCTTCTGGTGATAAATCACTTGTTGAACAACAGCTTAATACGTAATTACTCATAATCTCTTCTCCTTTAATAATCACTTCATATTTATTCGAGCATTTATCTTATTTCACAACTAATTAACCTCTAAAAACATCACTTCCCACTAACAAGCCCAGATACTTAAGATAAATTTGTTAAATCTATTTAACGAGTAAATTATATGTATTACTAATAAATTTTTGCAATAAAATTGCTATGAATTAAACTTATTCTTTAATTTTTATAAGATCTCCACTTTGCATTAAAGAATTATATTTTTTCATTACTAAATAATGAAGACAATCTTCAAGATAATTTTGTGTTTTTTGTGACATAACTTTATATCCATAAAAGACTGTTACAAATTTAAATAAATCTTTCTTATCGATTGTTTTTAAATCTTTAATAATATCTGTAAATAAATTGCCTAATTCTTCATATGGAACTTTACAAATATCAATATCTTTGTTCTCACGATAATTTTTAAATGAAAGATATTGATCAGTATTAATCCAATATGTATCAGGAGACAAAGTATGATAAAATCCACATTCACCGATTAAATATCTTAAACGGTCACTTTCTTTTTTGCTAATTCTTGAGATATTACTCATTTTTCTTATTCTTTCTTTTATATAATCAAAAGTGACAGGAGCTTCTTTATTAATAAGTCCTTTTAATACCATTAAAACTTCTCGGTCATCATTTAATCTTGCGATAAATTCATTATATTTCACATAAGAGATTTTATTTACCATCCAAGAATCTTCTGATTTTCTTTTGAAACTAATTATAGGTTTTGATTCGTTTCGATCATCATCTAAATGATTATTAACTAACCCTTTATTAATTAAGGAGACTTTTTCAACAATCGATTTAATAACTTCTTTTGGATGATCATAATAATCTAATGTCCAAATTCTTGCTATATTCCAGCCTAATCGATTTAAAATATCATAATGAAGAATGTTTCTATCTCGACAAGTTTTAGCATCATAATAGAAAGATGAATCACAAATAATACCTAAACAATATGAATCACCTTTTTCATTTTTAATTGCTATATCTACTCTAAAATTACTTGTTCCAACATCTAAATCGCATTTATAACCAAGTTTTTCTAGGTCTTTTGCAATAAATTCAGCAACACTCTTATCAAATTTTAAATCATTATTATCAACATTTTTTGTTAAAGTTTTAGTGCCATACTTAGCATATTCTAATAAATCTTTTAAGTATCTTGCACCTTCATTTTTAGCATTATTTGCATTAATATCCATTGGTTCAATTGATGAATAAATAATCATTTCATCTCTTGATCTTGAAACTGCAACATTTAATCTTCTTTCACCTTTTTCAAGAGATAAAGGCCCAAAGTTTAAACTAAGTTCTCCATCTTTTCTTTTTGCAAAGCAAATTGAAAATAAAATAACATCTCTTTCATCACCTTGAACATTCTCTAAATTTTTAACAAAAATAGTTTCGTTACCAGGCTTAAAATTAAGATTTGGATTTTTATCATATTCATTATCTAATAAATCTTGAATTAAGTTTTGTTGTTTTTGGTTAAAAGTAACTACCCCGATACTTTTCTTAGATAATATTGGATCTTTAATCCTGCGAATAATCTCTTTTACAATTTCATTAGCTTCTTTTTCATTAACGCCTTTATTTCTTTCATATATTCCATGAACATTTATAAACTTAACATTACTAACTAAATTAGAAGGCGAAGGGAATGTAAATAAATTGTTCTTATAGAATTTATTATTTGAGAAAGCAATTAAGGATTCATGATGACTTCTATAATGCCATAACAATTTCTTTTGTGGTAAACCAACACTTATACAATCATCAAGTAAACTATCTAAATCTGTTTCATTATCAAAGAAAGAAACATCACTATCTATTTGAGTTTTAAAGAAATTAGTTGGTGGCATTTGGTTATAGTCCCCTGCAATAACAACCGAATTACCACGAGCAATCGCACCAACCGCTTCGCTAGTTGGAATTTGTGAGGCCTCATCAAAAATAACTACATCAAAATGCATTTTATCTGGATCAATATATTGAGCAATTGATAAAGGTGACATTAAAAAGCATGGGCAAATTTTCTTTATAAAATCACCAAGATTACTCATTATATTTCTTAAAGTTGTTCCTTTTCCATTACTCTTGATTAATTTTTTAATCATTGCTGGTTCAGTAGAAGTAATGTATTTAGAATCAATTATTGGTGAGTTTTTAGTAATTTTAGCCGCAACATTTTCAATTGTTAATCTATTATAATCGTTGATTAATTCTTTATATTCTTCAATATGTTTTTCTAAAGTTGGTTTTGTAAATTCATTAAAATCATATAACTTAAAATAAGACATGATCAATTTAAAATAAATTGAGAACATGTACTTTGTTGCAATCTCATTTAATTTAATAGTGTTATTTTTTAGTTTATCAATCATAAAACCAAGACCATCACTATTAGCGATTTCCATACTTCTATTAAATAAAATCCATAAATTAAATTTACCAATATTTATGATAGCTTCATGAGTTTGTTCATCCATTCTTTCAAAACTAATTTCTTTTGTAACAAAATCAATTTTTTGATTATCATAAAAATCATTTAAGTAATTAGAAAAATCAATATTTTGCTTTTTAAAATTATCTAATTCTTTAGAGAATAATTTTTCTTTATCATTAAATAGTTTTTTAAATGATTCAATATTTTCTTTGTTATAGAAAGATGAATTTTTAAGTAAAACATAAAGTTCTTTTGTATTATTAAATAAAATTTTTATATCTTTATAATCACTAGAAGTTTCATGATCAAAATTATCAAAATGATAATAAATAACTTTATCAATATTTTTATTTAAATCATTAGCTTCTTTATATTTTTTGATGGTTATTAAAATATTTTCTAATTCTTTTCTTTTTATTTTTTCTTCGCTAGACAAAGAATAAAGAGATAATTGTTTAATAAATTTATTCTTTAAAATAAATCTCTTTATAAAATTAGATTTATTAGCTATAGATAATTCATTAAGCATTTCTTTTTCATCAATATTAAAAATATTCTTATTAAATCTTCGATTTATATCTTCTTTTAAACTTAGTTCATTAATTTTACTATCTAAATAGACATTAGAAACTTCAGCGTTTTCTTCATAATCAAAATCTAATAAAGAATTAAAATTAAAACAATCTTCTTCCTTTAATAAATCAAGCACTTTAAAGAAATCATGGAGTGTTTTTAAATCATTAATTTCTAAAAAACCATACTTTTTAGCGAACGCTTTATTAAAAACAATTAATTCTTTAATCTTTGAATTTAATTCAATTAATTTATTCTTTAATTCTTCTCTTATTTCTAAGTTATAAGTGTCGCCTCTATAAAAATTAAATGGATTTTCAAAATATCCACCAGATTCTATTGCAGCTAATTCAACGTTTTTTAGGTCTTCGATACTTTTATTAAAAGTATCAACATTTAAGCTTCTTAAATAATCATCTTTAATTTCAATATAATCGTTTACACCTTTAGATTTTAAATCTTCATATTTTAAAATAGCATCATATAAAGAAATAAAATAATTAGTATTTGAGTGAATTTCTTCTAAACGTTTATTTAATAAATTTCTTTTTTCTAAAAGTTTTTCAGCTTTTAAAGCAACATCTTTTGGCTCTTGAATAGTTTGCATTTCGATTGCGTTTTCAATTTGGCGTAAAACTTCCGATTTAGAAATTTTATTTGAATGAATTTGACAACAGAAATTACCAAGACCAATTTCATCTAATCTATGTTTAACAACTTCTAAAGCAACCATTTTTTCAGCAACAAAAAGAACGGATTTTCCTTGATACATTAAATTAACAATCATATTCGCGATTGTTTGTGATTTACCAGTTCCTGGAGGACCAAATAAAATAAATGAATCACCTTTAGCACAACTTAAAATAGCCTCAATTTGACTTGAATCAGCACTTAAAGGAGCAGCTAAATCTATTGGTTTAATATTTTTATCTATATTAATATCTACTAGCTTTTCCTTATTTACTTTTTCGCTTGTTCCATAATACAAAGAAGAAACAACCGCATTCTTTAATAAAAGTTGTTTTCTATTATAGATGTCTTCCCACATAACAAAATGTGAAAATGAAAAAGTATCAATAAAAGCTTTATCTTTTATAATTTTCCAATTTTTAATATTAAGTTCATTTGTTAAGGTATTACAAATTTCATCAAAACCAATTATTCCATTCTTATCAATAGAAAGATCTCTTCCATTTAAATTAATATTTAAATTGTAATTTTGTTTAACATATTCTAAAAAAGTAATGTTAAGACGCGCTTCTTCAAGGAAGAAATCGGCTGTATAGTATTTACCAACTTTTCTTGAACTAATTTGTGCTGGAATTAATAAAAGAGGCGCATAGTTTGGATAAACCGAACTAAGTGTAGGAAACCATTCAATAATTCCGATTGCTAAAAATAATATATTGCTACCACTTTCTTCAAAAGCACTATTACTTCTTCTTGCTACTTTTTTGATTTCATCATCAAACTTTAAAGCATCTGTTTCAATAATGATTTTTCCATTTTTGATAGCGGAATCAATATAATTTTTATCTTGATAACTTAAAATATCTGTATCAATGCCCTTCTCTTTTGAAGAATAACCTTCTAAATTGAATCTATCTTTGTTTGTGATACTTTCTAGTAATTCTTGAGGATTATTAATTAATACACGCAAAGAATTTTTTCTTGTTTTAAAATTTATTAATTTATTTGATAAATTTAAATCAAGTAATTTTCTTTCCCATAGATCAAATTTATCAGTTGATTTTTGATTTTGAATATATTTATCTCTTAAGCTAGTATCAACCTTCATTAAATCTTCATTTAATAAATCTAAAACATCAAAATGAATATCGGTAACCCCATCTTTTTTCATAGTAGGGATTGGTTTATATATTCCAGTTTTACGACAAGAATTTATATCAATTGCCGTTTTAAAAATATTCTTAATTAAATTATTTCTTCCAACTTCAATTGCATCATTTAAAGATGCAGTTTGTCCACTACAAATTAAAGTAGTTTCAATACAAACAAGTTTAGATATACCTTTTTCACTTGCTTCAGTAAATAAAGCACTATTATCTTCATTTGTTCCAGATTGACTATCTTCTTCTAACCAACAACCAACAAAAGCATGTTTATTAGTTAAAAAGATTAAAGGGTGTAAACCAGCACACTCAATAAGAGACGCAAAAAGAAGAGTTGTATCAAGACAAGTTCCTTGTTTAAGAGTTAAAACTTTTTGAGGCAATCGTACTCTTTGATAAACTTTTTCAAAACTTGCAGGAGGTAGTGCGTAGGCTATTCCTTCATTTCTTAAGGCTTTATAAAGAGCATCTAATTCTTTTAAAACATGATTTGGATCATTAGCCTCATAGCCTATAAAAGATGATCTATTTTCTTCTTGTAAAATTTTTGTAGCTTTTCTAAAAACATCAATAACATAATCATCATTTGGCGTTACGTATGAACTTAACATTTCAGGCACAAAATTATCACCACTTATACCACTTGAAAGTTGTTCAATAGGTAAAATAGTTAATGGATAACATTTATTAGAAATCACTTCATTATCTTTAGTAGTCAAAACAAAATTAACATTAATTATTTTACTTTCATTTAATTCATAAAGTTTTTCAGGATTTATTTTTATATTAATATTATTGCTAATTTCAATAATTTTTCCTTTATCTAAACACGAAATATTTATAAAAGTATCATCTATTTCTGGGGTGTTAAATGTTACTTTTAATATACAATCTACAATATCACTATTAGTATCGTTAAAAATTCTTATACTTCTTAAAAAAGAAAATGAATTAACATCATTAAATTTGTGATATTTATTGCATAAATATATTTCACATTGCCTTGTAATATAAGATAAAGAACTCGCAATATTTGCGGTTATTCGAACATTTGAATCAGCCATAGTTTTGCTCCTTATAAAATTAATTTTATATTTAATATTTAATTTGTTTTATAACAGAAGATTTGATTTCTTTTCTAAAGAAATTTTTAAGAATATTTTTAGTATTAACTAACACATCATAAAAATGATTACATTAATCTCTTTGCTTTTTAATTTTATCATAAAGATTATTTTTTTACACGCTATCTATTCATTAATTTAAGTTTTAAGATAACTAATAAAATTAAAAAAGCGTAAATAATTACTAAGTTAAAAAATAGTTCTATTTACGCTTAAATAAAGCAGAAAATTTTATGAAACAAATATATAACTAGACATTTACTTAACTAAAATTAAAAAATATTTGTATCTCTTGCAATAATAGTGTTTTTGCCTCATTCATTCATAAAATGTAGGCATCGCCTTTTGTTCTAGTAATTGCGGCATAAACAAACTCTAAAAATATAATTACATCAGTAAAAATATAATAACCTCCAAGCGGTCGAAAAGAATAATAATATTTTTCTTTAGCAGATAAAGATGAATAATCATGTTCCTTTATTAAAATAGGTCTATTAAAACAAAGTTTTAATTACAAAAATCTGCGTCAGATAAACCTTATTTTTGTATATAAACTAATTGATTAAAAAGTAATAAATTAATAAATAAAAAAGAAAGGATTCTTTACTAAACTTATTTAAAGATACAACAGGGATATTATTAACTATAGACGAATTAATAACATAACTTTTTGTATTCTTTTTTTCATAGTAAGGTCTACTTCTATAAAGGTTATATCTTGGATTTATATATCGAAGAATTAATACATCATAAACTTTATTGGAATCTATGAGTGATATATCTAATATTTGTTTAAATTCATTAAAATTTTCAATATATTAAGTTCCTGGCCATGACCAGCAAAGAAGAAGATAGCTTCTCCGTTCTTTATTTAAATCTTTCTCATGATTAAGATGCCTATCATTCTTGCAAATTCTCTTTCAAAAAAATTTAAAGTCTTTAAAAATATCTATTTTATAAACATTTCTTTATTATTAGAGACTTTTCTCCTTAAAGAATAACACGCAAAATTTTATCTTATTCAAAGAAACAATTAATTTAAATTTAACTTAATCAAGTTTTAAAAAGGAGAAAATTTAAAACTTGATTAAATTATAATTTCTTATTCACTAAACTTATTCTATCACCACAATTTTCACAATTATTACTTGTATTTTATTTCAAAAAGCGATTATACAATCTTATCATTAATATATTTCATACGAAGTAATCTTCGTTTCTTTTTTGATTTTTTGAATATCTGAATAACAAATATAACCTTTTTTAAGCAATAAATCTCTAATCTTAAATAAGAAATCTTTATTCTTCATTAATATATCTTTAACAAGATAATCGTTTCTTTGTAATTCTGCTCTTACAATTGATTCGTTTATGAATAACGAGATATCAGATGGACGACCTTCACTAAATTTATCATATAAAGATTGATAACCATGTGTTGCGTTAGAAGATATACCTTCCATTATTAAATTATATGCTCTATTTAAATCGCTATCGCAGCCAGAAGCCGGCCTTCCTTTATCAAATAATTCACACGCCGCTTTTCCAGCTAAAGCACCCAAAACTAAAAATGGTCTTCGACCTAAATCTTTGCATAAAGAAGTATAGCCTTCAAAGCAATTAAACAAATGTGCAAAACCAACAGAATTAGGAACTAATATTTCAGAGACAACAATATGACCTGCCTCATGAAGAGCAAGAACTTTTTTATTTTCCATATCTTTATCATCTTCTATAATAGATTCATTATTTTCATCTTCATTATCTTTAGCAAGTGATAATTCTTTACCAATATAAGTTAGAACAATATCTTCCATAATAATTTCTTTTCTTCTATTATATTTAGCACGAATTGCACTATTGTTAATTAAAGTTTCTAACATTGCACAAGAATGATAGCTAACCATCTTAGAAACATCTTCATAATTAAGTGAAGAACTAACTTTCTTTTCGGTTAAATAATATTTAATAATTTTCATTGCGTCCTCTGATGATGGAGTTCTTAATGTAAAAATCTTATCAAAACGACCTTCTCTGGTTAATGATTTAGGAAGTTTTAAAATATTATTTACTGTAGCAAGAATTAAAATTCTCTTGTCATTAACGCCATCAATTAAAGATTGAATATTAACAAATATTTTTTTATCATCGTTTCTTGTTCCTTCAGCAAATTTGTCAAGATCATCAAAAAATATAATACATGACTCACCACTATCTGCCGTCTTTTTAGCTTCTTCAAATACATTAGTAATATTTTTAATTAAATCATCATTTAAACGATCGTTTTTAATTAAAAAGCTTGTGCAACCACAACCCTTAATAAAACAATTTGAAAGTAAAGTTTTACCTAATCCTGGTTCACCTGCAATCATAATTCCATGTGGTAATCTTGCTCCAATTTCATCATAAGCTTCTTTATTTAAAAACATATCAGATATAACCATTAATTCACTTTTAATAGAATCATATCCAATTACATTTTTAAAAGCTTCTCTTTCTTTTGCTTTTAAATTTATCATAGTTTTCTCCTCCTTATTTAAAGTCGTTTTTTTGATTTTTTGTTTCTTTTAAAGTTGTCATATATTTATCCCCCTCGACTGTAGTTATAAGTATAAGAAAACAAAAGAATAATAAAAGGGAACGACAGGCGACATTTTTAAAAAAATATATTTTGTATAAAAAGAAAACTAATTATAATAATTTAAAAAGGGGAACATATTATGGATTTTAAAAAATTAAATGAATATTTAGAAATACATAAACCTAAAGGTGGGTATAAAGAAAATAAAGATTTTTATGAAAAGGAGAAAATTCGATATATAAGAGAATCTCCATTGCCAAAAGAGTACTTTAATACAACATCACATATGAGCTTTAAATCGATGCCTATAAAAAACAATAGTACTTTTCGATTTATATTTTATAAATTTTTAGAAGACAGGGGTATGCCTACTATCGATCCACCAATATATAAAGCATCGCATATTAGCAGAAAAACATATGATAAAGCAATGAATAAACATAAGTCTCCTGAAAAGAAATTGTTAACTTTCAAATGATGTGAGACTTTTTAGTCCTCGCTTTTCTCTTTTTAT
>ERZ808252.68-NODE-68-length-111821-cov-4.857989_pt1 | contig 111821 bp, 110 predicted proteins | sample MGYA00521242_ERZ808252 | MGnify/ENA primary metagenome ERZ808252 (study PRJEB31516, sample SAMN03275581) | gut metagenome | biome: mammalia-associated habitat; material: feces | host: Papio cynocephalus | place: Kenya | collected 2012-08-07 ...
GGCGGGATTGATGTCTGATGGGCGTGTGCATTCGGACATAAACGATATATTGACGATTGCGACACGCGTGTTGGATGCGGGGCTGCGTCTGTGTATTCATTTTATCGCCGATGGGCGTGACACCCCGCCCCAGTCCGCTGGTGAATACATTCGATTGGTCAAAGAACGCTTGGCAACATATCTGGAATCGGGTCAGGCATTCTGGGGAACATTGTCGGGGCGTTACTATGCAATGGACAGAAACCAGAACTTGGACAGAACGGCCATGGCGTTTGATGCAATCGCCCGCGCAACCAGCCCGTATGTATCGCCAACGATTGATGCGGCACTGGATTCGGCATATGCGCACGGTGAAACAGACGAATTTATCAAACCAACCGTCATTACGGGCGATGTGCCAATTACCCCCCAAGATGGATTCTTATTCGGCAATTACCGCAGTGACCGCGCCCGCCAAATTGTGCGCGCAATTTTGACCACTGGCGCGCATATGTTGTGTTTTTCGCAATATGGCGAAGGGTTGGACGAATTGTGCCCTGCACTGTTGCCAGATGTTGAAACGCATGACACATTGGGTGACGTGTTGGCGGCGCATCATTTGCGCCAGTTACGCATTGCAGAAACAGAAAAATACAACCATGTGACGTATTTCTTTGATGCGGAACGCAATGTGGATTATGCGGGCGAAGAAAAAGTTCTGATTCCATCGCCCGACGTTGCAACGTTTGATTTAGCCCCCGAAATGTCGGCGGTTAAAATCACAGATGCGTTGTTGGGCAAACTGGCGGATTTTGACGTGGTGATTTTGAACTATGCCAATGGCGACATGGTTGGTCATACGGGCAAAGAACCCGCCGCCATCGCCGCGATGGAGGTATTGGATGCCCAGTTGGCGCGCCTGGTGCCCGCAGTATTGGCGTTGAATGGCACGGTTCTGATTACGGCCGATCACGGAAATGCGGAAAAAATGTGGGATTATGAAAACGGTATGCCGTGGACGGCACATACGACAAATCCTGTGAATTTCATATTGGTGTCAAACACACCGCACAGCGTGCATGATGGTGGCCTGTCTGATATTGCACCAACGATGTTACAGTTGTTGGGACTGCACCAGCCCGCCGATATGTCAGGCAGCAGTTTGATTGATAAATAAAAACAGGCGACAAATTACTTGTCGCCCTTTTTATTACGTCGCATTGCGAAAAATTCCCGCAACATTTGCGCCGACGCGTCGGCAAATTCAGGCATTTGGGTGACGTCCGGTTTCCACAGGTGGCGATCGGTGTCATATACGCGCGCGCCGGACGTTATACCCCCGCCCTTGACATCTGTGGCGGCAAAATATACGTGACGAATGCGTGCCAGTGAAATGGCCGTTGCGCACATTGCGCACGGTTCAAGGGATACGTAAATGTCGCACCCGTCCAAGAATTTTGTCCCCAGCTTTTTACATGCGCGATTTATTGCGACTATTTCGGCGTGCAGGGTTGGATTTTGTTTCAGTTGCACCTGATTTTCGCCACGCGCAATAATGCGGCCATCGCAAACAATTACCGCACCGATTGGAACATCGTCGTGCGATTTTGCGTGGATTGCTAAATTTATGGCTTGCTGCATTGGGTTCATGTGATACACTGTACAATATGGATTCGAAATTGCAAATCATTTCAGGAACGTTTCGCGGGCGTAAGTTGCGCCTGCCGGATGGGGCACGCCCGACCCAGAACCGCGCGCGGATTGCGCTGTTCAATATGCTGGACGGGATTGTTGGCGCACGTGACACCCTGAATGTATGGGATGCGTTCGCGGGCAGTGGTGAATTTGGAATTGAATTTTTGTCGCGTCGTCCAACGGCAAACGTTACATTTACCGACAATTCCGCGGCATCAATAAAGACGGTGCGTGCAAACGTCGCGCCCCTGAATGTTGGCGCGCGGGCAAATATATTGATGGTGGACGCAATGACACGAATTGACCAATTTGCGCCGAATGCCGATTTAATATTTGTTGACCCACCGTATGATTTGGCGGAATTGGGCGCGCGATTTGTTCGTCGTGCGGGCGCGGTGGTGCGCGATGACACGGTTTTGGTATGGGAACAAGATGCCGATAAATTCATGTCACCAGACGTTGCGCAGTGGGAAATCCTGCGCGATAAAACGTATGGGCGGGCACGTTTTTTGATTTTGCAGCGTCACGCGCAATAAAAACCTTGATTTTTCAAAGATTTTAGTAAATAATATGCCCCGCACGGCACCCTTGGAGGTCGCGCACAGTTAAACCAATGCTATTAAAAGGATTATAAAATGGCAATTAAATTGAATGCAGATATTCGCAGCGTTGCTGGCAAGGGGGCCACACGCAGCATCCGCAAAAACAAGAAAATCCCCGCGGTTATCTATGGCGAAAAGAAAGCCCCAGTTGCAATCGAACTGGACGGTAATTCTTTCGAATTGCTGATTAAAAAGCCAGCTTTGCGGACTAAATTGTTTGAAATCGACACAGCAAACGGCAAAGAAGATGCCATGTTGGTTGATATTCAGTATCACCCTGTGTCGGACGCGGTTATTCACGTTGATTTCAAACGTATCGATGTGAAAAATCCTGTCGACGTTATCGTTCCAGTGGAAGTTATCAATGTTGATACATCCAAGGGTATTAAACTGGGTGGTGTTTTGAACTTTGCAGTACGTAAGGTTGCATTGCGCGGTTTGGTACACGATATTCCTGAAAAAATCGTTATTGATTTGGCAAATGTCACAATCGGTGAAACAGTTCACGGTTCTGACTTGGTTTTGCCAGCGGGTATCGAATTGGGCTTGCATCAGGCGGAATTGGCGTTTGCAACAATCGGTGGTAAAATGCCAGAAGAAGCCGACGCACCAAAGGCCGCTGCCGCTGCTGCCACCGCTGCACCAGCTGCTGCCGCTGCACCAGCGAAGAAATAATTACAAAATTATTTGTGCAAAAACCGTCCGTTTGGGCGGTTTTTTATTATTATTTTTTTCCTGTGGTCTTGAAATGCGTTTTTATGTTCACTATATGATGGGCATAAGAAAATTCAAGGAGCAAAAAAATGGCAAAAGTATTAGGTATTGATTTGGGTACAACAAATTCCGCCATGGCATTCATGGATGGTAATGACCCAAAAATTATTGAAAATTCAGAGGGTGGTCGTACAACACCATCTGTTGTCGCATTGACATCAAATGGCGAACAGTTGGTTGGTATCACAGCCAAGAATCAGGCAATCACCAATCCTGAAAGCACGATTTATGAAATTAAACGTTTGATGGGCTTGCGCTTTGACAGCCCAGCGGTCAAAGAAATCGCGGCACGCGTACCATATAAAATTGTACGTGGTGACAATGGCGATGCATGGGTTGAAATCGATGGCAAGAGATATGCCCCATCTCAGATTTCTGCGATGATTTTGGCAAAGTTAAAGAAAGATGCCGAAGCGTATTTGGGCGAAACCGTATCTGATGCGGTTATTACAGTACCTGCGTACTTTAATGATTCACAGCGTCAGGCAACCAAGGACGCGGGTCGTATTGCGGGTCTGAACGTATTGCGTATCGTCAACGAACCAACCGCCGCAGCGTTGGCATACGGTTTGGAAAAAGACAAGAATGGTACAATCGCCGTGTATGACTTGGGCGGTGGTACATTTGATATTTCCATCTTGGAAATCGTTGATGGTGTGTTCGAGGTTAAATCCACAAACGGTGATACCGCACTGGGTGGTTCGGATTTCGATGCCCGCGTATTGAAATACTTGATTGATGAATTTAAGGCACAATCTGGTATTGACCTGTCGGGTGATAAATTGGCGTTGCAACGTCTGAAAGAAGCCGCAGAAAAGGCAAAGATTGAATTGTCGTCCAAGACATCGACAGATATCAACCTGCCGTATCTGACCGCAGATGCAACTGGGCCAAAACACTTTAACACAACATTGACACGTGCAAAGTTGGAATCGTTGGTTGATGACCTGATTCAAAAGACAATCGAACCATGCAAGAAAGCGTTGAAAGATGCGGGCTTGGACAAATCGCAAATCAACGAAGTTATCTTGGTCGGTGGTCAGACACGTATGCCAAAGGTTGTCGAAACAGTAAAAGAATTTTTCGGCCGCGAACCACACAAGGGCGTAAATCCTGATGAAGTTGTTGCGTTGGGTGCAGCAATTCAGGGTGGTGTTCTGAAGGGCGACGTCAAAGACGTCCTGTTGTTGGATGTGACGCCGTTGTCATTGGGTATTGAAACATTGGGTGGTGTGTTCACACGTCTGATTGACCGTAACACAACAATTCCAACCAAGAAATCACAGGTGTTCAGTACCGCCGAAGATAACCAGTCGGCTGTGACAATTCGTGTATTCCAAGGCGAACGTGATATGGCCGCAGACAACAAGTTGTTGGGTCAGTTCAACTTGGAAGGTATCGCACCTGCCCCACGTGGTATGCCACAGATTGAAGTATCGTTTGATATCGATGCCAATGGTATCGTGCACGTATCAGCCAAGGATAAAGGCACAGGCAAAGAACAGACGATTTCTATTAAATCTGATGGTGGTCTGTCCGAAGAAGACATTCAAAAGATGGTTGATGAAGCCGCTGCGAATGCCGAAGCAGATAAAAAGAAACGTGCGTTGGCCGAAGCCAAGAACAACGCCGAAGCCGCAGTGTTCAGCATTGAAAAATCACTGAAAGAACACGGTGATAAAATCAGTGCCGATGACAAGAAAGCCATCGAAGATGCGAAAAAGGCATTGTCTGATGAATTGGCCAAGGCGGATGCAACCGCGGAATCGTTGAAAGAAAAGACCGATGCATTGATGGAAAAATCAATGAAATTGGGCGAAGCGGTTTATAAAGCGGCGCAAGAAGCGCAGAAATCTGAATCTGGTGAAAACAAGCCAAATGAAGATGGCACGCGTGATGCTGATTTCTCTGAAAAGAAATAAAAAAACGGGGCATTTGCCCCGTTTTTTCAAAGTTCAGAGTTCAAAGTGCAAATATATGCACAAACAAACTATATCACTCTGTCACTTTATCACTAACTCGCTAAAAAACGGGGCGTTGCCCCGTTTTTTATTTGATTTCGCCAATATAGATTCCCATGTGGTGGGCGACGTCCAATAATGGATCATCGGGCGCGACAAATGCGTCTGATGTTTTCAGCCCTGGGATTTTTGGGTCATCAACGATTTCGCCGGCATCAAAGAAATCAGACAAACTGACCGTCTTAACGTCGTTGTCGTCCAATGCCGTCATAACATATGTTTCATTGTTATCAATCGCGTGCAGTGCGCAATCTGCAAAGCGTACCGCCAAAATGCGGTCGCACGCCGTTGTGTCGCCAACGCGCTGGGTGTATTCTGGGAATACGGCGCGATTTGCAATACCCGCGGCGGTCAATTTGCGCGAAATAATATCGGCGGGACGCCCCGAATGCCCGCGCAGATGCACCCCCTCTGACACAACGATAATGCCGTAATCCGTGGCGGCGTGTTTTATATGCTCGATAACAGAATCCAAATCGAATTTGATTTCTGGTATCAATATAACCTCTGCACCGGCGGCAATACCACCATGCAGTGCCAACGCACCACAATCGCGTCCCATGGATTGCACAACAAACCAGCGATGGTGGCTGCGCGCGGTCAACATCAACTGGTCACAGAAAGACGTCAGTTGCTGAACCGCGGTGCTGAATCCAACCGTGCGGTCGGTCAGTGGCATGTCTAAATCAATCGTTTTTGGAATGCAAATCAGTTGCAGGTCTGCATAGATTGCGCGGTTGCACCACGCCAACGACAAACTGCCGTTGCCACCAATCAGAATCAGTGCGTCCAGTTTTAATTCCTGTAATGATTTACGCAATCTCTTGTTGAAATTGTCCAGTTTGCCGCCCTCTGCCGCGGTTTCAAAATTCATTGCACCGGCGTGACCGTTGTGCAGGAAACTGCCCGCCAAGCGTGCGTTTTCAATCGGCAAAGTGTCGTCATTTAATTCTATGACACGGGGTGGTGTTGTGCACAGACCATCTGTGCCATCCAAAATACCCAAAACCTGCCACCCGCGCAGGCGCGCGCCACGTGTCAAACGCTGAATAACTGTGTTCAGACCGGAACAATCACCGCCGGTCGTCATAATGCCTATTTTCTTCATATTCTCCCCCAAAATCTGGTCTGATTATATCATATTTGAGTTGACAAAGAAAGATTATTTGCAATAATTTGTCCAAAGTTTTAATTCCAAACGTTTCAGGAGATTACACATGGCAAAAAGCAATCAAAAGCCAACTAATATCGGCAAAACAAAGCGCAGCACAGATGATTTGATAAATGATGCAATCGCCCAGCAGAATAACTGGATGGAAAATCGTCGCAATTTTGCCAGACGTTTCTTGAAGACATTGAATATTTTTGCACGCCCCGCCCCACGCAATGACGCGGAAATTCAGACGGCGGCGACATCGGCGCGTACTGCGCGCAATTCACGCAGTGGCCTGCGCGCGTATTGGTTCCCGATTTTGTGCGCAATCTTTGTAATCTTTGTTGCGATTTGGGTTCTGTTTGTTCGCACAAACAACACGACAACACAGGTTGTGGTTGTGCCATCTGTCCCAGAACCAGTTGTCCAGACCGTTGACGAAAACACCGTCCCATCGTTTGACATTGTTCGTATTGAACCCGCGGGTTCTATCGTTGTTGCGGGGCGTTGGTTGCCACACCAGAATATATCAATCGTAATCAATGGTAAAATTGTTGCCACAGAACGCACTGATTCCGATGGCGAATTTGTGTATGCACCCGCGCGCGTGTTTGATGCCGGTAACTATACCATCTCGCTGGTTGGGGCGGATGATGGCACAAAATCCACCGAAAATGTATTTGTTTATGTTTCGCCACACGGGTACAAACATTCTGTGTCGTTGCTGATGACGCGCGACGGCAGTACAATGTTGCAAGCCCCATCACAGTTGGCGGATGGCGATTTGGTCGTGTCAAAAATTGATTACTTGGACACGGGGCGCATTGTTGTAACTGGTGATGCGTTGCCACGTTTGCGTGTATCCTTGTCATTGAACAATAAATATTTGGGCTTTGCGCGCGTATCAGATCACAAACACTTTGGTCTGGGGGCGGACGTTGGTGAATTGGAAACAGGCAAAGAATACACATTGACGGTACGTCTGCACGATGGTGATGGTCGCACAGTGGCACAGGTTGGTCATACATTTACAATGCCAGAAATGACCGGTGACGATAATACATATTACACGGTTCGTCGTGGCGATTGCCTGTGGGTTATTGCACGCAATTTCCTGCGCCGTGGTGTGTTATTCAGCATTATTGCCGAACGCAATAATATTGAAAACCCAAACCTGATATACCCAAAGCAACTGTTGCAAATCCCAGTTGGTGAAAGCAAATAACATACGCGCCGAAATGGCGCGTTTTTTTGTCTGGACTTTTATACCAAACCCGTATAGAATACCAGACACCTGCGGGCGTAGTATAATGGTAGAACGAAAGCTTCCCAAGCTTTAGGCGAGGGTTCGATTCCCTTCGCCCGCACCAAGCTTGAAAATAGTTGCGTTGACGCGGGTAACCTTGTAACGCAAACATCAAATCGCCGCTAATAACGCGGCTTTTTGTGTTTTTATATACTCGGTTTCCCTTCGCCCGCACCAAAAATTCAATCGGCATCTTGCCGATTTTGTTTTATCGTTTGACTTTTGATAATTTTTGATTCATAATAGCCCCGCAAATCCCAACAGATTGCCATTTATATAAATCCAGTACGCGGTATGCGTGTGGAGCATCAACCGACAAGTTTTTGTCTTTGATGGTGGTTTTTCTGTGTGGGCAAACAGTTAAAAATACTAAGGAGCAAAATTATGGCAACTGTTATTCGTTTGGCACGTTTCGGCGCAAAAAAACGTCCATATTATCACATCGTTGTTACAGATTCCCGCAATGCCCGTAATTCCGGCAATGTTTTGGAAACTGTTGGTAAATACGATCCAATGTTGGCACGCGACAATGAGAAACGCGTTGTTTTGGACGTTGAAAAGGTTAAATCTTGGGTTGCTAAGGGTGCAAAACCATCTGACCGCGTTTATCGTTTCTTGGTAAATGCTGGTTTGGCAGAAAAGAAACCAATCCCAGTTCAGACAAAGAAAAATCTGCAATCTGAAAAGACACAGATGAAGATTAAAGACAAAGCCGAAAAGTTGGCCAAGATTGCCGAAGAAAAGGCAGCCGCCGAAGCAGCAGCAAAAGCCGCCGCGGAAGCCCCAGCAGACGCAGCGACAGAGGCCACAGCAGAATAATTTTGCTTTTTATAAATGCGCCCGCAATGTCGGGCGCATTCGGTAATTTGTTATGAATGACACATCAAAAATCTTGGTTGGAAAAATTGTCGCCCCCCAAGGCATTCGGGGCGAGGTTCGCGTTCAGACCTATTCTGAAAATCCGATGGATTTCAAACATTTTGATGTGTTGTGTTCAAAATTCAAATCCAGCGAGTTTCATTTTGTGCGTCGGCTGAATCCGACGTCCGATGTTATAATTGCACGAATTGATGGCATTGCCGACCGCAATGCGGCGGAAACGTTACGCGGCACAGAACTGTTTATATCACGTGATGCGTTGCCGAAACTGGGGGCGGACGAATATTATCAATCCGACCTGATTGGCTTTACGGTTATGCGTGATGGCAAAAATATCGGTCGTGTGGCGTGTTTCCAGAATTATGGTGCGGGTGATATTATCGAACTGGAAAACGGCGACATGGTGTCATTTATTGGTGCAAACGTTGATTTGAATGAAAAAATCATAGTGGTTAAATAATTATGGCTATTGTAAAAGTGAACTTTGCCGGTATTGGCAAAAAGATAAAAGCAGAATGTGCGTGGGATTTTCTTGCGTGCCCTATTTTGCATTTGGAGCGCAGTTGGGCGCACGAATATTCGACAACACGTTTGAATGACAATGTTGTTATTCGTATTGGTGAATTTAATAATTCAGAAATGGCGCGCATGAATGCAGCAATCGCAAAAAATTTATGTATGAATTGCCGTTATAAAAATAAAGAAAAGGCGCGATAAAATGTTACCACGTACTTTTGTCCGTATGGATACCGAAGACGCGTATGTTCCACGTCGCCTGACCCAGTCGTCAAATGGTGATTTGTGGTGCTCGTGCGTTTATACATGTGACCGGTTTATGACATATCCAGTTGATGTGCATGGCCGTCGTATTATTCCGTTGGACGCAACGTGTCCAAATTTGGCCACGGCTGGTATGAAATGCACCGGTGGGTATATCTGGTGCAATGACGCGGTCAGACAGCAAATGTCGCGTCGCAATACATTGCAGGTGTGGCAGGATTGCAATAAAAAACAAAAACAGCGTTAAAAGAAAATGCACTTTAACATACTGACCATTTTTCCAGAAATGTTTCCAGGCACGTTGGCCGGCGGGGTTGTTGGCCGCGCGTTGGAACGTGGTGTGTGGTCGTATGACGCGATAAACATTCGTGATTTTGCCATAAATAATTATGGCAGTGTTGATGACGAACAATTCGGTGGTGGTGCGGGTATGGTTATGCGCCCCGACGCATTGGGCGCGGCGATTGATTCTGTAAAAAATCGCGGCAAAATCATATACTTTTCGCCACGCGGGCCACGTCTGAACCAACATATGGTGCGTGAATTTGCCGCCGATGCAGATGTGACATATACATTATTGTGTGGGCGATACGAAGGAATTGATCAACGAATCATCGAAGAATATGATATAATGGAATTATCAATCGGCGATTACATACTGTCCGGCGGGGAAATTGCCGCCCAAGTTTTTGTTGACAGTTGCGTTCGCTTGATAGATAATGTCCTGCACGGTGGTACTGAATCCACCGCGAACGAGAGTTTCGAAATCGGGGGGCTGGAATGGCCGTTATACACCCGCCCGTCGGCATGGCGTGGACGTAAAGTCCCAGAAGTCCTGCTGTCCGGTCACCACGGCAATATCGAACGGTGGCGGAAACAACAATCGGACGCGATAACACAAGAACGTCGTCCGGATTTAATAAAGGAAAATGAAAAATGAGCATTATTAAAAAAATCGAAGCAGCGCAAATCGCTAAATTGAAAGGTGAAAAGGTTATCCCTGATTTCAAAGCGGGTGATACACTGAAAGTATCTGTGAAAATCAAAGATGGCGATAAATTCCGTATTCAGGTTTTCGAAGGGGTTGTTATTGCGCGCGATGGTGGTACTGGTAACAATGCATCGTTCACAGTACGCCGCGAATCTTATGGTGTTGGCGTGGAACGTAAATTCCCACTGTACAGCCCAGCGATTGAAAAAATCGAAAAGGTTCGTATCGGTCGTGTTCGTCGTGCAAAATTGTTCTTCTTGCGCGGTTTGTCCGGCAAAAAGGCGCGTATCGTCGAAGATTTGGCGGCTGCGTCTGCGGAAAAGAACGCAAAATAATTTGCATGAATCATTTTGTAAATTCAAAAATACCGCCCATCGGCGGTATTTTTGTTTTTTATCAATTTGACATTATAAATGCCCGAATGTATCATAATCAGTATGAAAACAATTTTGAAATTCTTGCCCGTATTTTTATTGTGCACCGTTGCGTCGGGGGCGCACGCGTATGTAAATCGTGATGTGGCGACATTGCGTGTTATGAACAAGGCCGCCGGCAAAACACAAACCGTGCAAATTCCCGTCGGACGTGATGCGCCGTTCGAAAAACTGAACATCACCGTGCGCGCATGCAAGCAGACAGACCCATTCGCGGCCGAAAATTTCTTTGCCTTTGTCGAAATTACCAAGGGGGGCGAAGGGAAGATTTACAGTAATTGGTTGTCGCGCAATGAACCTGGGGAAAATCCGCTTCAAAATGCGGACTATGATGTATGGTTGGTAAAGTGCGAATAATGAATGGGGGTAATACATGAAAAACGTTAAATTGATATTGAAATTATTTATTGGTGTGGCGGCATTGCTGTTGGTTATGGTGGTGTTTTCGTGCACCCTGCGCAAGGGTAACTTGGAAACCGATAGTTTGAAGGCGTGGCGCGGCGCATCATTGGACAGACGCGCGGCGGCCGTACGTATGCTGACCGCGACCGATGACGATACCGAACTGATGGTGGCGTGTGTTGATAAAATTGCAACCCTGCCCGATTCTGGTGAAATGGCGGTACGTGACGCGGTGTCATTGTGCTATACCGGTGCGCAAATTAAACAAAATCAATAAATGAAACGCGCTGTTCTGTTTGTTACTATGTTTCTGGCTGGGTGTGGTGTTACGCACCAGATTGGTGACGAATACATGGGCGCAAAATACGTAAATGACCCATTGGGCGAAGGGCGCGCACCCGACACCGACCCGCTGATACGCGATGACGCGTTTGATTGCACGACATTTGTGGAAACGGTATTGGCGAATGGCGATGTTGATACGTTGAATAAAATCAGATATAAAAACGGCAAAATTGACTTTATAAATCGCAATCACTTTATTGAAACAGAATGGTTGCCTAATAATGCCGATATTGTAAAAAATGTCAGTGCGCAATATGGAAAAACCGCCCTGCGCCATGTTGTTATAAATCGCGCGGCATGGTTGCGACGTGTGCATAATATTGATTCTGATGCGGCGACGGTGGCAACCGATATTGAATACATCCCGTACGACAATATAAAAACACTGGAAACCAATCGGCCAATGGTTGTTTTATTTATTGTTGGCAATACGGGAAAAAGTGATATCATAGGCACGGATTTGGCGGTGGTGCATATGGGATTCTTGATGCCAAACGGCATGTTGCGACATGCGTCCAGCGCGGCGGGGCGTGTTGTTGATGTGTCGATGTCGGAATATATTGCGTCCCGTCGCCAGAACAAGAACAATCTGGGTATAGCATTATTGGAAATATTAAAATGACAGACGAAAAATTGATACGTATGGATATGGGAAAATTGGCGGGCGATGCGTACAGCAATGATGCGGCGCGTCCGGTGTTGTGTCTGGGGATTGAATCATCGTGCGACGAAACATCGGCGGCGATTGTTGATTCCAAACGTAATATTTTATCGCATATTATTTATTCGCAAATCCCAGAACACCAGAAATACGGCGGCGTTGTGCCTGAATTGGCGGCGCGCGCGCATATTCTGGCGATTGATCAGGTCGTACAACAGACATTGGAAAAAGCGGGCAAGACCATAAATGATATTGATGTTATTGCCGCGACAGCGGGGCCGGGGCTGATTGGTGGCGTGCTGATTGGGTGGCTGGCGGCGACAGGTATGGCACAGGCCACCGGCAAACCATTGGTTGCCGTAAATCATTTGGAGGGGCACGCCCTTGTCCCGCGTTTGCATGCGGCGGCGGCAAATGGTGGCGATGGCGCGACGTCGGTTGAATTTCCATATTTGCTGATGCTGGCGTCCGGCGGTCATTGCCAGATTCTGTTGGTGCGCGGTGTTGGACAATACGAACTGATTGGTCAAACATTGGATGACAGCGCGGGCGAAGCGTTTGATAAAGTGTCCAAAATGTTGGGCTTGGGTTACCCAGGTGGCCCGATTGTGGACAAGCGCGCGCAACTGGGCAACGCAACGGCGTTTCATTTTCCGCGCCCGTTGTGCGACAAACCTGGGTGTGATTTTTCATTCAGTGGGATTAAAACCGCGGCACGTACATTTTTGGAACGCGCCACCGCACCGTACAGCGACGAATTTATAAATGATTTCTGTGCGTCTTTTCAGGCGGCGGTTGTGGATTGCATAATCAACCGATTGGAAAATGCAATGCGTGACGCGCGCGTGATTGCGGCGGCACCAAAGACACTGGTTGTTGCGGGTGGCGTTGCGAAAAACAGCGCAATTCGTGCGGCGATGGAACGTTTGGCCGCGGCGCACGGCATTGTGTTTGCCGCACCACCAATGAATCTGTGCACTGATAACGGCGCGATGATTGCGTGGGCGGGAATTGAAAACTATCGTTTGGGACGCGTTGTGCACAGTCCGATTGCACCACGTCCACGTTGGCCATTGACCGAATTGTAATTGAATAATTTGGCCGTTTGTGGTACAATTTTCGGCATGGAAATACAAGATTACAAGAAAACTTATGATGCTGCCACGCGCAAGGTTTTGGAACTGGCGTCCAAAATAGATTCATTTGCGTTGGACAAGTTTGATGCGGAATATCGCTTGGTCGATATTGCGTATGTGTTGCGTGAAAAGTATGCCGACCCTGCATTTCGACATAAATATGTTGGCAACCTGCCATTCAATGGATTTGTTCCGTGGCCCAAGGGGTTCTGTGCCCTGTCCACAATTTGCGTGTATGAATTATATGGTGGCACAGACATATGGACACCGTCGGCAATTCATTTGGGTGATTGGGAACATGCACCGGTGGTGTTTTTGCGCGATAATGAAAATGGCATTGCGTTTGATGCCACGGGCGATCAATTCGCGCCCCTGCGCGTCCCGTATGAGGTTGGCACACCCATCAATCGTCGCATGGCAGATATGCGCACCCCAAACAAGGCGGAATTTGTTCGTCAGATAAAACAAGAACTAGATAAACGGTAACCACATATGGAAAAACCAGAACCAATTATTAAACCCGATACTATATTCAGCGTGTCTGATGCGTCCGCGTTATTAAAGGGCGTGGTTGAAACCGCGTTTCCGCGCATAAAAATCCGCGGCGAATTGTCGCAAATCACACGTGCAACGTCTGGTCACATGTACATGACGATAAAGGATTCTGGGGCGGCAATTTCCGTTATTATTTGGCGCGGGACGCCTGTTTCTTTCAAATTAGAAGAAGGTATGGAGGTTATAATCACGGGTCGTTTCACAACATACCCCGCGCGCAGCAATTATCAAATCATTGTAAATGAAATTGAAATGGCGGGCGTCGGTGCTATCTTGAAAATGTTAGAGGAACGCAAACGCAAACTGGCGGCCGAGGGGTTATTTGACGCGTCGCGGAAAAAGCCGTTGCCACGCCTGCCCCAGACAATCGGTGTTGTCACCAGTCCGACTGGCGCGGCATTCCAAGATATTCAGAACAGATTACGTGAACGTTTTCCAGTGCGCGTGTTGTTGTACCCCGCAACGGTTCAGGGTGCAACCGCCGCAGCCGAGGTTGCCGCCGGCATCGAATATTTCAATCGTATGAACAATGTTGATGTTATTATCGTTGCACGTGGTGGCGGCAGTTTGGAAGACCTGTTGCCCTTTTCCGAAGAAATTGTTGTTCGCGCCGCCGCAGCCAGCCATATCCCACTGATTTCTGGTGTTGGACATGAACCGGATTGGATGCTGATTGACTTTGCTGCGGACTTTCGCGCACCAACGCCAACGGGCGCAGCGGAAACGGTTGTGCCAACAAAATTGTCATTGTTCCAAGAATTGGACAATCTGTGGCATCGGTTGTCATCGAACTTTACAACACGCCTGACAAATGCAAAATCGCGCGTGGATGCGATTGCAATTAAAAGCCCGCGCCAGATGGTTATGGAACATGCCCAGCGTCTGGACGATGTGGCGCGCACAATGAACATTATTATCAATGGCAAATTGACCACCGCGCATGGCCGCATTGATGCGTTGGCGACATTCCCAAATATATTACAGAACAAAATGGCGGCGTTGAATCAATCTGTTGCGCATCTGGGACAAATGTTAAATTCACTCAGTTATAAAAACGTGCTGGCGCGTGGGTACGCGATTGCGCGTGATGCGAACGACAAAATTATCAGTCGTGCCGATGGCGCACCACGTGTTGTGTCGCTGGAATTTGCCGATGGAATATTAAAGATATAAAAAAACTTGAAACGTATCGCCTGTAATATGGCTTGCACTTTTTTGTTCGCTGGACTATAATCTCATATGAATCCAAAGGGATATTGGGTTCGGGGTCGTAAGAAAACCCGTACATAAGCGATACATATACAGTGTATTGTAATCCGCATGACTGCGGCGCGTAAGCGTCGTTTGTTGTATAACTCCTTGGTCTGAAATATTGGCCGGGGAGCGTGTGGTTATATAACAGTACGTTTTTTACCGTGCAAAGGCCACATGGGTCATTCTTATGTATGATTTTCTTAACTCCCCGACCGCCAAGATTTGGCGGTTTTGTTTTATACCAACCAAAGGGGGTGAAAGTGAGATTTTGTACCAAATTGTTTATGTTGAGTGCGTGCTTGATACCGATACATGGAACATTTGCATCTTGTGGTCAGTACGGGTATTTGCCAAATGGATATCAAGTATCAGGCAATGCTGCAGGTTATGGTTCTGGGACAACCGTGTACTTATGCGATTCAGATACTAAATATTGTCAAAAAGTTCAGCAGGGCGGAGTAGGATGTCAAAAAGGAACAACAACAGTGCAACATTATTTTGGCTCTTGCTCTATGAATGTAACCACGTGCACTTTGTCCGATTGCACATACACTACATCGCGACCAAGTGGTGAGAGTACCGCCCCAACTTATGGCTACGATTGTGCCACAACGGCAACAAAATATGTGGTGAGTGCCGATGCTCACGGTCCCTTTTTGCAAGTCACCGAATGCACAGCATGCAAAAGTGGTTATTTTCTTAGTGATTCGATGAATCTTCAATTTTATGGCTGTCCGTTTACTTGGCGCACATGCACAAGATGTCCAGCAGGAACCCGCAGGGTAAGCAACACAAGCACAGTATGCGTTGAATGCACACGTGGAACATATTCTAAGGGCGGCGCATCATTATCATGCACTTCCTGTCCCCGTGTAACGAATGTGTACTTTGATAAAAATCTCAACGCTAACGCATCATCGGCAATAACATCAGACGTCGGTGCCGAATCCGCCAGTGAATGTTATTTGTCAGGGGGCACAACATATTATGACGCCACGGGTGCTTTTTCGTATCCCGACATCAAGGGATGTCGTCAGGATGGTGCACCGCAAAAATAAAAAACAGAACCATGATATAAAAAATGGCGCAACCACGCCATTTTTAATGTATCAGTGTTCGCGCAGTCGCCAGTGATTCTGGGGTGATTTCCGCGCCGCTGATTATACGCGCAACCTCGTTCAAGCGTTCGTCACCCGTGATTTCATGAACAGATGTTGTTGTTTTGTCCGCGGTTGCGGTCTTTTCAATCTTGAAGTGATGATTTGCAAAACCGGCAACCTGGGCCGAATGGGTGATAACCAACGCCTGTGCACCACATGCCAATTTATTCAGGCGCAATCCAACCGCACTGGCGGTTGCACCACTGATACCGGTATCAATTTCATCAAATACAAATGTGTGCGAATATTGATTGTTCGCCAGCACCACACGCAGTGCCAACATTAAACGTGCCAATTCACCTCCTGACGCCGCACGGTGCAGTGGTGCAAATGGCATTCCTGGGTTGGTCTTTATCATAAATATAATATCGTCAACGCCGGATGCTGATGCGTCGCACGGCGTGCGCGATACGGTAAAGTCCGCCTGAGCCAATTTCAAATCGGGCAATTCCGCCAGTATACGCGTGCGTAATTGTTCGGCGGCGGTTGCGCGTGCGGCGGTCAGTTGCGCGGCATACTTGTCAAATTCCGCACGTTTTTGCTGAACCAATGCGGCAACGCGACGTTGCTGGGCATCCGAATTATCAATCGTTGCCAATGCCGACGCCATCTGTTCCAATTTGGCAGGCAATTCGTCCGCGGTCACACGATGTTTACGTGCGGCGGCACGGATTGCAAACAGGCGTTCTTCCAGTTCATCAATGCTGGTGGTGTCGATTTCGGTTGGTGTCAGTGTTTCTGCAATCTCTGACACGCTTTGCGCGATGTCATACAGTTTATCAATCTGTTCTTGATATGGATTGGGTTCTGTTTTAACGCGTTGCAATATATGTGCCACCGCACAGATTTGCGCGTCCAGTGAATTGCCGCGTGGGGACAGTGCCTCGGTCGCCTCGGCCAAAATGGCTGCGTCTTTTTCGGCGTTCATCATTGCACTGCGACGCGACGACAATTCTTCTTCTTCGCCAACGCGGACGTTCAGGTCACGCAGTTCCGCGACGTTGTGTTCCAAGAAATCACGTTCTGATTCAGCGCGCGCCAGCAATTCATTCAGTTCGTTTAATTCGCGCTGGGCCGCGTGATATTCATTGTATGCATCGCGTACGGCACGCGATAAATCGTTATAGCCCGCAATATTTACCGCGCCAAACGCATCCAGCGTTGCGCGATGCGTTGACGGATTTAACAATGTATGATTTGCAAACTGACCGTGAATTTCAATCAGTTCGTCGCCAACCTGTTTTAATGTTTTAATCGATACGGGACAGTCGTTTATCCATGCGCGACTTTTTCCATCGGCGGTCAATGTGCGGCGTAAAATCAATGTGCCGTCAGATACATCAATGCCAAATTCATCAAACAGTGGCAACAATGTGTCGGGTACGGCATCAAATTCCGCGGTGACCGATGCCATGTCGCAACCGTGACGCACCAATCCGGCATCCGAACGTGCCCCCAATGCCAATGACAATGCGTCCAGCAAGATACTTTTACCCGCGCCGGTTTCGCCGGTCAGTACATTCAACCCACCACCGAATTCCAGATTCAGTTTTTCAATCAATACGATATTTGAAATATTCAGATTTGTCAGCATGCCCAAATTATAGCCAGTTTTGCCGCCCTGTTTCAAGGTTTTATTAAACAGATTCCAGTTCAAAATTATGCAACCACAAAATGAATCCACGGACGGTGTATTTTGGGTAAATCATATGTAGCAGTTCCATGTATTCTGCAACCTGTGCATGATATGCGGTGCGATGTTCGTCGGGATTGGTGTCTGTCTTGTAATCCAAAATCATAACCGTTTTTGCATCATGGTTTATCACCATGCGGTCAATACGACGACTGATAAATTTACCGTGCACGAACCCCGCAACAGGAACTTCTGTTTGTGAATCTGCATCAAAGAATTGCAATAGTTCCTTGTGTTCGGTGATTTTTTGAATTATTTCACTATCGCCACACACACCATTGCTCCCAATAAAAACATGGCGCATTTTTTCGTGCATGTGCGTTCCGGCATCAATCGCATGCGATGTGGCGTCACGTTGCTTTAATAATTCGTGCAGTGTGTCTGTCATTTTTCAATCCTGATAAATTCGTCGGTGCTGTCGCCCGCCAGTACGCGCCACAGTTGCGTGTGCCACGCATCGTTTGGTGGATTTTTATTGTTTGTAAAACCATAGATAAACAACGCGTCACGTGCACGCGTCATTGCGACGTACAGCAATCGATAATATTCCGCAATGTGAATTTTATGTGCGGCATTCAATGCCGCCGTTGGGGCGTCAGCCGCCCCACTGGTACGTGGCAACCAAATCCACGGTGCGGGGAATTTATCTGAACGCATGTGCACAGGCAACAATTCAGGTGTGATGGTTGCCATGTTTTCAACATCTGGTGTGCGAATTGTATCAATTAAAAATACCGCGCGCGCCTCTAATCCCTTGCTGCCGTGAACGGTGGCGATGCGCACGCCGCTGGCACTGTCCATGTCACGTTTGATTTCGCTGCTGCCGGTGATGAACCATTTCAAGAAATGACGCAGTGTACCCGTCATGGTACGCTCGTACGCCAAACATATTGTCATAAATTCTTCCAATGGGTCGACAACCTGATTGCCTAGTGCGGCAATCATACTTTCACGCACATCGCCAGATAACACATTGTTAAAGAATGAATACGGCGACATTGTCGCGGACGCATTCAATAATTCTGTCAGGCGATTGTAAACATCTGGATTCGTGTCAGCCAGAACCTGATACACGGTTGTTGGTTGCGCGTTACCGTTACGTTTTTTAATAGCATTTTCGTCGTTTTTAATTTTGCAAACATTAAAAATATCGCGTTCAGTCAGACGGAAAATAGGACTTTTTAACACACAACACAAACTGTAATCATCGGCTGTATTCAAACAAAAACGTACCAGATTCATCATGTCGCGAATAACTGGAAAGTCCGGTAATATTATACGATCGCTGCCCGCAACATCAATGCCACGACGCTTTAATTCTTTGACCAATGGGGCCGCCATCGGCGCACGCCGTTGAACCAGAACCATAATATCTTTTGGTGCGTATTCACCGGAATCAATCAATGCTTTAATTCGGTCGGCAATATTACGAATATATGTATTCAAATCGATTTCATCGGTGGCCTTGGACGTCAATTTGTGTAATTCAACCAGACCAGTACCATCATTGCGGAAACATTTGTGATTATTGTTGGCAAAGCCTGTCATTTCAATAACTGTGGCGTCATCAAAAAACTTGTCCACGGTATTCAGAATGGCGGACAATGAACGGAAACTTTGTGTCAGTGGCACTTCACGAATTGTGCGCATGTTTTGCGCAATCTGTGTTGCGATTTCATCGCGACTGGCGGCAAATGCGCGCGGGTCTGCACCCTGAAATCCGTAAATAGATTGCTTGGTATCGCCCACGACAAACATAGTGTGTGGGTGACGCGCGGTGTCGCCATCGGTAAAAAAGTCGCCTGCCAGCATTCGCATAATATCCCACTGCACGGGTGCGGTATCTTGTGCCTCGTCCACCAAGATATATGACAGCGAAATATTTAATTGCGACAGCACCCAACCCATTGTGTCTGGCTTTGAGAACAACCGACGTGTGTACAAAACCAAATCTTCAAAATCCAATGCGTTTTGACGTGCTTTTAATTCGCGATATGTTTCAGCAAATGCCGCCGACAAATCAAATAAAGCCAATGTGTCGTCAAACACCATTTGATTCAAATCGTGCTGATTGATTTGGTAAACGCGTTCCTGTTCGTCAGCCATATAATCCTTGGATGCAACATTTTTTATCTTGTCGCCATCGGCCTTTAAGTACGCATTTTTGTATTCTTGAAAATCTATCGTTTTATCAATATATTTCTGTGTTAAATTGATAACCTTGGTTATATAATTTAACGGTTTTTTCTCGGTTTTTGCTAAATTTATGATGTTTTGCAACTTTTCTGGTGTTGTTTCCGTCTGAATCGGCGAATCCAAATTCAAAAAATACCGCGTTGTGTCAATAAAGTATTTGCGATAGTTGTCAAAGTTGTCGACACCAAAAAAGTACTTGTATTGTGATGTCAGCATGCCTAGTAATTCTGGCATGGCGGTTTCGGACACGCGCCCAACGATATGTTCAAATGCGGCATCCGTACGTGCATTTCCCGATGAATTTATCAGGTGGTCAAATGCGTTTTGCATCAAAATACGTTGCGCGGTATCAGATACCAGTGTCCATGATGGCGATATGCCTGCCTCCAATGGAAAGCGACGCAAGATTTCTTCGCAAAAGCCATGAATTGTTTTTATTTTCAGAATCTCGGGGTTGTCGATATATGTAAAAAATATCTGGCGCGCGTGTGCGATATCTATATCGGTTGGATTTTTGTTTTCGGAAACACCACACAGCATATCACGCAAATCGTTGTCGGACGCCATTGCCCATTCGCGCAATGCCGCCAATATACGATTACGCATTTCGCCCGCCCCCGCATTTGTATACGTCAGGCATAATATGCCACATGATTCAATATCAGGACTGCGGAACAAAATACGCAACAGGCGTTGAACCAAAACACTGGTTTTGCCCGTACCGGCGTTGGCCTGAACCCAGACGTTTTCTGCGGGATTCGCGGCGATATCTTGTTCTGGCGAAAGAGTTCGTTTTTGTGCCATTTATAACCTTGCTTTATTGAATAAATTCTAGTATAAATTTCAGTGTTCTGCAAGGACATATAAAAACCATTGGGAGAGTGGACATGGATTTTACACAGATTTTATTGATTGGTGCTGGCGTGTTGTGCGGTATGCTGGCCATTGTGTTGGGCGTTTTGTTTTTTGTGTCGCGTCGATCACAGCGCGTGATGGAATCGTTGTTACAGTTGATGACACAGCCCGACCGTGCACGTGTTGCGGACGCATCGCGCGTGTTACAGACCATTTTGGCCGATGAAATTGCTAAGATTGAATCCAGTTTTCAAACAATGCGCGATACATTGAATGCGCAAATTGCATCAGCCAATGAATTAAAGCAAGAATTGACCGTCCAGAATGAAAAGTTGGTCACCACCGCGGACGAAGCAACCAAAAAAGTTGCATTGATGTCACAACGTTTGGACAATACTGTATTGGGTCTGCATAATATTGTGTCGTCTGGCGGGTGGACAGATGTGCAGAATACAACCGATAATTTCAGCACAACTGTCAATGCGTTATTGACACAAATTGACACAACATCCACAGCGACGGCGGAACAAATTGCAACCATCCAGTCCCAGATTGATGGCTGGGTTGCGACCAGCGAAACACTGGGGCAGAATCTGAAAGATGCATATAATACAAATGATGAACAGATGAAAAATCTGAGCCAGCAATCAGATAACTTGCAACAACAATTACAGACACTGGCGCAATCGGTGACCGACGGGTTTAATAATGTCAAGACCGCGGCCGCGGATTATGAAACAGTGATGACGAACAATGACAAACTGTTGAATGACCATTTGACCAAGATGGACACGTTCAGCAAGCAATCCAAGAAACAACTGACGTCACAGATGAACTCGCTGACCAACACATCAAATGCGGTTGGTGGTCAGGTGCGTTTGGCCGAGGCATCGATTGAAAAACAGACCAACAAACTGACCGCGGCGGTTGAAACATTGATGGATTCGGCGGCACGCACAGAAACATCTGTACGTGGCATATCAAATGAATTGGCGACGCTGACCAATCGTTTTAATGGCGAAATCAAAGAATTTGCCACCGCGGTTGTATCAGAATTAAAGACCGTGTCTGGTGTTGCGAATACGACGTTGGAAAACACCAAGACGTCTGCGAATGCGTTTTCGGAATCGGTCAAGGCGATGGCCACAGGCGTGCGCGAGACACTGATTGAAATGAATACGGCGCACACACAACTGTCGGGGCAATCAGCGAACCTGATAAAGATGTCGGCCGAAACAACGGCACAGTTGCAACCGTTGTCCGAATTGATAGAGCGTTATTATTCGGCCCTGCCCGATTTGTCACAGGGCTCGGTCGAGGCCGGCGAAAAACTGCAACAGATTGTTGCGTCGTTGAACGAAAAAATTGGTTTGATGAAGAGCACTGTTGCGGAATCCACCGATACCATTTCGGCATCTGCAATTAAATTGGAAGATTTGGCGGGGCAATCGCGCCAGCAAATGATAGACCTGATGTCTGATTATGCCAAGGCCGTGAACACCATGCAAACATTGAACAAACAAATGATGGTTGCACGCGCAACCGCACCAATGGATGCAATGGGCGTTGCACCCGCCCCATCGTACGGGCGTGTCAGTGCGACGGATTTCTTGAAACAGGCCGAACGTGCGTTTGAAAACATGCATGATTTGTCGCTGGATTTAACGCGTGCAACAGGTGCAGAGATTCCGGACGTCGTATGGAAGAAATATCATGCCGGCGACAAGGCCATATTCTCTAAATGGTTGGCCAAGATGATGAACGCCGCCGACAAGAAACAAGTGCGCGAAATGTTAAAGAATGACACAGTATTTCGTCGTCAGGCAACACAGTTTATACGTGCGTTCGATAAAATCATGTCTGGGGCGCACAATGTTGATAATCCGGATGCAGTATCAGCTACACTGTTAAAAACCGATTTGGGACAGATTTACGCGGTATTAAAGGCACATATTTAATGAGGCAACCCATAAACAAATACCCCGCCAAATTGGCGGGTGTTTTTTTATTGTTGTTTTGGTGAACTAATCTTCCAAGAAACTGCGCAATTTACGTGCACGCGTTGGGTGTTTTAACTTGTTCAGTGCCTTTTGTTCAATCTGGCGAATACGTTCACGGGTAACGCCGATGTATTCACCAACCTCTTCCAGTGTGCTGGTTTTGTTGGTGCTCATACCGAAACGCTGGCGCAAAACGGTTTCTTCTTTTGGATCAAGTTCGGACAGAATCTGGGTAACGATTTTACGCAGGTTCTTTTGTGCGGCTGAAACGAAAGGATTTTTCGCTGTTTCGTCGGCGATGATTTCAATACGGCTGCTGTCGTCTTCGCTGCCGACGGGTGCTTCCAATGAAATTGGCTTCAAGTTCACCTTCATTGCCTTGTGAATCTTGTCCACCGGCAGATAGATAATCTTGGACAATTCTTCGGCGGTCGGCTGGCGGCCATATTTATGCATAAACTGGCGTGACGCACGCTGAATCTTGTGAATATTGTCAATCATGTGCACTGGAATACGAATTGTGCGTGCCTGATCGGCAATACTGCGCGAAATACCCTGCTGAATCCAGTTTGTCGCATAGGTCGAGAATTTGTTCCCCAGACGGTAATCAAACTTGTCTACGGCCTTCATCAAGCCGATATTGCCGTCTTGAACCAAATCCGAGAAATCCAATCCCAAACCGCGGTTGCTGGATTTTTTCGCAAATTTGATAACCAGACGCAAGTTCGCCTCTATCATTTCGCGTTTTGCGCGGGCAGCTTCGGCCTGACCACGGCGCACCAGTTCAACAACCTTTTTATATTCGGCGGTTGGTTGGCCCGTTTCACGCGCAATGGCGGTGATGTCTTCTTGGATTTTCAAGATATCTTTTTCGTGTTTCTTGGCAAAGTTCGCCCATGCTGGGTTCTTGTGTTTCATCAACTTTTTAACCCAGTTGCGATTCAATTCATTTCCAGTGTATTCGGCCAAGAAATCTTCGCGTTTTATCTTGTTTGCCAATGCCAAACGCAGCAATTTTCCCTCCAGCCCCATCAACAGTTGGTCACGCTGGGTCAGATGTTCCAGAATTTCAGCAATACGATCGTCGTTCAGGCGAATCTTGCTGACGTGTTCAAACAATTCCAGACGCATTTTTGCGTATTTCTTTTCCAGCGTTTCATCCGGCTTGGACGACGTCAACAGATTTTCCAGACGTTTGGCCTGCAATTTCTGCATGCTGTTAAAGATGCGTTTGATTTTTGTGAACAGGTCTGTGACCATTGGCATCAGGGCCTCTTCCATTACTGGAATTGGAACGCCAGATGTGCCACGTGGTGTATCTTCTTTCTTGACACCGTCTTCGTCATCATCATCTTCGTCTTCATCGTCATCGTCGTCATCAGATGCGGTGGATTCTTCCAAATCGTCCAGTTCGTCATCATCCAATTCGTCGACGTGTTCAACACCCTTGGATTTCAGGGCCTCTGACAATGCGGCCAGCGATTTCTGTTCGGATTCAGACGAATACATTACTTCCAAATTCAAAATATAGCGCAGGCGAATATCTTCGTTTAATAACTGCTGATACCAATCCAGCATTGCCTGAATTGTCATTGGGCTTTCGCACAGGCCATATACCATTAGACGTGTAGCGGCCTCGATACGCTGGGCAATAGCAACCTCGCCCGCGGCGGTCAGCAACTGAACCGTGCCGATTTGTTTCAGATATGACTGAACCGAATCCTGAACGCCCAACACCAGATTACCCGTCTGGCTGCGTTCCAACTGTTTGGCATAGTGTTCATAATCGTCGTCGTTGACGTCAACCTGTTCCGCGTCCGCATTCAGCAAATTGCGTGTTTTGTCGCGTGGTTCATCGGAATCATCGTCATAATACTTTTCCATTTCTTGGGAAAAATTGTCGGATTCCAATACCTCTAGCCCCAAGTCCTGTTGAAAGAAATCCAGAACCTCTTCCTGTTCTTCATCAGGCACTTCGTCCGCTTCGGTGGCGGCATCAAAGTCCATTTTGGACAGATAGCCAACCTCGACCGCTGATGTTGCAAGTTTTTGCAGATTTTCCGGCAACGATTCAATCAACAACTTTGTCGCGTCGTCCAGTTTCTTAGCCATAAACTGACCCCCAAGAATTTGTAAAAGTAAATTAAACGGTTAAAACTTATTTCTTTTTTGTCGCCTTGGCCACAGCGTCGTGCACGGCGGATTCAGACACCAAACCCAATACAATCGGGCTCTGGATTTGAATCAGAGAGTAAGATTTGTGCGTTTTATTACGAATTGACGCGACGGTTGGATTTGTACTGCGCATCAGGCGCGCGATTTGACCATCGGACAATTCTGGATAATTTTTCAGAATCCACAAAATACCACCCAAGCGGTTTTGACGATGCAATTTTGGTGTATAACCAACGCCTTTCTTGTTTTGTTTCTGTTGCGCTTCGACAATTTCTTCGCGCAATGTCAGGCGCGCAGATGGGTCTGCTTCGCATTTTTCAATATCTTCACGTGTCAACTGACCGTTCAAGATTGGGTTCAGCCCTTGAATCTTGTACGTTTCGGCATCGGCGATGTTTTTAACCTCTAATTCATGCAGACCGCAGAAATCAGCGATTTGTTCAAACGTCAATGCAGTATTTTCAATCAACCAAAGTGCAGTGGATTTTGGCATATATGGGTAATTCATGAATAATCCTCTTGTTGCTGGGGGCAATATACACCAAAATTGCCCCAGATTCAAGATAAAAGTTCAAATAAAAAGTGCGCCCGCGTGCGGGGTGCAGCCATAAAAAAGCCCCGTAATTTACGGGGCGGGGATTTTATTCATGGTCTGAACCTGTTTCAGGGCCATAGATTTCGACATCACGTGTCATCGCCATGAACTTTTCTGCACGCAGTGCCGGCAACTGGTCGGCGGGGATTTTTTGCAATTCTGCAATGTTTTCCGCGACCGCGGTGGACAACAATTCCATTGTTGTTTGCCAGTCCGTATGTGCGCCACCGGCGGGCTCGTCGATAATCCCGTCGATAACGTTCAGGTTTGCCATATCACGTGCGGTCAATTTCATTGCCTGTGCGGCAACAGCCTTGAACTTGTTATCTTTCCACAAGATACTGGCGCAAGATTCCGGCGCAATTACCGAATAAATCGCGTTTTCCATCATCAGTACGCGGTCGGCCGTACCGATTGCGATTGCGCCCCCAGAACCGCCCTGCCCCACGTTGACGGCGACGTATGGCGTCTTGATAGACAGTCCCAATGACATTGATGCCGCGACGGCCTGTGATTGGCCACGTTCTTCGCCCTCGCGTCCAGCGAATGCGCCGGCGGTATCAAACAGCGAAATTAGTGGCAAGTTAAACTTTTCCGCCAAGCGCATCATACGCTGGGCCTTGCGATAACCATCGGGATTTGCCATACCAAAACGGTGTTTTTGGCGTGTTTCGATGGTGCGCCCCTGTTCTTGACCGATGATTACGGCCGGAATGCCACGCCAGTAACCGATACCACTGCCCATGGCGGGGTCTTCGGCATACAGACGGTCGCCCGCCAGATATGTCCATTCATCAACAATCCCGTTGATATAATCCAAGAAATGTGGACGATTTTCATTACGCGCCAATAACACCTTGTCATATGCGTCTGTTTCGCCCATACCGCGAACCTTTTTGTTGTCATTCAGCGGGGTTGAAACATTGATTGGTTTGGCCTCGTGCGGTTGTTTGGTCAACACCGCCAAAATGCGGGACAGTGCGTCATGCAAGCCATCGCGCGGTACAACCATATCAACCATACCGTGTTCATACAGGTATTCGGCGGTCTGGAAATTAGACGGCAATTTTTCACGAATATTCTGTTCAATAACGCGACGTCCGGCAAATCCGATACGCGCGCCGGCCTCTGCAATATGAATGTCGCCCAGCATTGCAAACGATGCGGTCACGCCACCATACGTTGGGTCGGTCAACAGCACGATATACGGAATACCATTCGCATGCAGACGATTTACCGCAACCGTCGTGCGCGCCATCTGCATCAAAGACAAAATGTTTTCCTGCATACGTGCACCGCCAGATGCAACCACCATCACGAATGGGCGACGGGTTTGAATCGCATGTTCCATACTGGCGATAATGCCATCGCCGGCGGCACGCCCCATCGACCCCATCATAAAGTCGCCGTTTAACACACAAATTGTTGTTGGAACGCCGCCCAGAACGCCATCGGCCGACACAACGGCGTCGTGATTGCCGTTGTCACTGCGTGCCTCGGCCAAGCGGGCCTTGTACGGCATACGGTCAACAAATTCCAGTGGGTCATCAGACACTGTTGGCAAATCCAAGCGTGTCCATTCGTTGTTATCAAACAACAGGTCAAAACGCTGTTTCGGGGTCATAATAAACGCACGACCACAGCGTGGACAGATGTACAAATTGTCTTTGTAATCCTTGTAATAAACCAAGCGACCACAGGATTCACATTTAATCCACATCAGGCGGCGAATTTTATCGTATCGCGCACGGTCGTCGTTTTTGATTCCAGATTTTTTGCCAAATAACATTTTTTATCCATTCATTTTCTTGGTCAATTCGCGGCTGGGCTTGAACAAAATAGTTGTGCTGGCCGGCAACGGCATTGGTTTGCCGGTGCATGGGTTATAGCCCACCTTGGTCGCGCGGGCGCGTGGCTGGAATGTGCCGAAACCACGAACCTCTATGCGGTCGCCAGCGGCAATCGCCTCCATCATATGATCAGACACGGTGTCCAATATCGCGGCGGCGTCAGACGCGCGCATGTGGCGAAATTGAACCTGAATAGTACGTACAATATCAGAACGTTTCATAACTCTTCCTTTTTTCCTTCTGGTGTGTTGCATATTATTTATATCATAGCACATTTTATCAAGAGTAAAGTTTTTTCTGCATGTGAAAACGTTCTTGGTGCGTCAAATGCCTGTTTCGTGGTATTTTTATTGCTATAAAAAACGGAGGCGACGATGTATGAATTTACAGATAATTGCGCAAAACCAATGCCACTGATTGGTGACAATGCGCCTGCATTTACCGCGCGCACGACAAACGGCACGGTGATTTTCCCAGATGATTATGCCGGCAAATGGGTGATTTTATTTTCACACCCGTCGGATTTTACACCGATTTGCACAACTGAATTTATGACATTCCAATCAATGATTGATGATTTTCATAAACTGAACACAGAAATTATCGGTCTGTCGGTCGGTACACTGACGGGACATTTGGCGTGGATAGAGGCCATTCGCCACCTGAAATTCGGGGATTTGCATGATATTCACATTACATTCCCGATTATTGATGATATGACGATGGCTGTCGCACGCAAATATGGTATGATTCGCCCACACGCGTCTGATACGGCGACAGTACGTGCGGTATTCATTATTGACCCAAATGGTATAATCAGATTGATTTTGTATTACCCTGCGTCGGTTGGGCGTAATATGGACGAAATACGACGCGCGCTGATTGCATTACAGACGTCGGACAAATATCACGTTTCAACGCCTGCAAATTGGATTCCAAACGATGATGTGGTTGCGCCCGCACCCGCCACAACGGCGCAAATGGATGCGCGGTTAAATAACCGCAATCGCGGTCTGGATGTACAGGCGTGGTTCTTGACGTTCCGTAAATTACCAAAACAAAAGAACTAGAACACCAACGGAAAATCGCGAATGTCCAATGGGGCACCATCGCGGTCAGGATTCCATTGGTATTGTTCCATTATGACGTGCCGGTCGGGGGTGAATTTTACCCCTTCGGCACGCAGGGATTTATACTGTTCTTCGGCAAAACCACCACACAAACTGCCGTCTTTGAATACAACGCGATGCCACGGCAGATGCCAACTGTTTTTATTGTTTGATGCGTAGCCCACAAATCGCGCCATACGCGGGCGGCCAATCATTGCCGCAATTTGACCAAATGTCGCCACGCGTCCCGACGGGATACGTGCAACAACGTCATAAACCTGTTCATTAAATGTTTTCATGGGAATTTAATAATTCTGGCGGAGAAGAAGGGATTCGAACCCTTGATACGGTTGCCCGTATACACGATTTCGAGTCGCGCGCATTCGACCACTCTGCCACTTCTCCGCAATGGTCGGTATTATACAGATTTTGTTTTGCTTTGCAAGTGTTTATATTCTATTGGTTGCGGACAAATGATACGGTCTGGTTTTTCAGTGATAATTTTTCAAATTGCCACCCATATGTCGGCAATTCGCGTTTGAATGTCAAAAACGCATGATCAAATTTGAATCCTGTGATTTTGGCAATCTGGTCAAACGTCAGCGTAAGGCGCGCATCATGACGTTTTGATAAATATACCCATAACGGTTCGTATTTAGACATCAAAATTATAGTTCTTTACGGATTTAACGATTGCTGCAACCAGTTTGTTTTGGTGTGCATCGGACTTTAACAGTTTTTCTTCGCCTGCGTTGGACAAATGTCCTAATTCAATCAGTGCCCCCGGAACAGTTGAGCGCAATACCGCAAATGGCGCATGGCGAACGTCCGGCCCGCGTTGCTGTTCAATTTTCGCATTACGAAATGCGCGCGATGCCCCGTTTGCGTATTCTTCGGACATTTCGGCAACCGCGTGTTGCTGTAATGCGGACAACGCACTGCGAATGTTTGGTTCGAAATCAGTGAATCCCTCTACCCCAATCTTGTCAGCGGCATTTTCGGCCTCTGCCAATTTTTTGGCCTCTTCGTCCGATGCCTTTTCAGACAAAGTATAAACTGAAAATCCCTTCATCGCGCGGCTGGGGTTCGCATTGGCGTGCAGCGATATGAACAAGTCCGCCTTGCGCCGTTCACCAATGGCGGCACGTTCCGCCAATTTCAGGTATGTATCGTCACTGCGCGTCAGGTATGTTTTGAATCCAGCGTCGTTCAATTTGTTGCGCAACTTGCGTGCCACCGACAGGACGACCGTTTTTTCCTTTGTACCGTTTTTACCGATGCAACCGGGGTCTTTACCACCGTGGCCGGCATCAATTACAATTACGTATTTGCCCGCGGGGGTGGTTGATTGTGCCTTGGGCGATGCGGTTTTCGTTGAAACGGCTGATGTTGTCGCGGCGACCGATGTGGTACTGGCCGTGCCCGCAACAAAATCCAAGACCAAACGATAATCATTATCGCCATTTGGCGACAAAATCATAACCTGTGATTTGGCAATTTCGGCGATTGGCCGCGTCAGATTCACGACGATTTGTGCACTGTCACCATTTTGCACCTGTGCAATGGATTTTGCCAGCGTGCCCGACGCCAGTTTTTTGGGTGCATCGGTATTTACCGTTGTATTCGCCAAATTCACAACCAGTTGATTTTGTGGGTACGCCAGTGAATATGTCGGTCGCGATGCGGTTTCGATGACCAATCGCGTTTTTCCATTGGGTTGCGCGCCCGTGCGCAATGATTTAACCGAATTGCGCGCAGCAAACGCCACACGCGGCATACAAGCAACCGCTGTTACCGCAAAAAAACTGACTTTTAACAGATTACGTCTTGATATTTTCATGCGTAAAATTATATCAAAATTCACACCCGCATTCAAGAAATAACACAAGGAAAAAACCGCCAAAAGGCGGTTTAATTTTATGTGTGCGGCGCACTTTACTGGCTGACACAATTTGCGAACATTTGTGCCACCATTGTTGTTTCGGTGGACGTCAATGTTGCAACCGGCACAATAAAGCAACGGCCACTGTCACGAATAATAAATACCTTTGTCCCACGCTTGTATGCGGTCTGCATATTGTCCATCTGGGACGATGACAAGAACGCATTTTGGGTCAGCGCAGAATTAGACAACCCCGCCTGAACAACCTGTGACGCAGTGGCATAGTTTTCCAGTGTATGGGACGATGTAACCTCCATATAAATCGATTGGTCACCATATGGATTTTCAATGTTCGTATCGGTGGATGGGAACGCAACACCAACCGCCAATGCCGCCGCTGTTTGCAATGCCGTTGGCTGGTTTGATGTGCCGGACGTACCCGACGTATTGATTGTCATATCATCGCCGCACGCCAAGTTCATACGATTTGTATAGCCCGCCAAGACGGAATCAACCGCCGCCTGCCACTCAGAGCCCTTTTTGTTCAAATCCAAGCTGACGATTTTTTCAGCCCAACCCCAAATGTTTGCGCCAACGTTACCGGCATTGGCAAAACGTGTTACCATTTCCGCACTGCCCCCTGGGACGCCCGCGCCACAGTAATCGGTCAGTTGTGTGGTCAGCATACTGGTTGTTTCATTACCATACGCCAACGCAACCGAATGGCACGCCATTGCGGCCTCTAATTCCTGACGACGTTGCAGACACAGGTCAGAATGCGATTTTGACAACTGGGTCGCCATATTTGACATAGACAGGTATGACATCAATTCCTGTTGTACATATGCCGGACACAGACGCGCCGCGGTATTCATACCCGCCCCGCCCGTACGTGTGTTTGTGTTATACTGGGGCAATAATACTGACGTATCTTTCTGTAAACACAACAGTGCATAGTTGTACAGTTCACTTTCGGTTGCATATTGGCATTTTGATTGACGCTGGCCGGGGACAACCGTTACATCGCCACAATAATCAGACAAGCATTTATAGATTTTTTCACGGCATGCCGAATCCACATCGGGTTGATTTACCATAAAATACGTGTTTCGCTGGTTCGTCTTGTATGCATTCGCCAACCCCGCGTTGCCACGACCGCCACTGGTTGTTGCAGTATTTACCGACACATAACGTGCAGAACCAGAATTGGTTGCCGTTGTGCCCGCCGACACCGCATACGCATCAAAACCGCAGAAAATCAGCCCCAACGAGGCAAATATACCGAAAATGTTTTTCATTAAAATCCCTCTCGTTACGAAAATTTTAACATAATCGACGAAAAAACGCAAACGTTCATTTGTGTCCCCTGCCAGAAAAATATTGATTTGAACAAATAAATTGATACTATGCGTTGCATGTTGATACCAAATGAAACTTTGACACAAATCCGCGACGACATTTCTGCCGTCAGGGGGTTTCTTTGACCCAGCCAAACTGGAATCTGAAATTGCCGAATTAAACGAACAGACGAACAAGCCGGATTTATGGGACACTCCCGATGCGGCGCGTGCCCTGTTGCAAAAGAAATCCGGTCTGGAAAAATCACTGTCTGAATTACAGACACTGGAATCCGATTATAATAATCTGGTTGATTTGTACGAGATGGCCCCCGAAGATGCCGATGTTTTGGCCGCGATTGAAAAACTGGGCGATGCCGCGCACCGCGCAAAGTTCATTACCCTGTTTCGTGAACCAGCCGACAAAGATGGCGCATTTTTATTTATTCAGGCGGGCGCAGGCGGGACAGAGGCCCAAGATTGGGCACAAATGCTGTCACGTATGTATGCGCGATGGGCGGAACGCCACGGATTTGTAACCGAGGTTATCGAAGAACACGAAGGCGACACCGCCGGCATCAAAAACATCACATATCGTATCAGTGGCGACCGCGCGTATGGGTGGCTGAAAAACGAAATTGGTGTACACCGTCTGGTTCGTATTTCGCCGTTTAACGCCAATGGCAAACGCCAGACCAGTTTTGCGTCTGTGGACGTGTGGCCCGACGTGGACGACAGTATCGAAATCGAAATCAATGATAAAGATTTGCGCATTGATACATATCGTTCATCTGGCGCAGGTGGCCAGCACGTAAACAAGACAGACAGTGCGGTTCGTATCACCCATATTCCGACAGGTATTGTTGTTACGTGCCAGAACGAGCGCAGCCAGTTTCAAAACAAAGATATGGCAATGAAGATGTTGCGTTCACGCCTGTATGAATTGGAATTGCAAAAGCGTGCCGCCGAAGAAAATGCCGCCAAGGCCGCCCAGAAAAAGATTGAATGGGGCAGCCAGATTAGAAATTACGTCCTGTATCCATACCAGTTGGTCAAAGACGTGCGCACCGGCGTTGAAAAGACAGATTCCGCTGCCGTGTTGGACGGGGATTTGGACGATTTTATGTTGGCCGCATTGGCGCGCGACTAAGGTATTTATTCCCCACCTCTTGACTTTTACAAAAATTGACATAAAATATATTTGACAACAATCCAAAAGGACAAAATATATGAACAAAAACAGTAATGTTCCAACATACTACTTTCAGGCAATTCGCAGTATAATCCCATACGCGATGAAAATTGAACGTCCACGCGTTCCGGGTAATGGGCACTGCACATTTATCGTCCAAGACAACGAAAATAACAAATACATGTTCAAATTTAACGACTTTGACATGGTATTCAAAAACATTCAGTTTAACAAAGTGTTGCGCAAGAACGGCATTTCTGTACCGAACTTGGAGCAGCATGTGTACAAAGCGGCGTGGATGGAAACATACCAGATGATACGCGGGCGCACATTGTACGAGAGCGTCAAAGACGGTCTGCCCAGCAACATTGTTCGTAATGTTTATCACGATATCATCGAAGATTTTATCAAAATGTCACAGATTGATGTACGAGAATTGCCAAAAACAGAATTTGCAGAAATTCATCAGGTAACACAACACGACGTCGCCATGAATACCAGCAAATTGGCCGCCCCATTGTTTGCCGGCGCGGTACGCGTAATGAACCATGGCAAGAAAGATGGTTTGGGTCTGTACCACTGTGGCATCACCCCAAAGAACATTATCGTCACACCAGACGGCAAATACGCCGGTCTGATTGATATGGACGACGTTGCAATCAGCAATAAAAACTATGCATTTGGCGTTATGGCCACCCAATACGAACGTTTGGGCTATAATCCAAATGAATTGATTGATATGTACGAAAGTATCTCCGGCGAAGGACTGGATCACAAACATTTGGAACGCATCGGCAAAATCAATGAATTTGGCCGTTGGGCAATGTGGAAAGCGGGCCTGCGTCAAAATCAAAAATAAGAAAACAGCCGCCAAATTGGCGGCTTGTTTTTTTATTCCATGGCGACCGGTTGTTCGGTCATTTCCAGTTTGTCCAATGCGGCATCCAGTTTGCGCAATGAACTGTTCTCGCACCCGCGACCGCGCCACGTCATCAATTCTTCGCCTGTTTTCTGGTCAGCGATAGATACGTTAAAGTTCCACCACCAGAATCCGTTCAGCGGACACCAGAATGGATTGAATGTTTCGCGGCGTTCGGTAACACGTACAATATATCGCGCATCAGATGGAACTTCGTCTTTATCAATCGCAATGTCATATGCATCACCAGAATAATCATTCGATGTTTTTGTCCGTCCAACAACAACGTGATAACCACGTGATTCCATACGTTCCTTGATACTGCGTTTCATTGCATAACCGCCACGTGTGGCGTAAATGGTCTGATTTGTGTCCAGTGTGTTTGGTTTGATGTACATGCTGTTGCATGCGGCCAGCGCGAATGGCAGAATAAAAATTGCAAAACGTTTCATACGCAAAGTCCCCCTGTTCAGGGCAGTATTTCTTGGCGCACCCGGCGCGATTCGAACGCGCAATCCCCGCCTTCGGAGGGCGATGCTCTATCCAGTTGAGCCACGGGTGCATTTGCGCACTATTATAAATATTTATCAGTAAATTGCAAGGTGGTTATGTTTTATTGAATTGAATACCAACTGCATTTATACAAATAGTATTGCGCCATTCGGCGCACCCATTATTTTCACTGGATTGCTTCGTTTCACTCGCAATGACAGTGTTTCTGGAACGTGATGTCCTTCCGTGCTTTGCGCCACCCTCCGCGGGCGGGGAATAAAAAACGCCCAAACGGGCGTTTTTTATTCATCAATGTTTGTGTATTCACAGAACCCTTCGTTCGTGTCACAGCGGGAAATTGTACCCTCGCTGATGAAATAACCTTGGGCGTGCAGGCATGCTGGGCATACCTTTGGTGCTTCTGTGCCAATGTGCCACATACCACAGTTTGTGCAGCGCCACATAACGATATGATCCTGTTTGAACAGTGTGCCATTTTCAATCGCGTCAATCAGTGCACGATAGCGGGATTCGTGATAACGTTCCGCATAACCGATGTTCTTCAATACATCTGCGATTGCTGGGAAACCTTCTTGGGCCGCGATTTGCGCGAATTTTGGGTACATATTGGTGTTTTCTTCGTGTTCACCAAATGCCGCCGCCTGCAAGTTTTCCAAGGTTGTGCCAATTTTGCCGGCTGGGAAAGACGCTGTGATTTCCAAATCGCCCCCTTCCAAAAACTTGAACAAACGTGATGCGTGTTCGCGTTCCTGTTCGGCTGTCTCCAAGAAAATCTTGGCAATGGCCTGATACCCTTCGTCTTTGGCCTTGGACGCAAAGAATGAATAGCGATTACGTGCCTGTGATTCACCTGCGAATGCAATCAACAGGTTCTTTTCCGTTTGTGTACCTTTTAATGATACTTGTGCCATGTTTGCTTTCTCCTTTTTACTTTCATTTTTGACATTTGGATTTTATCAGAAAAAAAGATAAAAGCAAACAAATCACAAAAAACGCAATTATTTGGACTTTTGGGCGGTTTTCTGGCACGCGACTGAATGAATCAAGTCCATATATTCATCATACAGGCGAATTCCCAAGAATGCGCGTGCATCAGAAATATTACGACCATAAGACCAGTATGTGCCATTATCCGTGGTGTATTTAGCAACGACGCTGTCAAAGCACGGCTTTAATGGGCCATAGCAATTAAATGCCAGCAAACTGGCCTCGTAATATTCAAAGAACGTCTTTTCCTGATGTGGCAGGCGCGCACCGATAATCAAATCCTTGCCACGGACATTTTGTACGTTGTAATCGCACGGTGTCTGGACACGCCACAGGCCACCAATAAATTCAACCTGTGCGGGTTTTAATGTTTTCAGGGGTACTGTTGTGTAATCTGGGCGATGTGCAACCGCGCCGTTCAGGCACGCGGTTGAATACGCATAAATTTTATCGTCATTTGTCGGAAACGCTGTCGCCAGCGGATTTTTGTATATTTTCATGTTCTGTTATCTCCAAAAATTTCTTTTCAATCGCAGAAATCAATTCATGAATGCCCAGCATACCGGCGGCACTGATGGTTATGATTTCTGGTTTCTTTTTGCGCCCAAATGATTTCTTGAAATCGGCCAAGCGCGCCTTTAAGTCATCTGCGTCAATGGCATCGATTTTGTTGATGATGACCATTTCCGGCTTGTGCACCAATCCACCACCATAAGAATCCATTTCATAGCGAATTGCCGCATAACGCGCCGCCCAATCCGGTTCTGTGCCGTCAATAACGTGCAAAATCATTTTCGTGCGTTCGGCGTGCCCCAAGAAACGATCGCCCAGACCAACGCCGGTGTGTGCCCCCTCAATCAACCCAGGCAGGTCAACCAGCACATATTCATGATTGTGCGCGTACATTACACCCAGTTGTGGATTCAGGGTTGTAAATGGGTAATTTGCAATCTTTGGTCGTGCCGATGTCACTGCCGACAGCAATGTTGATTTGCCTGCATTTGGGAAACCAACCAGACCAATATCTGCAATCAATTTCAGACGCAGCACAACCGTACGCGATTCCCCAGGCAGACCGTCGTTCGCCTGACGCGGGGCGCGGTTTGTCGGGCTTTTGAAATGCAGGTTGCCCCACCCGCCGTTACCACCACGTGCCGCACGATATTCCATACCATCGGCAGACAGGTCGGCGTATTCGATTTCTTCGTTTTCAGACAAAATAACCGTACCCGTTGGCACAGGCAAAACCAATGTTTCGCCCGATGCGCCCGTACGCATTTTGCCCATACCATTTTCACCACGACCGGCGGCAAAATTCGTCTTGTACCGGTAATCAATCAGCGTGTTCACATTTGGCACGGCACGAAAAACAATGTCGCCGCCACGACCGCCATCGCCGCCGTTTGGGCCACCAAACTCAATATATTTTTCGCGGCGGAAACTGGCACTGCCATTACCCCCGTCGCCCGCTTTGATTGTAATCTTTGCTTTATCTAGAAATTTCATGTTGTTTTCTTTTTTAGTATTGTTTGTTGGACGCCGCGTATCCTTACTGCTTTTTCTAAACTCCTCGCTAATACCGCTCGTCGTTAAGAAACACAACGTGCGGATTCTCGGCGGAAACTGGCACTGCCGTTACCCCCGTCACCTGCTTTGATTGTAATCTTTGCCTTGTCTAAGAACTTCATTTTTAATCCTGTTTTCCGTGATTATAACTTAAAAACTTGCAATTTCCACCGTAAATATTTATAATACACACGTCGCGCAAGCGATGATGATTCTGAAATCTTTGTGGAATAGACGTTTTGGACTGGGGGGCGGTACCCCACAGCTCCACCAATTTATTTCGATTTCAGAAAATCATTGTGGTTGTTTAGCCACGGTGATTGAACGTCGGGGGGCTGACATAGTTTCGACAGGCGCAGTAAAGACAAAAGATTGAATCCGACATGGCGTCGTTAAAAGCCGATTAAAAACTGAATGGCGATAGAATCGCTGCGAACGACAATGTTCGCCTTGCAATGGCTGCCTAATATGGCATCGGGTATGATTGGCGATTGTTGATTGTATCCATTTCGCTTATTGCGGGGTCGGTCGGGTACCTGGCACCAGAAACCCGACATTGATAAATTTTAATACAAGGGAAAAAAGGCAGAAAAATGTTTGGAAAGGTTAAAAAAGTATTCTTTACCAGCATGTTTGGTATTTTATACGTATCATTCATGGCGCAAATCGTTTATGTTTTGGGCTGGGCACAGGGTATTGAAAACAAATTGTTCTATATGGGCATTTTGGCATTGGAATGGTTGGTTTTGATTGCGGCACGTTATTTGTCAAAACGTTCCAGCAACACCGCACAGTACAACGGTTTTAATGGTCGTCGTCGCTAAATCTGTGACGATTGATATTTGAAATCCCCTGATTTTTTCAGGGGATTTTTATTACCCTTGAATTATTATAAAAATATCTTATATTTATTGCGCTATGAAAGAATTTATTTTACCCGTTCGTGATTTGGTTGTTCATCCCGACAATACTGTACCGGTGTACGTTGACAACCCCCAGTCCATCGCTTGTATAGAGGCCGCCGCCGCATCTGGTGGGCACATTGTTTTAGTGCCCCAGCATTCGTGGTCGTACCCCGCCGCACCCGAAGATATTTACGATATCGGCACGATTGGCGATATCGCACACGTTTTGCGTATGCCAGACGGTTCGGCGCACGTTATTATTTTGACCACGCACGCGGTGAATTTGACCGATATTGCGGTGTCGGACGGCCTGTTTTCGGCCGACGTCACGCCGATTATTGTCGCAAACGATGAACGCGACGAACAGACAATCGCCCTGCGCGATAAAATTGCCGAAAATATGCAGCAACTGTCCGGTGTGCGTAAATTCAAGGCCGATCGGTTGCGCGGTCTGATGCAGAATTACCCATTGGCGGCGTTTGTTGATGGCGTGATTCAGATGGCGGGGCTGGAACCCGACGTGGCAATTCGCATTTTGCGCACAACCAGTTGGCACGATAAACTGGTAATCTTGCTGGAACAAATCAACCTGATTATGGCGACGGCCAAGATTGAAGATTCCATCAATCGCCGTATTCAGCAACAGATGGAACGTGGCCGTCGCGAGGCGATTTTGCAAGAAAAAATGCGCGCGATTCAGCACGAGATGGGCGAAGACAGTGACGAGGTGGATTCTGAAAATATGCGCAAGCGTATTGAAAAAGCCCCCCTGCCCGCGGACGTGCGCGAAAAGGCCATGACCGAATGGAAACGCATGCGTTCTTTTGCGCCGATGTCTAATGATGGCGCGTTGTTAAAGTCGTATTTGGACGAATTATTGTCCATGCCGTGGGGCAAATCTGACAAGTCCGAGATTGACCTGAATGTGGCGCGTGGCGTATTGGACAGCGAACATTCCGGTATGCAGGCGGTCAAAGAGCGCATTTTGGAGCACATTGCCGTTATGAAAAAGACAGGTGGCAATCAGGGCAGCATTCTGTGCTTTGTTGGTGCACCTGGGGTTGGAAAAACATCGTTGGCGAAATCCATTGCAACCGCATTGGGGCGCAAATATCATCGTATTTCATTGGGTGGTGTTTCGGACGAGGCGCATTTCCGCGGCCATCGCAAGACATACATTGGCGCACAGACCGGCCGCATTATGGACGCGCTGAAACGTTGCAAGGCGAACAATCCTGTGATTGTGCTGGACGAAATTGACAAGATGGGACGCGATTGGCGCGGTGATCCGGAATCTGCGTTGCTGGAAATCCTTGACCCAGAACAGAACAAGACATTCCGCGATCATTATTTGGAGGTTGACTTTGACCTGTCCAACGTATTGTTCATTGCAACCGCAAACAGTTTGAATATGTCGGCGGCATTGAAAGACCGTATGGAAATTATTGAAATCCCAGGGTACAGCGAAGATGAAAAGGTTCGTATTGCGCGCGAGCATTTGATTGCACGTGCGGCGCACGACACGGGATGGAATCCAGATAATATCGTGATTTCTGATGATGCGTTGCGGCATGTTATTCACGATTACACGTCTGAACAAGGGGTACGTGAATTACAGCGTGAATTGACCGCTATTTTGCGTCGTGAATTGTTGCTGAATAATTGCGAAGATGCAAAAACAGAATTTACAATCGCAAAGATTGACGAACTGTTGTCGGTGCATAAATCTGCGATTATGGCAAAACGCATTGGTTTTGGCGCACGCGCATAGATGACAAAAAGATACAGGCATGAACATAACTGAACAATATTCAATTTGCAAAAACCTGCACCGATCTGATGCAGAAGTTCATTGTGTGCGGTCGTCTGACAATAACGTATATCGTGTTACCGCGGACGTGCATGAATTGGTTTGCGTTCACCCGTTGGAACGACGCGGTCACGCGTTGGTGTATGCGCGCAACACACAAAATAACACCAGTGATATGCATAATGGGTTGTTTGCACGCATAGTTTTGCGTATAATTCAAAACAAAATAACAAAGGCACGGTAAAATGATACTGGTTATAAATACATCTGGGGCGGGATTGGAATTTGTGCTGGGCGCGCATCACGTGCGTGTTGATGCCGAAAAACAGTCCGTTGCATTGCCGATTGAATGTGAAAAATTTATGCATGAATGTGGCGCGTCGTGGCACGATTTGACCGCCATTGCCGTTGTCGTCGGCCCCGGCAGTTTTACGGGGATTCGTTTGGGCATCGCCTATGCCAAGGGATTGGCAATGGGACTGAATATTCCTGTTGTGCCAATCAACGCATTTGAACTGTATTTAGCGGCAACGCCGGACGCATTTGTCGCGATTGAATCCGGACGTGGTGATTTCTTTGTCGCATCTGCGAAAACCCAACCACAGACAATGTCCATCGAAGAACTGGAAACACGCCAAATGGAATGTCCGCAAACCGTTGGGCACAAACCGTTTGATTTAACACTGGCGACAAAAATCGCCGAACAAAAACTGGCCGCGGGCAATTTGGACGCCGTTGTTCCAATGTATCTGCGCCCCAGTTACGCCGAAGAGCACGCCGCCCATGCTGAATGAACTGGAAAATCTGCACCGCGCCTGCTTTCCGTCCAAACCGTGGACGGCACAGGATTTTGCCGATTTGAAAAAGTCGGGCTGTGACATTATCGCCAGTCAAAATGGTTTTATCGTATATCGTGCCGTCGCGGACGAGGCGGAAATAATCACCATCGGCGTTCACCCTGACGCGCGTCGCGGTGGAATTGCGTCTGCAATGCTGGTTGTTGCCGAACAGGACTTGCGCGCCCGCGGTATCAAAAAATTATTTTTAGAGGTCGCAGAGAACAACGCCCCTGCCCGCAAACTGTATGAACGTGCGGGATTTCACCAGATTGGCGTTCGCCCAAAATACTATGATGGCATCGACGCCATTATGATGGAGAAAGAATTATGACCGCATATCGCCCCAGTCATGCCCGCGTTATTCAGCGCACCGCCCCAGGTGGCGCGGCCGCGTATAATATGGTGGACGCCCCGACCGTCCCCGTTGACGTGCCGGCGATTGTGGCGTTTGGCGGCGAACTGACCAATGCGGAAATTCACGCAAATTCATATGGCAAAATGCTGTATCGTGCGTTGGCCGAAGAAAAAGTTTCCGGCATAAATGTTTATTCTGTGGTCTATGATTTTGCATCGCGCAGTCCGTCGCTGGAACGTGCCGATTTGTTTCATCGCGCGGGGCGTAAATTAAATTTGGCCGCCCACCCAATCACACGCGCCGCCCAAACCGCCCGTCTGGACGAAATGCGCGCCAAAGAACCCGTTCCAAATTACATTATTGATTTATATAACGTACTGTTGCGGCCACGCCTGTTTGACGAAAATGGCCGCGTGCGTCCGATAAACACGGCGATTAAAAACATGCGCAATATCATGTTTTATGGGCACAGCCACGGCGCGGCGGCGATAACGCAACTGGGTGATTATATGGCGCAACAACTGACCACCGCGGGGCGCACACCCGAACAAATTGCCAAGATTCAGCATAATTTACTGGTGATTCAGCATGGGCCCCTGAGTCCACTGAACCCGAACCGCCGCCGTTTTAACACACTGTCGTTTGCGTCCGCCGAAGATACCACGATGCAGAATCATGGCAACGCGTTCGCGCGATATATGTCGGAAAATTCCGGCGATGTTGTGCCAGCGTTCTTTGCGGGCGACCGCGGCAACCTGTTTGTTGTCCAGCGTCTGCGCAGTTCGTTTATTGGTGAACATGACCACCGCGGGATTCTGCGTGATGAACGCGCGGAAATGATGACATCTGACGATGGTGGCATATTATTTGATGCCGAACGCAACGCATTGGTACGCGGCGCAAAGAACATGCTGACGGGGCGCGCTGTGCCGTCTGTGCGGGAATTGGTAAATGGGAAAAACGTTGATTTTGACCAGATGAAACGCGCCGGCGATGCGCTGTACAATATTATGCTGGCTGATTTGCATCAACAAAACTTAGCACGCGGGAATCAAAAATAACATCACGCGGCCGCAGGGGCGTTGCAATATGCATGTCCGCCGCACTGCGCGTGCGGGACAATGCGACGTATGTTTGGCCATGTGCAAACGCACCACGCGAAATATCAACCACAACCGCATCCAGTGTTTTGCCCTGTGCCTTGTGTATTGTCATGGCATAGCCCAAATTCAGCGGGAATTGCTTGAAACTACCAACCTCGTTTTCAATAACGCGGTCGTTTTCGTCACGGGTGTATTCTATTTTTTCCCATTTATCGGGGCGAACCGTCACAATATCGCGTTCTTTGTTCAATAATTGCACCGTAATTTCGCGCGCGGACAGGTTCTGGACAATACCCATTGAACCGTTGTGCCATTTGTCGCTGTTTTTTACGAACACCACCAACGCCCCAACCTTTAACGTCAGGTTCATTGGTGCGGGCACGTCACGTTCGGAAAACGTTCCTGATAAAACACCGGTGTACGACACAACCGGCGCATTGATTTGCGCCAATCGGTCGGCATTGATACGTTCAGCAACCGCACGAAACGGCGTGATTATCACAGCATTGGCGCGTCGCGACACATCCGCAATCTGGCAATTATTAAAGAAATTCAACGCCCCCAATTCGCCATGACGCAACTGAATCAGGTTGTCCAGCAACGCTGTATCGTTCTGGCGATACACGCATTCAAAGTCAAATCGGCGAAAATCGCACCGATGCGCAACATTTGCATCAAAAAAGTACGCATTTTCGTGACCGTATGCCTGTTGATAGAATTGTGCCGCATCACGGGTGATAACCGGCGGCAACTGGAACAAATCACCGATTGCAACAATCTGAATTCCGCCAAATGGCGCATTGTTGCGGCGCGCACTGCGTGCCAAAATGTCCATAGCGTCCAGCAAATCAGGCGCAACCATTGAAATTTCATCAATAATCAGCACATCGGTCGCATTTAATATATTGCGCGGTTTGGCCTTTAATTTTAGTAATTCGGGCATAATAAAATCACGTGGCTGGATTTGAAACAGCGAATGTATCGTTTGCCCGCCGATATTCAATGCCGATACGGCCGTGGGGCACGCACAAATAACCCGCTTGTTCAACGCGGATTTCAGGTAATTTACAAATGTGGATTTACCCGTGCCCGCCTGACCCAGAATCAATACATTTGAATTAGAATGCGCAACCGCGTCAAAGGCCGCCATTTGGGTATCATTCAAAATCGGTTTTATCAAACTCATACGCAACATATTGCCACAGACCCGCGTAAAAATAAAGCACATAATGTAAAAAGCACTTGCAACGAATGCGAAAACAGATATAATTGCGTCCGTGGGTTAGTAGCTCAGTTGGTTAGAGCGGAGCGCTCATAACGCTTTGGTCGTGGGTTCAAGTCCTACCTAACCCACCAATCAAATTTACGCGTCGATGTGACGCGTTTTTTTATTTCATTATTCATGCTTATTTTTTCTCTTGCGTCATATGCCGTTTTTTTTCTAGAATGAAACTAAAAGAGGAAAAGAAGTGGGAAAAATGTCCAGATTTCTGCGTTTTTTGACGTGTTTAGCAATGACTATTTTTGTTGGCAATGCATTTGCCGCGGGCTATTCATGTCCAGAATATAAAAAGTACACTTGTTGTGCGGCGGGCTATTATATGACCAAGACCGCAACATCAACCGATTATTATGGTACACCCGTGGTGGCAAATGCATGCCGCCCATGTTCTGTGTATGGCGAAAATTATACTTGCCCAGCGGGTTCTGATGGATGCACTGGCGCACCGCAAGCAATCACGATTGATGTAAAATGTCAACCGGGCGAATATTTGCCACAAGGCAAAACGTCATGTGAAACTTGCACCGCCGGCAATTACTGCGAGGGCGTAACTGTCAAGGGCGTTTCATTAGTTACCGGTGCTGAAAAAGATTTTGGCCTGTCCAGCTGCTCGTCAAATACAGGTGTGCTGTATAACAACAGTGTGGTGGGCAGTTCATCTATCAATGATTGCTATCTGACGTTGGCTGACGGTAACTTTGTTTCGGCTGTAAATGAGGGCTCTCAGTTATGCGCTCAGGGTTATTACTGCAAACACGGTGGTCAAAACATCTATTATGATAAAAATGGCGACGAACGCGGTTTGACAGATTCGCGTCCAACCATTGGTGGGGGCGATGCCTGTGCACGTGGCGCATACAGTGATACAGAGGCAACCAGCTGCGACGCATGTCAGAACGGTCAGACAACTAGTGCCACTGGTGCAGCCAGCTGTAACGCAACCTGCTCTAATGCAGACAACGTGACCGAATGGAACACTGCGACATGGCAGGAAAACTATGTCAGCAATCACTGCTCTATTAAAACATGCGCAACTGGTTACAAACTGGAAAACAACAAGTGCGTGTTGTCAACCATTCATTGTGATCCTGGTTCTTACCTGCCTGCAAAATGGACATCTTGCAGCACATGCGAAGAAGGTAGATTCTGCGAAGGTGGCAACTTTAATTACAGTACAAACGACCAAGGGTTCGAATACTGTCCTAACGACTATCCATTTTCTGATGCTGGGGCTACCGCCAGAACAGAATGTTATGGTGCGCAAAAAGACCGTCCATGGTCTGGAGAGCAAAAGGCGTGCGCTTTGCCAGATGGGTGCAATGCTGCGAGGTGCATAAAATGCAAACGCGATACTTGTAAATATGTTGCATATTCTAATGAAGATGGCACAGCTGATGGTAAAGTAAAGAACGGTTGTGAAACCAACAACGAAGCATGCCAACAAGAGCCGGATCCAAAGTTTATTACAGCGTATGCTGGCAATTACGTAAGTGGCCTTACATGTCCGGCATGTTCGACACTGGGCAATGGCGAGTACACATTGTCTGAAGATGGCAACACCGGTGGTGCGACAGCATGCTATATGAATTGCAAGACGGCGTGCACACGACCGACATGTCCAACACACGCAATCTGCAACTACACGAACACATCAACAGATGGTGTACAGTACTATGGTGGCACTTGCAGTGCTGCGACATCAACATGCCCTATGACATTTACATGTGAAAATGGCTATACCAAGACATCTGATGGTACAGGGTGCGAGATAAGCACATTCCAAATCACGTACAAGAGTGGTTACGACAGCCAGTCCACCACCCAGTCAGTGGCATATAATGCAAAGTTCACAACCAAGGCAGCAAGTACGTTCAAACGTCCTGGGTATACATTTATCAACTGGGGCGGCCAGTACCCACAGGCCAGCACGGAATATACCTATTCAACCGCGGGCAACACGACATTGACTGCGTCTTGGACAGCGTGCGCATCTGCGGTTACGTCCCCAGGGACATGTAACTGTGGCAGCAATCAATACCCTAATGGTCAGGGATGCAGTGACTGTGTCAAATCATGCTCAACGGTATCTATTTATACCAAGGGTTCTTACAATGTTTGCCAATCGCAAACTGTTGCCGATGGATGCTATCGCGAATGCACAACGTCTGATGTGCCAAACTCTGCAACCGTGACAGGAACTGTTAAATACGACGCGGTCAGCAACACTTGTGCCGCAACAAAGTGTAATACAAACTATTACCTGTCTGATGGCAAGTGTGTCACATGTCCTGACAACGCCATTTGCGGTGGTGATGATAAAATCACATGCGAAGATGGCTATACATTAAATGGCAAGGTGTGCGAACCAAACAAGTACACCGTGACATTTGATGCAAACGAAGGCACAGGTGGCCCAACCGCACAACCGGTTGAATTTGGCAAAAAGATGGCAACACTGACAACATTGCCAACACGTGCAACATATTCATTCGTTGGTTACTTTGATACCAAGACCGGTGGCACACAGTACTATGCGTCCAACGGTACGGCCGTGCGCACGTGGGATAAATTGAGTGATACAACCCTGTACGCACACTGGTCACAGAATCAGGTTACCTGCGAAGCGGGCAAGTACTATGACGGCACGGCACAGGTTGATTGTCCGTCGGGCAAATATTGCCCAGGCACGGGTACAACCATCGAAGGTGGCGCGGGCTGCGCGATTGAATGCACAACACTGGGCAGTGAATACACCGCATCTGATGTTGGTGCATCGGCCAGTGGCCAATGCTTCAAGGCATGCGATGCCGCCTGCTCTGGCGAAGATACGGACAGTTGCACATTTCCAAAGAAATCTTGCGTATATAATCAGAACGCAACTGTTGCTGGGAAACAGTACTATGGCGAAACCACATGTGCCGCAACCGGCAAGACGGAATGCCCAATTTCGTTCTTTAAGTGTGCAAACAACTATTACCAGAACGAAGACATGTGCGTAAAGTGCAGTACATTGGGTGACGGTTCGTTTAGTTATTCAAACAACAATAACTTTGGTGGCCCAGACGTCTGCTACAAGATATGCAGTGTTCCATGTACAAAGGATCAGTGTCCAGAACATGCAAGCTGCGACTACGAAGATAAATACAAGAATGGCGGTTACTATTGGGACAATCCAACAGTATGTACGGCAGCGGCTGTTTCATGTCCAATCACTATTACATGTGATACGAACTATGAACTGGATGCAAATACAGGAACGTGCCCAGGTGTACTGTACACAATCACGTTGGATGACAACAATGGCACGGGTGGCGATGGCACAGCGTATCAACAGTATAACACTGACTGGTTCAGCGATGCCACCAAGACCAACAGCATCAGCAAGGTTACCGCACCAACACGTGATGGCTGGACATTCTTGGGTTACTATACAAACCAGACCGGTGGCAGCATGATGATTGGCGAAGATGGCACATTGCCTTCTAATACGACATTCACAGCAAACACGACACTGTATGCGCATTGGTCACAGAATGCCACAACGTGTCAGGCGGGCAAATACTATGACGGTGCAAACCACGTCACATGCCCAGCGGGCAAATACTGTGACGGCACGGGCACTTCGGCAATCGGCACGGCTGGTTGCGCGGCGGATTGCCCTGCGGGTGGTACGTCTGGTTCTGGCGCGACAGGCCAAAAGGACTGCTTTGTTGCGTGTCCTGCCCCTGCGACAATCGCGAATGGTCGCTTGGAAAATGCCCAGACACAGCAGAATTATGACGGGTCTGCATATCCGGAATGTACGTATCATGCGGTCTGCAACACAGGTTATATCGCCAAGGACGATTACACGACCGCACCAACATGTATCTGGGGCAGTGGCGCATGTCCAGAGAACTATTACTGCGATCCAGACCCAGTGGCATGTCCAGATGGTGGTTTGAGTAACACTGGTGATTCCGACATAACACAGTGCTATAAACTGTACGACGATTATGACGGATTCCAGAATGGTACGGCATCGGCAATCTGCTATTACCAGACCGCGACCAATGCGTATGACCGCTGTCAGGTTCGCACGGTCAAGACATGTTATGCTGGTTATTGGTATCAAAACCCAACAATGCCGGACGAATTCTTGTGCCGCAGTGTTCAAGACAAGTATTACAGCCCGAATCCGAACATCTATCAGACAGAATGTCCGGACAAGACCAACCAGTATGTCCATTCGGAAGAAAATGCGGCATCTTATGTGAACTGCTATAAACAGTGCGTATTGGATGTTCCACATGCGACAACGGTGGCCGCGGCCAAGAACACGGTATATGGTATCAGCACAACCCAGTACGAAGCATGCTCGTTCAATGTGACATGCGATACGGGTTACACGGTACGCAATAACAATACCGCCGCCCCATCATGCCAAGCCAACGCGTACACAATCACGTTGGACAAGAATGGTGGTACAGGTTCAACACCGGCCAGTGTCACATGCACATTTGACAGCGGCGCATGTACATTACCAGCGACCAGCGGTCTGAACCGCGCGGGTTACGGCGTAGAGGCAAAGTGGTGTTCGACCAAGAATGGCGGTGCGCCATGCTATGAGGCAGGCAAATCCATTGCTGAAAACATCTCGGGCGATGGTACGGCGGTCACACTGTATGCTGTATGGACGCCACAGGTGTACACGGTTAAACTGGACAGCCGTAATGCAGATGTTGTTGCAGCACCAGATACGGTTTATCTGAAATATGCAACCGGCTGGTTCAACAATGCGGCGGCGACAGACCCAATTATCGCGCTGACAACGTTACCATCAAAGGCGGCATGGTTCTTTACAGGGTTCTATGACGCAATCGAAGGTGGCCAGCAGATTATCAGTGCGGACGGTAAGTTTGGCACATCAGAGGCAGCATTGACAATGACGACCAGATCACCTGCGACAATCTATGCCCGAATGGAAGCCGGCACTGTGACATGCGATGCGGGTACGTATTACACCGGCACAGGCCCAGATTGCACAATCTGCCCAGCAAATAACTATTGCGAAGGTGGCACATTCGGTGCGGATTCTGGCAACGTCGGCGGACTGGTGGCGTGCCCAGACGGCGGTAAATCACCGACCAGTGCGACATCAGCGGCGCAGTGCTACAAAGAAAATCTGGATACGTACGTGTCGGATCACGGTCGTGGTACACAGACATGTAACTATGACACGGCGGCATCGGATTACACGGCGGATTGTCGCGATCGCAACATGACATCGTGCGATGCGGGTTATTGGCTGCGCGATACCAGCAACCACACAGATCCTGACTGTGACAGTGTGGACGATGGTTATTGGTCTGCGGCAAGCACTCTGACCCAGACGGCATGCCATGGATACACATCTGGTGGCGCGGTACATTCAAAGCCGAATGCAGTCAAGGTTCAGGATTGCTATAAAGAGGGTGTTGCGTATAACGCGACCAAGGGCAGCGGTACACAGACATGCTACTACTCGGTTGGCGAAGGTGACAGCGCGGTATATGGCAATGAATGCTATGACATTACCATCAACAAGTGTAACAAGGGTTATTGGCTGGCAGACAGCGCAGACATTGATTGCAGCGTGGCGGACTTTAACTACTACAGTGGCGCGGACGAAATAACACGTACGGCGTGTCCAGCGGGCGGCAAGACCCGTATCGACACCGCCGAAGCACCACAGCAGTGCTATAAAGACGGTCAGCCATACACAGCGGATCATGGTGTTGGGTATCGCGTGTGCTTCTATACCAGTGGCACGGGCGATGATGCCAGATATGATTCTGCGTGCGAAACACCAACAATGACCAAATGTACCGGTGGTTATTACTATGACATCGAAAAGAACAAGGTGGATTGTATCGTTGTTGGTTATGGCTATTACAGCACGAACAACATTGAACGCGAGCAATGCAAGCCAGATGGCACAACCAAGACCGAAACCAGCACATCCAGTGCGGAATGCTATATGGATGGTATGGTGTGCACCATCACAAATGGTCAGGGAACACAAACATGTAACTATGACGCGGCGGCCGACGCATATACGGCATCGTGCACAACATGTACGGTTGTATCTTGCGACGAAGGGTTCTCGCAGGTGGGCAACGAATGTGTGAACTGTCCAGCAGGCAGCGTCTGCAACAACGGCACGCAAAAGACATGCGCTGAACTGACCAATGGCGAATACCCATTGTCTGACGCGGGTACAACCGATGTTGCGATGTGCTATCGGAACTGTACATTGGCGGACAATGCGGCGTCTATGTCCGGTCGTGATTACCAAGGTGCACCAGACACATGTGCAATTAAACGTTGCGCGGCGGGCTGGCATCTAGAAAATGGCGTGTGCGTGCTGTGTCCAGAAGGCAGTTTCTGTGGCGATCCGGACAACCCAGATCCAGACGCACCAGATGTGAAATCTTGCCCAGCCGATTGGCCATTGTCTGACAAGGGCGCAAAGAGCCAGAACGATTGCTATCGCAAGTGCGAAGAATATGCAATCGAAGGTGGCAAGGCCGTACCAGTCAGTGACAAAGCAAACTATCCAAAGGTTTGCGAGTTCAAGGGCGTATCGGACAGTGGCAACCCATGCGAAATCGTGGATGACAAGTGCGTTGAAACATCATGCAATGGGGACTTTGAAATGATAAACGGCAAGTGCGAGCCATGTAATCGTGATCATGCACTGACCTATCAAAAGACCGGCAACTGTATCGTTGCGTCGTGCGAAGTGAACTATCACCCGAACGGCCAGAGTTGTGAATACGATGTTCAGGAATGCACAGCACCAAATGCGGTGTCCGCTGAAAAACGTTGGGACGCCAAGTTGCAGGCATTCGGCGTATGCACAATCAAGGAATGCGAGGAAGGATTCCACATTTCGTCCAACGCATGTGTATCTGACCAGCAACAGTGCACGGTTGACCACGGAACGGGTATCAAGGAATGGGATCACGTTGCGAACCAGTGGGGCAAATGTGTGGCAACGTATTGCGATGCGGGTTACACCAATGATCCAGATTTGGTTGACAGCCGCGATGCATCGAAACCATGTGGCGTATGCCGTAACAAGTTCGCAGTTGATGGCGAAATTGCGGCCAGCAGTTACATCCGTGAATGCGAAATTGCGTCGTGCATGTATCAGGGCGAGATGTACAATCTGGAAGACAACGAATGCAAACCAATTTGCAGTGTTGTTGGATACTCTGATGAGACCGGCACAGAAAAGTGGGATGCAACCCGCAAGAAGTGCGTACGTACATGTAACGCCGGATACACATCGTGGTAAAGAAAAATAGACCGTCCAAATGGACGGTCTATTTTTGCCATGGATTTTTTATGCACGCCACGATAAAATAATCATTATGAAAAAGTATGATGTTATGATTATTGGTGCGGGCGCGTCAGGTATGGCGGCGGCGCACGCGGCACTGGCGCGCGGACGCAGTGTGGCGGCGATTGATATGGGCAACGCCCCATTGCGCAAGGTTGCGGCGTCTGGTGGTGGACGATGCAATTTCACGAATGCCGCGGCGGGACGCAATCGTTACTTTGGTGAAAATCCGGACTTTGTTCGTGGGCCATTGGCGCGCGTGACGTCCAGCGATATATTGGATTGGGCACGCGGGCACAATATCGCATGGACTGAAAAAAGCGCGGGACAATATTTCTGTGCCGATGGCGCGGGCGCGATTGTTGACGCATTGATGTCGGACGCGCGCGGGGCGAAAATCATTCAAAATGACGCCGTAGAATCCGTTGATTTTTCAGGCGGGCAATTTATCATTCACGCCGCATCTGGCGATTATGGTGCGACGTCTGTGATTGTGGCGACGGGTGGTGTGTCATTCCCGACACTGGGGACGAGCGACATTGGTTATAAAATTGCAAAACATTTTGGTCATAAGATAGTTCCCGTGCGCCCCGCCCTGTGCGCGATTGCAATGGGTGTGTTTACAGACACATTGGCGGGCATTTCATTGCCGGTTGAAATTACCGTTGGTCGCGATGTGATTACGGACGACATGTTATTTACACATGTTGGCATTGGTGGGCCGACGGTATATCGCGCGACCGTGCGTAATTCAGATGCAGATTGGATTATAAACCTGATGCCGAACGCAAACACATTTGACATATTGTCGCGTGCAAAGCGCACCGATGGTCGCAAAACCGTGGCCACGATTCTGGGGCAATATATGCCCGCGCGCGTGGCCCAGTGGATTGCGCGTGGCGACGTGCGTAACATTGCCGATATTCGCGACACAGACCTGCGTCAGGTTGCACTGCGCGTGCAACATATTGTTATTGCGCGTGATGCGTATAAATACCACGGTCTGCGCAGTGCAGAGGTCGTGCGCGGTGGCGTCGCCACAGACCAGATATCGTCACGCACTATGGAATCAAAATTGCGCGCCGGCCTGTTCTTTGCGGGCGAGGTTATTGATATCGCGGGCGATTTGGGTGGATTTAATCTGCACTGGGCATGGGCCAGCGGCACAATCGCCGGCGAAAACGCGTAATTTGCGCACGCCCACAGAATACATACCTATTGTTCAGCGGGCGTATATTCCTGTATCATCGTGCCCAAGAGGCACACATATCATGACAACACAAACATTGATTGCCAGTGACGGAATGCGGCTGCGTTGCACGTTGTGGAACAACGTTCGACGCCCCATTGGCGTGGTTCAGATTATTCACGGCATGGACGAGCATGTCGGACGATATGCGCGATTTGCCCAATATATGAATCAGAACGGCTATATCGTGTTTGGCGATGACCATCGTGGGCACGGCCGCACCGCCGGTGGCGCGCAAAATATCGGTCGCGTTGGGTGCAGTGCCGATTTATTTATGGACATTGTGTCGGATGAATTGGCGATTTTGAAATACCTGAGCCAGAAATACAATTTACCCGTATTTATTTTTGGCCACAGTTACGGCAGTTTTATTACCCAACGCATTCTGCAAGAATCAGACCTGTGTGCGGCGGGCGTATGCATGTCGGGTTCGGCACGATACCCGCGCAGTATGCTGGGGGTTGGGACGGCGATGGCATGGATTGGACAACGCATATTTGGTGCAAACGCGCCGGCACGTGCAATCGAACTGTTTTTACCAATACGCGGACGCCACGCCGCACGATACCTGACGCGGGACGCGCATCAGGTTGCCCTGCGCGATGCAGACCCACTGCGCGCAAAATATTTTTCATATGGATTTTATTATTCCCTGTTTCGTAATCTGATGCACCTGCCAATGGGCGCAAATCGTAAAATTCCGTTGCTGATTATCAGTGGCAACCGCGACATAGTCAGTATGAACGCGCGTTTGGCGCGGTCGCTGTATCGCGCATATCAGGGCCAGAATATGAATAACCTGACGCTGATTATTTACCCGCACGCGCGGCACGAATTACTGTTGGATACGAATTATGCCGATGTCCAGAACGACATTCTGGGGTTCTTTAATGGCGTGCTAAATCGGCACTAGCATCAACCAATCTTTTTTGTTATAATTGTGGCCAAGGATTGGGTGAAATGTTTCGCAGTACATCGCGTGTATTTTTTCTGTTGATTTGCGCCACCGGCACAACCGCCGCAATGGCCGCGAATGAAAAGATTGATATTGATCAACCTATTTTGCTTTGTATGGATAAGGGATGCAGTTTAGCATTTACCCCAGCCGTAAATGATTTCAGTTCTTGTCTGGGCAATCAGTATACGACGGCATGTTATGGCGGTGATTCAACCTATGGCAATGTAAAGGCGTATTCTTGCGTTTCGTGCCCCAGTGGCTATACACTTACAAAAAAGTGGGGGTTGGCAGATTCAGGATCTTCGCCTTGTAATTTTTCATACTATGAATGCGAAGAGGAGACATGTAATCTGAGATGCCCCTTAATAATATCACGCTGGCGTTTGGCCAGCGAACGCGGAAATTACGAGAGTTCATACATTACAAGGTTGAACGAAGACACATGCACATGTGACAAAATTTACAGTTATAGATGCGCAGCAGGGTATTATAATTCACGCGGTTCTGCGGCGGTTGTAAGTTCCCCCAGCAGTTTGAATTGTGTCAGGTGTCCACGCATGCTGGACAGTAATTTGTTGTTATCATATGGCACGTCCGACGCTGGTCGGAATGTTGGTGAGAAAAGTTGTTACATGAGCAAAGGTGATTCATATTCACATAAAGTGAAGGAAGGCGAAAAAACAAACACCATCGGCAAGTATCGATTGAGTGTCGATTGCTATTATGACCAGCCATCAAATTAGTTGTACAATGTCCGCCCCTTTTTAGAGCATAGATAATAGAGAATAGATAATAGATTTTGTGCGCCATTCGGCGCAACATTATCAACTGGATTGCCGCGCTACGCTCGCAATGACAAGGGTGCTAGTAGAGCCAAGAAAAAGGATGGTGGCGGGAACGCAGTCCGCAGGCGACACACGTGCTAGAATCCCTGTCATTGCGAGGAATGAAATGACGAAGCAATCCAGTAAATATAAAAGTGCGCCATTCGGCGCAAGTCAATGACCTGGATTCCGGTGTCAAGCACCGGAATGACAGTTTTTTTTTAGAACGTAGCAAGTTCCCCACCATTGGAGGGGGTGTCCGCAGGACGGGGTGGTCGAGAGAGCCCGTAATTATGGATGGTCTTTTATAGGTTCGCGGGGCTTACATTTTTGACGTCATGCCGGCGCAGGCCGGCAACCATTGCTGCGCAGCAATAGACCCCGACCTGCGTCGGGGTGACGAAAATATGTGCTACGCAACATTATCAACTGGATTGCCGCGCTGCGCTCGCAATGACAAGGGTGCTAGTAGAGCCAAGAAAAAGGATGGTGGCGGGAACGCAGTCCGCAGGCGACACACGTGCTAGAATCCCTGTCATTGCGAGCAAGCGTAGCGACGCGTGGCAATCCAGTAAAATAAAAAGTGCGCCGGTGGCGGCGACAGTTAGGCACAGATTTCGGCGAATTTCAGCGGAATGATTTTTGCCAATGCGGTGGGCGCAACCTCTACCTGATAACCGATTTTGCCGGCACTGAAAATAATCGTTTCAAAATTATTTGCGGATGCGTCGGCGACCGTCTGAAACTGTTTTTTCATACCAATCGGACTGCACCCGCCATGGACATAGCCCGTCAATGGCAACAGTTCGCGCATTGGCAACATATCAATCGCCTTTTCCCCGACCGCCAATGCGGCACGTTTCAAATCCAATTCGGAACAGACCGGCAACATAAAAACATAATACTTGTTCGAACGCGCAACCGTAACCAATGTCTTGAATACCTGATGCGGATTTTGATTTAATGCCGCCGCAACATCAACGCCCGACAGTGCCGGCGTATCAGCATAGCAATAATGGTTATATGGTGTTTTATGTGCGTCCAGAACGCGCATAACATTTGTTTTATATTCGTTGGTCTTCATGCGCTATATTTTGCGCGCAGGTGGGAGAATTGTCAAATCTTTTATGTTTGACTTAGGTATGCAAATTATTATAAAATTTAACCATTCAAATGTAGGAAAATGCAGCAGTCAAAAATAACATCTTGGGCGCAAAATATCTGTGATTCCGTGGGCGATTACACGTTGCGTATGGCGGCGCATGCACGTGATGGTTTGCAATTCTGTGGTGCGGTATTTGCCAGTGTTGGCCGCGCAATGCGCGGGCGCGCGGTATTTCGCCAAATTGATTTGTGGGGTGAGTTGGAAAAGGCGGGGATTCGCGCCGTGCCGATTGCATGTTTAATCAGTTTTATGATTGGTGTCATTATTGCCTTTGTCGGTGTGATGCAGTTGGAAATGTTTGGTGCGGAAATTTATGTTGCCGCCCTGTTGGCGATTGCAACAACACGTATTTTGGGTGCGATTATGACGGGCATTATTATGTCGGGTCGCACCGGTGCGGCATATGCCGCCGAAATTGGTTCTATGCAGGTAAATCAGGAAATCGACGCATTGCGCACAATGGGCGTGCGGCCGATGGATTTCTTGGTGTTGCCACGTGTGCTGGCGTTGACAATTACGATGCCGATACTGACCATCATTGCGGACATTGTTGGAATACTGGGTGGCGCATGCATTGCGTTGACACTGATGAATGTATCCATGACAGAATATTGGAAAATGACGTTTGAATGGATTACGTTTAACAACTTTGCAATCGGTGTTTTACATGGTTGGGTGTACGGTTGGGTTATTGCGATTTGCGGATGCTATTGCGGTCTGAACACGCAACGCAGTGCCGATGGAATTGGACGCGCGACAACGCGTGCGGTGGTGTACAGTATTGTGTGGTGTATCGTTGTCACGGCAATTCTGACACTGGTATTTAATTGGTTGGACATATAAACAAAAATGCGTAAAAACGGTGAACCTTTTATCACAGCCCAGAATTTGACCATAGCGTATGGCCCGCGCGTCATCGTGCATGACATTGACTTTACCGTCAATCGTGGTGATATATTCGTCATTATGGGCGGCAGCGGCAGTGGTAAAAGCACGATTATGAAGGCCTTGATTGGCCTGAAACAGCCGGACAGCGGTGTTGTGATGGTTGGGGGCACCGACCTGTGGCACGCGGACAGCGCGGTGCGAAATAAAATTCTGGAAACATTTGGCATATCGTTTCAATCGGGCGCGCTGTTTTCATCAATGACGGTTGGGGAAAACGTCGCCCTGCCCATGGAATTACAGACGAAAATGTCACCGCAACAGATTACGCGTCGCGTGGCAGAAAAACTGGAACTGGTGGGATTGGCGGACGCGCGCGATTTATACCCGACGGAAATCAGTGGTGGCATGATAAAGCGTGCGGCATTGGCGCGCGCACTGGCGTTAAATCCAGAAATTGTGTTTTTTGATGAACCGTCGGCGGGCCTTGACCCAATACGATCAAAGCAGTTGGACGATTTAATTGTGCATATCAATCGTGCGGGCACGACGATTGTTATGGTGACGCATGAATTGGATTCGATTATGTCCATCGCGACAAATTCTATCTATATCGATGCGGCGACGCATTCCATTGCGGGGCGCGGCGCACCACAGAAATTACTGGCAACAACCAAGAACCGCGAAATCATTGAATTTTTGACACGCGGCAACACAAAGGGGCGGAAATGTTAAAACCAAACAAACGCGCGGTCGGCGCATTCATGGTATTTGGACTGGTACTGATTGTCGCGGCACTGGGATTCTTTTTTGGCGGGCGTTTGACCCGCAATGAAATGACACCTGTGCTGTTTTTCGAGGGCTCGGTCAGTGGCCTGTCCGTCGGGTCACAGGTGTATTTTCGTGGTGTGCCCGTGGGCAAGGTTGAAAAAATTCAACTGATGCCAAACAGCGAAGATAAAATTATCATTCCTGTCTATATTACTTTTGATCCAAAGGTTGTGACCAGTGCGACACAGGCTGCGGTGGATTCTGTGGGCGACACAAAATGGCTGGACGCGTTGGTTGCGCATGGGCTGAAAGGGAAACTGCAAAGTCAAAGTGTTTTGACCGGACAAATGATGATTGAATTGGACTTTTACCCACAATATCCGGCGAAATTCTTGGCAAAGAAATACGGGATTGATGATCCGGAAATTCCAACCGTGCCATCTATATTCGACGAATTGTCCCAGAATCTGCAAAAGATTCCATTGCAAGACATTTCGAACAACACCAATGCGTTGTTGCAGAATCTGAACCAGACGATTCCAGAACTGTTACAACAGACAACCACGGCGGTGGCGGGAATCAACCGCGTTGTAAATGCATTGGGCGAACCGGTATCGACCAGCATTACTGATTTGAACAAAATGATTCGCGACGTCAGCGACGCCGCACAGGCGGTGTCACGACTGAGTGATTACTTGGAACGTCACCCCGAAGCATTATTGAAAGGCAAAGGAGGTTATTGATGAAAAGCAAAATTTTGGTTGTGTCCACCACATGTTTGGCACTGGCGGGCTGTTTCGGCGGCCACACCAGTCCACAATCGCGTTTTTATGGTCTGACAACGCCAACTGTTGCGTCCCAGACACGTGGGCCGTCAACCGTTACAAACATCGCCATTGACACGGTTTCTGTGCCGCAATCGGTTGCACGTCCCCAGATGGTTGTGCGCCACAATGGTTCAACTGAAATCACACTGGCGGAATTTGACCGCTGGATTGAAAATCTGGACGCCGCCCTGCCCGTGGTGATTTCTGAAAACATGAATATGTACGCTAAAAACATCAGTGCGCGCCCGTCACGCATCGGCACGCGCAAGGCCGCAAAATACAACGTTTCGATTGAATTTGTGCGATTTGATACGGTTGAAAATGGCGACATCACGTTGTCGGCATGGTGGCTGGTCACAAATGAACGTGGCGATATGATGGTTCAGAAAAAGAACACGTTCACCGCGCCAACCCCGCATGACGCATCGGGCGCGCCGGATTATGACGCAATCGTTGCCACACAGAGCAAGTTGATTGCAAAACTGTCCTATAAAATCGCCGATACTATTTCTGATTTGAAATAAAGTGGTGCACTTGCGCGCAACATTATCTACTGGATTGCTTCGTTACACTCGCAATGACAAAAGAGCTAGCATCTCTATCATTGCGAGCGAGCGTAAGCGATGCGCGGCAATCCAGTGAATTGGAGTTGCGCCAAACGGCGCACTTTTTTTATTTACTGGATTGCTTCGTCATTTCATTCCTCGCAATGACAGGGGTGCTAGAAGTGCATAAAATACGCAGTCCGCAGGCGACACGTTTTTAAGTTTTATATTCTAAAACTGTATCACTTTTAATCGCGACGGAGCGCAGCGGAGACGGATCACTATATCACTCTATCACTGTGTCACTAATCAGTAACCCTCCCCGTCCGCTACGCGGACACCCCTCCGATGGCGGGGAATAAGAAACGGGGCGACGCCCCGTTTGTTCGTTATTCTGCTGGACAATCTTCGGGTTTTTCCGTGACCTTTTTGAACTGAATATCTTTCAGTTTCTTGTATTCGCCGTCACGTGCCGACAATTCGGCATCCGTACCACGTTCAACAATCTGGCCACATTTGATAACACAGATGATATCTGAATCCAAAATCGTCGTTAAACGGTGCGCAATAACGAATGTTGTACGGCCGCGCATCAGTTTCTTTAACGCCTGCTGAATCAGTTTTTCACTTTCCGTGTCCAGTGCCGATGTCGCTTCGTCCAACAGCAAGATTGGTGCATCTTTCAGAATTGCACGGGCGATTGCGATACGCTGCTTCTGGCCACCGGACAGTGCCGAGCCACGTTCGCCAACATTTTGTTCATACCCATTTGGGAATGTCATAATGAAATCGTGCGCATTCGCGGCACGCGCAGCGGCCTTGACCTGGGCCATGGTGGCATTTGGGCAACCGTATTTGATATTGTCGGCGATTGTACCCGCGAACAAGAACACATCTTGGGACACCGTCGCGATATTGTTACGCAATGAATGCAGTGTGTATGACCGAATGTCGCGACCGTTGATTTTAACCGCCCCGCCCCATGTGTCATAGAAACGCTGTAACAAATTAAAGATTGTTGTCTTACCGCCACCCGATGGGCCAACCAGCGCACACGTTTTACCCGCGGGCACATCCAGCGTTACATTGCGCAAGATTTCGCCATCGGCGCGGTCATAGCCAAATGAGACATTTTCCAACGAAACGTTCATTGGTGCTTTCTGTAATTCAATGGCGTCTGGGGCATCGGTCAATTCTGGTTTTGTGTCCAGAAATTCAAACAACGATTCCGCCGCAATCAGACCGGTTTGAATACCGCCATTGACATTGGTCAACGATTTTGCCGGCTGGTACGCCGCGGTCAACGCCAGCAAGAATGCCGCAAAATCACCAGTTGAAATTGAACCATTGGCGATAAAATAGCCGCCCGACATCAACGCCATAAACAGACCGACGGAAATCATCGCCTCTAAAATCGGGCTCTGCATACCGGACAAGGTTGCCTGACGCATACCCAACGAAACACGTCTGTCTTCGATGGCATTCATGTTCTGTTGCTCCTTATCTTCGGCACAGAACGCCTGAATGGTCTTGACCCCTTCGATACTCTGGCTGATTTGGGTAATGGACGATGCGTCCGCGCCAAATGTATTGCGGGCAACCTTTCTGCGCTTGCGCGTAATAATGGTCAACGGCACAACCACCGCGGGAACCAGGAACAACAGTACCGCCGTCATCTGGGGCGCATACCATACCATCAGCCCGACCATCATAATGATTGTCGCGGTGTTATGAACAATCTTGATAACAGTATCAGTTACCAATGCCAAAACCGCACTGGCCATACCCGTGAAATAGTTGATTAAATCGCCGGTGTGTGTCTTGCTGAAATAGCCCATTGGCTGCTTTAACATATGACGGTACAGTTTGCGGCGCAATGTGGTTGCCCCCATCAAACCGGCGTGCGTCATTGCCAATGTCTTCATAAATGTGAACAACCCCTTGGCCCCAAAGGCGGCGATGATTTGCAGGCCAATCACGAACAAGGATTCCATATTCTTTTCAATGAACCCTTGGTCAATAACCTTTTTTACCAGTGTAATCGAGAATCCCTCGGCCGCGGCGGCAATCGTGGTACAAATAACACCCGCCAGCAACCATTTCCAGTTCGCACGACCGATTTCACGCCATACGCGACCATACAGCGACCATTTGATACGCGTCTGGGGATTGTCGTTTTTAATGAACGATTTTAATTTTTGCCAAATTTTATGCATGCTTTTAATCCTGTTTGTATACCCATGCAACCGTATATAAAAATCGCATAAAAGTCAAGGGGTTCTGCGCCATTGCCAATATTTAACAACGCTCAATTTTAGCGCACACCCAAAATATACATATTCCATTCCTGACGACGGCGGCTGGTTAAACCGTCTGATACCACCCCATTATAACGATTCCATGCCAGCCACGCGGATTCTAAATTTGGGTACACCGCACTATGAAAATCAGGATTGTTTATATATTTAACCACGGTTGATTCAGAAAAGTTCTGTGCGCCTATGTTATATGCCAACATCACCAGTGCATCATATTGGTTTTGTGTCAGGTTTGCCGTTATACTGTTTTGAACGGCGCGCTGCGCGGTTCTAACATCTTGGCGCAATAATTCCGTCGCTGCACGTTCTGTCAACCCGTCCGTGAAATTTTCACCGCTTTTTATCAGGTGTCCATAACCAATGGTTGCACCACGTGGCAATGGCGCATTTGGGGCAATGGGCCGCCCCGTTGCATCGTCATAAATAACATGCCGGTCGGCGATTTTAACTGCCCCCTCCAACTGTTTCAGTTTGTTCAATCCGTTGTCGCTGATTTGCATTTTTACCCCCCGTAAATAAAAAATCCCGCGGAATGCGGGACAATAAAAAAAGACAGCACAGTGCCGTCCGATTGATGCAGGTATTATACCACAAATTGCGCAAAAATGCAATCGCAGAGTATTTTGCAGTTTTGTCGGGTTCGAATCCCGAGGCATTTCCGTCACAAAAATAAAACGCCCACAAGGGGCGTTTGATTTTTGTGGCGGCGTTGGAACATTCTACGGTTTATTACATACAACAGGGAACTTACAGGGAAATTCTCGCCATTTTTGAACAAAAACCACTTTTGCACCACACGCAAGATACACTTTCCCTTCTTCTCGCTAAATATTCCCTAAACAAATAACAGGGAATTTATTTCGCAAATTATCTTTTTTATTGATTTTTTAGCCCATTTTTGATATAATACTCAACGATTTGAGCAGGCGATGTTATCGCCGTTTTTTATTCGCCCCCGCCATTCTCGGTGGGGATTTTTATTACCCAAAAGGAATTACATGAAAAAATCGAATATCATTATCTCTGACATAACATGTATGAAAGAAAAATTTTGTATTGCCGGATTTGACACCTATGAAAAACGTATGAAACGCCTGATGTTGGACGGCGGATACTGGGATGCCAGTCAGATTCCGACCACATATTGCGAAATACTGGTTGATAATGAAGAATTCAAAGAACCTCGTGATTACCCACACAGGACTGAAGATGTGAATATAGATATTGATTCTATCGAAGTCTTGCGAAAATTTGAACTGGACAAAGAATTAGCAAATACACTGAAAGAAAGCCTGTCAAAGGATATTCAAAGCATATTTCATCATCACGTCAAAGAAAATGCCTATGTCACGCAGAAAACTAAGTGCCCGTCACTGGGAGCAATATTGATACCGGCACACAATATCGAATTCTTTACAGAAGGTGGTAAATTGCGCGCACGTATTACGGATTTTTCAAACCAAACCTATGAATTATTGCATCGCAATTATTCTGCATAAAATCTGCGCACATTTATAACCGATTACACTAGTCCCCAGAACGTTATAACCGATAAAACAAACAGCACAAAACCACAAATTGGTATCAACAACACCCATTTGCGATACGTTTTGAATAAATAAAAGAATAAAACACACAACGCGCAAAGTATTATCCCAATACATACAATGTCATAGTTTGCCATGCAATTCAGATGCCCCCCATCGGCATCAAATAGGCATTGCACAAACCAAATATGATTAAACTTCGCAATTTTACCTATGCACAATAAATCAAACAAAAACATGTACAAGGCACAAAACAAACATATTGCTACAACAAACCAAAATTTGCTTGATAACTTTTTCATTTTGTGCCTTTGTTTATTAGTATTGTACCTTAATAATCAAGTCTTTTCCATTCTTTTTGAACCAATTTGCAAACCCAGGCATTTCACTTGTTAGGTCAATACATCCCGCGGAGCCGGGCTCTTCACCACCATGAATACTAAAACCACCGCGTCCGTATGTATTTGTTTCTTTGGACGGTTCCAGCCACACCCTATGTTTTCCCCAACCGTGTTCCCCACCCGGCCAAGAGGTATATCTTTTTATCGGTCCATAGTCATCTCTATTTTGAAAATCTTTCTTACGCGCAACATATGTCCCTTCGGGGATGGGACCAGTATCTTTTTTATTTTGATATTGCGAAGATTGATACCCTGGTTTACCAGACACTGCCTCAAAGTCTACAATTTTTTCCCCTTCGTCATAAACAGCCAGTGTTTTCCCATCAAATTTTGCATATTGACCAGGTTTTATATCAACTGGTTTGTCAAAAGTTGGAGTTTTTTCTGACGGAGTTTCTTTATCGTTTTTAGGGGTTTCCGGTTTTTGACCTTTATAAACTTTGCTGGAAATTGGTTTGCCATTATCATCTAACTCTACTTCTTCGACCCAGCAACGACAGTTAGGATGAACAGGAATGTCTGGGATATCATCTTTGTCTTCAAATACTTCACCATTGTGTGATGTACAATCATCGCAAATGCGTTCATCATCTTCGCTGTGCCAAATCCAAATCTTTTTTGCCTCAGTTGGCTCTTCGTCGTCATCTGGTAAGTCCAATGTATAAACAATCAATCTTTCATTTTGTATATCACCCCAAGGCATTAAAACACGAACTTCTATCTCTTCTTCTATTTCCACAAATTCTGAACAATCAACAGTATTTCCAGTTTCTTCTTCTATTTCTTCTTCGGCTTCTTGAATTGCATTTTGTATATCGTTGTCAAATTTCTTTTGTGCATCTAAAAATTGTTCATAAGTCATATCGTATTTTGGTTCAATATATTGACCGGTTGCGTCTTGCTGCAATTCATCAGGAAACAGTTTGCCTAAATATTCATTTGCTTTTGCAAATTCGGTAGAGTTTTTGTCCCAGTAATTATTTGATTGCAACAGATTACGTAAAAAATTTGGTATTTTCATAAAATCTCCTTTGCTAAATAAAAAAAGCCCGCCAAACGCGGACATAAAAAAAGACGACAAAATGCCGCCTATTAAGTTGCACTTATTGTATCATAAATCACATAAAAAATCAACCGAAACTGGCATCGATTTTTTGAGCAAGGTATATAAATGATGAAGATTTGAGTAGATTGGGCAAATGGGGTGATATACACAGGTAATATCATTGTCAAAACCTGCCGGGAACGGGGTGAAAAAGAACATCCCGTGGAATTACCACGGGATGTTCGATATTACTGGCGGAGACGAAGGATTGGCTAACGCCGACCTTGCAAAATCGCCTGTGGCGACCGGCGTTATTCCGCCTTTTTGCTGCGGTTCGAACCCTTTTGTCGGGTTCGAATCCCGAGGCATTTCCGGCACAAAAATAAAACGCCCACAAGGGGCGTTTGATTTTTGTGGCGGAGACGAAGGGATTCGAACCCTTGATACCGTTGCCGGTATACTACATTTCCAATGTAGCGCACTAGACCAACTATGCGACGTCTCCGGATTTCGGCGGTCTGATTATTCAGCAGACAAATCCGCCGTGGTTTCTGTCTGTTGTGGATCAACAGGTTCATCAACCAATGCGTTTTCCAATTCTGCATCAATTTCGCGCAACAATGGATCTTCGGTTGCGCCAACCTCTAACGATTCTTCGCCAGATTCGACCGCTGGGGTATCTTTGTACGACTGAATAAATTCATGACGAACGTTGTTCACGTCCAATTTGCCACTGGCAATTTCGCGCAGTGCAACAACCGTCAATTTGTCGTCGTTTTTGTCGACCACAGGTGTTGCGCCACCGTTCAAGTCGCGAACACGCTGGGACGCCAACATTCCCAGTTCATAACGGCTTTCTACAAATGGTAATGTATCTGAATTTGTGGTACGGGCCATCATAAAATCCTTTGTTGAAATCGTTTTTAACCACGCTATAATGCCCCAAGGACGTAAAAAATGCAAGCAGAAAATAATAAAAATAACATTATGACCCTGTCCATGGGTTGCCGATTGAACGCATTGGAATCAGAAAAGATTCAAGAAATGCTGGCGCGCGCCATGCCCGCCGCCATTGTGGTCAACACTTGCGCCGTCACGGCCGAGGCCGAACGCCAATCGGGCCAAACCATTCGTAAAATCGCACGCGAAAACCCAAACGTCCCTATTTTTGTCACGGGATGCGCCGCCACACGCAACCCAGACCTGTTTTTACAGATTCCAAACGCAATCGTTGTTGATAATCGCGACAAAATGCACCTGTCGGCATATTTGACCGCATTGGCGGACGCGCCGTGTCATTTTGACAATCCGCGTGTGGTGAACTTTGCGCGTGGGGACACCACCCTGTCCAAGCAATTTATTCAGGTTCAAAATGGCTGCAACCACGAATGCACATATTGCATTACGCGCGCATTGCGTGGGCCATCGGTTTCGTTTGCATATGCCGACATTTTGAACGATGCACGCACCGCCGTGGCGCGCGGTTTTACCGAAATAGTCCTGACGGGTGTTGATACGGCATCGTATGCCCGCGATGGTATGTTGATTTCAGACGTATGCGCGCAATTATTGCGTGACGTGCCGGAAATTCAGCGGTTGCGCCTGTCGTCCATGGATCCGGCGTCGCCCCAGATTTTCAATCTGATTGATTTAATGCATAACGAACCGCGTATGATGCCGCACCTGCACCTGTCCATGCAATCGGGGTGTGATGCCATTCTGCGTGCGATGCGTCGCCGTCACAATGCAGAAATGGTGCGCCAGATAGTTGCCGCCGCGGGCGATGGCATTACGTTCAGTTGGGACATTATCTGTGGTTTTCCGGGGGAAAGCGACGAATACTTTGCGGCCACATTGGCGTTGGTACGCGCAACGCGCCCGATAAAGATTCATGCGTTTCCTTTTTCCCCACGACCTGATACGGTGGCGGCAACCATGCCAGACCAAGTCCCCCACAATATCAGCAAGCAACGCGTAAAAATCATAACCGACGCGGCAAACACCAACAAACAGGAATTTATGCGCCAGCAAATCGGCAAAAGCGTCCAAGTTCTGGTTGAAGAGAAAAATATGGCGCGTGACCCGCACGACATATCGGTAAAAATCGTCGGCGACGCGATTCCTGCGCGCACGGTTTGCAATGTTTTGTTGACTGATATCAATGGCGACGAATTTATTGCGCATGTGGTATAAAAATTTGTTGGCAACGGGCGATATTCTTGCTAGTATCATGGCATCATGAACAAGAAAATATTCGCAATTATAATTTCACTGATTTCAACCGCGGCAAATGCCGAATTTTCAACACGTGCGCGTTCGGCGTTTCTGGTCGACTATGATTCTGGCACGGAAATTGTGGCCAAGAATGCGGACACATTGATGCCGCCATCATCAATGATAAAATTGATGACGCTGACCGTGTTGTTTGACGAAATCAAGGCCGGCCGTCTGACCATGGATGACAGATTACCCGTCAGCCAGAATGCAGATTACAAGAACCCACTGTGGTATCCCGCCAGCAAGATTTGTCTGACCGCGGGCCAGACCGTGTCTGTGCGCGATTTGATTTTGGGGCTGATTGTGCTGTCGGGTGGTGACGCATCGGTGGTTGTGGCGGAAAAACTGGCAGGGTCTGAAATCGCATTTACTGATTTGATGACGAAAAAGGCGCGTGCAATCGGTATGCCAATGTCAACATTTGGCAATGCCAGCGGATTGCCCGACCCGAATAATTTGATGACCAGCCGCGAATTGGCAACACTGGCCACACATATCATTGCCGATTACCCAGATATTTATCCTATGTTTGCGACCAAGCGTTTTGAATTTGCCGAACACCAGACCGATTGGTGTCGCGAATGGGGACGCACGCACACGCTGAACTATAACAAATTATTATTCATTATGGCGGGCGCAGATGGATTGAAGACCGGTCATACCACCGAAGGGGGCTATGGCATGGTGGCCAGCAGCCGCGTTGGTGGACGCCGCCTGATTGGTGTTATCAATGGATTCAACGGCAAGGGGCACGATGCGTTGGCAGCAGAAATGAAAAAATTGCTGAACTATGGTTACGAAACAACCAAGAACCATGTGTTCTTTCGCGCGGGCGACAAAATCGCAAAAGTGCCCGTATGGTATGGTCGTGACAAATTCGTAATTGGCACAGTGGCCAAGGATTTTGCAATTACATTACCAAAGAAACAAACCATGGCTGGCATTCGCGTATTGGCGCGGTATGACGATCCGCACCCCGCCCCCATTGCCGTCGGCGACGTGCTGGGCGAAGTATTGGTTGAACGCGATGGCCGCATAATTGCGCGCACACCGTTGGTCGCACAAAACAAGGTGTCCAAGACACAGTTCTTTGGCCGCGTAATCAAAAACATATCGGTATTGTTTGGAATTAAATAGGAACATTCGCAATGGCCCCCAGAAAGAAACCGGTTTTATACACGTTCCCCGCGCCAGCCGACACGGACATATTGGTCGGGCACGATGACGTGATGCAGCACTTTATCAATGCGTGGCAGAATCGCGATCGTTATCCGGTGCACCCCGTATGGATGCTGGCCGGCCCACGTGGCATTGGCAAGGCGACGATGGCGTACAAAATTGCACGCATGGTGTACGGCAACGTTGGCGATTTCTTTGTGATTGATTTGGCGCATAATATTGACAAGGACGGCAACCCAAAGCCCGATATGAAATCCATTTCGGTATATACCGTGCGCGCCGTCATTGACAAGATGCAGATGTCGTCTATGTCGGGCGAATGGCGTGTGGTGTTGATTGATTCTGTGGATGAATTGACCACAAATGCCGCGAACGCGATTCTGAAATTACTGGAAGAACCACCGGCCAAGGTTTTATTCTTGGTCGTTGCGCACCAGTTGGCAAATACTTTGCCGACAATTCGGTCACGTGCCCGCGTGGAAAAGATGCGACCGCTGACCATTGACCAGATGCGTCAACTGTGCGCGCACTTTATTCCCGACGAACAAATCAGCACCGAAACATTGAAACTGGCCAATGGCAGTTTTGGTAAAATCGCCGCACTGAAAAGCACGGGCGGTGACGCCATTTACGAGGATTTGATAGAGGCACTGGAAAATCCACAATCTAATTCCGTGGACTTTATGGCGATTGCGCGACGACTGGCGGCGGACACGGCGTTGTATGGTATATTGCTGGATGTGATTGCGCACTTTGGTTTGGCTGACATGTATTCGGATGCCACCCGCACAATCAACAGCATACGCGAGGTGAATTTAGAACCTGAAACCGCGCTGTTCAAAATTATATTGGATATCAAAAAATGCTTATAGATACACATTGTCATTTGACCGACAATTACGTGTCGGGTGATTTAGACGCCGTGATTGCGCGCGCCGCCGATGCGGGCGTTACAAAAATCATTTGCCCAACAGCCGATCCGGCGGACATTTCGCGCGCGGTACAAATTGCAAACACGCACGATAATATCTGGGCAACGATTGGCATTCACCCCGAATATCACGGCACGGACGCGGCAAAATTCTTGACCCACGATGTGTTGACCAACCCACGCGTGGTGGGCGTGGGCGAAATCGGACTGGATTATCACGAATGCGGTGGCGATACGCGCGACGCCCAGATTAAATTGTTTACCCAGCAACTGGCCATTGCGCACGAATACGATTTACCGGTGGCAATTCATACACGCGATGCAGAACGCGATACGCTGGACATTTTGCGTGGCGATGTGCGCGGGGTTATGCACTGTTTCACCAGTTCATGGGACATGGCGCGCGAAATGCTGAATCGTGGGTTCTATTTTTCCGCCAGTGGTATTCTGACATTCAAAAATGCCGCCGATGTTCGCGAAACATTTGCCAAGATTCCAACCGACCGTTTGGTTGTCGAAACAGACAGTCCGTTCTGTGCGCCCGTGCCATATCGCGGGAAACGGTGCGAACCATTTATGGTGACGGCGACCGCGCGCGTATTGGCGGAAATTCATGGGATAACATTGGAACAATTTGCCCCAATTTTGGAACAAAACACGTATAATTTGTACCCACGGATGCGTGGCGGTTTGCAATTTGCAAAACATGATGTAAAATAGATTCACTATGACACGCAGAAGTATTATTAAATTTGGTCAGGTTTCTGAAAATCGCAAGGCGCGATTCAGTTATTCTATTACCGACACTATCGAGGCCGGCATTTCCCTGACGGGTGCGGAAATCAAGTCAATTCGATATGGCTTGGTGACGATTGTTGATGGTTTTGTTCAGCGTCGCGGTACGGATTTGTACTTGGCGGGCATTGAAATTCAGAAATTGCCCACGGCGGCGCGCATTGTGAACTTTGATGAACGCCGTCCGCGCCAGTTGCTGTTGCACCGTGCGCAAATCAATCGCATGATTGGCAAATTACAGGAACGTGGTGCGACGATTGTGCCACTGAAAATGTATTTCAATAATCACGGAAAATTAAAGGTTCTGTTGGGAATCGGTTATGGTAAAAACCGCGCCGACAAACGCGAAACGATTAAACAGCGCGAATGGGACAAGAGCAAAGCCCGAATCCTGAAAGGAAAATAAAAAACACGCCATCGGCGTGTTTTTTTAGTAATAACAATCATCGCTGAACTCGTACTTTCCTGTTGTATCTGATAACTCTATCCCCGATGGTATGTAGCAATCACGGATTACTGTTGCGCCACCACCAGGGGTGGTACCTTGGGCACCGCTTAATGTGGGGCAACGCACACAATTTTTTGTATCGCTGGCCGTTGGATTGCCATAATACCCCCGCGCGCAACGATATGAATACTGCCACCCTGTATTACACAAACCAGCGGTCAAGTCATCTTCACAAGAGAAAAAACCCGCCATTTCTGTACCGCAGTCATCGCTGGCACCACTACATATGCTTTCCCAATCATAGACCCACGTATTACAATTACCTACACCATCACACGGCATATAACAGTTATATGTCTTGGTGCCACAGTCACACGTCCCATATCCACACGAGAAAGCACCTTTTGATGTATTCCATACGAAATCATTGCATCCGCTGCCCGCTGGACAATATGGTGTGGCATGTGCAGGAACAACACTGCATGCCAATATCAATGCGACCAATAAAAATTTTCCGCTCATATTCTATATCCTCCAGATTTTCCCAAATGAAAAACCACCAGTTTTCACAGGTGGTCAGGAGGTTGAGAACAATCTTACGAATTGTGTCGTGTATTTGTATATTCCACGAACCCTCCTGACCGAAATCAGGAGATGATTTGTCATTGCAAAAACTAAAAAACGCCGCTGTTCGCGCGCGTCTTTTCACATTGCAACGCGTAAGCAGAGGTTCTCACACCCCATCGTTGGAACACCCAACGACATCAGGATTATATGCGGTTTGGAAAATAAATACAAGTGGAAATGTTCAAAGTGCAGAGTTCAAATAATGCACGCGCCGAACGGCGCGGCTCTACTGACTGGATTGCCGCGCTACGCTCGCAATGACAAAAGTGCTAGTAGAGCCAAGAAAAAGGATAGTGGTGGGAATGCAGCCCGCAGGTGACACACGTGCTAGAAACATTGTCATTGCGAGGAATGAAATGACGAAGCAATCCAGTAAATATAAAAGTGCGCCATTTGGCGCAGCTCTATTCACCTGGATTCCGTGGTCGAACCACGGAATGACAGTTCCGTGGGCGGGGAATAAAAAACGGGGCGAGGCCCCGTTTTTTATTCTGCGATTTCAGATTGAACTTCTTGTTCAACCGCGGCGCGACGCATCTGGTGCTTGAACGCCTTGAATTCTGCCTTGGTAATGCAACCGTCGTTGTCCATGTCCATCATTGGCAATGCGTTTTGCAATTTTGGGCATTTAACGGATGCGACATCCATGCAACCATTCACGAATGTTGGGCGTGGGCCACCGCAGCACATTTTTGCCGCGACAAAACCCAATGCGAACACAATCAGAATGATAACGAATTTCTTGAAGAAACGAACGCCACGGCAGCCACATTTGCAACCGCATGGGCAATTTTTGCCACAGCCGCATTCGTGTGTTTCTGGGGCGGCGACGATAACTGGTTTCAATTCTGGGGCGGTTGCTTTTTTCGCAACTGCTTTCTTGGCAACTGTTTTTTTAGCAGGCGCGACTTTCGCGGCAACCGCCTTTTTCACAGGTGCTTTTTTGACCGCTGCAACTTTCTTTGCAGGTGTCTTTTTAACTGTTTTTTGTGCCATTTTTCCTTCCTTTGTTGTTGACGATGTTATCTTAAAAAATATTGAAAAACATGTAAAGTGTTTTTTGTCCCTTGACTTTTTGCGCGCAAAGATAAAATATTATATTGGCGTTACCAATAACGGTGGCGTCGATGTGGATTTAACCTGACTTGTCCCACAACAGCGGACTAAACAAGGAGTGAAAAATGCAGAAAACTGCGGAAGCGGTGTCTTTGGGACACCCTGATAAAATTGCCGACTATATTTCCAGTTATATTTTGGACAGAATGATTGAACAAGACCAGCACGTAAAATACGCGGTCGAGGTCATGATAAAAAACAACACCGTCGCATTGGGTGGCGAAATCACAGGGCACGTTAAAATGGACAACGTGCGGGCGTGCGTAATTGATGCGTTGGCGGAAATTGGCTATACACGCGATTATGCCGCGCGATGGGGCGATTGCACAATCAATCCCGATGCAATCGAAATCATAAATATGATTGGCGTCCAATCACCCGATATCAACCGCGGGGTTGTGCGCGACGGCTGGGGCGACCAAGGTGTCTTTGTCGGATACGCATGTCGTGGTGATGGGGATATAAACCGCGAATTGTATCTGGCACGGAAATTGAACCGCGCGCTGTACGGATTGGCACGCGAATCAAATACACTGGGGCTGGACATCAAAACGCAAATCACACTGGCGGATGATGGCACGATTGATACCGCGATTGTCGCAATTCCGATGTTGACTGATACTGATTTAACCGATTTTGTTGCACGCACATTGGGCGCGCGCCCACGGCACATAATTATCAACGGCACGGGACGATACACGTATCACGCATCGATTGCGGACTGTGGCGTCACGGGACGCAAACTGGCGTGCGATTTTTATTCCACCGCGTGCCCCGTCGGTGGCGGCAGCCCATGGACAAAAGATGCGTCCAAGGCCGACGTTACCCTGAATATTTTCGCACGTACGTTGGCGGTTCAAAATCTGGGTGACAATGACGAGTGCTTTGTGTACCTGTCGTCGTGCATTGGGCGCGGCGATTTGCCCAGTGCGGTGGTAAAAACCGTCCGCGATGGGGTGACGCGGACGCGCAACATTCACGTTGATGCGCGCCCCAGCGTACTGATTCCGATGCTGGGGTTGGATGCGCCGGTGTTTGCGAACCTGTGCCGAAATGGGATAGTGTAAAGTTCAGAGTTCAAAGTGCAAAGTTCAAATTATGTGCGCTGTGCGCAACATTATCGACTGGATTGCTTCGGCTCCGTTCGCAATGACAAGGGTGCTAGAATCTCTGTCATTGCGAGGAATGAAATGACGAAGCAATCCAGTAAATAAAGATTGTCCGCCAGCGGCGGACGCCTTCACTGAATCACTTTTAATCGCGACGGAGCGCAGCGGAGACGGATCACTCTCTCACTTTATCACTAATAAAAAATGGGGCGATGCCCCATTTTTTATTCTGCCAATGTTCCAACAGACATTGTGATACGACGAATACCACTGCTGATGGATTTTTCTTTGTTCACACGGGCCTTTAATATTTCGCCAGTGTGATATACGTGTGTGCCACCGCACAGTTCGCACGATACATCGCCGGCGGTAATAACCTTGACCGTGTCGCCATATTTTTCGTTGAACAGTGCTGTTGCGCCCTTCTCCTTGGCGGCATCCAGTGACATTTCTTCGTGTGTAACTGGCATATCGGCCGCAATCCACTGGTTCACCAAATCTTCGACTGCTTTCTTTTCGGCGTCGGTCATTGCGCGCCCGAACGAGAAGTCAAATCGTACGGAATCCGGCGAAACCTTTGACCCACGCTGGTGCACATCTTCGTTCAAGACATGCTGCAACGCCGCCTGTAACAAATGTGTTGCGGTGTGGGCACGTGTGGTCTGGGCACGAACAGATGTGTTGATTGCGGTTTTGACCGTATCACCAACCGACAGGTTACCCGTCAATGTCCCCTTGTGAATAACGACGCCGTCGGCACGTACGGCCTCGGTCACGGTCATGACAGGTGTGCCATCGCGCAGGATTTCGCCACTGTCGCCAACCTGACCGCCCTGTGTGCCATAGAAATTTGTTTTGTCCAATGCAACCTCTACCGCGTCGCCGGCGTTGGCCGATTTCACAAATTCGCCATCGCGCAAAATCCCCAAAACCGTTGATTCCATTTCTGCGTTCGGCGCATATTTCGCACTGTCGTCGGTCGCAGGCAAATTCTGGGCTTCCCACAAGGTACGTGTGCCCTTGGTATCGGCGCGGCTGCGTTCCTTTTGTTCGGTCATTGCGCGTTCGAACCCAGCGACATCAACGTCAATATTTCTGTCGCGCAGAATCATTTGCGTCAAATCCAATGGGAAACCGTATGTGTCAAACAGTTTGAATGCCACATCCCCTGGCAATACGTTGTTGTTCAATTTTGGCAATTCGTTTTCCAACAATTTCATACCGTTTTGCAGCATGTCTGCAAATGCGTTTTCTTCGTTGCGAATGATTTCAACCACGCGGGACTGTTCACGCACCAATTCTGGGTACGCATCGCCCATTTCGCGAACCAATGCCGGATACAATTCCGACAGCAACGCACCGCGATGACCCAACAGTTGACCATGACGCATCGCACGACGCAAGATACGGCGGATTACATAACCGCGATCGGTATTAGATGGAATTACACCATCGGCAACCGCAAATCCAACCGCGCGCAAGTGATCTGTAATAACCTTGAAACTGGAAACATTTTCAGGCGTTTCGGCGACGTGGGTTACATCGCTGACCGCGCGTTTCAGGTTCACGAACAAGTCCGTATCATAGTTATCTGTTTTGCCCTGCATCATTGCCGCCCAGCGTTCCAGACCACCACCAGTATCAACGTTCTGTTTTGGCAGCGGCGTCAGATTGCCATTTGCATCACGGTCAAACTGCATAAACACGTCATTCCAAATTTCAACCCAGCGGTCATCATCGTTTGCGATACCATCGCCGAAATCATAAAAGATTTCTGTGCATGGGCCACATGGGCCGGTATCACCCGCCGACCACCAGTTATCGTGATCACCCAAGCGAATTGCCTCTTTGCCGGCGATTTTGCGCCACAGTTCGGTGGCCTCTTCGTCAGACGTATGTGTGGTCACGCGCAATTTTGCGGGATCCAGTTTCAATACGCGGGTCAACAAATCCCACGACATTTCAATCGCGCCCGCCTTGAAATAATCACCAAAAGACCAGTTGCCCACCATTTCAAAAAATGTGTGGTGACGACCGTCAAAGCCAACCTCGTCCAAATCGTTGTGTTTACCGCCCGCACGAATGCATTTCTGGACGTCGGCGACGCGTGGTGCGAACGCGGGCTCTGTGCCTTGCAAAATCCCCTTCCATGGAACCATACCAGCGACCGTAAACAGCAATGTCGGGTCGTTTGGAATCAGCGACGCAGATGGCACGATTTTATGGCCATGCGATTCAAAGTAATCCAAGAATGTTTTACGAATTTCATTATATTTCATTGTTTTTCCCCATTGAATTTCGGTGCAATTCTATAAATATTATTGCCCCCTTGCAACACATATTTGTTCAAAAAAGTAATATGAAAAAATTAGTTATCGTGCCCCACAGGGGCGGCCAATGCCGCGCGCAAAACCGCGTCAAAACGCGCAACCGCGCGGGCATAATGATCACGTGTGGCGCGTGCCGGCGTGCGTGCGCGGCCATATTTAATTGTTGCGGTGTCTAATTTGATTGCGATATACCCCACCCTGTCCATGTAAATAGGCACGGCATCGGGGTTCACGAATCGTACATACGTGTTCAGCATTGTCCACATTATCGCGTCATACGGCGGGCAATAGTCCATATCGTCATCAATACGGCGAATATCATCAATCGCGCCATGCAACACCGACATCAGGCCCGCCAGTGCACTGATGCGTATTGGCGTACCGACAAAGCCCATATGCGGGCGCACCAAAACGACGTTTTCGTCATCAATCGTGATATCGGTCGCGTCGCGCATAACGCGCAACAGGTCTGACACGCGATGACGCACCACCGCCATATTACGCACCACCGCGAAATTATCGGGCGACACGCGCGGAATATCAACATCTGTTAAAATATCATCATCGTCACAGAATACAATCCAGTCCACCGACGGTGCATCACGCAATGCCGCGGCGACAATCGCCATACGCGCCATAAATGTACCGACGTTTTCCGCACTGTTTATAATACGAACATCGCCACGATAGCCCAGCGCGCGAATCTGGCGACGGGTGATGGTTATGGTTGGATTATCATTATGTACAATCAGCAAAAATTTCTTGTCCAGTTTGCCCAACGCCGGCACAGATATGCGCAGCATATTCACATCAAATGTGGTCAAACCAACAACAAGATTGTACTTTTTCCCGAACATGCAATAAATAGTAATTCAATGTTTCTGAAATTGCAATTTATTAGTTATTTATGATATAATAAAGATACAAAGGGAATGCAGACACCATGAAACCAACGATGTTATTTGCGATTGTAATGCTGACGGCGATTGTGCTGATAACGTCGTTTGATTTGCAATTTGGGGCCAGCACACCCGTCGCTGTGCCGGAATCCATGGCGGCAAATGTGCTGTATGTTTGTCCGGTGGCCAGTGGCACATGGGATGCGGTTTCGCGCGCACTGATGCCATTTACCCGTTCAATCACAATCGGATTTTTGTTCGCCGCAATGATACTGATGTTCAGTTGGGGTTGGGCACTGTACCAGAATTTGTTAAAGGATTCATTCAAGCGCGAGAGTTTCAAGAACCCATGGGCATTCACCAAGATGTGGTTCTGGGCGGGCGTGATTGTTTTGATGGCGGCACTGACCCCGAATCATTTTAGAGAGGTACATTTGACGGGCAGCACCAGTTCATATGTCCTGTGCGACAATAATACGCCAGGGGCGCGCGCCGTGCGGGCCAGCGCGGTTCACAACTGATTTTCCATTTTTTGTCAACATTTATAAAATTTTCAAAAAATTAAATATGCTCTTGACTTAAAGCCCCGAATTCTCTACGATTCGGACAAGCAGTACAGGCAATGTCCGTGAGATACAAGCGTTTGCGGTTGTGACACAATAAAAAGTGGCGCAAACCTGCGGGACGGATTTCATCGACATTGCCTTGGAACTGTCGGACACCTTAAAAAAATTATTGAAAGGAGAAACACATGAACAAAATGCAATTGATTGAAGCAATCGCAAATGAAGCAGAAGTTACAAAAGCAACAGCTGCTGCTTGCTTGGATTCTTTCATCAACACAGTAACAAAAGTTCTGAAAAAGAAAGGCGAAGTTCGCTTGGTTGGTTTCGGCACATTTGCAACTGCAAAACGCAAAGCAACAACAGGCCGCAATCCTCAGACAGGTGCTGCTATTAAAATCCCAGCATCCACACAGCCAAAGTTCAAACCAGGCAAAGCATTGAAGGATGCATTGAACTAAAATCATTTGATTTTGTTTCATACAGACACGCCGCCCGATTGGGTGGCGTGTCTTTTGCGCCGTGCACTTACCCCTTGCATTTACGGGAAAAAGCACTATGATACTATGCGTGAGAGAGGATTTTAATCCGAGCTGTTTTTGGATTAGAAAAACCATTTCCCCTGTGTTATAATTGTCTATGTATCAATTCCGCATGGGGATTAGAACTGCACTGCCACCAGATTCACTACAAATAAAGCGTTGCTTTATTGGCAATGGATTGTGGTGGTGGTGCACAAATGTTAAACATAACAAAAGGATTGTTATACTATGGTAAAAGTTAGAGAGAAAGCCGAAAAAGCACCGGTCGCAGATAAAAAACCGGCACGCGCGGCAAAGCCAAAGAAAGTTGTCGCGGCTGCGAAAAAGCCCGCCAAAATTTCTGGCATGAACAAACACGAAAATGACGCCAACGACGACAAAGTGTACTTTATGGCGTTGGGCGGTCTGGAACACATCGGCCAGAACATGTACCTGTATAAATACAAGGGCAAATATCTGGTTGTCGATTGTGGTATGGGATTTTTGGAAGAAGAAATTGGCGCGGGTGACGTTCAGTACTGCGATACCACTTGGTTGGAAAAGCGCAAGAAAGACGTTGTTGGTTTCGTTATCACCCACGGTCACGAAGACCACATTGGTGCGTTGAAATATATTTGGCCGAAATTCAGAAAGCCAATTTATTGCACACGTTTTCCTGCGGAAATCTTGATTCAGACATTCCGCGGTATGGAAATGGATTTCAACCCTGAAAAAGACATCGTCGTATTTGACCACAATGGCGCAACATTAAAGTTAGACCCGTTTGAGGTTGAAACGTTCCACGTATCGCACTCTGTGCCAGAGGCACAAATGTTGATTATCAAAACACCGGCGGGTAAAATCTTGCACACGGGTGACTGGACATTCAATGACGACAACCCGATTGAAGCACCAACGGATTTCGCACGTTTGCGTGAAATTGGGTCTGATCCGAAATTGTTGGCATGTATGTCTGATTCCACATCGGCATCACGTCAGGAAAAACAGACCACCGAAACACAGGTTCGCGACACATTCACACGCCTGATGCAAGAAGCCCCAGGCCGCGTTATCGTGACGGGTTATTCGCGTTCAATCGCGCGTATGAAGATGTTTGCAGAGGCCGCGCATGCCGCCGGTCGTGTTGCCGCAATCAAAGAACGCAGTAATCCAAACCCAGTGCCATACGTTGGTCTGCCGGAATTTCGCGAAATGGGTATGGAATTTGGCTATCTGGGCAAAGATGATGTTTATCTGCACAGCGAAATCAAAGATTTGCCAGCGGAAAAACAGGCAATATTCCTGACCGGTTCACAGGGCGAACAATTCGCAATGCTGACACGTCTGTGCCGTGGGCATGTAAAAGAAATGAAACTGATGCCAACCGACACGGTTCTGTTCAGTTCCATTATTATTCCAGGTCGCGAACAAGACGTTTCGTTCCTGTACAACAAACTGGCGCGTATGGGTATCAAAACGCACACGATATTTGATACAGACCACCTGCACGCGTCTGGTCACGCGGGTCGCCCAGAATTTGAACGCTTTTATGACTTGGTTCACCCCCAGGTTTCTGTGCCAATGCACGGCGATTACATCAACGAAATGTTGAATGGCAAAATGGCAATGGAACGCGGTGGTGCAAAACACATGATGGTTGTGCACAACGGTGAAATGATTGCGTTGGCGGATGGCGCAGAACCATACGTTTGCGAAACAATCGAAACGGGCTTTGTCGTTATGGAGGGCGAAACCGAACGCAGTGCCGACGACCAAGTATACAAAAACCGCAAGAAAATCGCATCAAACGGCGCGGTGTTTGTAACATTGCCGGTTGACAAACGTGGTTTCTTGAAGGGCGTACCAGAGGTATCCAGTGCGGGTATCTTTGAAACCGACGAAACAGGGTTCATGAAACGCCAGATTCAAATTGAAATCACCAAGGCGATTGATGCCCTGACCAAGACCGAACGCAAAGACCGCGACAATCTGACCCGTGCGGTTCAGGTTGCATCGAACAAGGTTGTACGTGCGGCATTGGGTGCGGACAAAAAACCGCAATACAGTGTGCATTTCGTACTGAAATAAAAAACGGGGCATTGCCCCGTTTTTTTTATATTTTCACTTTCTTGTTGCGCTGAGAATCCCGTCTGTGCTAGTGTATTCATCAGCAAAAGAGACATAATTATGTTATTTGAACGCAGTTTAAGAACGTCATTACCCATATTGCGCCCCAAAACGTGGCCACGCTTTATTTATCATAAATCATTAGAACCCAATATTTGGACTGAAACCGGCAAGATGAACAAGTTGGTGTCCAATTCATTGCAACTGATTGCGTGGAACTATATTCGATTTATGCAACGCGTAGGCCTGCCCATTCCGGACGATTGCATTCGTGATATTTTCGTCCACGGGTCGACCACCAATTATTACTATGACGAAAACAGCGACATTGATATCTGTATCGTGGCAGATTTGTCGCCGATGCGCGAAAAATTGGCGGGCATTGATTTGCGCACCATTATAAAATCTATGCTGGGCGCGTGGTTGCGCAAATATCGTATTCGCGTATGTGGTCGTGGTATTGATATAGAGGTTGTAGAGGTATCCACCCCGATGTATGGCCCTGATATGTACAAGGTTGGCAGTGCATATTCCATCGCCCGCGACGAATGGATCAGACGTGCCGAACGGTTGACCGGTGAACAATTCCGCGCTATTCGTGCCGAGGCCAAACGTCAATATCGCGAAATCTATCACATGTATCGCCAGATATGTCGTGAAAACATGCAGCCCGATTTTATTGATACGTTCTTGCAACGCCTAATGGCGGATCGCAAGGCCAGTTATGCCGCCCATCCTGAACAGCCCGTCACGGCGGAAACGATGGCATTTCGTATGGCACGTCGCCGTGGGATTCAGCGCACATTGGGCGAACGCGCAACAAAAATGCGCTCGCGCAGTTTTAATGTCGAAAAACCGTGATTAGAGAATAGATAATAGATATTGTGCGCCTATGGCGCACTCTCTTATATGCGCTGCGCAACATTATCAACTGGATTGCTTCACTACGTTCGCAATGACAAGGGTGCTAGTAGAGCCAAGTAAAATGATAGTGGCAAAAACGCAGTCCGCAGGCGACACACGTGCTAGAATCTCTGTCATTGCGAGGAATGAAATGACGAAGCAATCCAGTAAATAAAAAAGTGCGCCGATGGCGCGGCTCTATTTACCTAGATTCCGGTGTCGAGCACCGGAATGAAACCGAGCGGTACGCGAAGGTTGCGGCAAGGACGCAGTCCGCAGACGACACAGTTTTTAAGTTTTATATTCTAAAACTGAATCACTTTATCACTATATCACTGTGTCACTGACCAGTAACCCTCCCCGTCCTGCGGACACCCCTCCAATGGAGGGGAATTTAGTACGTTCTAGAAATAGCACAAATATCTATTATCTATGCTCTATTATCTATTCTCTATTTATCTGCCAAGGGGTGGGCGTGGTTATAAATGTTCGTGATTTCCGCCATGTTGACGCGCGTGTACAACTGGGTCGTGGACAGGGACGCGTGCCCCAGCAATTCTTGCAAACTGCGCAAATCCGCCCCGCCCGCCAGCAATGCCGTGGCGAATGTATGACGCAATGCGTGCGGTGTCACGTAATCGGGCAACTGTAAATATTTACGGACGTGTTCAATAACCTTTTCCGCCATACGTGACGACATGGGCAGGCCGCGCACACTGCGAAACAGCGGGTCATCGGGCGAATTGCCAAATGGGCGCACCGATGTATATTTATCAATCGCGTCCCACACAGCGGGCAATACAGGAACGATGCGTTCCTTTGATCCCTTGCCCATTATGCGTAATGTATCGGGGTGCGTGCGGACATCAGAATTGGTCAGCGACAATGCCTCTGATATACGCAGGCCGCAACCAAATATCAGCACCACCAGTGCCCAATCGCGTGCGGCAATCCACGGTTCATTTTCGTCGATACTGCGAATGGCATCGTGCATGTTTTCGACATCGGTAACATCTATCGCTTTGGACAATTTACGGGGAACTTTTGGTGATGAAATCAATCCGATTGCATCGTTTTTTATACCGTGATGCTTTGCCAAGAATTTATAAAAACCACGCAGTGACGACAGTGCCCGCGCGGTTGATTTGTGCGCCAAATTGCGACGCGCCCTGTCAGCCAACCACGCGCGAAAACACAGCGTGTCGGCGCGCGCCATATCGGCCAGCGTCGCCGTGCCGCCCGCATAATTGTCCCAGAATTTGATAAAATCGGAAATATCTGTTTCGTATGCCGTGGCGGTGTGCGACGAATAATTTTTCGTATTCGTCAGGTATTCTATAAATTCGGCAACGATTTCGTTCATGTATAAATTTGTCGCCGTGGCGAACTGTTTTATTTACTGGATTGCCGCGCTACGCTCGCAATGACAATGGGGCATAACGCGACAACCATGTAATATAAATTATCTGATTTCAAATGTTGCAGATACGGTGACGGAAACCTCTGTATCCTTGGTCACCAGACCACCGCCAACGTATGCGCCGGCATCTGCCGTTTCCACTGTCGCCTTGGTGCGCAAGAAATTAGACGCCAATGGCTGGTACGACGAACGGGTATTTACGTCGTATGATACGGCCAGCATTTTGCCCGCGTGACGTTTATCGCCCGCCGCCAATGCGTCTGCACGCGTGCGCGCATTTTCAACGGCCGTGCCCAAGCATTTTTCCATAATTGGTTTCATGGTTTCATTGCTGGTGTACATGCGCAGGTTTTCAGAATATACGTCCTTTTGTCCCGCGAATTGGGTCAAGATTTTTTCGATTATATCGACGTTGTCGGCCGAAACCTCGACCGCGATGGATGTTTCAATGCCCAATGTTTCAGATTTCTGCAATTCGCGATTCCATTCGGTTTTTTCATACGAATTGAAATCGGTGGTTTGCATTTGGACATCTTGTTTTTTCAGGTACTCTGTGATTTCGGCAATTTTCGCCGTGGCCTGTTTCATGGAAACCGCCGCCGATTTGTCCAGCGTTGTCACGCGCAATGTGATTGCCGTTCTGTCCTTTGGCGCGGTGGTCAGGCATTCGCCCGATACCGACACAGTGCGAATATCACGTGGCGCATCCAGCCAACCGAACACCAATGCCAGCACCGCGCCAGCACCGATTACACTGCCCGCCCACACTAATGTTTTTTTCATATTCTCTCCCTTTATTTTTGTGTTTTATTTAGTCAAAATAGTTCAGTTTCATCGCGGTCTTGACCCGTTTGACGGTTTCCGCCGCCGCCGCGCGTGCGTCCATTGTGCCACGACGCAAGATTTCCATTACCGATGCGGGATCACGTGCCAACTGTTCGCGACGCTCACGAATTGGGCGCAATGTTTCCTGCATTACTTCGTTCAGGAACTTTTTAACCTTTACATCGCCCAAACCGCCGCGTTCATAGTGCGCCGCCAATTCGGCATAGTTCGCATACTCTGGCAAAAATGCCGCAAAATGTTCCGGACGCGCAAACACCGACAGGTAAATGAATACCGGATTGTCCGTGGTGTTACCAGGGTCTGTGACGCGAATATGGTTTGGATCAGTGAACATTGTTTTAACCTTGGCCGCAATTTCATCTGCGGAATCTTTCAGGTAAATACCGTTGTTCAAACTCTTGCTCATTTTCGCATTGCCGTCCGTCCCCGGCAGGCGCGCCGCCGATTTCGACTGGGGCACAACCGCGCGTGGCATGGTCAATGTGTCGCCATAAATGCTGTTGAATTTGTGCACGATTTCAGACGCCTGTTCCAACATTGGCAACTGGTCTTCGCCAACTGGGACGATATTTGCGCCAAATGCCGTGATGTCCGCCGCCTGTGATATTGGGTATGTAAAGAACCCAACCGGCACGCCACCATTAAACTTTTCCTTTTGCGCGATTTCGGTTTTAACCGTTGGATTGCGTTGCAGGCGCGCCACCGTCACTAAATTCATGTAATAGAACGTCAGTTCGGTCAGTTCTGAAACCTCTGACTGAATGAACATAGTGGTCTTGGCCGGATCATAACCCGCCGCCAACATGTCCAGCGTGATTTCCATAACATTTTCGCGAACCCGCGTCGGGTTATCAAAATTATCGGTCAAACCCTGTGCATCGGCAATCATGGCATACATTTTTGCATAGCCGCCGGCGTTCTGGATTGCAATATTCGGCATCAACGCGCCAACCATGTGCCCGATGTGCAGTGGGCCGGTCGGACGAATACCGGTTAAAATAATATCTTTGGACATAGTAATACTCTCTATATTTTTTCTTGTATTAAATGATACGATATTTGTGCATAAAAATCAAAATAAAAACGCGCCGAAATGGCGCGTTTTTTCATAATCGTTTCGATTTTTATTATCTTTAACGAGAATAAAATTCGACAACCAATTCTGGGAACATCTGAACTGGGTATGGAACATCTTCGAACGATGGAACACGTGCAAATGTCGCTGTGAAATTCGCGCTGTCCACGTTGATGTAATCTGGCCAGTTGCGTTCCGCAGATTCCAGTGCCAAAACAACCAATGGCATCTGTTTTGCTTTTTCGCTGACGGTGATAACGTCACCTGGTTTTACCTGATAAGATGCGATTTTAACGCGTTTGCCATTGACATAGATGTGACCGTGGCTGACCAACTGGCGTGCCGAGAAAACGGTTGGTGCCAATTTTGAACGATACACAACGGCGTCCAAACGGCGTTCCAGCAAACCAATCAAGTTATCTGGTGTGTCGCCCTTCATATTATCTGCTTCCAAATAATATGCACGGAACTTCTTTTCACCGATGTTGCCATAGTAACCCTTTAATGTCTGTTTTGCGCGCATCTGTTTTGCGTAATCAGACGAATTGCCACCACGAGATGTTGGCCCATGCTGACCAGGTTTGTATTTACGTTTGTTAAATGGAGATTTTGCCTGACCCCACAGGTTCACGCCCAAACTGCGGGCGATTTTCAATTTACGAGTGCTGCGTTTCGCGCCTGCTCTTGCCATAATTTTAATCCTTTGTTTTTGGTTTTTAGGTGCCAGATTTTTCACAGATTCCTTATCGCGTGCGATGCCAAAAAACCATCGTCGCACTAATCAGTTCTGATTGTCCAGCGCGCTCAGTTTATAGTGTTTTTGTCCGAAAATCAAGTATTTTCTGTAAAGACATGGTGTTTTTTACGCCACATTCGTGGGCAAACGCGTCCCCGCGCGACCAAAATCGCCCTATTTTATCAGCTGCATGGGCATCGTCGCTGAGCAAGATGGGAATATTGCGGTCAACCGCCATTTTTACAATTCGCGGCGACGGGTACGGTTCATTACCGCATTCGTACAAACTGGTATTTATTTCCATCGCGGTATTTGACGCCGCAATCGCGTCCAGTGCGGCGGATTCCGCATCGCGCCACCGTTCTGTGTGCCCCAGTCCCGCCTTTTTATACAAATCCAGATGTGCCATCCATGTGAACAGACCAGACGACGCCGCATCACGAATATTTGTCCAATATGTTTTCAGCATCTGATTCTGGACGTCCGGCGACGCGTGCGCTGCATCGTGCGTATTGCACAGGACGCCCCCATATTCCACAAAATGCGCCGTTCCAATAATGTAATCGGGACGCAGAATCCGCACAGCGCGTTCAAATTCGGCACGCCACGTGGGGTATGTGAAATAGTCAACCTCCATCCCGCGCAAAATACGAATGCCGGACGTCTGGGACAATTTGTCCAATTCGTCATAGTGCGCCTGAAAATGCGCGATTGTATCATCAAAAGATTCAGAATAAATCGCATCATACCCATAGCGCACGGCGTACTTATACATTGGTGCGCAACGAACATTCGGGTGCACGATAAAGTGATTTGAAATCCCGATTGCCGTCATCCCCATTTCTGCGGCACGCGTCGCCATTTGGGCGGACGTGTTTTTACCGTCAAAACCGATTGTATGGGTATGCAGAGTAAAATCTTGCATCAGAACTTTACCGTTGGGTTGGCACGTGACGCATCGTCCGCCGCAAACAACTGTTCGTGCGTAATGCCAAACGCGCGGGCGACAATGTTCGATGGGAACTGGTCAATTTGGGTATTCAACGCCATGACCACGGTGTTATAGAACTGGCGCGATGCCTGAATTTTGTTTTCTGTATCGGACAATTCACGCTGTAATTCCAAAAAGTTTTCATTCGCGCGCAATGTCGGGTAATTTTCCGACAATGCAAAGATACTTTTCAGTGCCCCCGACAACTGGTTTTCCGCCGCCGCGCGTGCATCGCCGGTCGCATTCATGGCTGAATTGCGCGCCGCGATAACCGCGTCCAGCGTTTCACGTTCGTGCTTTGCCGCGCCACGTACCGTTTCAACCAGATTAGGAATCAAATCATATCGACGCTTTAATTGGGTGTCGATTGTGGCAAATGCCTCGCGCGCCTGATTCTTGCGCGCAACCAGACCGTTATACACGGCGATAAAATACAAAACCAATACTGCAACGATTGCAACTGCTGTCCACATGATTTAATCCTTTTGTTATTATTCAATGTTATTGTAGTGCAAATAGGGAAAAATACAACCACGAAAATCCGTCCGCGCCGGTGGCGACGATAAATATGTGCGCTGCGCGCAACGTTACCCACTGGATTGCCGCGCGTCGCTACGCTCGCTCGCAATGACAAAAAATACTAATTTCCTAGAAACGTTGTCATTGCGAACGCAGTGAAGCAATCCAGTAAATAAAAAAGTGCGCCATTCGGCGCAAGTCAATAACCTGGATTCCGTGGTCAAGCCACGGAATGACAAAGATGCCAGAATCGTCAGAATAAAAAATTGCTAGCACCCATCTATTATCTATTCTCTATTATCTATGCTCTAATAAAAAACGGGGCGATGCCCCGTTTTTTATGATTTTTTCCAGAACGCAAAACTGCGGCGGGTTGTTTTTTCCTCGCGCTGTTTGCGGTCTTCGGTTGCGCGGCGATGTTCCGCGCGACGTTCATGAAATCTGCGCGCTGATTCTTCGTCGCGTTGAATCAATTTCAATTCAGTTACCGACAGTTTACCATTACGAACTTCTTCTTCGAATTCAACGATATCGTTTTCATTCAAGAATCTGATGCCTGCGGCCTTTAACGCGCTGGAATGAACAAATACATCATCTGTGTTGCCGTCCGCGTTTGGCGCATCTGGTGTAATGAAACCAAAGCATTTTTTACCGTTATACCATTTTACTTTACCTTGACGCATAATCTAAGTCCTTTGTTATGCTTGTTATGGTTCTGTGCAACTCTTACGCTGAACCTGTGATAATTTTGACTAATTTGGCGACGCAATGCAAGAAAATAACTTTCCTATGGATTTAGGAAAAAATGTGATATAATTGCGCGCCGAAAACAAATAAAGCGGGGCAAATTGCCCCGCTCTGTTTTTATTACTTGCCGTCTTTCTTGTAGTAACGCTGAACCTCTATCATAACAAAGTTAAACAGGCGTCCCGACAATGTGTCAACCGGCACAGACCATCCACGATGACCGTACGGCATTGCCGCAACCAAGACGAAATTTGCCATAAAGCGGAAAATTTCTGATTCTTGGGCCTGTGTCAATTTTGTTGGCGCATCGGTGATATGAAATACCTCGTTTTCAACGGCATCTTCCAATTTACCCATGATGCGTTCAACAACGCGCGGTGGGTAATACAGTGTGCATTTTTTCGGGAACCCTTCGAACAAGGCGACATTATTACCCTGACCGTACAAGATATTCCACCCAACGCGGTCAAACAAACTTTCCAAGCAGTCGCATATCATCAGGTTGTATTCTTTCGCGCCCCCTTCCATAAAATCGGCCAAACGACGTTCGATATTCTGGCTGGTCTTGCATGCTTTTTTACGCGCAACCTCGTAATGTTCGTGCGTCTTGCGTTCATATTCAAAGAACGTACGAACCTGACATATAATTTCCATTGGCACGACAAAGCCATCTTTGCCGATATCAATAATCAGTTTCGCGTCGCGGTAATTACGCGGGTTGTCCATATCATAGAAATTATCACGCACAGACAAAATACGTTCCGGCATCATTTCACGCACGCGTTCGATAAACGTACGCGCCTGTGGAATTAAATCAAACAGGCACTTTACACGCCACACGTCCTGCAAGCGCAGATGTGGTGGTTGAATTTTATCCAGCGCACGCACCAATTCCACCGCGATTTGTTCGTGTCCCGAACCGATAATGGACAAGACAGTTTCCGACGGGGTGGAAATATAACGTTCAGACAATTTTTCGCGAATCTTTTTCGCGATTGCGTTTGCGGACGCTTCGCGCTCGTGCGCGGCGATTACGCGGTGAACGGTGGTGGCAACCTCGTCCACGTACATGGCGTAATATTTACCAACCACTTTGTCCAGCGCACGATCAACGTTTTTCTGTGCGCCAACGATAACCGTCACGATGGACGACACGGCCAGATCAATTTTATGTCTGGCCTCGCTGGAAAAGAACTGGTTACGCATCGGGTCAGCGTCCAGACGGTGATGCACGATATATGGTGCAAACGGGTGAATATCTGCGATGCGCAATGGTTCATCAATCGCGCTGTCGGTGGCATAGTCATAACGCGTCACGGGTGCTTTTGGTGCACCGAAACATTTGCCCAGAAAATAAAATACCTCGCGATACCATTTCATGCTGTCCGAATACAGGCGGGACAGGTATGCTGCGGCCTCGTCATTGATACGACCGGATGCACGCGCCACCTCTATTGCTGCCAGATTTTTTCTGTCATGATCCGCAACCATATCATCGATATAGTTTTCTGGATATGGGGCTGTCATTGTTTTATCTCTCCATTACTTCATAATCGGGAACAAAATTACATCGCGCAGTGTCGGCTGGTCAAAGATAATACTGGCCAAACGGTCAACACCAACACCAACACCCGAAATTGGTGGAAAACCATGTTCCATTGCACGGACATAGTCATTGTCTGGATTAAATGCTTCTTCGTCACCACCAGCGATGTTTTTCGCCTGCTGTTCAAATGCCGCCAACTGTTGGATTGGATTTACCAGTTCTGAATAGCCCTTGCACAATTCTGCGCCGCATACCAGCAACTGGAACATATCCAAGCAGCGGTCGTCTGCATCGCTGTGGCGTGCCAATGGTACCATATATGTTGGATAGTTATATAGGAACGTTGGCTGAACAATGCTGTCGCGAATCTTGCGTTTATAGACATAATCGACCAATGTTGGGACAGATTTCAAATCATCCAATTCGCCGGCTGGGAACATACCCTGATCGACCAGTTGTTTGCGCAATGCGTCAACGTCATCAAAGTCCAAGATGTTGCACCCGAACAGTTCATTCATACGGGCGGTGTAATCCATCATTTCATATTTGCTGAAATCCAGTTCTGTGCCCTGATACGAAATCTGCAATGTGCCACGGCAACGCTGAATCAGGTTCTGAATCAATTCCCATGTGAATTTCAGATTGCGTTTCCAATCCCAATATGCCGCGTACCATTCCACCATTGTAAATTCTTGCAGGTGCATGGCATCCATACCTTCGTTACGGAAATCCTTGGCAACCTCGTACACACGGTCAAATCCGGCACAGTTCGCCAATTTCAGGAATAATTCTGGGGAAATACGCAACTGGAAATCTGCATCCAACGCATTGTGATGGGTCAAGAACGGGCGTGCCGCCGCGCCGGACGCAACATTCTGCATAACCGGTGTTTCGATTTCCAAAAATCCGTTGTTATTCATAAATTCACGCCAGTACTGGGTCATCTTGAAACGGCCCAACAATGTATTGCGGGTTTCAGGATTTGAAATCACGTCCAAATAACGCTGGCGATAACGGGTTTCCGTATCGGTCAGACCGTGGAACTTTTCCGGTAATGGGCGCAGTGCCTTGGACAAAATGGTGTACTTTGCAACGCGAACGGTCAATTCACCGGCCGTGGTGTGATACAATTCCCCATCTATGCCGATAAAGTCGCCCAAGTCAACGTTTGCCTTCATAAACTTGTATTGATCTTCGCCCAATTCTTCGCGGGACATAGAAAACTGAATTTCACCGGCAATATCATAGATACGGCCAAACATCAATTTGCCCAACCAACGCAACGCCGTTACGCGCCCCGCCAGTTTTACCGCCGTGCCGTCCGCCAAATTGCGTGCATCGGCAATCGTATGCGTACGGTCAAATTTGTCTTTCCACACAACGCCATCGCGGGCGCGAATGTTTTCCGCCTTTTGCAGGCGCGCCTGTAATTCATTGGTTGAAATTGTTGTGTTTTCTGACATTTTTCTTTTTCCCTTTTCATGTACTGTTATAAAAAACGGACGCAGAAAAGTGCGTCCGTCGTTAAAACTGATGGTCGCACGCGATTTATAAAAATTTTTTCAAATTTAGCATTTTCATTTCTTTCTGTGTTAGACCGTTTCACCCGTTTGGGCCACCGCATTATTACGAAATTTTTTATAAATGTAAAGAATAAATTCGCGCGTTATAAAATAAAAGTATTATGCAAGAAAAAAATTATTAAAAATTATAATTATTTTCTTGTAATAACTTTTACAAAATGATATCTATGCGGCATCAAATGCATGGGGATTTATACTTGGGGTGACCCACAGCATAAATCTGGCATAATTTTATACCAAGGGGGGAATTTCTGATGAAAGCAAAACAGAAAAAAATGTTACGCATCTGTGGCATTGCTGCGGCGATTATCGCGGTGGCGTTCGTTATCGTGAAATACGTTGTTGCCGTTCGCCCATATTCGTATGCCGGCACGCTGGAAACGACCAAGGTTATTGTGTCTGCGCGTGTGGCGTCCGACATTTCTGAATTTAACGTTGCCGAAGGCGACACGGTTTCCCGCGATCAAACGTTGATGACGTTGTCGTGCGATGCGTACAAGATTTTGGCACAACAGTTGGACAATGACTATGCCCGTGCCGACGCATTGGTGGCCAAGGGGCACATGTCACAGGCCGAATACGACGTTGTTGCGCGTAATAAACATGACAACGACCTGAAACTGTCATGGTGCGATGTAAAATCACCGATTGACGGTATGGTTATCACCAAGTTCCGCGAGGTTGGCGAGGTTGTTGCCCCAGGGTCAACATTGGTGTCGCTGGCGAATCCGTATGACATTTGGGCGTATTTCTATGTACCATATGAAATGCTGCATCAACTGAATGTTGGCCAACATGTTATCGGCACATTGCCAGAGGCCGCCGGCAAGACATTTTCTGGCACAATTATCAAGATAAACGAACAGGCCGAATTTACGCCAAAGAATGTTCAAACCCGCGAAGAACGCACACGTTTGGTCTATGGCGTAAAAGTAAAGTTTGAAAACCCAGATTTAACACTGAAATCCGGTATGACAATCGAAAGCACATTGTTAAATGAATAAGCAAATTGGTATTGATATTTCCGGCGTGACCAAGCGGTTCGGTGATGTTGTTGCACTGGACAATGTGTCAATGCACTTTAACCCAGCGACACTGTATGGTGTAATTGGGCCGGCGGGTGCTGGGAAAACCACCCTGTTCCGGCTGATGCTGGAACTGATGCGACCGAACAAGGGAAAAATAACCTATTATGAAAATGGGCGCGTGATTGATTTTGCCGATGCGCGCGAATCTGTCGCGTATATGCCACAGAGCCAGAGTTTGTACGCCGACCTGTCGGTGGACGAACATTTGGATTTCTTTCGCCGGCTGTATGGCATACCCGATGCCGAATATAAAAAGAAAAAGGCAGAATTGCTGCACATGGCGCGCTTGGACAAGTTTCTGGACAGAACCGCGGGCAACCTGTCGGGTGGAATGTATAAAAAACTGGGGCTGATTTGCGCATTGCTGCGCAGTCCGCGCGTAATGCTGTTGGATGAACCGACAAACGGCGTTGACCCAATCAGCCGACGCGAGTTCTGGGATTTATTACACGCGGCCCAGCAACAAGGAATTTTGGTCATTATGACCACCGCATATATGGACGAGGCCGAACGCTGTGGCGAGGTTGTTTTGATGGAACGCGGACACGTCTTGGGCACGGGCGAGCCCAAGGAACTGTTGCGCGCGTCGCGGGCGGCGAATTTTGATGAATATTTCCTGAAACGTGGGGGCGATGCAAAATGAAACAGAAAGACAATGCCCCAATCGTAGATGTTTGCAACCTGTATGTGCGCTTTGGCGATTTTTGCGCTGTGCGCGATGTTTCGTTCAGCGTTTGCGCAGGCGAGATATTTGGTTTCTTGGGCGCGAATGGTGCGGGCAAGACGACGACTATTCGTGTTTTGTGTGGGCTGTTGCCGGCATCGGACGGTCGCGTCGTTATTGACGGTCATGAATTTGTAAATGGTAATGCGAACCTGATTAAACAGAGCGTGGGATATATGTCCCAGCATTTTACGTTGTACGACGGGTTGTCCATCAAAGAGAATTTTGATTTTGCCGCCGCGTTGCGTGATTTGCCAGAATCGGTATATTTGCGCCGCCGTCGGGCATTGCTGAAATTTATCGGATTCGACGAAAAACTGTCCACGGTGGTGCGTGACCTGCCCGGGGGAATTAAACAGGAAATCGCGCTGTGCGTTGCGTTGCTGCATGACCCAAAGATTATATTCTTGGACGAACCAACCGCCGGTGTTGCGCCCGTATCGCGCCAGCGTTTCTGGTCACTGATTAAAAAACTGGCGTCGGACGGCAAGACGATTTTTGTTACCACCCATTATATGGACGAGGCCGAAAATTGCGACCGCATTGCACTGATGCGTGCGGGCGAACTGATTGCGATTGATTCGCCAAAAAATTTGAAGCAACAGACGTTTGGCGACACGCTGTACAATTTCACACCACGCGTCGACAATCCGGTATTTCCGCCGGAAAAAATCTTGGACATTTGCGAACCATACGGACGTCATTGGCATATTCGCTTTCGTGATGGGATTGATGCGCGCGCCCAGATTGAACGGTACAAAAAATATTTCGACATAAAAAAGATATCGCCATCACTGGAAGACGTATTTATCAGATTGGTAGAGGGGCAAAACAGATGAGATTCTTTTCCCGCGAACGTGCGGCGGCCATTTTTTCCAAAGAATGCAAACATATTCTGCGTGACCCGTTTACGCTGATTATTGCGTTGTTGTTGCCGTTGGCGATTGTGCTGATTTTGGGTAATTCTATCGAGTTTAATATTCGTTCCATCAAAATGGCGTACTATGATGCAGACCGCACGGAAAGTTCACGTATGTTGATTGACACATTTGGCAGTTCGGATTATTTCAAACCGTACCCGATTGATAACCCAGACGTGGGATTTGATGAAATTTTGGCCGAACGCGCACGCGCCGTGTTGGTTGTTCCACCCGATTTTGAACGCGAGGTTTTGGCCGGACGCACCGGTAACGTTCAGGTTATGGTTGATGGTGCGGACAATTCATCAATTATCGCAATCACAAATTATATGAGCACCATAAACACCAATGCCGCGGTCAAGATTCTGAAAATGAATACGTCAGCGTCGCCCCTGTCGTTCAAGTCGCGATATCTGTTTAACCCCGAACTAAATTCGCGCTGGTTTTCTGTGCCGGGGCTGTCGGCGGTGATTATTGCGCTGGTGGCGATTATGCTGACCACGCTGACGATTTGTCGCGAATGGGAAAAGGGTTCAATGGAAATGCTGTTGTCCACACCGGCAACCACGCTGGAAATCATTGTGGGCAAGGTTTTGCCGTACGCCATTTTGTCATTCATTGGATTTATATTGGTGTTCATTGTTGCGCGCGCGGTCTTTGGCGTGCCATTTGTGGGCAGTTATCTGACCCTGACGCTGGCGACGTTGCTGTTTATTTTGGGGTATTTGGCAATGGGGCTGTTCATATCTGTGTCCACCCATAAACAAGAGGTTGCGATTCAGTTTGCGCTGATTGTCGGCCTGTTGCCGACGGTGGTGCTGTCGGGCTTTGTATTTCCGGTGGAATATATGGGCGGAATTTATCAGGCGGTGTCCGACGTATTTCCGGCACGTTTCTATATTGAAATCACCCGCGATCAATTCTTGAAAGGCAGTCCGATTACCGCCCTGTGGCGTCAGTTCGCCGCGATTGGTGCGATTGCGGTCGTGCTGTTGGTTGCATGTCTGACACGGTTCAAAAGGACATTGGAATGAAAAAGAAACGTCTGCTGGGATTTTTCAAGAAAGAAATCATCGCCCTGTTGCGCGATCCTGTCTTGCTGGTCGCGGTTATGGTTATGCCGGCGGTGCAGCTGATTATTTACAGTGGTGCAATTACGTTAGAGGCCAAGAATCTGCGTCTGGCGGTGGACATGACGCCAAACGACGTTGTTATGGACAAGGTTTATAATCACGCCATTGGGTCGGGCTGGTTCGTACGTGCGGACACATCGACGCGCGATGCGGTATCTGTTGTGCAATCGGGCGATGCCGATGTTGCGATTGTCGCGCCAGCGGGCGGTCTGACCAAGAGTTTGATTCGTGGCGAAGGGCAAATCCAGATTCTGATTGATTCCATGAACATCTTGAAAGCCCAGAGCATCGAGGGCTATTTGGCGGGCGTGGTATTATCGACCGTGCGCGAAATGAATTATCCGATGCCCGCGTCGCCGATTAAATTTGATATGCGAATATTGTTTAACCCAGAACTGAACACACCGTGGTTTATGGTTCCGTCGCTGATTGCGGTGCTGGTGTTTTTGGCGTTGCTGATTCTGATTACCATTTCCATTACCAAGGAAAAGGAAAGCGGCACGATTGAAACGCTGGTGTCCGCCCCGATATCAAAGTACGACATTATCTTGGGCAAGGTTTTGCCATATATTCTGGTGTCGTTTTTGATTATGCTGTCGATTTTATTTATTGGGCGCACGGTGTTTGGTATTCCGTTTGTTGGATCGCACCTGATGTTTATTCTGGGGTTCTTGGTATTTTGCGTACCGGCATCGGGGATTGCGGTATTGCTGTCAAACTATACAAATACCCAGCAACAGGCGTTATTGGGCGTCGTGATTGTGGCGTTTATGTCGCTGATGCTGTCGGGGGCAATTATTCCGACTGAAAATATGCCGGTATTGTTGCAATATGTCAGTTCGGTGAACCCGCTGTCGCACTATGCGTATATGGTTCGCAACATTATTCTGAAAGGGTCAGATATCGAATACTTTGCGCGCCAGTGCACATACATGCTGGCGGTGGGCGCAATTATATGGGTATTCGCAATTAAAAAGTTCAAAACAACATTATAAGGGGAAAAAGGTATGAAACTGAATTATTGTTTAATCGGTATGTTGGTGGCGTTGACACCATTGGCGTCAAATGCCGATATGTATTCAGAACTGCAAAACGTGTATGAATCAAACCCTGTGATTAAAAGCCAGCGCGCCGCCCTGCGCGCGGCCGATGCCGATGTGTCGGCGTCCAGTGCGGGATTCAAACCGTATTTGGGTGTGTCCGCCAATGCCGGCGCGGCACGCACAAAACTGGGCGATTATTCGTTTGACTATAATCCGGTGGGCGTCGGATTGGAATTTCAACAGAATATATTTGAGGGTTTTTCCACCATTGCCCAGTACAAGGGGGCGCGCGCCGTACGCGATGCTGAAACAGCCGCGTTGTACGCCACCGAACAAGATACATTCTTGAACGCAATCAACGCGTATATTGCCGTCCTGCGTGCGGACGAAGTTTTGAAACTGAACCAAAACAACCAACGCGTATTGCAAGAATACTATAATTATTGCGCCGACAATGCCCGCGTGGGCCGTCTGACCAAAACCGACGTGGCACAGGCATCTGCGCGCGTGGAAATGGCAAAGTACGCATTGGCGGACGCACAGGCAAAATATGACAATGCGGTTGAAACATTCCGCCGTGTATATGGTGATGCACCGTCTGAATTTACAGAAATCGATTTGGAACGTATGGAACAGTTATTTCCCGCAACAGTGGACGACGCGGTTGAATACGCGATGAAAAATCACCCTGTGATTTTGGCATTGCAATCCAAAGAGAAAGCCGCCCGCGAAAAAATCGTTGTGGCGCGCAAATCTATGCTGCCGGCGGTTGACGTGCGTGGTTCGATTATGCAAATCGAAGATGTCCCGTATATTGACAAAGTCCGCGACAGCCGTATCGGCGTATACCTGAAAATGCCACTGTATGACAAGGGCAACGCATTTGCCAACGTGGACAAGGTTCGCTATACCGTTGATGGAATACAAGAACAAACCGTCAACGCCCAGCGTACAATCACAGAATCCCTGCATCAGGCGTGGAATATGTACGATGCACAGGCCGCAGCAATCACCGCCGCCGAAGCGGGCGTCAAGGCAAATAAAATGGCACTGTCGGGAACGCGCGACGAACAAAAGCGCGGACGCCGCACGGTGCTGGACGTGCTGAATGCCGAACAAGAATTGCTGAACACACAGGTTTCATTGGCACAGGCAAAATTTGGCCGCACCAGTGCATTCTTTGCGGTGCTGTCCGCAACGGGGTTGCTGACGCCTGAAAATCTGGGTCTGAAAATTCAGGACGACGACTAAAAAACACACCGCCAAATGGCGGTGCGTTTTTTATCTTTTGTTTTTTGAATCGGCGATGCGAATAATTTGCGTCAGACCGTCAATCTCTGTCCTTATATCATGTAATTTCTGGTCATAATGCGCGCGTCTGTTTATTGCAAATATCCTTTTTAAGCGGGTTAAAACATATCGCCGTTTCAATCTGTTCAGACGCTTCTTGAATTTTGGATTTAATATCAATGCGTCACCAGAATTTATTATTTCATTTACCCGTTGTGCAATTTTGAAATATACACCCCTGACATAATGATTGGTACAATCCGTAAAATCATCTTGTGATGAAATAAAATCATTTATATCAACGAAATCAATATTGTCGTAATTCGCCAATCGTTCTTTTAACAATTTGTTTATGGCGCGATACGATTTAGCCACAGATTCCAACCCTGGTGTGGTTGCATGATTACAATCTGTTTCTGAACCTAAAATTAAAACCAATCTGGTTTTATCAGACAAATGTTGGCGAATATACAAAATATTTTCCAAGACATTTTCTGGTGTTGGCAAACCAATATATTCAAATTCTGTTGATAATTTTTTCAACAACGCCTTTGTAAAATGCACCTCATAAGTTTGCTCGTCATTCAACAGATGCGGCCAACTCTTGGCATCTGTAAAAGGGTAATTGATATTGCCATAGCAAATATAATAACCGTCCTTTTTATTTCTATACAGGGGGATTTGCCCTTCGAGTAATGTGGACAAAAATACAAAATCATAATCCTTGGTGAAAATATTGGTATCAAAATCCATACTGCTTAGAACAGGTGCAGATTTCAATATTTCTTCACAGTACTGTTTGGGGAATTTATGCGATTGTACGATATGAGTCAGGCATTGCTGGGAAATCGTACTGGGCTCATTTGCATTGGTGTGAATAAATTCTGTATCTATGTTTTGACTGTCTAAATATGGTATAACGCTCTGCAGGTCGCGCATGGCCCTTTGAACAAAATACTATATTTCTGTGATTTATTATTGCGCGAAACCAATTCGTCTGATTCAGATATCCAATCAACGGTTGACCGCTTTACCAACTGATTTGATACATTTCCGACTATGTTCAATGATGGAAATTCTAACTTTTGATAAATGTATTGATCCAAACCCGTGCCCAGAATCCTGCACGAAAATAAAAAATGTTCCAGATGTTTGGTTTGTTTGTTTAATGAATAAAAGCCAACGATTCCATAATCACCAAATTTATCACGCATTGTAATGTATCTGTTTTCAAATGCGTCATTTGCCAGCAAATCGTCCAACGCCGGTTTTTCCAGACGAATTTTTGTGTAATTCATTTGATTAGAACGATTCACTAATTCCAGAATACGTTCCGCCTTGGCCGTACAATCGCCGCAAATATTTATTTTGATTTCGCTGCTTTTCAAAAATTCATCATTTGATGAAAACTTATGGCTTTCTGATTGCTTTATTTCTAATAACTTATATTGTTTTAATCTGGAATGATTTGAATCGTCTTTGCCCAACGTTGGACAGTTTTGCACCAGTTCGTTTATAATATCTGGCAATGATGCCTTGATTTCAGGGCAATAAAAAATTGCTTCGTTCAAATTTCCAATATTGTCATCTATGAACAATACGTTTTGTGGTCGCAAATTCATATCAGAAATCAGTTGTTTGATTCTGTTCCCCTTTGGCGACCAATCAACAGATGGGAAAACGAAATATTCCAAAACATTTTGATATTCCGGCTTGTTCAATTCTTTGATAACTGTGCGATAGTCATTTTTAGAACATATTGAATTTACTATGCCACGATTTGTTAAATCTTTGACCAGTTTTATATTTTCCTGTATTGGCGATGCGCCATTTTCAGACAACGTTCCTGTCCAAAACGTATCATCCAAGTCCCAAATTACCAACTTGATTTCTTTCAAATTTATCATTTGCACTTTTCTCCCGATAATCTTGAATATGGAACAGGAACGTCTATTATAGTCAAACTTATTCAATGCAGCCGATATTCTTGGTCGCGCGGCGCAATGACAACAATGACAAGATGAACATTGTTACCGCCAGTCCGACGCCAAACAACACAAACAACAGTCCCAATAAAATCAGACCGTCAAATTCTGTGGCCATAAATCCCAAGCCAAACGCACACATCAGCGCGCCCAGCAAATATGCCATAATTGTGTACCACAAGAATTTCGCAAAATAGCCTATCTTGGTATTGATTTCAGATAACAGTGTTTCTGTTTTGTTGATTTCTTTCACTTGTTTTGGCATTGTGCCCCCCTTTATCTAAGTCCCCAGTATTTTACCACTTTTTGCCCCCGCAATCAATAAAACAAAAAACCACCCGAATGGGTGGTTTTGAATATCTGGTGCGAGCAAAGGGGCTCGAACCCTCGACCTCAACCTTGGCAAGGTTGCGCTCTAGCCAACTGAGCTACGCTCGCACTGCGTGGCATATTCTGACATATTCTTTATCAGAATGCAAGCATTATTTTCGGCGATTTGACATATTTTTCTGCAAATATTCAAACCGCAATGAATCCAGCGTATGCTGGCGCGCACGTAAATCCAGTTCACGTTGTTTTAACTGGATTTCTTGTTTTCTCAGTTCATTTGCCTGTTGCAACTGGGTGACGACACTGCCCAACAGTAATGTTCCCATCACGGTGCAACCTGCAATCGCGGTGTATCGTAATCCGGACAATCTGACGCGATACGCGTCGTCAAAAACGCTCTGATCCAATTTGACTTTTGTTGTTTCTGGCATATGCGTCCCCCATTCAGATTCTTTTTTGGCGCGAATATTTGCGCTGAATCATTGCGCGCGACGTGGCATACCGACGCGTGACCATCCGTGCATTCATACCGCGACGAGTACGCATGCGCGCATCCATCGTCGCCAAGAAACGGCGCAAACTGCGCATATCACGCATGATATTACAGTAACAAAATAATACGTATGGATTCATCGTTTATAACCATTTCCACGGTTGCAGTGCCTTCAAAATACCATATGCGGTACGCTTGTCGGCAAATGTGTGGCCACAGCGTGGACATACGATAAATGGTGCAATCATTGCTTTGACTTTCTTGAACAGCATCAACCACACCAGCGCACCAACCGCCCATGCGGCAATGACCAATCCCCATGCGACATAGCCGAAGTATTTATCGACCGTGCTGGTGATGATTTGAATGGTGCTTAAACTGGATTTAGACAGGTCGTTATAGATTTTTGTTGCGACCGGCCATGATGATGGACGCCATGGATAAACGTGCTGAATCCCATAGTTGGTCAGCAATGTTGTGCCCAAACCGCCCGTACCTTTGTCCAGTTGTTTCTTGATTGCTTCGTCAATCATTTGGTCAATCTGAACCTGTAATACAGATGTCAGTTCGCGTTCAACGCTGTCCAGTTTGCTGTTGACCAATGCGGCGGTGTCATCCACGCGGGCGACGGCCTGATTTGCCTTGGCTATATTCTTGTCGGCGGCATCAATCGCCTTGTCCAAACCACCCGTTTTGACACCGAATTTTCCAATCAGGCCAGTCACCTGTTTTGCATCAGATGTTGCCTTGGCTGCCTGACCCGTGGTCTTTTTCGCATCAGCGGTGGCATCTGTTACCTTAGCCACGGCGTTTTCAGCAACCTTGACCTTGTCAATGGCAAAAGACACCGGTTTTTCCAAATTGATGGATTTTTTAATACCGTCCAACAGGTTTTCGTACTGTGTCGCGATATTGCGTTGCAGGTCAAAGAACATCGACACAACAATCGATTTCTTTATCGGGCCCGAATACGTGTTTTTGATATGCAGTGGCGTCCACACGACCAGCGCAATCCACACCACGGACACAATCGCAAACACACGCTTTACCCATGTGATATAAGACGTCTTTTTGGCGACAGTTTTTGCGCCATCGCGTTCAATTACCTCTATTTGTTTTTTTGCCATTGGTATGCCCTCCCTTGGTTTGGCGTTTGATTTATTTTGTACGTTCGTTGAATGATTTGATGTATTCCGCCATAAATTCACCTTCGCGAATTGCGCGAATGCCATCAGAACGCTGTTGATATTCCATGATTTGATTCACGGTGCGGTAATAGATGTCCGCGGGTTGCGGGTCTGTGAACGCGGCAACCTCTGTATTAGGAATCATTTCATAATATGCGCCATTTGTGCGTGGGCATACCAGCGAATAAACAAAAGTCATTGTGCCGGATGTTTTCTTGGCCGTGGCCATATACATTTTATCACGGTCATTCAACAACAACTGTGGGGCCGCCACAGATTTACCCATCATATTCACGACAACCGGTTGTTCATAAACCTTGGCACGTGGATCTTCTGTTACTACTGTTTTTTTCTCTTTTTTTGTTTTCGTCATTTCTGTTCACCTGTATATTTTTCTATAAAATCTGCTTTGAATTGTGCAAAACGTCCCTGCTCTATCGCCTCGCGAATGCCGCGCATCAAATCCTGATAGAACCACAAATTATGCTGGGTCAATAACGTTGCGCCCAAGATTTCATTGCACTTTACCAAATGATGAATGTATGCACGCGACAGTTTGCACGCCGGACAACCACACTGGTCATCCAGTGGGGATGCATCATCGCGGAAACGTGCGTTTTTCATATTCATTGTGCCGTGGCGCGTAAATGCCTGTGCCGTGCGACCAGCGCGTGTTGGCATAACGCAATCGAACATATCGATACCGCGTTCAACCGCACCCAAAATGTCCAGCGGCGTTCCCACGCCCATCAGGTAACGTGGCTTGTCCGCGGGCAACAGTGGTGTTGTGGTTGCAATCATATCAAACATCACATCTTGGGTTTCGCCAACCGCCAATCCGCCAACCGCATAGCCATCAAATCCGATGTCCGTCAGTTGTTTTGCCGATTTTTTACGCAGGTCTGGGAAATCCGCGCCCTGAACAATACCGAATATGCCATAGCCAGGACGGTCAATGAATGCATCGCGGCTGCGACGCGCCCAACGGGCGACCATTTCGACGTTTTTTTCCACACGTTCACGTGGCGCAGGCAAATGCAAGCATTCGTCCAACGCCATTGTGATATTGGAATCCAGTTGATGCTGGATGTGAATGGAATCTTCGGGGCGCAAGAAATGCTTGATACCGCCGTCAATGTGCGATGTGAACTGAACCCCCTCTTCATTCATTTTGACCAGATTGGACAGCGACATAACCTGAAACCCGCCACTGTCGGTCAAAATAGGCCCGTGCCAGCCCCCAAATTTATGCAGACCGCCCATTTTTTCGACTAAATCGCCACCGGGGCGCATCATCAAATGATACGTGTTGCCCAAAATAACCTGTGTTCCTGTGGCGGCGACCTGATCCATGGTCAGGGCCTTGACCGTGGCGGCCGTACCCACCGCCATAAATGCGGGGGTTTGAAACGTGCCGTGTGCGGTTTCAACCGAACCGCGGCGCGCCATGCCATCTGTTGCGATTAAATTAAATTTCAATGCCATAACTGTGCACCCTTGTTGTTTCTGATGCCTGAATCATAGCATGTTTTTTGTCGTACGCAAATCGAAATCAATTATTTGAAATTTTCGTGCCAGATGTCCGCCAAGTCGGCACTAAACGTCGCCCCTTGGGTAATAATGGACATTGCGCCATCAAAATAACCACGTGAATTTTTAATGACATCGTCACGACGAATACTGTCAACCATACGATTTGATTCATAAAAATCGTACAGGCGGCCATAATCGGCATAAAAGTCAATCAATGTTGCCATGCGTTGGGACGCAGATTCCAACCAATCGGCATTACCCAATTTATTTTTATGCGTAAAACGTATCAAATCATCATCTGTGATTGGATTTTCGGTGTACACACGGTGTGCGGTTTTTGCAATCAGTGCAACCACGCGTTCAATATTTTCCGGCGCGGTTTCGGTTGCAACGCCACTGACTCCAAACTCTTCATTACCATAGCCCGTCATCTGTAATCCATAGACCAACCCGTTTTCGCGACGCACAACGTCAAATAACTGGCGGCCCAAGAAACGTTCGAATTTGCCCACGCATTTATTATTAAAGCGGCATTCGTATTCCAGTGGCCAGATATCAGGGAACAATATGCGCAATTTTATGTTTTTATCGTCTGGGCGTGGGTTATGTGCAACCGTTGGTGTGTACGTGATACTGGTATTCATTGGCACAAAATGCGTGCCCAAAAACGCAAATTTTTCCGTAATATGCGTCAACATATCGTCGGCATCAATAATCTTGCCAGACACGGTGATTATGCAATTCTGGGCGGACAGGCGACGTTGCAAGAATGCCAACATTTGGTCACGCGTAAAAGAATCGATTGTTTCGTACGTACCCAATGTACGCAAAGAACCGGTTGCATAATTAAACAGTTTTCCAGATATAAAATCTATCAACTGGCGTTCGGGTTTGTCCGATGCACGACGCAATTCGTCCTTGATAACGGTACGTTCCACTTCAATTTTTTCTGGGTCAAACAGCGAATTTTGCAACTGGTCGGCAAACACATCCAACAACAGATTTGCGTTTTCTGCCAAAATGCGTCCACATAATTCCAACGCTGTATTGTTTGTGCGTGCATTTTTCGTGCCACCGTTAAAATCCATAAAATTGTCAAACGCACGTGACGTTGGAAAACGCGTTGTACCCTTGCACAACATATGCTCGCAAAAATGGGTAATGCCCATCTCGGCAGGCGTTTCATCACGCGACCCCGTCTTGAACAACACACTTATTGTCGTGGTTTCCAAATCCATCGGATCAAGGATTACCGTCAGACCGCTGGGCAGTTTATGCAGTGTTGGTTCAAATTTCATTGCACGTCCTTTTTGAATAACAGGCAACAATCGCCGTATGAAAAGAATCTGTATTTTTCCGCCACCGCGTGCGCGTATGCGGCCTTCATTTCATCCAGACCTGCAAACGCCGAAACCAACATAAACAGTGTCGATTTTGGCAAATGGAAATTGGTCAACAGTACATCCACCGCCCCGAACGCGTACCCGGGGGTAATAAATATATCGGTTGTATCACAAAATGGCACAACACGGCGGTGACGCTCTGACTCCGGCAATGCACAGTTGCGTATTGCCGCACTTTCCAGTGTACGCATCGATGTCGTTCCAACCGCAATAACGCGATTTGCGTTGTTTATAATGTCCGCCTGCGCGGGCGTAATCTGACACCATTCACTGTGCATTTTGTGCTGGGTTAAATCTTCGGTCTTGACCGGCATCCATGTGCCCGCGCCGACGTGCAGGGTAACCTTGACAATCTGTGCACCACGACGTGCGATTTCGTCCATCAATTCGGGTGTAAAGTGTAATCCCGCCGTTGGGGCCGCCATTGACCCGATTGGGTCAGCATAGACGGTCTGGTAACGTTCACGGTCGGAATCCTCTTGATCACGATGCATGTACGGTGGCAATGGCATTTTGCCGATTTTATTCAAAACCGCGAACACATCATCGCATAAAAATTCCAGTTTCAGGCCACTGTCGGCGTCAGAATCCACCACACGGATTTGCGTGCCGTCGGTCATTGTCAATATATCGCCAACCGCGATGCGCGTGAATTTCTTGCACAATCCCCACCACAGGTTGCCACCCGCCGCGGTATGCAGTGTGATTTCGTATTCGTGACCCGCCGTGTCGGTCGCATCAAAACGCGCCGGAATCACACGCGAATTATTAAACACCACGACGTCGCCCGGGCGAATATAATCCAAAAAGTCCCGAATATGCCGATCCGCCAATTCCAATGGATGGGAATTTTTCACCACCAGCATACGTGATGCATCGCGACGCGCCAATGGGTGCGACGCAATCAATTCGGTGGGTAATTCAAAATCAAAATCCGATGTGTGCAGCATTTTATTTTGTGAACTCCAACCCTTGATCTTCGTAATTTTCGGCCTTGTTTTCCCAATCGGGTTCAACACGCACGAACAGGTGCAGGCGCGCATTCACGCCCCACTGATCCTGAATATCATGGCGGGCGGCTGTGCCGATTTGCTTTAATTGTTCACCACCACGGCCAATTACAATCTTTTTATGTGCGTCATTTTGAACGGCGATTTTTTGATATATGTCCAAGACACCATCCGCGTCAACATCCACCCGTTCGGTCAAGACATTGATGTGATACGGCAATTCTTGGTGAATATATTTATAAATCTTTTCCCGTGTCAATTCCGACAGGTACAGGTTATCAGGTACGTCCACCGCGTCAGATGCATCAAACATATATGGCGACGCCGGCATTACCGCGGCCAGCGCGTCCAACATACCATCAACCCCGTCGTTTTTCAGTGCCGAAATCATGAATATTTCGCGCCAGTCCGCCATCTGGGACAATTCGGCGACAATCGGCAGCAAATCTTGCTTTTTAATCGCGTCAACCTTGTTCAATGCGACGAACAGGTTCTTATGGCCATGGATTTTTTCAACCAAATCGCGAATGGTTTGCGTAATTCCCTTTTGCGCATCCATAATCAGCAAGACCGCATCCGCATCTGATATCGCCGTCATTGCCGCACCAACCATTGCCCGATCCAATCGACGCTTTGGCACGAACACCCCGGGGGTATCGACAAAAATCAACTGGCGCGTGCCCACCATTTTCACGGCACGCAGGTTTGTTCGCGTGGTCTGAACCTTGTGCGAAACAATTGACACCTTGCGCCCCATGATTTGATTTAACAGGGTACTTTTGCCAGCATTGGTCGGGCCAACAATGGCCACGAATCCAGAATAAGTTTGTGTATTTTGTGTATTCATGTCGGGCAGAATACCACACCAAATCTAAAAGTGAACAAAAATCTTGCAAATCCGCGCGCGCATTGTAGAATTTGCGTACCAGAGAGAATGCAACACGAAACCAAAGGCAATGCAAAAATGCAACTTACCGGCCCTGAAATTCTGCGTCGCATGCGCACACCAAACATGGACAATCCTGGGGGCAAATCAGACATCATTATCACACCGTTTAGCGAAAAATGTCTGGGCAGCAACAGTTATGACCTGCATCTGGACAATGTGTTGAAGGTGTACACCCACACAATTCCACATGGTATGAAGCCCGTGATTGTGTATGACCCAAAGCGTCGCGATTATTCCATGCGCGATTGGTTCTATAATGACCTGTCGTACAATGTGATTTACAAAAATTCACCCGAAGAATTTGATATTCGCAATCCGAAATACCTGCTTGACCCATGCAGCAAGCGTTCGCATGACACGACAAAAATCGTTATTCCGGAATCCGGCGTTATTTTGTCGCCTGAAATTGGCTATCTGGGGGCGACGGTGGAATATACAGAAACCCGCAACCTGTTCCCGTACATCGATGGCAAATCGTCGGTTGGACGCAACTTTATTTTGAACCACCACACGGCGGGTCGCGGCGACGATGGATTCTGTGGGCAATGGACACTGGAAATCCGCGTTCTGTACCCAACGGTTGTGTATCCAAATATGCGCATTGGCCAAATTTATTACGAAGAATTTACCGGCGAACGCAAGCCGTACGGTTCGAACCCGACCAGCCATTATAATCGCCAAATGGGCCCGACACCCGCGGCGGTAATTCCAATCGAAGATGTCCGCCCACCGGTAACACCAATGGACGACATGTACGAACAATTTTACGCACACAAACGTTAAAAAAACGCCCAAACGGGCGTTTTTTTATTTCAGTTTCTTTGTCCAATCGTTGTCTGGGAAATTTGTCCGTAACATATCGGCATAGCCCGATGCCTGTTGTGGCAGGCCGATTGCCGTATAACATTCGGTCAGACGATACAGGGCCTCTGGCGTCATGACGGTTTCTTGCGCACCAGACACCACTGATTGCAGGTGCGAAATCGCCGCCGGCCAATTCTGCTGTTTCATTTCAGCACGCGCGGAATACATAACCTTGCCCGCCAAATAGTTTTTCAAAATCAACATCTTGTTTTCGGCGTTTTTCGCATATGGCGAATTTGGGAAACGCTGGGTCAACTGTTGAAACTGTTGCAACGCGTACGCTGACATACCGGGTTCACGACGAACATCGCTGACCTGACGATAATAGCACATTCCGCGCAGGTACAACATATACGGCACGTCCGCGTGGCCAGGGTGGAATCGCATAAAGCGGTCAACTGACAGAATTGCCCCCGCGAAATCGTCATCCAAATATTGTGAATACGCCGCCATAATCAGGGCATCTGCGGCCCATGGACTGGACGGGTATTGGGTTTCGGCGCGCGCAAATTCGGTGGCCGCCCCCTCGTAATCCTTGTCATTAAATTTCTCGTACGCGGTGGCGTATATTTCTGGCAATGTCTGTTGCGGGTCGATTTCCGTTTTACCGCCACACGATGCCAGCGCAAAAGTCGCCATACATAACGCAATTATTTTTTTCATTTATTCCTGCCTTGATTTTATATCACGAACAGCAGTATAATCCAAACCATGAATCTAGGCAAACATATTTTCGGGGTCGGTGCAATGACCGGCATCAGTCGTATTTTTGGCTTCGTGCGCGATATGCTGATTGCGCGCGTGCTGGGCGCGGGACGCCTGTCGGACGTGTTTTTGGCGGCGTTCAAATTGCCGAATTTATTCCGCGATCTGTTGGGCGAAGGGGCACTGTCCGCGATATTTATTCCCATGTACACCGATTTGAAAAAGGACGACAACTTTGCCAAGAATGTATTTTCATGGCTGATGGTGGTGTTGCTGGGGATTACCGTTCTGTTTGAAATATTTATGCCGCTGATTGTGTGGGTATTGGCCCCTGGGTTTGCCAATGATGCGGGTAAAATGGAATTGACGGTGCTGATTTCGCGCATAATGTTTTTCTATGTGATATTTGTGTGTGGGTCGGCGTTCTTGTCCGCAATATTGAATGCGTTTTCACGTTTCTTGTTGGCGGCGTTTATGCCGGTGCTGCTGAATATTATGCTGATTTGCGCGTTGCTGTTTTCCGCGATGTTTGCACGCGACAGTGTTCTGTACATTATGGCGGGCACGGTTGTGGCGTCGGGCGTGATTCAGTTCGCCGTCCTGTGGGCACGCATTCGCAGAAAGCATTTCGGTCTGCACCTGATACGGCCACGGTGGACACCGGGGATTAAACACCTGTTTGGACGTCTGGGCATCAGTATTATTGGCAACGGATTTTACCAGATTACGATTATTGTCGGTACACTGGTCGCCAGTTTCCAGTCCGGCGCGGTTTCATGGCTGTATTATTCAGACCGCATCGTTCAATTACCATTTGCGATGATTGGATTGGCGGTGGGCACGGTGCTGATGTCGTCGATATCGAATGCATTGGCTGAAAAGAATATGCGCAGTGTGTATATTCAGCAAAATTCGTCCCTGCGTCGGTCAATGATGCTGATTATGCCGTGTGTGGCGGGTCTGTTTGTGCTGGCCGAACCAATTATCAGATTTCTGTTCCAATATGGCGCATGGACGGCGGCATCAACACACGCGGTGGCAATGGCGATTATGATTCAGGTTTTTGCCCTGCCCGCGATGATGGTCAGCCAGATTTACAGCAAGACCTTGTACGCATCGCAAGATGTTAAAACGCCCGTACGCACCAGTATGATTTCATTGGGCGTGGCGGCGGCGTTGTATTTGATACTGTTCCCGTTTGCGGGGTATCTGGCGATTCCAATCGGCGTTGTGGCCAGTGGGTATCTGAAAAACTATCTGTTGGGGCGTGCGTGCCGGTCGCGGGGGCTGGTGCGGCACGATGGGCGCACGGTGCGCGCGATTGCGTTCTTTGCGGTATTGTCGGCGATGCTGGGCGTGGCGTTGTGGTTTGTACCAATTACCAGCATATTGACATTGTTTGCCGCGATTGCAGGGTATGGGATTATTTACCTGCCGATTGCATATGTTGTTGACCGAAAAATCTAGTATAATAATAAAGTTGAAACGCGGTTTTTTATGTGATAGAATACTCTTATAAGAATGTAAGGAGTTCTAAATCATGAAAAAAATAGTTTCCTTGGCAGTTCTGACTGCTTTACTGGCCGGTTGTGCAAACAACGGCGCAACAAATGCCCCTGCGGGCTATGGCGCGGACGGTTTTGGCGAAGAAACACTGGTTACAACCGGTGGCGAACAATCGCTGAACGACACATACCTGATGGCGGCGGCACCAAAATATTATGTGGGCAGCGCGTACAAGGTTGAAAACGTACAGTATATCCCAGCCGAAGATTTAACTTATAACCAGACCGGCATCGCAGGCATTATCCCAGCCGAACTGAACGGCACAAAAACCAGCAACGGTGAAATTTTTGATATGAACCAGATGTTGGCGACCAGCAAAACATTGCCATTGCCAACAATCGCACGCGTAACCAATCTGGACAATGGTCAATCCGTGGTTGTTCGTGTGAACAATCGTGGCCCATTTGTAAATACCCGTATTATGGACTTGTCCCCAGCGGCGGCGACAAAGATTGGCATGAATGGCCAGTCCAAGGTTCAGGTTCAGGTTTTGCCAGAACAGTCAACCGCGGTTAAAAACGCAACAATCGGCGCAACAATGGCGGCGTCTGAACCAGTTGTCGCACCACAGCCAGTTGAACAACCGGTTTCCCAGCCAGCACCAGTTGCCGCGTCCGGCGAATACAGCGTTCAGGTTGCGGCATTCTATGCCGAAGACAGCGCGGAAAACTTGGCCGCACGTATGCGCACATACGGTGACGCATCGGTTATCAAAGAAGGCGACATGTACAAGGTTCGTATCTTGAATCTGGATGCGCCAAAGGCACGCGCGGTTATCGATGCCCTGCGTAATAACGAAGGCATGGCCCCAGGCCTGTTAAAGAACGGCCGTTGGGTAAATGCGGACAGCATTTAATCGCCAGCGCGAACAAAGTTAAACGCCCCGTTTGGGGCGTTTCTTTTATTTAGTTATTTTGATGTTGGTGTTGATTTTTTCTTTTTTAGTTTTGGCATTGGCAACACGCGCGTCAATGTTTGTACCATTTCAATCGCCAAATCAGTATTTTCAATATCTAAAATATAATGTGGGCGTGCCCCACCGTATGGAATACCGACGTCGGGCGCGATACCGTGCGCGGTAAATACCGCCAGTGCATCTGGAATTTGCTTTACATACACAGTATCATCACAGACCAGCAATACCGGTTTATCGCACGAAAATACCATATAATCGCCAAACATTTTGCGATAGCGAATACTGTCGGTGGCGGCTGCCACCTGATCATAAACAAATTCTATAAAATCACTGCTGGTTGCCATGGCGGGAATCGTACCAGATTTATTTATCACTTGCCAGATAAAAAGTACGTTGTAATATTGCAAATATGAAACATTTAACAGAATCTGACATATCGCAAATGGGGGTGCGCGAATTTTCGCCCGATGCGCGCGCGGTGGTGAAATCGGTTCGTGCCCAATTAAAACTGGGGCAACTGATACCTGATGCGCCGACGGACACGCCCACGTATGCGCGTCTGGATTTGCACCAGATGACCGAAGAACAGGCGTGGCGCGCGATTATGGATTTGGCAACGTCTGGGGTGCGTCGTGCACAAATTATTACGGGCGCAAGTGGGATTCTGCACAAAAAGTTCCCTGTGTGGGCACGCGAAAGCATTTTGACACCATACATCATGGAATTTTCGCCAATAAATAACGGCAGTTTTGACGTGCGATTCTATCGCAAGAAATCCGAATAACTATTTATTCTTTAACGTACAGTATTCAATCATCGTCGTTGGATCAATGGCGACCTTGTTACCTTGGGCGGCATTTGGCGTAATCGCGTAATGCAGGTGCGGCCCGCTGCTGGCCCCCGTGTTGCCACTGCGCCCGATGCGACATCCGGCCTCTACCTTGTCCCCTTTGGATACCAATGCCTGACTCAGATGGCAATACGTCGTGGCATAATTGCTGTCGTGCAGAATCTTGACATACGTTCCGCAACCCTTGGGCTCGTTACCAACATAACTGACCACGCCGGCGGCGGTGGCGAACACATCCGTGCCCATTGCCGCGCGCAAATCAACCCCCAGATGCGATTTATACACATGTTTTGTCGGGTGATATCGCGACGTTGTAAATGGCGATGTGATAATCATCGGGTTTGCACCTAACGGACATCCCGTTGGTAACGGATTGCCCACTGGCGTTGATGCAACGTACGGATTACATGTACGTGTTGCCGCGGGCGCAGATGGTTGTGGCACGCTTGGTGCGGGTGCAGACGGCTGTGGTTTTGCTGGCTGTGCCGGTTGTGATGGCTGGGCGGGTTCGGGCTCTGGTTCTGGCTCTGACGGTTGAACGGGCTGGGTGGGTTGCGGATATACCGGTCGCGCAGGCCCCGATGGATTTAATGGTTGTGCCGGTTGGTTTGGCACAGGTGTAACGCGTTCAATCGGTGCGGGTCTGGCGGGCTGGGTCTGCTCTGGTTCTTGGTCGTCCTGTTCCGTGTCCTGTTGTTCTGTATCTGGCACACTTGGTTGCTGGGGCACGTATGTTGGTGGCAGCAATGTCTGTGTTGTGTCCTGCTCTGCCCCACCGATTACATGTGGCAGATTCGGCAATGTCGGCATATCGCGCCGGATTGTATTATTCTGCGCACCACCAATGTCGATTGGGGCCAGTCCGCCCGCACCGCCATGAACTGTGTCCGTTGGTAAACTAGGCATATCAGGCAAACTGGGGATTGATGGCACGGACGCATCCGATTGCACATTTGACGTATTTGATGTGTCGGGTGTTTGCGTGGCATCCGATGCCTGCGCATCTGTCACCTGCGCCCCCATTGCGGCACGTGCCGCCGCCACACGTTGGGCACGATATGCCGCCAAATCACGGTGCGCCTGATCGGTCAGACGCGCAACGGCCTCTTCTTCGTCCTCTATGGTCATGCCGGCATATGGACAGCCCGAAATGCATCGGCCCTGTTCGTCGTATTCGGTTTCAAATGGGGCGTACCCTTCGGCGCGCAGTGCCATACGATCGGTGAACGACAGGTCATTAAACGTCTTTGGAAATGATTGCGCCTGCAATAAACTGGCACTGTGGGCAACCGCCGTCCAGCCCGTCAGGCACGCCAAAAATCCCAAAAATCTTGTATTCATATCGACACGAATTATATCATATTTTGATGCGCGACGCATAATAAAAATATTTTATGATGACGCAGGTGAATTTTTTACTATAATGCGCACAGCAAACGGGGCATAAAATGACAGTTTACGATCACATTCGCAGTAATAATATCAAGACCGCTATTCTGGTCGCGGCGTTTCCACTGATTTTTATCGCGCTGGTGTTTTTGTTCACGTGGTGTGTTGTGCCCGCCACACAGGCGTTAAATACCGCAATTTCTGTGGCCGTACCGACAGTTATCGCATGCGCAATATGGCTATGCATATCGTGGGCATTTGGGGATTCCATGATGCTGAATGCGGCAAATGCCACCGAAATTCATGATGATAATGCCCAACATCGCGAAATTTTCCGCGCGGTTGAAAATGTGGCAATGGCGGCGGGGTTGCCAACACCGCGCGTATATATAATTGATGACGCGTCCATGAACGCATTCGCCACGGGGCGCAGTCCGCGCGACGCGTCGGTTGCACTGACGCGCGGAATCATTGAAAAATTATCCCCGTTGGAATTACAGGGCGTGATTGCGCACGAAATGGCGCACATTGGCAATCGCGACATACGTTTGGACATGTTGTTGATTACAGGGGTTGGCGTCACGGTCTTTGCCGCCGATGTAATTGGCCGAACAATTATGCATGGCGGGGTGCGCAACGACAACGATAACAAGAATGGTGGCGCGGCGGTACTGGTGATGGTATGGCTGGCGTTTATGGTGTTTAACTGGATTATCACGCCACTGTTGCGTATGGCGGTGTCGCGCAATCGCGAATATGCCGCCGATGCAACCGGTGCAATGATTACACGCAACCCGCGGGCATTGGCGAACGCACTGCGTAAAATCACAACTGATGCGCGCGTGGAATGCTTGGACAAAACGGCGTCTATGGCGGCGGTATGTATCGCAGACCCGCGACCGTTACGCGAATTTGCGTCCAGTTTGATGGCCACGCACCCACCGGTTGCGTCGCGCATCAAACGCCTGAACGAAATGGCCGGAATAAAATAAAGACAATGAATCAGAAAGGGGAAACAACATATGGCAACATTGCATTTTCACTATGGCACGATGGGGTGCTCTAAATCCGCGCAACTGATTATCAATGCGTATAATCAGGCGAAAAATGGCAACCCGACCGAAATTATAAAGCCAAAGACAGATAACCGTTTCAGCGCAGATCACGTGGATTCGCGAATCGGGATTTCTGCACCGGCAACCGTGCGCGAAAGTTTGGTGGACTATACCCCAGACCCAAAGACCAAAATCGTGCTGATTGACGAAGTGCAATTTTTCAGTCCCGCCGACATTGACCGCTTGGTCAAAATTGCCGATGACAAGAATCACCCGATTATCGTCATGTGCTATGGCCTGATGGTGGACAGCAACGAACAGATTTTCCCCGCATCCCGCCGATTGATAGAGGTTGGCGCAAAACTGCACCGCATGGAATCCACATGCCAGATTCAGGGCTGTATGCATTTGGCGACGCATCATTTGCGGTTTGACGCAAACGGCAACGTCGTGCGTGCCGGCGCGCAAATTGCGGTTGGCGACAGTAATTATAAATCCGTATGCCGCCAGCATTTCAACATGCTGTACCACGGGACAAATGGCCACGGTCACGGCAGCCGATAAAAAAGAATTATTTTTTCTTGCAATCGGAATAAAAATGTATAGAATATAAGACCGTTGCGCCCATGGCTCAATTGGATAGAGCATCTGACTACGGATCAGAAGGTTGAGGGTTCGAATCCTTCTGGGCGCGCCATAAATTCAACCGCCGCTTTGCCGGCGGTTTAATTTATGCTGTACGCCCAAGGGTTCGAACCCGACCAGAGGGTTCGACAATGAGTAAGCAAATTATGTGCGCCGTTTGGCGCGACATTACTTACTGGATTGCCACGCTACGCTCGCAATGACAGATATTCTAGAACGACTGTCATTGCGAGGAATGAAATGACGAAGCAATCCAGTAAATAA
>ERZ808252.71-NODE-71-length-109764-cov-15.047462_pt1 | contig 109764 bp, 88 predicted proteins | sample MGYA00521242_ERZ808252 | MGnify/ENA primary metagenome ERZ808252 (study PRJEB31516, sample SAMN03275581) | gut metagenome | biome: mammalia-associated habitat; material: feces | host: Papio cynocephalus | place: Kenya | collected 2012-08-07 ...
ATATAATTTTTTTAAATTATTTTAAATTTTTTTGCAATATTTTCTTGACTTTTCACTATTATTTTTTGACTATTATTTTTTAATCTTCGTCGCCGTCGGTTTCTATAATTATGTCTTCCGTATTTCCTATTTCCAAATGCTTTCTTATAATTCCTATAGAATCTACCGGCTTAAATTTAGGATTTTCGATTAAACCGTGTATTTCGGCACATTGGTCAACCAACTCTTTTCCGTATTTTAACCCTCTATCGGATTTAATTCTCATTTGTACGGGAACGTCTTCGTAAGTTTTAGTCGATTTTTTATCTACGCAGTGATATTTTGGGTCGCATTGGTTTATATCCATATTAAGATTGAGTTTTAAGGTTTTTCCCGCAAGCGAAATCTTAACGAATTGGAATCTTCCTTGATTTATACTGTCGTACTTTTTAGAAATTCTCGACGTAAGTTTTTTAAATCTTAACGCATAATTCTTTATTTCATTGTACCATTTTTGAATACTGTCGTCCGCGATATCCATTTTTTCGGAGAACGTGGGTTGATATACAGGTTCTTTTGCAACTTCTTCTACTATCGCTTCTTCTTCCGCTTCCGTAACGGGCATGTCTGTTGCGTCGGGTATATCTTCAACAAGTTCTTCAGCCGTTTTTTCTTGCGGTTCTTCTTGAACTTCTTGTTTTTCCGCCACCTCTTCGACAGGTTCTTCTTGTTCTTCTACGACTTCTTCGGAAGGCTCTTCTTCAACTTCTTCTTTTTCTTCCGCTATCTTTTCTACGGGCTCTTCTTGTTTTTCTTCGTCCGCGGAAACGTCGTAAACCGAATATTCTACGTCTTCTTTATCGTCGTATAATTCTTCCGATTCTTCTTCTAAAACGCTCTCTTCGGGCTGTTCTACCGCTTCTTCCGCCGTTTGTACGGATTCTTCTTGAACTTCTTTAACGGGTTCTTCCGCAATTTCTTCTTGCGGTTGCTCTATTACGGCAACCGGAGCGGGACATAATTGTTTGGTTATATCCTCTTCTTCAACGGAAGCGATTATATCCGTATCGGTCTTTTTTTTCGATTTAAAAATGCTGAATAAACTCATTAAATTATCCCCCAAAAGAGAAATTTGTAAATTACGTATATTATAGTATATTTTAAAAAAAATTTCAATAGAATTTCACTATTTTTTTGCTTTTATTAACGTATACGCCGACTTATTTTTAAATTTGCCTGATTTTTATAAAAAATAAAGTCGAAAAAAAGCGTTTAATTTTTAAATTTTACCATCTTAATTTTTATCGACAGTTTCGCTTAGAAGTATTTTCATAATCAAAACTTACGATAATCCAAACAAGATGAGTAAAAAAACAAATTTTTTACAAAAACACCGCAAAGTTTTTAAAAATTTTACCGTAAGGTAAAAGATTTACTTGTTATAGTTTTTAGTTTTGAAATTTTGTTGACAAACTTTTTTAATAGGAATATAATTTGTCGGTAAAATGCGAAAAAGGGGAAAAAATGGACCATATATACACGCTTTTATTGCCACTTGGCTTAATACTTATTTTTTCTAAAATACTAGTTATAGGTTGTAAAAAATTTGCTTTACCCGGAGTAATAGGAATGTTACTTTCGGGAGTATTATTGGCTTTAATAAAATTTATACCTAACCAAACCGTTATTACCGACGTTGAAACGGAAGGAATTTCCTATTTATCTAAAATCGGCGTTATTTTAATAATGTTTTCGGCAGGACTCGAAACCGATTTAAAAAAGATAAAAAAAGTGGGACTTCCCACCGTATTTATCACGATGTCAGGTGTAATTCTCCCTATGGCGTTAGGTTTTTTGGTTGCTTTATTTTTCAACGGCGGAGTTTCAAACTTTAAAGCTAACGTCCACAGCAATTTATTTTACGGAGCTATTTTAACCGCCACCAGTGTAAGCGTTACCGTTTCCACCTTAAAAGAATTAGGAAAATTAGACGGAAAAGCCGGAACGACTATTATTTCCGCCGCGATTTTGGACGACGTAGTGGGCGTTATAGTTTTATCTTTCGTAGTATCCACTAGCGGAAAAGGCAACGGTTCGGACAAACTTTGGCTTATTATTTTGTTAAGCGTTATTTACTTCGTCGTAGTAATTTTATTAAAACTTTTTATAGGAAAACTTTTCGATTGGCTGGATAAACGCTATCCTCACCATAGAAGAATACCTATTTTCAGTCTTGGATTTTGTTTTATATTTTCGTACATAAGCGAAAAAGTTTTCGGAATTGCGGACATTACGGGCGCGTTTATGGCAGGACTTATTTTATCTAATAATATGGATAGAAAATACATAGACGAAAAAACCGAAATGCTCGGATATATGGTATTTACTCCCGTATTTTTTGCAAACGTAGGTCTAACGGTTAAATTTTCTTCAATAGAACCCGAGTTTATTCTCTTTGGAGTAATGTTTGTTTTGGCAGGGCTTGTGGGAAAATTTTTGGGTTGTTCTGCGACTGCGCTTGCATGCAGGTATTCGCCTAAGGATTCGGTTAGAGTCGGACTTGGTATGATGGCAAGGGCGGAAGTCGCACTGGTTTGCGCGCAAAAGGGAATGGATTGCGGACTTGTAAGCACGTCAATCACACCGTTTTTATTTATACTTATAATATTAACGAGCTTTGTAGTACCGTTATTGTTAAAATTGAGCTATCGCGGAGAAATCCAACCGCTTACACCGCCTACGCAAGAACAAATAAGCTCTTAAAAAACGTTTAATTTCGTATAACTAAAATTTAAATTAAATAAAATAAAATTTAATTTCGCGAAGAGTAAAACGGTTTAAAATAAAATTCAATTTTACAAAACGTTAAACTAAAATATTTATAAGAAAACGGCGTAGCAAAAATTTGCTACGCCGTTAGTAATTGTCTTTTTGTTTGAAAATTATTTTTAAAAAATTATAACTTTACTGTATTAAAAATTTAAATCTTTAAGCACACTTTTTATAAATAAGCTGTTAAAGACGCTTAAAGTTTTAATATTACAAAAAAATTTAAATTTATATATATGCTAGTAATAAATAATTTTAAAAATCTACTCGCTTACGCAATTAAAAATAATTGATAAAAAGTTCTTTTTTTAAAAAACTAATTATCACTACAAATAATTTAAGTAAAAAAACGTTTATTTTTATAAAAAAATATGTTTTTTGCATTTAAACGTTGTTTTTTAAAATTTAACTTAAAAAATGCTATGCTTTTTACTCTTTAATATTTAACGCAAAAAAATTGCTATCCTTTTTACTCTTTTATATTTAACGCAAAAAATTGCTATCCTTTTTACTCTTTAATATTTAACAAAAAAAATTGCTATCCTTTTTACTCTTTAATATTTAACAAAAAAAATTGCTATTCTTTTTACTCTTTAATATTTAACAAAAAAAATTGCTATCCTTTTTACTCTTTTATATTTAACAAAAAAAAATTGCTACCCAAAAGGATAGCAATTTTATTTTTGTTATTCGAAATTATTTAATGATTTTCGTAACAACGCCCGAACCAACGGTTCTTCCGCCTTCACGAATAGCGAATCTTAAACCTTCTTCGATAGCAATGTAGGTGATAAGTTGAACGTCCATTTCAACGTTATCTCCGGGCATTACCATTTCTACGCCTTCGGGAAGTTTAATGGTTCCCGTAACGTCGGTGGTTCTGAAATAGAATTGGGGTCTGTAATTGTTAAAGAATGCAGTGTGTCTTCCGCCTTCTTCTTTCTTTAATACGTATACTTGACCTTTGAATTCGGTATGAGGATGAACGGAACCGGGTTTAGCAAGAACTTGTCCTCTTTCAATACCCTTTCTGTCGATACCACGAAGTAATGCTCCTACGTTATCGCCTGCTTGAGCTTCGTCAAGAGTTTTACGGAACATTTCAAGTCCTGTAATAACGGTAGAAGTGATATTTTCGGAAAGACCAACGATTTCAACAGGGTCACCAACGTGAGCAACACCTCTTTCTACTCTACCGGTAGCAACGGTTCCTCTTCCGGAAATCGTAAATACGTCTTCAACGGGAAGAAGGAAAGGCTTATCGTCTTCTCTCTTAGGAGTAGGAATATATTCGTCGATAGCGTCCATTAAATCAAGGATAGGTTTAACTTCGGGAGAAGCAAGAACTTCTGCGTCACTCTTGTCGCTGGAAGCAACTTCCAAAGCTTTAAGAGCAGAACCCTTAATGATAGGAGTATCGTCTCCGGGGAAGTCGTATTGATTTAATAAATCTCTGATGTCCATTTCAACGAGTTCGAGAAGTTCGGGATCGTCAACTTGGTCGATTTTGTTCATAAATACTACGATATAGGGAACGCCAACTTGTCTAGCAAGAAGAATGTGTTCTCTGGTTTGAGGCATGGGACCGTCGGTTGCGGCAACAACTAAGATTGCTCCGTCCATTTGAGCGGCACCCGTAATCATGTTTTTAACGTAGTCTGCGTGTCCGGGACAGTCAACGTGAGCATAGTGTCTTTTATCGGTTTGATACTCAACGTGAGCGGTGTTTATTGTTATACCTCTTGCTTTTTCTTCAGGAGCTTTGTCGATGTCTGCATAGTTCATCTTAGCAGCCTGACCTTTACGCGCCATAACCATGGTGATTGCAGCGGTTAAAGTGGTTTTACCGTGGTCAACGTGTCCGATGGTACCAACGTTGATATGCGGTTTAGTTCTGTCAAATTTTGCCTTTGCCATTTTTTGTTTCCTCCAAATCTTTTTTATGTGTTTTTTAAATTGTTTTTATATCATACCGTCGCCTAATCATGCTAGATAACGGCTTTATAAAACTTTTTGATTGTTATAGCTATTAGTCTTCGTTTCTCTTAACGGCTCTTTCACCGATAATTTTTTCAGCGACTGACTTTGGAACTTCGCTATAATGGTCGAACTGCATGGTGTAATTTCCTCTTCCTTGCGTTCTAGACCTTAAATCCGTAGCGTAACCGAACATTTCGGATAACGGTACCATAGCGTCTATAACCTTAGTTCCGTTTCTATCGTCCGTAGAGTTAATCGTTCCTCTTCTCGACGAAACGTTACCCATTAAGTCTCCGAAATAATCTTCGGGAGTAGTAATTTCAACCTTCATAATGGGTTCCAAAAGCACAGGGTTCGCATCTTTAATACCGTTTTTAAACGCCATGCTTCCTGCAATTTTAAACGCCATTTCGGACGAGTCGACTTCGTGATAACTTCCGTCGTAAACGGTAACCTTAAAGTCAACGACTTCGTATCCTGCAAGGAATCCGTTTTTAGCCGCTTCTTCGATACCTTTTCTAACGGGTTCGATGTATTCCTTAGGAATACTTCCGCCGACGGTTTTATCTTCGAATTCAAATCCTTTACCGGGTTCAAGGGGTTCGAGAACGATTTTACAATGTCCGTATTGTCCTTTACCACCCGATTGACGTTTGTACATTCCTTCTGCGTTTACGGTCTTACGGAAAGTTTCTCTGTAAGCAACTTGCGGTTTACCAACCGTAGCTTCTACCTTAAATTCACGAAGAAGTCTGTCAACGATAATATCTAGGTGCAATTCGCCCATACCTGCGATAATGGTTTGTCCCGTTTCGTGATCGGTCCACGTTTTGAACGAGGGGTCTTCTTCCGCAAGTTTAATTAAAGCCATAGTCATTTTTTCTTGACTTGCCTTGGTCTTGGGTTCGATTGCTACGTTAATAACCGGTTCGGGGAATTCCATCTTTTCCAAAATGATAGGATGGTTTTCGTCACACAACGTATCGCCTGTTCCCGTATCTTTTAATCCTACTATGGCGCATATATCGCCCGAATAAACTTCGTCGATTTCAGCCCTGGTGTTAGCGTGCATACGAACTAATCTTCCGATTCTTTCCTTTTTACCCTTAGAAGAGTTATAAACGTAAGAACCTGCACATAATTTTCCTGAATAAACTCTGAAAAACGCAAGTTTTCCGATAAACGGGTCAACCGCAATTTTGAATGCGAGTCCCGCTAAAGGTTCGTCGTCGGAAGTCTTTCTTATTTCTTCTTCTCCCTTTTCATTTACGCCTACAACGTGGTCTACGTCGATAGGAGAAGGCAAATAATCTACTATTGCGTCAATTAAGTGTTGAACGCCTTTGTTTTTATAAGAAGAACCGCATAATACGGGAGTAAGCGTTCTTGCAATGGTCGCTTTTCTTAAAGCAACTTTCATTTCTTCTTGGGTAAGTTCTTCGCCCGCAAAGAATTTTTCCATTAACGCGTCGTCCTGTTCAGCGCAAACTTCCATAAGTTGTTGTCTGTATTCGGCAACTATATCTTTATAATCGTCGGGAACGTCAATTATTTCCGTATCCTTTCCTAAATCGTCTTTATAAATGATAGCGTCGTTAGCTACTAAGTCGATAATTCCTTTGAAAGTATCTTCTTTTCCGATAGGTAAAGTAATCGGGATAGCGTGAGCGTGAAGTCTTTCGTTCATCATCTTTATAGCGTTAAAGTAATCTGCTCCGTTAATGTCCATTTTGTTGACGTAAGCAATTCTCGGAACTTTGTACTTGTCCGCTTGACGCCAAACGGTTTCGGATTGAGGTTCAACACCGCCCTTTGCGCAGAAAGTCGCAACGGCGCCGTCCAAAACTCTTAAACAACGTTCAACTTCTACGGTGAAGTCAACGTGTCCGGGAGTGTCGATTATGTTGATTGCGTTTCCTTTCCAATAACAAGTGGTCGCCGCGCTGGTAATGGTTATACCACGTTCTTGTTCTTGTACCATCCAGTCCATAGTAGCGGCTCCGTCGTGTACTTCGCCGATTTTATGAGTTTTTCCCGTATAGAACAAAATACGTTCCGTAGTAGTGGTTTTACCCGCGTCTATGTGAGCCATAATACCGATGTTTCTGGTATGGGCCAAATCGTATTCTCTAGGCATAGTTTTCTCCTTAAATTACCAACGATAATGCGCGAATGCTTTGTTAGCTTCTGCCATTCTGTGCGTGTCGTCTTTCTTCTTTACTGCTCCGCCCGTTCCGTTGGAAGCATCCATAAGTTCGCCTGCGATACGCGCGTCCATAGTCTTTTCGGATCTCTTTCTCGCGCTGTCTACAAGCCAACGTATAGCAAGCGTTTGTCTTCTTTCAGGTCTTATTTCGATAGGAACTTGATAGTTCGAACCGCCTACACGTCTTGCCTTAACTTCTAACATAGGCATAGCGTTTTGAATAGCTTGATTGAAAACTTCTTGCGGTTCTTGACCTGTTTTTTCTTTAATAATATCGAAAGCGCCGTAAACTAAACCTTGCGCAATACCCTTTTTGCCGTCTAGCATTACTTGGTTAATGAACTTGGTTATTACTTTGCTTCCGTATTTAGCGTCCGGTAAAACGTCTCTTTTAGGAACCGAACCTCTTCTTGGCATAATAATTTCCTCCTTTAAATAGTGGGGTAAACCCCGAAAAAAGTACAGCTATCGCCCTAACCGCTACTTTGCGTGGACGAACCTTCTACCGCCTTAGCGATATACTGCCTACAATATCGGGTAGCTGATATTCCGATATTCAGGTAAAATGTTGTCCTAATTATTTAGGTCTTTTTGCGCCGTATTTACTTCTTGCTTGCTTACGTTTTGCAACGCCCGCAGTATCCAAAGTTCCACGAATTACGTGATATCTGACGCCGGGAAGGTCTCTTACCCTTCCGCCACGAATAAGTACCGAGCTATGTTCTTGAAGATTGTGTCCTTCTCCCGGAATATAAACGATACCTTCTTGTTTATTCGTCAAACGAACTCTTGCAATTTTACGCAATGCAGAGTTAGGCTTTTTAGGAGAAGTCGTGGTAACGATTAAGCAAACGCCTCTCTTTTGAGGGCAATGACCCATAATAGGGGTTTTGCACTTTTCCTGCGCCGTTTTTCTACCTTGCTTAATGAGCTGATTGATAGTTGGCATGTGTTTCCTCCTTGTGTTTTATCGAAATATCTATACGGTTACCCGTTAAAGAAAGCTTTTTTACAAGCGTTTTTGCGATTTTTCAACCAAAAAACCGCAAAAACTCATTTTAAATATAAATGTATTTTAACATTTTTAAAAAAGTAAGTCAATCGTTTTTAGACAATTTTTAGATAATGTCTAACTCGTCCTCATCGTCGGGAGTGTAGTTGTTTGCAAACATTTCCGCAGAAGACATACCTACCGTTTTAGGAGTAAGATTTTTGTACTCTTTTGCGCCCGTTCCCGCAGGAATAAGCTTTCCTAAAATGATATTTTCCTTTAAACCGATAAGCGGGTCGATTTTGCTCTTGATAGCGGCTTCCGTAAGAACTTTTTCGGTTTCTTGGAAGGACGCCGCCGACAAGAAAGATTCCGTTGCGAGCGACGCTTTGGTAATTCCTTGAAGCGTTCTCTTAGCCGTTGCGGGTCTTCCGCCGTTTTCAACTACTTTTCCGTTTATGTCTTCGTATCTGGTAATATCTACTAACTCGCCGGGAAGCATATTAGTATCTCCGCAGTTTTCGATTTTTACTTTTCTTAACATTTGGCGAACGATTACTTCTACGTGTTTATCGTTAATGTCAACGCCTTGTCCGCGGTATACGGATTGAACTTCTTTAAGGATATAGTCTTGAACGCCTTTTACGCCCTTAGTCTTTAATATATCTTTCGGATATACCGAGCCTTCGGTTAATATCGTACCGGGTTCGACTTCTTCTCCGTCAACGACTTTAAGTTGCGCACTGAACGGGATAACGTATTCTTTGCTTGTGTTGTCGCTTGCCACGATTCTTACAACTCTCGCGCCGTTCTTTTCCGCTACGGAAACGATACCGCTGACTTCGCATACGATTGCCTTTCCTTTCGGATTTCTACATTCGAATAATTCTTCTATTCTCGGTAAACCTTGAGTAATATCACCCGTCGACGCGATACCGCCCGTGTGGAACGTTCTCATGGTCAACTGCGTACCGGGTTCGCCTATGGATTGAGCCGCTATAATACCTACGGATTCGCCTTTGGATACTACGGTCATTCTGCTCATATCTCTACCGTAACACTTCGTGCAGACGCCGTTAGAAGTCTTACAAGAGAATACGCTTCTGATTAAAACTTGTTCGATTCCCGCTTTTTCGATAGCCTTTGCTTGTTTTTCGGTTATCATGCTGTCTGCGGGAGCAAGAACTTCGCCCGTTGCGGGGTCTACTACGTCGTTAATGGTAAATCTACCGTTAATTCTGTCCGCCAAAGTTTCAATCGGTTTTTCGCCGTCTTTGTTTCTTATTGCGGAAACTAGCATTCCTTTTCTATCTCCGCAGTCGTCTTCTCTTACGATTACTACTTGTGCAACGTCAACCAAACGTCTGGTTAAGTAACCCGAGTCTGCCGTCTTTAACGCGGTATCCGCCAAACCTTTTCTTCCGCCGTGTGAAGAAATAAAGTATTCCAAAACCGAAAGTCCTTCGCGGAAACACGATTTAACGGGGACTTCTATAACTTTACCTTGCGGGTTGGTCATTAGTCCACGCATACCTTCTAGTTGTTTAATTTGGTCGATACTACCACGCGCGCCCGAATCCGCCATCATCCAAATAGGATTGAATTTCTTTTGGCTCGTTTTAAGAATTTGCTCTATGTCGATAGTAGCTTTCGTCCATACGTCAACGGTAGCTCTGTACCTTTCGTCGTTGGTCATCAAGCCCCTGCCGTATTGTTTTGCGATTTTATGAACGTCGTCCGTTGCTTGCGCGATAACTTCGTCCTTTTTAGCGGGAACGTACATATCGAATACGCTAGTGGTAAGCGAACCGATGGTAGAATACTTATAGCCGAGCGATTTAATGCTGTCTAGCGTATTTGCCGCACAAACAGCACCGCCTTGCTTAAAGCAAGCGTCGACGATTTTCTTTAATTCGCCTTTCTTGATAAGCGTATCCGTCTTGAATTGGAACGCTTTATCGTTTAAATACGGTTTTTCTTTTTCTTCTTCCGTATCGAACGTGTCCGACTTAAAGTTATAATTTACGTCTTGGGGAATTGCGTTGTTAAAAATAATTCTACCTACGGTAGTTTTAATTCTTCCCGTCTTTTCTTCCCCGTCTATAACGAGTTTTCTTCTAACGTAAACTTCGTCTTGCAACGTAACTTGTTTAGTTTGATAAGATATTAAAGCTTCGTCTTCGGAGGCGAACATTTGTCCGCGATAAATATAAGTTTCGCCGTTTTCGGTGTATTCTTTTCCGATTTCGTGCTTTTTGATAGTTAAATAATAACAACCCAAAACCATATCCTGAGAAGGACTCATAACGGGCATACCGTCGGATAGTTTTAAAATGTTGTTAGACGCAAGCATTAAAAATCTTGCTTCCGCTTGCGCTTCTATGGAAAGCGGAACGTGTACTGCCATTTGGTCACCGTCGAAGTCCGCGTTGAACGCCGCGCATACTAACGGGTGAAGTTGAATTGCTCTACCTTCTATTAAAACGGGTTCGAAAGCTTGAATCGACAACCTATGAAGCGTAGGAGCTCTGTTTAGTAATACGGGGTGGTCTTTAATTACTTCCGACAAAATATCCCATACTACGGGGTTTAATCTTTCAACCGCGTGGCGAGCCGCTTTTACGGTATGACATTCTTTCATATCGACGAGTCTTTTCATAACGAAAGGCTTGAATAATTCAATTGCCATTTCCTTAGGAAGTCCGCATTGATATAACTTTAATTCCGGTCCTACAACGATAACCGAACGTCCCGAGTAGTCGACACGTTTTCCGAGTAGGTTTTGACGGAAACGACCTTGTTTACCCCTGAGCATTGCCGACAAAGATTTTAATTCTCTGTTGCCTGCACCCGTAACCGCTTTACCGCGTTTACCGTTGTCGATTAAAGCGTCTACCGCTTCTTGGAGCATTCTCTTTTCGTTTCTTATAATCATATCGGGCGAACCTAAACTCATCAACTTTTTAAGTCTGTTGTTTCTGTTTATTACCCTTCTGTACAAGTCGTTTAAGTCGCTGGTCGCGTATCTTCCGCCGTCTAACGGAACCATAGGACGAAGTTCGGGCGGAATTACGGGAAGTACGTCTAAAACCATCCATTCGGGACGATTTCCGCTCTTTTTGAAAGATTCGACTATTTCAAGACGTTTAACCGCCTTTTCTTTCTTCGCACTCGTTGCAGGCGTGGAGTCGATTGTCTTTCTTATTTCTTCGCATTCTTTATCTAAATCTATGGACATTAAAAGCTCTTTAATAGCTTCCGCGCCCATTCCTACCCTTAAAGTACAAGGGATAGGATTGCCGTTTTCGTCCTTTTTATCTCTAAATTCTTCTAATTTTTGTTGATATTCCGTTATCGTTATTATTTTTTTGTATTCTAAATCGGTATTGCCGGGGTCGAGTACGATATAGTTTACTAAGTAGATAATTTGTTCTAATTGCTTAGAATTCATATCTAACATTAGACCTATTTTAGAAGGATTACCCCTAAAATACCAATAGTGAGAAACAGGGGCAGCTAATTCGATAGTACCCATTCTTTCTCTTCTTACCTTGCTTTGTACGATATCTACTCCGCACTTTTCGCAAGTCATTCCTTTATAACGTACTTTTTTGTATTTTCCGCAATGACATTCCCAATCTCTCGTAGGTCCGAAAATCTTTTCGCAAAAAAGACCGTCTCTTTCGGGTTTTTGCGTTCTGTAATTTATGGTTTCGGGCTTAGTTACTTCTCCGTGCGACCAACTTCTGATTTTTTCAGGGGAAGCTATTCCTATTTGTATAGATTCAAAATTGTGTAATTCAAACATATTATTATATAATTCCCCCTTTATTAGTCTTTATCTTCGTCGTCGAATTCAAAGTTACCTAAATCGTCGATATCGGCAAAATCGTCGTCGCTAAGGTCGGCGCTCTTGAAATCTTCGCTTTGAGCAAAGTCGGTTTCTTCGTTAAATATATCGATTCCGTCGAGATTGTCAAAGTCGATATCTTTTTCGTCGGCGTCTTCTTGTTCGTCCTTAAAGTCAACTTCTTGTTCTTGTCTTCTTTCCGCACTCTTATTAGCGTTAGGAGTGTAATCGTCGTTATTGTACAAGTCGTCAAGCGATAATTCTTCTCCCGTTTCGGTAAGAACTTTTATGTCTAAGGCGAGCGATTGTAATTCTTTGATAAGTACTTTAAACGCTTCGGGAATACCGGGTTCGCTTACTTCGTTTCCTTTTACGATAGAGTCGTAAGTTTTAACCCTTCCTTGAACGTCGTCCGATTTAACGGTCAATAATTCTTGTAAGATATGAGCCGCACCGTAAGCTTCCAACGCCCAAACTTCCATTTCTCCGAATCTTTGTCCGCCGAATTGAGCTTTACCGCCCAAAGGTTGTTGAGTAACCAAAGAGTAAGGTCCTATAGAACGAGCGTGAATTTTATCGTCGACCAAGTGGTGAAGTTTAATCATATACATTTGTCCGACCGTTACTCTGTTTTCAAAAGCTTCGCCCGTTCTTCCGTCGTAAAGTTGAATTTTTCCGTCAACTTTGCCGTCGGGATTTACAAATCCGTTTTCTTCTAATAATTCTTTAATATCTTTTTCGGTTGCTCCGTCGAATACGGGGGTTGCAATTTTCCAACCGAGTTGTTTACATACTAAACCTAAATGAACTTCCAAAACCTGTCCGATATTCATACGGGAAGGAACGCCCAACGGGTTTAATACTATTTGGATAGGAGTACCGTCCGCCATAAACGGCATATCGCTTTCGGGTAAAATTCTTGAAATAACGCCTTTGTTTCCGTGACGTCCCGCCATTTTATCTCCGACGGAAATTTTTCTCTTTTGAGCTATATAAATTCTTACGGATTTTCTTACTCCCGGAGGTAATTCGTCTTTATTTTCTCTCGTGAATACTTTTACGTCTACTACGACTCCGCCTTCTCCGTGCGGAACTTTTAACGAAGTATCCCTTACGTCGCGGGCTTTGCTTCCGAAAATTGCTCTTAACATCTTTTCTTCGGGCGTGAGTTCGGCTTCTCCCTTAGGAGTTACTTTTCCTACTAAGTAGTCTTCGCCGGTAACTTCGCTACCGATTCTTATAATACCGTCTTCGTCAAGGTTTTTAAGCTGGTCCGCACTTGCTCCCGCAATATCTCTCGTAATTTCTTCCGCGCCGAGTTTTGCAATATCTCTCGCTTCGGTTTCGTATTCTTCTATATGGATAGAAGTAAATACGTCGTTCATAACTAACTTTTCGCTTAATAAAATAGCGTCTTCGTAGTTATAACCTTCCCAAGTCATAAAACCGACCAAAATGTTTTTACCTAACGCTAATTCGCCGTCTTTCGTAGAAGGTCCGTCGGCAATAATTTCGCCGTCTTCTACCTTGTCGCCCGCAGTTACGATAGGCTTTTGGTTTATACAGGTTCCTTGGTTGGAACGTTCGAATTTTTTAAGTTTGTATTCTTTGTCTACACCGTCGTTTTGCGCGACTACTATAGAATCTCCGTTTACTTCTTTAATAGTACCGCCCTTTTGAGCTACTACCATTACGCCCGAATCGTACGCGATAGTTCCTTCTATTCCCGTACCTACGATAGGAGCTTCGCAAGTAAGTAGCGGAACTGCCTGTCTTTGCATGTTAGAACCCATCAAGGCTCTGTGCGTATCGTCGTTTTCAAGGAACGGAATTAAAGCCGTCGCTACCGATACCAACTGCTTGGGCGAAACGTCCATGTAATCGATTTGATTTCTGGGAAGTTCGGTAATTTCTTCCTGTCTTCTGCAAGATACTTGTTCGTTTACGAATCTGTTGTTTTCGTCAAGCGGTTCGTTTGCCTGAGCCACAACGTATCTGTCTTCTTCGTCTGCGGCAAGATAGTCTACTACGTCCGTTACTACGCCCGTAGTTTTATCTACTCTTCTATAAGGCGATTCGATAAATCCGAATTCGTTTACTTTCGCAAAAGTGGACAAAGAAGTGATAAGACCTATGTTTTGACCTTCCGGCGTTTCGATAGGACACATTCTTCCGTAGTGGGTGTAGTGAACGTCCCTGACTTCGAAAGTAGCTCTTTCTCTGTTTAATCCGCCAGGTCCTAACGCCGACAACTTTCTCTTGTGAGTAAGTTCCGCGATGGGGTTGGTTTGGTCCATAAATTGCGATAATTGAGAAGAACCGAAAAATTCTTTAATCGCCGCGCTTACGGGACGAGCGTTTACTAGTTTTTCGGGAGTGATATCTTGACTCGTGGTGTTTTGAGTGGACATTCTTTCTCTTATAACTCTTTCTAACCTGCTCATACCGATTCTGAATTGATTTTGCAACAATTCTCCGACACTTCTTACTCTTCTGTTTGCCAAGTGGTCGATATTGTCTACTACGCCGATTCCGTAATTATAATCGAGGTTTACGGAAACGCTTGCGATAATATCGTCTAAGGTTATGTGTTTATAGTTTAATTTTTCTATTACGGGTTTAATTACTTTCTTTTGTTCGATAGTAAGTTTTCCGTCGAATCTTTCGTCGATTAAACGGCAGAATTCAACCGCGCCTTCAACGAAACGTCTTCTTTGTTCTTTTCTCTTTTCGTAATTCTTTTTATCTTCGATTTTTTCTTCGCCTTCAACGATTTCCGTTTCTTTAACGTAATATAAATCGTTGATTTTGTCGCAATATTTTTCGGCGGTAGTTTCAATTCCCGTTTCTTTTCCGTATTCGGCAACTTCCCTTATAAATTTATAATTAGGATAGTGCATCGTTTCCAACATTCCGAAAGTTTTAGCTTTTAATCCCGTTATCGCGTTAAAGCTAACCGCGTTATTCGCAATAATAACGTGTTTTTCTCCGTTTACGTCTACGAAAACTCTGTTAATACCTGCATTTTGAATTTTCTCGGCGATTTCTTCCGTGATTATATCGCCTTTAACGCATAAAACTTCCCCGTTTTCGTCGATAACGTCTTCGTAAGACTTTAATCCCGCAAGTCTTACGCCCATTCTCATACGTTTGTCGAATTTATATCTGCCTACTTTTCCCAAATCGTATCTTCTTACGTCGAATAAAACGTTTTTGATATGATTTTTAGCGGCTTCTTCATCCGGAATTTCACCGGGACGTAAAATTTTGTATAAGTCGAATAATCCGTCTTTTTCGCTCTTGCATCCGTCTTTTTCCAAAGTGTTGCAAATGGTCGGGTCGTTTGCAAATAATTCTTTTAATTGTTCGTCCGTTCCGAATCCTAATGCTCTTAACAAAATGGTTGCGTAAATTTTACGAGTTTTATCTACGCACGCCTTTAAAATTTTGCCGTTTTCGCCAAAAGATTGTTCGTATTCAATCCACGCGCCCCTATTCGGGATAATTTGCGCGTTGAAAAGGAGTTTTCCGCTTTTTACGTCCTTCGCGCTGGTGTTGTATACGCCCGGCGAACGAACGAGCTGAGATACTATAACTCTTTCCGCTCCGTTTATGATAAACGAACCGTTTTCAGTCATTTTAGGCAATTCGCCCATGTAAATGTCTTTGGTTAAAATATCTCCCGTAATTTTATTGACGAGTTGAATTTTTACCGAAAGCGAAACTGCGTAAGTAGCGTCCCTTTCTCTACACGTCTTTTCGTCGTATTTCGGTACGTCCGAAAGAGTGTGCTCCAAAAAGTTGAGTTCGAAGTGGTCGGAGAAATCGGTAATGGGCGAATAATCTTCGAATACTTCGCTTAAACCTTCTTCGATGAAACTGTCGTAACTGTCTTTTTGTATCTCGATAAGATAGGGAATTTCGGTTACTTCTTTGATTTTTGAAAAAGTTTTTCTCTCGGTCTTACTTTTGCCGAATGTTACTGTTTGCAAACTTCTCATCTAAATTTTTTGCTCCTTTTAATTTGCGAAAACGTATTGCGTTGTTTTCGGAAATGTTGTATAATACCCATAATTTCAAATGCTATATGGCATTTTTGGAATTTTTTACCCCGTTCAAAACGGCGCAATAGGACATTATGGATAATTTTGCATTTTGATATTATAATCCCGTTTTGTCCAAAAGTCAAACGAATTTAGCTAATTATTTAAAAATAATTATTATTTAGGGGAAAAATATAATTTACGGAGAAAAAACGTGCGAATAGATAAATTTTTAAAAATTTCGAGAATTTTAAAAAGAAGAGCCGTCGCAAACGAAGCGTGTAACGGCGGAAAAGTGGAAGTAAACTCAAAAAGCGTAAAACCAAGTTATCAGGTAAAGGAAGGCGACGTTGTAAAACTTACTTTCGGAAACGGCTCTATTTCCTTTAAAATCCTTTCCGTAAAGGAAAACGTTAAAAAGGAGGAAGCAAGTAGCTTATACGAAATCATTCAATGAAAACGAGCGTTATATTAGCTTGCGCGGGAAAAGGCGTTCGCGCAGAATTTAAAGACAATAAATTATTACAAAAAATAGGAAATATTACGATTTTTGAAAAGACTTTTTCGGTTTTTGAAAAAAGTAATTTAATAGACGAAATAATAGTTGCTTGCAGTAAGGAAGATTTAGACGTATTTAAAACTTTAACAAAAAACGCAACCAAAAAAACGACATTCGTTTTAGGCGGAAAAACAAGAACGGAATCCGTTTACAACGCTTTAAAAATCGCCGAAAACGATATCGTTTTAATTCACGACGGAGCAAGACCATTTTTGCAAGAACAAACTATAGAAAACTGCGTAAAAAGCGTAAAGGAGTTTTCAAGCGGAATAGCGTGCTGTCCTTGCGTGGACACGCTTGCGTATAGTCAAGACGGAAAAACGATAAATAAAAGCGTAAGACAAGGTTTTTACAACGTCCAAACTCCGCAAGGGTTTTTAAAAGACGAAATTTTGTCTTGCTACGAAAAAGCTATGAAAAGCGATAAAACTTACACCGACGACGCATCCGTTTACGGCGAATTTTTACGCCCCGCCCATATTTGCGAAGGGGACGCGTCAAATAAAAAACTAACCTATAAAAGCGATTTTTCAAGCGACGTTTTAGTGGGAACGGGGTTCGATTTGCACCGTTTGGTTACGGATAGAAAACTTATATTAGGCGGAGTTGAAATTCCGCACGACAAAGGCTTGCTCGGACACAGCGACGCGGACGTTTTAACGCACGCCGTTATGGACGCGATTTTATCCGCCCTATCGCTAGGCGATATAGGCAAACACTTCCCCGACAAAGACCCCGCTTACAAGGGAATATCCAGTATCGTTTTACTTAAAAAAGTGCTTGAAATCATTAAAAATAAAGGATACAAAGTCCGCAACGTTTCGGCTGTAATTATGGCTGAAAAACCAAAGTTATCCACATATACCGAAAAGATATCCACAACCTTGGCGGAAGTTATCCACATAGACGCAAAAAGAGTGGGAATAACTTGCACGACGCTTGAAGGCGTGGGACTTGTAGGCAGAGAAGAAGCGATAGCTTGTCAAGCGTATTGTATGCTAGAAAAAGCTTAAAACAACAATATGTAGTGGTTTTATAATTTAAAAAACACAATTTTAAACAAACAACTCCGTTTTATGTTCAAACAAGTTTTGCATAAAACGGAGTATTTTTTTAATTTTATAAACGACAAAAATCGACGATTTTATAACTGATTTTTAAAAAGTTATCCACAGTTTAGGACAAGATTATATGTTTTATACACAATTTCTATGAATATTTTTCCACAATTTTTTCATCTTTTTTAAAAGCGATTTTACCCCTTTTAAAAAGTCGAAATTTTAACTTTTTAATTAAAACTAACGGCAAACGTAATTTTTTAAAAATAAAATCAACGGTGAAAAAATTTAAACAAATTTTTTCACCGTTTTAAAATATAGCATAAAATATAAATTTTCTTTAAATTTTAACAAAGTTTAAAATCTATTTTAGCTTTTTAAGCCTTAACGCGTTAAGCACTACGCAAATACTCGACAAACTCATACAGACGGAAGCAATCATCGGACTGAAAGTAAATCCCGCCCAACTAAACAATCCGCACGCAACGGGTATAGCTATTACGTTATAGAAAAACGCCCAGAATAAATTTTGTTTAATATTTCTAACGGTCGCCTTACTTATTTTTACCGCCTGAACCAAATCTTTACAATCGGACGAAGTTATAATAACGTCGGCGCTATCTATTGCAATATCCGTACCCGAACCTACCGCCACGCCTACCGTTGCGGTTGTCATGGCAACGGCGTCGTTAATACCGTCCCCAACGAAAGTCGTTACGTTATTTTTAGTCGCTTGCTCTACTACTTTTGCTTTATCTTCGGGCATCATTTCGGCTTTAAATTCGCTTATTCCGCAAGATTTGGAAACTCTTTCGGCGGTAGAATAATTATCCCCCGTGAGCATTACCGTTTTAATTCCGTAATCGGCTAGTTCTTGCATAACGTCTTTAACGCCTTCCCTTATCTTATCGGACAAGGTTATTACGGCTTTCGGTTCACCGTTTACCGTTGCTATTAGCGTTGTAACACCGCTACCGGACGACTTTTTATATCTATCGTAAAATTCTCCTTTCGTTACGCCAACGTAGTCGCATTTACCTATTTTATATTCTTTTCCGTCAATTACGCCTTGAACTCCGCAAGAAGTAACGCTTACAAAGTTTTCTACTTCCTTTAAAGTTTTACCGTTTGCGAGAGCGTAATCGCATATTGCACCCGCAATCGGGTGGGAACTGTTTTTTTCTATCGATGCGATTTCGGATAAAATATCTTCCGTGTAATAATAATCGGTTACTTGAAATTTACCTTCCGTAAGCGTTCCCGTTTTATCGAAAAATGCGTATTTAGTTTTAGATAGATATTCAAGCGAAGCTCCGTTTTTAATTAAAACGTTTTTACTTGCCCCTACGCCCGTTGCAGTCATAACCGCCAGTGGCGTGGCAAGCCCTAGTGCGCAAGGACACGAAACGACTAATACCGCAACTCCGTAATTTATTCCCTGTTCTAAGCTTCCGAATATCGCCCATAAAGTAAAGGTGATAAAAGCTATTAAAAATACTACGGGTACAAAAATTCCCGCAACCTTATCCGCCAAATGCGCAATGGGAACTTTATCCGCGCCCGCTTCCGATACGAGCTTGATAATTTTTCCTAACGTCGTATCTTCCCCGAGAGCGGTAATTTCGGCTTGACAATATCCGCTTACAACTATCGTTCCGCCACGTATTATTTTTCCTACGCCTAATTTTACGGGTAAGCTTTCTCCCGTTATTGCCGACTGGTCAACGAAAATTTCGCCTTTTTTGATTATTCCGTCGGCGCAAATTTTATCCCCGCTTTTTAAAACGAAAATTTGTCCTTTATCTAGCGACGATACTTCTACTTCCTTTTCTTCTCCGTTTTCGGTTAAAATAACCGCTTTATCGGGGGTTAGAGCAAGAAGTCCCGCAATTGCGTTCCTCGTTTTTCCTATCGCCCTTTCTTCCAAATATTTTCCGATAGAAACTATTACGACTATCATTGCGGAAGAGTCGAAAAACATATTTTTCATATACTCGTGTTTAAGCGCTTCGTTTTTAGAAAACATAGCAATACAAGCCGATACCGTAGCGTAAATAAATGACGCAAGCGAACCTACCGCAACCAAAGAACTCATATTCGGGTGCAATTTAATTATCTTTTTTATACCGTCCGCATAATAAGAAATATTGATGATAATTACCGCCACGCACAATACAAACGATATAACGGGCGAAACCATCATGTTAAATTTATGTGGTAAAAAAGAGAACATATCGCCGAACATTAAAAACATCATTACGACTAAAATACTCGCCGATATAACGATTTTCAATAGTTTATTCTCTTTTTTTTCTTCGCACGGAGTATAACCTGCTTTTCTTACCGATTCCTTTATTTGCTCCAAAGTACAATTTTCGTAATACACTATTACGGATTTATCCGCAAGCGCAACTTTACATTCCTTTACGCCTTTTACTTTTTTTACGGCTTTTTCTACGGAACTTACGCATGCCGAACAGCGCATATCCGCAACTTTAAATTTACTTTCCGTCATAATAGCTCCTTAATATGAATATTACTTCAATTTCATATTAAATATAGTATATTAAATTACAATTGTCAACGAAAAAATTAAAGTTTTTATTAAGAATTACCGCCGTTTTCGTCGGGCTTTTGTTTATCGGGGAAAAAATCTTTGGTTTTTGATTTTTCGGGCTTTAACTCGCCTTCTAACTCATCTATTCTTTGCCTTAACTTTTCGTTTATTTTTTTCTCTTTTAAAGCTATTTTTTCAAATAATCCGTTTATTTCTCTTTGCAATCTTTTATACAAAAACGAACTTTTTTCTTTTTTGTTTTCGTACGGATTTTTAAAGCTTACGCCCTTTTGTTTTAGTCCTTTCATAACGAGTTCAACAAGCGGTCTGTCGCAAGAAATTACGTTGCGATACTTGTTTTGAATTCTTAAAGCCGTTTTAGCGTTTCCAAAAGACAATTCGTCTATAACTCTTCTCACGCTTTTTCCGTTAACCGTTCCCGTTAAAATTTTTTCGATAATTTCAACCGTTTCACACTTAGTAAAAGGCTCTACCGTTTTGCTTTGAAGTTCTTTTTCGTCTAAGCGTTCGTTTTTTATAAGGAAATAATAATAATTTCTTACGCTTCCGCCCGCGCGTTTATTTTTTCTTGCAAACTCCAAAAATACTTTGGATAGGGAACTACCCGTTTTTTTGCTTAACTTTGCCATTTCTATCAATTCGTTTTTTTCTTGTTCGGAAAACCCTTTCATTTTCTCACTCCTATTTTTATTTCGTAAAACGATAATAACGCAAAAGTATAATCTTAAAACAAAACGCGTTTTAATAATAAGGTTTTGCATTATTTTGTTCGGTATGAAATGATTATTGACACTTTTACGCCGTTAAATACCTTTTTTTAAAAGAATTTATTTTTTAAAATGAGAATATAATGTAGTTATGAATTATTTTGTATTTTCTCCCGTAAAGTGCGCCATAAAAATTAACGGAACGTTTATTTGCAAAATTTACACCGAACCCGTTAAAATAAATATAAATAAAGGCTCTTTAATAGAATTTTTTTCTGTACAAGACGCTTTTTTACCTTTAAGCTTTATTTTAGGAAATTCAACAAAAAGCGTAGCGGTACTCGAAAACGAAAACGGAAATTTTATTTTTCCCTTATCTTTTCATAAATACCCCTACCCTTACGAAAAAGTTTATTCGGAAAAACTCTTCCTCGATTTTGCCTTAAACGTTTATAACGATTGTACGGGAAAAATGCTACTAGAAAATTCTTATAGCGCAAAAATAATATCTCTACCGTTTTACGCTTGCGTTCCGCAAGTAATTTTTACCGAAAACCGACATATAGGGCTATTTTTTAAGGAAAACGGTTATTTTTATATAATAGGCGCGGAAGATTTAGAAAATAAATTAACAAAAAAAACAGACGAAGTTACTTTCGAAAATAACCAAGTAATTTTAAAAAGTTTTTTGCCAACGTTACTCGCCCACGAGGTTACGGAAAAATTTTGTTATCCTTTTCAAGAAGGTGAAGTTTTTTTTAAAAGGGGAAAATCGGCAAACGTCCTTCCGCAAGAATTAAAAACTTTTGCGTTTTTAGAGTGCTTGCGTATAGGCGACGACGTATCCGATTTTTTAGTAAACGATTTTAAGGGAATAGAAAAATTAAAAAAATATTTGGGAAATTACTCTTTTATTCTTCCTTGCCCTACCGAAAATTACGAATACGCTTTAATTTACGAACGCGAAGTAAAGTTCATAAAGTTTAAAACGATAGACGGCAAGATTTTCGATTTAATTTTAAACGATTAGATAAATTTAAAATTTTATTGACAACTTTTACCCGTCTAGTTAATTTCAATTTTTTATTGACAACTTTTCTCCGTAATGATAAAATGCTTATAATATATTTATGTGATATATAAATATAAGCAAGTTTCCAAACAAAACTTCCAAAAGGAGAGAAAATGGTTTTTGAAATTTTATATTACGCGTCTTTTATAATTTTAATACCGGGGATATTGTTTTCCGTTTACGCGTCGATAAGAGTAAACACGACTTTTAACAAATACAATAAAGTACCCACGCAAAATAACGTAGTGGCGTCCGACGTTGCTAAAATGCTTATAGAAAAAAATTCCGCGCCCGTAAGCGTACAGAGAATTTCGGGAAATTTAACGGACAATTTTAATCCGCAAACCAACGTTTTGTCGCTTTCGGATTCAACGTACTCTTCAAACTCGGTTGCTTCCGTAGCGGTAGCCGCCCACGAGGTAGGACACGTTATGCAACATCAAGAAGGATACAAGCTTATAAAATTTCGCTCAGCGTTAGTACCCGTAGTAAATATCGGCTCTCGCCTAGCGTTGCCGTTTGCTATTTTAGGAGTTGTATTAGAATATTTTTCCAAAGTTGCAACTGTAGGCAGTATATTTATTTTTATAGGAATAGTTTTATATTCGCTTGCAAGTATATTTGCTTTAATTACGTTGCCCGTTGAAATAAACGCGTCCCGCAGGGCTAAAAAAATGTTACTTGAACAAGGCTTCGTTACGGACGGCGAAGCAAAACAGGTTTCTTCCGTTTTATACGCGGCGGCTTTAACTTATTTTGCAAGTTTAACGGTTTCTTTGTTATATCTTTTAAGATTTATAATTTTAATAGCAATGGCAAGAAAAAAAGATTAAATTTTGATGAACGATATTTCTAAATAAAAACTTATTTAAACTAGAAATTAGCCGAGCGGTTGACATCAACCGCTCGGCTAATTTTATTAAACTAAATTTTAAATATTTATATAAAATATTTTATTCCTTAACCGTTAACTCTCCGTTCGCTAAATCTATCTTCAACGTAGCTCCCTCCGCAGGATCGTTTTTTATAATGTATTTAGCTATTAACGTTTGTGCGGTATGAGAAATAAATCTCTTTAAAGGTCTTGCGCCATAAACCGGATCGTAAGCATTATCTACAATATATTCTTTTGCTTTTTCACTAACAAAAAGCGCTAACCCTTTTTCTGCAAGCGTTTGTCTTAACTCGTCGAACATTAAATCTACTATTTTAAAAGTCTGTTCCTTACTTAATGGCTTAAACATAATAATTTCGTCTAGTCTGTTTAAAAACTCGGGGCGGAACGATCTTTTTAAAAGTTCGCTTACTTCCTCTCTTGCCTTTTTAGAAATTTCCCCGTTTTCTATTCCTTCCAAAATTATGGACGAACCTAAATTAGACGTTAAAATTATTATGGTATTTTTAAAATCTATAGTATTTCCGAGCGAATCTGTAATTCTTCCGTCGTCTAGTATTTGTAATAAAATATTAAATACGTCGGGGTGAGCTTTTTCTATTTCGTCAAATAAAACTACGCTATACGGTTTTCTTCTTACTGCTTCTGTAAGTTGTCCGCCTTCTTCATAGCCGACGTATCCCGGAGGAGCGCCTATCAAACGAGAAACGCTGAATTTTTCCATATACTCGGTCATATCTATTCTTATAATATTTTTTTCATCGTCGAATAGTGCCTGAGCAAGCGTTTTTGCGAGTTCGGTTTTACCTACGCCCGTAGGTCCTAAGAATAAAAACGAACCTATAGGGCGCTTTTTGTCGGCAATTCCCGCCCTTGACCTAAGTATTGCTTCCGCAACCTTTTTAACGGCTTCGTCTTGTCCGATTACTCTTTCGTGTAAAACGTCTTCCAAATTTAAAAGCTTACTTCTTTCGCTTTCCATAAGTTTGGATACGGGAATACCCGTCCAACGCCCTACGATTTTAGCAATTTCTTCTTCCGTTACCTTATCGTGTAAAAGCACAGAATTCTTCTTGACGATTTTTTCGCTTTCTTCAAGCTCGGAAATAAGTTTTGGTTTTACGCCGTACTCTAATTCCGATAGCTTGTTTAAATCGTAATTTAGTTTGGCTTTTTCTATTTGAGCATTTACGTCTTCTAGCTTTTCCCTTAAACTTTGAACCTTTTTAATGGAATCTTTTTCGGCTTGCCAAGAAGCTTTCATTCCGTTATATTTTTCTCTTAAAGACGCAAGCTCTTTTTTAATTTCTTCTAAGTGAGCTATGCTTAGTTTGTCGTCTTCTTTTTTCAAAGCTTGTTCTTCTATTTCAAGTTGCAAAATTTTTCTTGAAATATCGTCCATTTCAGACGGCATAGATTGCATTTCGGTTTTAATCATAGCGCAAGCTTCGTCCACTAGGTCAATCGCTTTATCAGGTAAAAACCTATCGGTAATGTACCTATCCGAAAGCGTTGCCGCGGCAATTAAAGCACTATCTTGAATTTTTACTCCGTGATAAACTTCGTATCTTTCTTTTAATCCCCTTAATATAGAAATCGTATCTTCTACGCTCGGCTGATTTACCATTACGGGTTGGAATCTACGCTCTAACGCGGGGTCTTTTTCTATATATTGTCTATATTCGTCTAGCGTGGTCGCGCCTATACAGTGCAGTTCGCCCCTAGCAAGCATAGGCTTTAACAAGTTTCCCGCATCCATTGCGCCGTCCGTTTTACCTGCGCCGACTATTAAATGCAATTCGTCGATAAACAATATAATTTTGCCATCGCTTTTCTTTACTTCGCCTAAAACAGCTTTAAGCCTTTCTTCAAACTCTCCGCGATATTTTGCGCCCGCTATTAAAGACCCTATATCCAAAGAAAACAATTTTCTGTCTTTTAGTCCCGTAGGAACGTCCCCTTTGGAAATTCTTATCGCCAAACCTTCTACTACGGCGGTTTTACCTACGCCGGCTTCGCCTATCAAAACGGGGTTATTTTTGGTTTTTCTAGACAAAATTTGTATTACGTTTCTTATCTCTTCTTCTCTGCCGATAACAGGGTCTATTTTTTGCGCCCTTGCTCTTTCTACCAAATCTACGCCGTATTTATTAAGTACGTCGTACGTATCTTCGGGATTATCTGTAGTTACTCTCACGTTTCCTCTAACCTCCATTAACGCCTTCATAAAAGCGTTCATGTTAAAATTACAACTTTGCAATACGTTTTTTACGGTTTTATCTCCGCTTTCGAATAAAGCTATAAATAAATGTTCAACGGAAACGAAATCGTCGTTCATATCCGTAGCTTTTTTCTCCGCAGAATTAAAAACGTTATTTAAGTCCGGCGACAAATAAGTTTGTCCGCCTGACACTTTGGGGAGCTTATCAACTTCGCTTCTGGTTAAAAATTCAAGTTTACGAACGTCAACGTTAATTTTAGTTAACAATTTACAAATTAAACTATCTTTATCACTCACAAGCGCTAAAAGCAAATGACTGCAAGTAACTTCCGGATTACCTTGATTAGTACATATACTTTGTGCGTTGTTTATGACGTTTATCGAGTTTTTTGTGTACTTATCGGTGTTCATAGTTTTACCTCTTCTTTTTGTTTTTCAAGCAAAAATATATCTATTATTTTCTGTTTTGTCAAGAGTTTTTAAAAAAATTTTCAGAATAAAAAAAATTTTTAAATGCAATACTACTTTTATGTCAGATTCGCTAAAAAATATTAAAAATAAGTTTAGAAAAAAAATTAAAGGGGACGACGTAATATTTTTCGACTTTCAAAGCGAGAACGTAAAAGGCTTTTTAATATACGTCGACTCTATTATCGATAGAGAAAATTTAGGAGAACTCGTTTTAAAACCCTTAAACGTTTTGGCAGGGAAAATAGACGAAAAAATCGTGTGCCAAACAATTAAAAACGCAAACGTCGCTTTAAGCAACGATTTTGACGAAACGGTTGAAAAAATTTTAAACGGAAACGTTTGTTTATTTATAGAAAATTGCAAAAAAGCAATACTTGTAGACCTTAGAAAATACGAAGTTCGCGCCGTTGCCGAACCTCCTACTTCCTGCGTTATAAAAGGTCCGAGAGAAGGTTTTAACGAAAGTTTAAAAACTAATTTAAGCCTAATTAGGCGAAGGGTAAAAAATCCCTATTTAACGGTACAGTATTTTACTTTGGGCAGGCAAAGTAAAACCAACGTCGCGATAGCTTACCTTGAAAATATCGCAAGCGACGAAATAGTCGAAGAAGTTAAAAAAAGACTTAACAAAATAGATATAGACAATATCCCCGACAGTTCTTACGTGGCAAAACTTATTTGCGATAATAAAAACTCGCTTTTTCACCAAACGGGAAGCACCGAAAAGCCCGACGTTTTGTGTGCGAAAATGATGGAAGGAAGAATTGCCGTAATAGTGGACGGCTCACCTATCGTCATAACCGTTCCTTATTTATTTATAGAAGATTTTCAAAACTCGGAAGACTACTTTAAAAGCGACTTTAAAGCTAATATGGAAAGAATGTTAAGAATAATTGCTTTAATCGTTGCGGTATATCTACCCTGCATATACGTAGCTTCTCAGTTATACCATTTAGAGTTTATTCCGCTTAAATTTTTAATTACGGTAGTAAACAGCGTAAAAGGCATTCCGTTATCGCCCGGATACGAAATGTTTTTTACCCTTTTGATTTTTGAAATTTTAAATCAAGCGAGCGTAAGAATGCCAAAATACGTCGGAATGGCGTTAAGCGTCGTAGGAGCGTTAGTTCTTGGTGAAACGGCGGTAAACGCGGGGATTGTTTCTAGTCCGACGGTACTTATTATGGCTTTATCGGGAATTTGTCTTTACAGTGTTCCCGAACTCGTAGATTCTTTGGCGGTTTTAAGATTCGGACTTTTAGTGGTGGCGGGAACGTTTGGCGGATTCGGAATAATAACGGCTTCTAGCTTTATTTTAATATATTTAGCTTCGTTAGAGAGTTTTACCGTTCCGTTTTTATCCCCCTACGCTCCGTTTTTAGCGCAAGATATTAAAGACGGAATTATTATGGACAGAATAGACAAAATGGAAGACAGACCCTTATCTTTAAAACCCAAAAACAAAACGAGAATAAAAGTAAACGAAAAAAACTAACCGTTTTTAAACGGAGTTTAACAAAAAAGGTGATTAAATGAACAAAATAAACAAAACTTATCGTTATAATTCAACGCTTCATTTATGCTTGTTGTTTTTCGCAATTATTCCCGTAACCAAAATGGTGTCTTTGCCGTGTTTTTTATCCGAATTCTGCGGGCGTTCACTTTGGATTTCGGGAATTATATCAACTATTATAGACACTTGTCTTGCTTTATATATGGCATATTTAAGGCATAAAATGCAAAAACCCGTTTCTCAACTATTAGAAGAAACGATAGGAAAAACAGCCACAAAAATACTTTTTATCATTTATAGTTTACTCTTTATCGGCAGAAGTTTAATTTTCGTTTCGGGCGAAAAATATTTTATAGAAACGACTTATTATGAAGAAACAGCTTTCGGATTCGTATTTATTCCGTTTTTTCTTATAGTGTTTTATTTTTGCTTTAAAGGACTAAAACCATACGAAAGGCTATCGCTTTTTTTAGTTATTTTTACCGTTTTAGGAATAGCTTTAATCATTTTTTTGTCGGTAGGAGAAATGAGAATAAACTTTATTCTACCTATAAAACCAACGTCTTTAAAAGGCATATTAAAAGGAAGTTTATTCAACTTTACCTTTGGCGGAGAAGGAATATATTTGCTGTTTTTTACAGGAAAAGCTAATACCGAAAAAAAACCTGTTTTTTATTTGGTAATATCGTTTTTATCCGCCTATACGTTGATTATCGTGTTTTTTGTTATCTTTTACGCAACGTTTGGACCTATTGCGCAAACAAAACTTTTTGCTATGGCGCAAATGGCGCATTACAGCGATATTTTATCCGGAGTGGGAAGAGTAGATACAATTGCGGTTTTTATGATAGATTTCGTAAGACTGTTTGCTTTAACGCTACCGCTAAGCGTTTCGACGGAAATGCTTAAATACGTTTTTGGCGAAAATAAAAAAACAAATTTTACGATTGCGGGAGTAATTGCGATTATTTGCTTTGTATTTACCTACTTTTTCGGAACGCAGTTTATTCACTGGTTCAACGTTTTTTATAAATTCGTTTTACCGTTTTTTATGTTTTTCGTATATTTTTTACCGTTATTTTTATTTATATTGATAAAAATGACAAACGAAAAAGCTAACGGAGTTTTGGAGAAAAAATGAAAAAATTTGGATTTAAAAGCGTAGCTTTAATTTTTATAATTATTTTAGGGCTGTTTTTAACGAATAACGGCGGACTTATTCAAATAGAAAAAACCGCTATCGTTTCCGCTATAGGTGTCGACGAAGAAAACGGCGAACTTGTTATAACCGCTCAAGTTATTCTTCCGCAAGCAAGCGACACGTCTGAAAACGCAAAAGCCGTAGTTTCGGGAACGGGCGTAACGATAGGTTCGGCAATAGATAATATCGGTAGCGATACGGGTTGGTATCCTAAACTTTCTTTTTGCAAGATTATAATAGTAAATCAAGCTATCTTAGACGAAAGAATTTCGGAAGTGATAAACTATCTTTTATATAGCACAAAAATTTACGATTCCGTACTTCTTTGCGCAAGCAAACAGTCCGCAAAAGACGTTTTAACCGCCACTTCTCCGCTGGATATTTTATCCGCTTACTCACTTGAAAAAATATTTCTAAAAAACCCCGGCAAGGCAAGCAACGTATTTTACACAAGAGCAAAAGACTTAGCCGAAAATATGACTTCTTTGTCCAAAACGGGAATGATACCGCTTATAGACATCGACAATAACGACAACATAGGAAAAGTAGAACCCACCGAAAAACCGCCCGAAGAAAGCTTAAAGGACATAATTTTTAAAAGTTACGAAACTCTTTTATTTAACGAAGGTAAAATTTCGGGACAGTTAAATAAAACTCAAACGCAAACTTACAATTTTTTATACAAAGACGTGCAAGAAAGCTATTACGCCGTATCTTACGAGAACACCGATGCGCTACTTAGAATTAACGACAGCAAGCGAAAAGTTAAAATTACTTGTGACAATCAAAATATATATTTATCCTTGAATCTCGAACTTAAAGCGACTTTGGTAGAAATAAAGGAAAACGGAAAAATTATTCTTCTACCCACCCCTAAAATTTTACCGAAAGAACTAACCGATAACGCAAGCCTGCAATTAAAAAATTCGATTATTTCACTGTTCGATAAAATGAAAGACGCAAAAAGCGATATATTTTTCATTAGGGAAAGTCTTTACGAAAAACACCCCGTAAAATATAAAAATTTATCGCAAAATTATTTAGAAAGAATAAAATTTTCAGTTAACGCAAGCGTTTCGAGTCCCGATAAAAACTAACTTAAATTTCTTGCAAAGTTTTTTTAATTATGCTAATATTGCCTTATGAGTTACGATATTTTACTTCTCGACAACGATAGGACGCTTTTAGATTTCGATAAAGGCGAAAAAAAAGCCGTAACGGATTCGTTAAAAAGCTTTAAAGTAAAGGCGAATAATAAAATTTGCAAAGATTACGCCGAAATAAACAATTCTTTATGGCTAGAACACGAAAAAGGGCTGATTGAAAAAAAAGATTTAATAGTAAAACGCTTTAAAATTTTGTTTGAAAAATATTCTTTAAATATAGACCCCGTAGCTTTCAGCGTAGTTTACGAAAATAATTTATCTAAATCCACTCAACGCATAAAACACGCGAAAAAACTATTAGTTAAACTAAAAAAACTAGGTAAACGCGTTTACGTCGTAACAAACGGAACGGCAACCGTACAAAACAGCCGTTTAAATTTGTCGGGACTAAGAAAATATTTTTCGGGCGTTTTTATCAGCGAAGAAATAGGCTACGCCAAACCCGACGCAAGGTATTTCGAATACTGCTTTAATCACATAGATAATTTCGATAAAGAAAAAACGTTACTCGTGGGAGATAGCGAATCGGCGGATATTCAAGGCGCGAAAAACGCGGGAATAAAAAGCTGTTTGTTTTCTCCACAAGGTATAAAACCGACGCAAGCCGACTACGTTATTACGGACTTATTACAACTGTTAAAAATTATTTAAATCTCTCGATAAATATCTCGCCGTCGAAATTTCGACGGCGATTTTTTTATAAAATTTTAAACCTTGACGCTTTCGAAAGTTTTACGCATTTTGACAAAAATCGCTTTATTATTACTGTTTTTTACAAAATAATACAACTTTATTATGATATTATTTTTCTTATCACGTAATATAAGGAGAAATACCTTTTTTATGAAAATAAGAGTTCGAGCAAAAACAGTTTTTACATATCTTTTAATTTTTATATTTTTTATTTGCCTTACTAATTGTTTAAAAGGTAAATTTTTCCCGTTAAAATTCAGCCTGCTCGTTGCCCTTGCCTATAACAATTTCGCTATAATTCCGCTGTATATTTTATACAATTTAAGCTCGGTTTTTTATTTTAACTTTACCAACGTTTTAATAGACGCTTGTATGAGTTCTATTATAATTTTTATATCTTTTTTCTATAAAAAAGCAGGAAAAAAACCTAACGCAGAATTAGTTTTATATTTACTTGCTTGTTTAGTTCCCTACCTTATAATAAATTCCGTTTCGATAGAAAAAGCCGTCTATACGGCGATTATAATAGTTTTTTCCTTTATTTGCATAGTTGCCGTAAGACTTTTGTTTATCAACGGATTTAAATACAAAGCGGATTTAGACGAACTTTTTTCCACCGCCGTATTTATTTTTACGTTCGGTTTAGGTTTTATAAATTTTTGTGGCTACGAAATTTGGAAAGCCGTTTGCGTATTTATAATTTTATTTACCGCATACCTATTTAACGACGGCACGGGTACGCTTGTAGCGTGCGTTTTATCGCTTCCCTGTTGCTTTGCGTTAAAGAGTTTAAATCCGCTAGGCGTTTACGCGCTATATTCGCTTTTAGCTTTAACTAGCGTAAAATACTCTAGAATTCTTTCTGCGCTCCTTACGCTCGCATTGGAACTATGTTTATTCTTTTTTACCCCGTTATACGCTTCTTACTCCTATTTTTCGTTGGTAGCCTTTATTGTTTGCGCGTTTGCATTCGCGTTTATTCCTAAAAAACAAATTACTCTTTTAAAGGAAAACTTTTTTAAGTTTAAAGAAAAAAAATTGCCACGCCAAGCAATAAATAGAGCAAGACTTATTTTATCCGACAGACTTTTTGAAGTTTCGGGGGTTTTTAACGAATCTTTCCACGCAATGGGAAATTTAAAAAAGCTATCGTTAAACGAAGAAGATATTAAAGACAGAATTTCGTCGGACGTATATAATAGCGTTTGTAAAACTTGCCCTTTAAAAGCGACTTGCGACGTAAAAGGGTTTCCTTCTCCCGAATTATTTGCAAAATTATCGGGAATAGGTATAGCTAAAGGAAAACTAACTCTCGTGGACTTGCCCACTTTTTTTACGGGAAATTGCAGTTTTTCAAACAATGTTTTATACGCTTTTAACAGCGGAATAACCGCTTATAAAGATAAATTAAAAATTTCGAAGGCGTTTAACGACGAAAGAGAATTACTGGGCTTACAAGCAAGTTCCGTTTCAAGCGTTTTAAAAGAACTTGCGATTAGTTACAGCTCGCAGTTATCGTTTTCAGCCGAAACGGAAAAATTTTTAAGCCAAAAACTCCACAAAAACGGAATTTTATTTTCGGAAATAATGTATTACAAAAACGGCTTTAATTTTCAAGTAGATTTGGTTATAGAAAAATCCGATTACGACGGTAAAAAGATAACTAAAATTTTAAGCGAAGCCTTAAATAAAAAAGTTTGCCCTTCTTTGGTGATAAATTTATCCCAAACGTATTTAGCCGTAACTTTTACCCCCGCCCCGTCGTTCGACGCGATTTTCGGAATTTCTCAAACGTGTAAAAGCGGAAATAACGTTTGCGGGGACACTCATTCTCTAACCAAAATAGACGAAGGTAGATTTATGGTAGCCGTAAACGACGGAATGGGAAGCGGTGAAATAGCAAACTCCGTATCTTCGCTTACCATGTCGCTACTGGAAAGTCTTATGAAAACGGGACTTGACCAAAACTTTGCAATAAACGTATTAAATAAAATTTTGACCGTATCTTGCCCCGAAACTTTCTCCGCTCTCGATTTGGCGGTAATAGACTTATTCGACGGTCAAGCTAAATTTATTAAAATAGGCGCGCCATACGGATATATTTTGGAAAAAGATAATATAAAAATAGTAGAAGCTTCTTCTCTTCCGCTGGGAATAGTCGATAATTATAAAGCCGTTTCGGGAAACGCAAAACTAAAAAACGGCGACACCGTAATTTTAATTAGCGACGGCGTTAGCGACGCTTTCGGCTCTTCTACCGATTTATTAGAATTTTTAAAGAGCCAAACTACTTTAAATCCGCAAACTCTTGCCGATAACATTTTAAACCGAGCGACCTTTTTAGACGGCAATCCAAAAGACGATATGACCGTTTTATGTGTAAAAGTTTTTAACAAATCGGCTTAAACATACTTAAAAATGTAAACGTTTTCAGCTGTTTTCCCGACTGCTTAAATTTTTTACCGTTCGCTTAATAGTATAATCCATCAAAAGTTAAAACCGTTAGAAAGTCCTACTTTTCTACCGGTTTTATATTATTTGCCTATAAATTTTAAACTACGGGAACGAAAGAATACACTAATTTTTTGCCGTTTATCACAACGTAACAATAACTATGATTTACCGAATACTTACTTAAATTTCCGGGGTTTATAAGCGTTATCCCGTCTATTTCGTTAAATTCCGCTCTATGGTTATGTCCGTAAAAAACGGTGTCCGCGCCCTTTTGTTTTGCATATTCCGCAAGCCTTGATAAAGTGCTTTTTACGCCGAAATTGTGTCCGTGAACTATTAAAATTTTTCTATCTTCTACGTTTAACAATAATTCGTCGCCGTTTAATCCGTCGCAGTTACCCCGTACGAAATGAACTTCTTTAATATCGGGGAAATATTTTAAATCTCCCGCTCCGTCTCCGCAGTGGATAACCATATCGCTTTCCTTTAATACGGGATAGATTTTTTCTAACGCCCTTATATTGTTATGAGTATCAGATATAACGACAATTTTTTTCATAAAGTCCGCCTATAAATCATTTAAAGCTTATTCTAGTTCAAATGCGCCCGTATATAACGCGTAGTATTTACCCTTTAACGCGATAAGTTGGTCGTGCGTACCCCTTTCGATAATTCTACCGTGTTCAAGCACCATTATTACGTCCGAATTTTGTACGGTAGAAAGCCTGTGCGCAATTACGAAAACGGTTCTTCCTTTCATTAAACTATCCGTTCCCTTTTGTACCAAAGCTTCGGTTCTTGTATCGATAGAAGAAGTAGCTTCGTCCATAATCATAACGGGAGCGTTAGCTACCGCAGCTCTCGCGATAGAAATAAGTTGCCTTTGACCTTGAGAAAGATTTGCTCCGTCGCCGGTAAGCATTGTATCGTATCCTTGCGGAAGTCTTGTAATAAAATCGTGCGCAGAAGCAAGTTTCGCCGCTTCTATACACTCTTCATCCGTGGCGTCTAGTTTTCCGTAACGAATATTATCCATAACCGTTCCCGTAAACAAGTTGGTATCCTGTAAAACCATTCCTAACGACTTTCTTAAATCGTCTTTCTTAATTTTATTGATATTTATACCGTCATATCTTATTTTTCCGTCCGCAATATCGTAAAAACGATTTAAAAGGTTAGTTATAGTAGTCTTTCCTGCGCCCGTAGCTCCGACAAACGCAACCTTTTGACCGGGTTTTGCGTACAGCGTAATATTGTGTAAAACAATTTTTTCGGGAGTATAGCCGAAATTTACGTCGTCCATAACTATATCGCCCTTTAAAAGAGTGTAAGTTATGGTACCTTCCGCTTTGTGCGGATGTTTCCACGCCCAAATTCCCGTTCTTTCCTTGCTTTCGGTAATTTCTCCGTTTTCGCCTACGGTTGCGTTTACCAAAGTAACGTAGCCGTGGTCTTCTTCTTCGGGTTGGTCTAGTAAATCGTAAACTCTGCCCGCGCCCGCAAGCGCCATTACCACCGAGTTTATTTGGTTGGAAATTTGTCCCATTTGGTTAGCGAATTGTCTTGCCATACCTAGGAAAGATACGACGATAGGAATTGTCAACGCGCCCATAAAACCACTACCGGAAAACAAAGATTTAAAGGAAATATTTATACCTTTGCCCGAACTTGCTATAAATATTCCGCAACCTAAAAACGCTATTAAAACGTACATTATGTTACCTATATTATGAATAATAGGCATTAACATATTAGAAAAAGCGTTAGCCTTATCGGAAACGTGGTATAAATCTTCGTTTATAGTTTTAAAATCGGAAAGCGTTTCTTGTTCGTGACAAAATACTTTTATAACCTTTTGCCCGTGCATCATTTCTTCTACGTAACCTTCCATTTTACCCAATGACTTTTGTTGAGCAATAAAATATTTTGCACTTTTACTACCTATTATTTTGGTTACGAACAGTATAAATAACACCCCGATTACTACTACCGCCCAAAGCAAAACGCTTAAATATAGCATTACAAGAGTTAAAGATATTAAAATAATACACGTAGAACACAACTGCGGAAAACTTTGAGAAACGAATTGTCTTAAAGCGTCCGTATCGTTAGTGTAAGTACTCATAATATCGCCATGGGTATGCGTGTCGAAATATTTTATAGGGAGCCTTTGCATTTTAGCAAAAAGTTTAACTCTTGTATCTCTTAAATATTTTTGAGTTAAAACCGCTCCGGATAAACCTTGTAGTAATGCTCCTATCCAACCTATTAAAAAAATACTTAATAGCACCCCTCCGATTTTAAGAATTTTTTTCCAGGCGTCTACTTTACTTACTCCTTTTCCGACCGAATCTATTGCGGAGTAAATTTTTTCCAAAAAAAGTCCCGAAACAGAACTTGCGATAGCGCTTAAAAATAAGGCTACACCCATAATGATAACAAGACCTTTATACTCTTTAAAAAGCGTGCCTATAAGTCTTTTAAACACTCCTTTTTTTCTAGGTTGTTGGGGATTGTAATTAGGTTTTCTAACGGTTTTCATGAATTTTTACCCCCTATTCTGTTTTGCGAATTATAAACTTCTATATAAATTTCGTTACGTTTAATAAGTTCTTCGTGAGTGCCTATATCGTCTATTTTCCCGTTGTCCAAAACTATTATCATATCGCTGTCCATAACGGAAGCAATTCTTTGAGCTATTATTATTTTAGTTGTTTCGGGAATAAAGTTTTTAAACGCGTCCCTTAACTTTGCGTCTGTAGCCGTATCGACGGCAGAAGTAGAATCGTCTAAAATTAAAACTTTAGGATTTTTGAGTAACGCCCTTGCAATACAAAGCCTTTGTTTTTGTCCGCCCGAAACGTTTGCTCCGCCTTGTTCGATAAACGTATCGTACCCTTTGGGGAACGCTTGAATGAACTCGTCGGCTTGGGCTAAAACGCAAGCTTTTTTTAACTCTTCGTCCGTGGCGTCTTTATTTCCCCAGCGAAGATTTTCTTTAATCGTTCCCGAAAACAAAGTATTTTTTTGCAATACCACCGCAACCGAATTTCTTAAAACTTCCATATCGTAATCTTTAACGTTTACGTCGCCAACTAAAACTTCGCCTTCCGTAACGTCGTACAAACGCGATATTAAATTAACTAGCGTTGTTTTACCCGAACCCGTACCGCCTATAATCCCGACAGTTTGCCCAGACTTAATATTTAAGTTTATATCTTTTAAAGCGTATTCTTCGGCATTTTTAGCATATTTAAAATATACGTTTTTAAATACGACGTCACCGTTTTTAACTTCTTCAACGGGATTTTTAGGGTTAGATAAAGTACTTTTTTCATCTAAAACCTCTACTATTCTATATGCGCTTTCTACGCTGATACTTATCATTACAAATACCATAGAAAACATCATAAGAGCCATTAAAATTTGTAAGGAATAAGTCAATAAACTTTGAAGTCCGAAAACGGTTAAATCGCTTCTACCCCATAAAATTATGTGTGCGCCGAATACCGCTATCGCAAGTAACGCCCCTTGCAAACAAAATTGCATTACGGGGTTATTAAACGCAAGTATTTTTTCGGCTTTGGTAAAGTCACCGCAAAGCTCGTCCGACACCTTTGTAAATTTTTGAGTTTCGTAATCTTCCCTAACGTAAGCTTTAACGACCCTCATTCCCTTAACGTCTTCTTGAATGGATTCGTTTAAATCGTCGTATCTTTTAAAAACGCTTTTAAATATCGGCGTTGCCTTTTTAAATATTATTATTAAAGTAAAAATAAGTATAGGTGCTGTTACAAAAAATATAACGGGCAATTTAGTATTTATAGAAAAACTCATTACTATTGAAAATATAAACATAAGAGGACTTCTTATAACAGTTCTGATTAACATCATAAACGCCATTTGAACGTTGGTTATATCGGTCGTTAACCTTGTAACCAAAGACGAAGTAGAAAACTTGTCGATATTAGCAAAGGAAAACTCTTGAACCTTTGAAAAAGCGTCTTCTCTTAAATTTTTTGCAAATCCTGCGGATGCGGTAGCGCAAAATTTTCCGCCAAGCATTCCCCCTAAAAGCGACACGATAGCACACCCTACCATTACGCATCCCCACGTTATCATTCCCTTTACGTTCGGGTTGCCACCACCGGACGGTTTTACGCATTTACCGAACTTAAATATTATTAAAGGAATAGTTACTTCCATACAAGCTTCAACCACCATACAAATAATCGTAAGGATTGATTCTTTTTTGTATGAACGCAAACATTTTAGTAGTCTTTTTATCATACATTCTCCTTTTTAAGATATATCTCTATTCTCTTTAAATATTCTTTTAAATTTTCGTACTCTTTTTCGTTAAATATACTTTTTACTTCTTTATCTAAATCGTCGAAGTACGCTATAACCGATTTATTAAACTCTTTCGCCTTATCTGTTAAAACTATTTTATTTATCCTTTTATCGCTTTTAACGCTTTGCCTTTGTATAAATCCTTTCTCTTCCATTGCGGATAGTAGCCCTGTTACGGAACTCCTTCTTAAAGACATTTCGTTTTCTATATCCTTTTGATATACTTCTTGTCCGCAAGCGTTTTTTTTGCCGACGAAACCTATTATATGCCCTTGCGTACCCGTAAGCTCGCTTAAATTTTTAATAACGTCGGAACAATCTACCTTTCGCTTTACAAGATTAGATATTTTTTTAAGTTCTCCCATTAAATGAAACTCTTCCATTTTCCCCCGCAAGTCAAAAATTCGGCTTTCTTTTTTATTAAAATTGTTAGGATACGAACATTATAAAACTTAATAAAATTATTGTCAAACGATTTAACAAAAAAAAGAAGCAGTTTTTTTCTGCTTCTTTAAGTCGATTTTATTTAACTTTTAAAATTAATAAAATTTTATCTCTTTTCGTCTTAGTTTTATAAATTTATCGTTCAAAAAACTTTTTTAGATTTGATTTTTTCGATTAAACTTAAATAAAACCTATCTTCTTTCGTCTTGATTTTGAGGTGGTTCGGACGGATTTGGCTTGTCGGGCGGATAAGACGGAAAATCTTCCGTAACTTTTTCCGTTTCAGTGTTGTAACGATAAAATTTTCTTTCTCCGTTTTGCGTTTCAAAAGAAATTTTATAAATCTTTACGCCGTTATCGTAAATTATAGACAATTCTTCGCCATGAATGGCATTTTTATCCACTCCGAGTTTTTGTAAAACTTTATTAAAAACTTCGCCTTCTTTTTCTAAAACGTCGTTACCCCTTATAACGTCGCCGTCGTCTTTAACTTTATCAAAATTATTATACATCACGGAAAGTTCTTTTATACTTTTTTTAGCAAAATCGTTTTGCCTATCCTTAAACGCTTCGTCCGCGCCTATAATTTTATCTATAAACGCCATTTTACCGACCGAAATATCATTTTCTTCCGCTCTTTTTTTAACGTCTTCGCTAAGTGTTATGCGTTGAGCTATTATAGAACATTTATTATTGTCGGAAAACAATCCGTTTACGTTGTCTACTACTTTGTTTAAAAACTCGCTTTGCCCTTTTTCGCTTCCGCTTACGCTTATCAATATAGAATTGGTATCGCTTTGCTCGGTTAAATATCCCTTTGACGACATAGCTCCTATTATTGCGTATAAAGCGGTGGTGACCTTCACGTTTTTAAGGTCTAACTCGCTTAAAATTTTATTTGCGTCGTCGTTTAAGGCGGAATAAGATTTTACCGTTTCGTAATTGCTTATTTCGAGCTTTATGCTAGGATTTACGTCTATATACATTTCGGAAGCCGAAACTTTTGCCGTTTTATTAAAATTTATAACGTTTCCGAGCGTTAATCCTATAACGAATATAAACGCCATAGAAAGAGCTAACAAACTTCTTTTAAAAACTGCTTTCTTATAAAATTTTTCTTTCTTTTCTTTTTGAATAAACGGCTCTATATGCTCGTTTTCGCACCTTTTTTGTATTTTTTCAGACAAAGAAGGCGTTTCTTGGGAAAATGCTGAAATAAGTTTATTTTTTAGTTTTTTCACAAATCTACCTCCTTTTTTAATTTTTTTACCGCTCTATTATATTTGGATAAAACGTAGGAAAGCGGTTTATTTATAAGTTTTGCTATTTCCCTATGCTTTAATCCCGAAACTAACCTTAAGGATATAATTTCGCTTTCTTCTTGCGTTAAAAGCGATAAAACTTGCTGTAAAAAAGCGTTATTGCAAACGGCGTCTTCAAAGCTTGTTCCGCTTTTGTTTTCAACGACTTCCAGTCCTACGCTTCTAGAAGAAACTTCGTAATGTCGTTTAATTAAATTGCTTGCTATGGTAAAAACCCAAGCGAGCGGTTTTCCGCAAGAATTGTAATAAGAACTGTATTTATAGATTTTTACGAATGTGTCTTCCGTTACGTCTTCCGCGTCCGCTTTATTTCTTAGTTTTGACAAACTATACGCGTACACGTCCGTTTTGATTAGTTCGTAAAGAGTTCCTAACGCTTTAGTATCTCCTTTGGAAATTGAAATTATTAAGTTTTCCGCCTGTTTGTTTTTACTTTGTTTCATACTTTCCTTGATAAACTTATCTAATTATATATTAACTATCGTTTATTTTCAAGTGAAACAAAATTAAAATTTATGCTCTTTCGGGAACAGAAATATCGTCCGTTTGAGTTGCAAGCGCGTCTTGATACAAACATCTATTAGAAGAAAATACAAATTTTTTTCCTAAATCGGATAAATTAGTTACGGCGGTAGTATTTACTCCGTCAAAAACTTCGTAAGAACCTAAAAATCCGCCTTTTAAGTTTAAAGTGCCTTCGGTTTTGGAAACGGTAGAATTATCTGCAATATAAATTAGCGTGTCGTCGGTTGCAAAAACGCTTATCTCGCCTATAAGTCCGCCTGCGCCACCCTTTTTAACCGAAGTATTTTCGCTTACCGTCCCCGAAGAATAATTGTTTCTTACGGTTACGTTCATCGTTTTATTTTTAATTAGCTTTTCGCTTTTTTCGTATGCGTTTGTCGTGGAATTTAAAACGTAAGCGTCAGTATTGTCGATTAGCCCTATCAGTCCGCCTATCGCGGATTTTTTCTTTTGCAAGTTATTAGTCGTTATTTGACCGAACGAGTGGCAATAAGAAATTTCTCCGCATTCCATATTCCCTACTATTCCGCCCGAGTTTATTTTACCGCCGTTTGTGGTTTTTGCCGAAATATCTACGCTACTTGTACAAGAATATATTTTGTTGGAAGTATTAGCATACCCTGCAATTCCGCCGACTCTGCCATATCCGTCCGTCGTTTCCGAAGTAACGCTACCGCTTGCTACGCAATTTGCTATTTTATGCGAATTTTTCCCCGCAATAGCCCCTGCCCTTACTCTTGCAATAGAATTTTCGGGCTTTACGGATATATTTACGCTAGCGTTTACGCTATCTATAAAGCCTTTGTTGTTGGCAACTATTCCTGCATGTACGTCTAAATCCGTTATAGGCGTTTCGGTAGAACCGGCGTTTTTTATTATTTGTAAATAATCGGTACTTGCAATAGAAGAAGCGTCAATCGTTACGGTGAAATTTTTAAAAGTTACGTTTTTCACCGTACCCGTAATACAAGCGAACATTCCCGCAAAATATCCTAGCGAACTGCCGTCTACGCTTAAAACCGAAGAAGTTATATTCATATTAGAAATCGTATATCCGTTGCCGTTAAAAGTTCCGCTAAAAGGATTATCGTAGTCGCCTATCGTAGCAAAAGCGGAAGTAAGCGTAATATCGCTTGCTAAATAATAAGTTGCCGTTAAATCGTTACGAATTGCGTTTAAATCTTCTTCCGTAGTTATAGTTACCGCGTTTGACGGAATTTCCCCGTGAGAAGCGGACTCGCTAGTCGTTTGACTGCTTTTACTACTTTTTTTACCGCCTTTATTACCATTTTTACAGCCTAAAAGACCGAAAATCGAAATTACACAAACTAATAAAAAGACAATTATTTTTTTCATATTTTTACCTTTTTACGCGAAATAATATCCGTCCGAATTAGTTTCTACGCTTATTTGAGAAGAAGTAGTAATGTTTGCCGAAGAAGAACCCAAAAAAAGCGATAACGAACTAATAGTTGCGGGCATTTTAACCGCCGTTACGATTTGAGAGGCGACCGTTACTATAACGTACGAATTTTGTTGCGTACTTAAATTCGCGCTAACCCCCACTTGCGAGAAGTTGGAACAATCAAGCGATTCATTACTCATTCCACCGCTTCTGCCTATTCCTAAAACGGTTCCGCCCGTATATGTGTAACCCCTTTCGGTATCTATCGACGACTCGGAAGGTCCGTTTGAAATTATTATAGATTTTCCGCCAGAAATTATTATTCCTTTATAAGAAACGGTCGAATTAGAGTCAATTCCGTCCCCGCCTGCGTAAACGTAAAGCGTTCCGTCGGAAATTATTATACCGCCTTCACTAGTGGTGGAAGTAGAGTTTATTCCGTCGTCCGAAGATACGATGTAAATATTTGCCCCCGAACACAGCACTTGCAATCCTTCTAACCCTTCGTAACAGCGTTCTACCCTAATAGTTCCGCCAGAAGCAGTAAGTACGCCGTCAGCGTGCGCTCCGTCGTCGTTGGAAAGAAGCGTTACCATTCCGCCCGAAATATTTACGTTGCCCGTTCCGTAAAAGCCGTTGTCTAACAATACGTCCGAATTTGCGTGCAAACTATCGTCGAAAGAGTTTATATAAACCGTTCCCGCAACGATATTTATTTCGTTACTTGCCTTTATTCCCTTAGTTGAATAATCCAACTTGTCGGTGTTGCCTTCTTCCATTCCGCCGGGACCGCCTTGCCCCGGACCGCCCTGACCCGGTCCGCCTTGCGAAGGCGCGGTATAAGTTGCCCAGTCGCCGGTAATTAAAGACGACGAAACAGACGTTATAGAAAACATATCCATAGAAGTATTTACGCTTGCCGATGAAGTTTTCGCGTTATAAGTCGTAGTAGAATTTTCCGTTTGAGAAGCGGTAAATCTATACAAAACGAAATAACCGTAAGAAGACGGCCTTTCTAACTTATAATAGTAATAAGTAGAAGAACTACTACCCGGTCTACCCCTATCGGTTGCCGATGTGTAGTAACTTGCATCTACCCAAGCATAATCGGAATCGCTATTGTAAAAATAAAACGCATAACGATAAGAAGTACTGTAATAAGATGACTTTACTTTTATATAGTTTACGGTGGTCGTATCGCTTATCACGCCTTCCGTATATTGAGAATATTTATTAGTGTAAATATTTAATTCACCGCCTAATACGTCTACGTTATAAGCCGAATCTATACCGTCGCAAGACGCGTAAATGCTTACGCTTCCGCCTTCTATGGTAACAGTTCCCTTTTGATTACCTTTACTCGTAACGTTGCTGTCTTTGGTCTTTAATCCGTCCCCGCTTGTGGAAATAGCTTTCACCGTTCCCGAACTAATCGTAATGGAATTATTGCCTTTAATCGCATTATTGACGGCTTTCGACGTTAAATTTAATTTTTTAATCGTTAAATCTTTCGTACAGTGTACGCCGTTATTGTAATTGCCCGTAACTATTAAAATCGCTTGTTCGCCGTCGCCGTAATCGGTTAAAGTTAAATCGCATTTAGCGTTTATCGCCCCTTCCCCGACGAGTTCGTCTTCAGCGGTTTTTACGCTACGGTTATCAGTTATTTCGTTTGTCGTTCCCTTAACGGCTTTTATGCTCAGCCTATCCGCGTTTAACGCTTTTATTACCGAATCGGTAGAGTTTGACATTGTTACCCCGTTTAAAATAAGGTTTACTTTGTCATCGTCCCCCGCATTTACTATTATTTGACCTTCCGTTAAAGTCCCTTGCAAAATATAATCGCCGGCTAAACTAATCGTGTAAACGTTATTTTCTTTAACGTAACCGTTAACTACCGTAGTCGTTATAAAGTCGTCTTCTTTGCTAGGCAAGGTAGAACTTCCCGAAGAACTACTACTCGTTTGGCTACTACTGCTTTGCGAACTGGTGTCCGTTAAAGAATTTTTACTCGTTTGCGCCGAAGAAGAACTAGAATTCGTTTTAGACAAGCTAGATTTACTAGACGGCGTAGCGGGTCTGTTGGTCGAAGAAACCGAAATCGAACTTTGGTTATTGCTAGACGTATCGTCAACTTCTTGAGAACACGATATGCAAGTTAAAGTAAAGATTAAACATACCAAAAAAATAAATATTTTTTTCATATAACGTCTACCTTTGTTTTAAAACGTTTTTATTTTAAAACTAACTAAAATTAAAAAAATTTAATAAACGATAAATCGTTTAACCGTAGAACTAACTGTTTTAGGTTAATTAGAAAAAATTTATCAAAACTTTATTATTAAACTAATCGCTTTTCAATATAATAACAATTTAAGTTTTTGTTTTATTGCAAACTTTTTTACAAAAATTCATTTACTTTTATTATCTTTTTTAATTTACTTTACTATTTTTCGCAATTACGCTTTAAAAATTTTTAAAAATTATATTCTTCGCAAAATTTTTTTTACTACAACAATATCAAAAGTATTTAAAATTTAACTTGAAACGTAAGTTTTTTCTGATTTTTTAAATTTGATATTTGCTATTCAGAATTTTGATATAGACTAATACCCCGACAGCCGAAGTTTCGGCTGTCGGGGTATTATAAAAACTTTTTGCATGAAACGTCTTAAATTTTTAAACACGGCAAAATACTTCACCGTTAAATAATATTATTAAAGGAACGATTATTTAAATTTTTTATCATTTTTACTTTTATTCTTATTTTTAAAAAAAGACCGCTTTTCCTAAACGGAAAAGCGGTGGGCTTACATTGGATTTGTGTTGAATTACTATTTGTATTATATATATTTATCCTTAATTATATATTTAAAAGAATTCTCTTTTTAAAGTACGTTTAAATAATCCGTCTAAAACGTGTTTCGCGTCTTTCTTATTATATATAACGTCGTTTACGGCTTCGCATATAGGAAGTTCTACCCCGTACTTTTTACCGAGTACTAACATTGCCTTTACCGTATAACAACCTTCCGCAAGTTTATCGAACTTTTCGCCTTTAACGAACATTTCCCCAAATCTTCTGTTGTGAGAAAATTCGCTAAATACCGTAGCTTCGTAATCTCCTAAATGGCATAATCCGAACGCAGACATTTTATTTCCGCCCATAGCGTCTATTAAACGGGAAATTTCTATCGTTCCCCTAGACATTAACGCACCCTTTAAAGAAGATACTCCTAATCCGTCTAACATTCCCGCGGCTATTCCTATAACGTTTTTGCTTGCCGCGCCTACTTCCGTACCTATTAAATCTTCACCGTAATAGAATCTTATAAGCTCGCTAGAAAAATTATCGACTAAAAATCTTTTGGTTTTTTCGTCGTCGCTGTCTATTACCATACAGTTGGGAACGCCCCTATAAAATTCTTGAACGTGTCCCGGTCCTACCCATACGCATATTTTATTGCTTGGGTCTAAGTTGGCTTTTGCTATTTCGCTTATCCTTCTACCCGTTTCCATCTCTATTCCCTTCATACAGTAAATAAAGATTTTGTTTTTTAAGTCTAACGCTTTTAACTCGTCCATCAAACCTTGAAGGGCTTGCGTCGGGATAGAAGTAACTATAATTTCCGCGTCTTTTACGACGTTTATATCGGTTGAAAGTTTAACCGATAAAGGAAGCTCTAAATAACTGTTTTTTCTACTAGCAATAAAATTTTGCATACCTATATCGTCTTTCATTCCGTATAAAGTAACGTCTTGACCGATTTTGTCTAAATACCAAGTTATACAAGAACCCCATCTGCCGGGACCTATAACCGTAATTTTCATTTTTACACCTTCTTACAACTATATAAACATATTATATCAAACCTAAATTATATTTTCAACTTATTTTAAACTATTTACCATAATTTAACTTCAAAATAAAAGTATATTAGTTTTTGTCTTGCTCAAAATAATATCGAAGGAGGAAAAGGGAATGGATTTCAAAAAAACGAAAACCTACGAAAATCTGGCAAAAAGTTACGCCGGCGAATGTATGACAGGTATGAAATACAGATTTATGGCGGAAATGAGCAAAATGCAGGGTTATACCGATTTGTATAACGAACTTAGTCTAATCGCCCAAAACGAAACAAAACACGCAAAAGTGTTTTTTGATTATATCGTTGAAAACGGCGACGACGTTATAGCTTTTAGCGGAGATTTTCCTTTTTTTGGCGGAACGCTGGAACAACGTCTTTTCAGTTCGATTTTAATCGAGAAAAAAGAAAGCGAAGACGTTTATCCCGCTTTTTTAAAAACTGCGCAGGAAGAAGGATTTACCGAGATTGCTAAATCTTTTGAACAGATTATTTCCGTAGAAAAGACACATAGGAAAAAGTTTGAAAATCTTTACGACAATTTTAAAAACGGAACTCTTTACAAAAGCCGTCAGGAAAAACTATACGTTTGTACGCAGTGCGGTTACAGTGAGTATTCAAAAGAAGCTTGGCATATTTGCCCGCTTTGTTCGGCAAACCAAGGTTTCGTTAAGTTGGAATTGCCCGAAAACGCAAATGAGAAATAAAAAAGCTGTTAAAGACTGTAAAAGTTGTAAAAACACTAAAACTTCTTCTTGTTCGAGTAAAGCTAAAAGCAAGTAATGAAAGCTAAAAGAATGATTTCTAAGTTCGATACGCTAGGTTCTTACACCGGTAATTACGAGCAAAATCAAGACGAAAAACCCGTTCAAGACGCGGACGATTTATAAGGCTTACCAAAGATAAATTTACGGATTGCCCCAACGAATAATCGCATAGATTAAATAAGTTTCGGCATAAAAAATTCGTTTTTTGATATTATAAAGCGTTTAGCAAACGGCATTATTCGCCTTTTAACTTTATTTAACAATTTAGCCCGACGCATTTAAATGCGTCGGGCTATTCCGTTAATTTAAAAGCTTTTAGTCTTTTTTATTTTTTCAATTTGTTTTAGGGTTTTTTGTAAATATTTATAAAACTTATTCCCCGACGAAATTTCGTCGGGGAATATAACTTTTTAATTTAAAAGTTTATTATTGAATAAAGTCTATTTTTTTATTCTTATGCTCTTTATTACGATATTTCTATAAGGTAATAACATAAAATCGTAAAACTCGTCTTTAAATCCACCGCCAGAAGAAGTAGAAAATAAATCCGTTATTTCACTAAATTCGTCGCTAGTGAGTTTTACGGATATATCGTCTTGCGTTAACCCTTTGTAAAACTCGGTCGTAGTATTTCCGCTGTCGTCAACCGTAATAAATTTCTTTAAATATTTATAAGCTCTATTTTGGTCGTCTTTACCTAAAATTTCGCTATATTCGGTGTACCAAACCGTGGTTTTGTTAGTAATAGCAGGATTGTTTTCGTCCGTTTTTTCTTCTTCTCTAAAATCTATTACGGAATTGATTATTGCAAAACTAGACAGTTTGCTTCTATCGGTTTCGTCTTTATTAGATACGGAACTCGTAGTAGTTTCTCCGTCGTCGGTTAAAATTTTACCTATAACGGTAAAATCGCTTTCCGATACGTCTACTAAACCCGAAAGCATAAACATTAACGTGCCTTTGCCCGTGTCGTGTCTGTCGACTCCGCCGTCTACTTGCGCAAAATCGTGTCTTAAAACGATAGCTCCCGAAGACGCCGTAAGTTTTTGATTGTCTATTACCCTTCCACTTTCGTCGGCAATAGTACCGTAAGTGTATTCTTTTTCAGTCCAAACGCCGTTATTATAATAGTAATTGCCTATTTGAGCAAACCCTTTGGTTACTTCGTTTCCTACTATACTTACGGCGGTTCCGTCGTAATACTTTTTGTCTATAAGCTTTTTTACGTGGGCAACGGTTTTAGGCGCGTTGTTTTCGTAAAGATTTAACGTTACTTTATTAGTAGAAGCGACTTTCCCTTCGTTATCGTAAAATTCGATAGTCATAACGGCTTCCGTGATTTTACAACCGTCTATAACTTTTTTACAAGACGAGCATGCAAATATCATAACGAACGCTAAAACTAACGTGAGTAATTTGCTTGTCTTTTTCATTTAATCCTCCATTTTCTATAGATTTTATTTTAAACAACTCCCAGCCATTTAAGCAAGAAATAAATTCCCGTAATAACGCCCGCCGTAATAAGTCCCGTAAAGAAAACTTTCCAAGGCGAAACGGGCATTTTGCCGTAAATTTTCCCCGTATTGCCGTTCATTACCATTCCGTAAACTTTTTTACGATATTTAAACGATAATTGCCATACGGGCAATAAAACGTATTTGTAAGTTACGTCGTTATGTAAAGTGGAAACGTTTAGATAATCTACAACCGTGCAATCGTATCTTTCTAAAATTAAGGAGCGGATTTTTCCGTCCATATCGGTTTTTGCTTCTCCCCACGCGGTTTTTATATCTTTTTCGTAGTGATTAGCAAAAAATCCCGCTAAAAATCGTTTTTCGTAAACGCAAATGCTGTCAGGGTTAAATGGCATAATTTTATTTAGCACTTTTTGCGGTAGCCTTGCCGAAGTCGTAATGGTTATATCGTCGAAAAAGTGCGAAATAGAACCGCTAACTTTTCTCCATTCGATATAAGTTTCAGTTCTCGTACCGTTTTTATCGCGTACGGTTCTAGACTTTCTTTTACCTATTCTCCCCGAATAAGTCGATTGCGTATCGCTATCAAACGTAAAGCAAGGATAATATAAGCCCTTTATATCCTTTGCGTCAATATTTTTCTTGAATTTTGTAGGCGCAAAAAACCTTTTTCTTATATTTTTTTTGGCGATTTCTAACGCTTTTTCTTTTTCTATTAAAAAAGGATAAACGGCGTTCGGTTTAATTCCGTTTAAATTTTCGGTTTTGGCAACGTAAGGAGTTCCGCAAAACGGACATTCCGTCGCCACTTCGTCCGCGTTGACTACTACTTCCGCGCCACAGTTTTGACAACGGTATATAGAAGTCGTTTTATCCCCTTTTTCAGCCGTCGCGAACGCTTTTTCTATATTTATTTCTTCTACTTGCTTATTCTTTTCAAAATCTACTTCCGTTCCGCAATAACTACATTTTAAGGTTTGCGATTCGGGGTCGAATTCTAAATTTGCTCCGCAAGTAGGACATTTTACAAAGTCTTTGCGTTCTTTTTCTTGACTAGCTTCTGACATAATTCTTCCCTTTATTGTTTTTTCTTTTAAATTATTTATTCAACGCTTCTAAAAGCTTGTCTAAATCAATTCCGTGAACGATTGCCGCTTCGCCTACCGTTTCTTGATGAGCAATCGCGCAACCTAAACAGTGCATTCCGAAATCGGTTAAAATTTGTCCTGCGTTTTCGTTAATTTGTAAAACGTCTGCAATTAAAGTATCAGCTGTAATTTTCATAATATCTCTCCTTTATCTTAAAACAGTCGTAAACTGTTTTCTTTTTTATATTTTTATCTTTTTTTTATTATTTAAAACTCGTATTAAAACAAAATTTTAATTACTTTTATTTTTTATATACGGACTAAAACTATATTCGCCTTTAACGTAAGCTTTTTTGCGTAAAACAATCTTTTTGTAATTTCCGTTAAATAAATTATCCGTTTCGATATTTAACATTTCTAAACTATTTAAGTAAGTTATATACACTTGCTACTTCACAACCTACCCCACCACCAAACGTTGTAAAGCCAAAATGATAATTACCCGCATTGTAACCTTTTACCCGAGTTCTATTTTGTCCTGTAATATAATAAACTTTTGTGTGTTTTATATTATAGTTTTTTACCGCATTCGGGACAGAATTTAGCGTTGCCCGAAATTTTTGCTCCACATTCGGGACAGAATTTTGAACCTAACGCCTTACCGCATTCGGGACAGAATTTCGCATTAGCCGAAATTTTTGCTCCGCAAGAAGGACATGCGATTAGATTATCTGCGGGAGCTTGCGAAGAATTAGAATTATTGTTCATTCCTTTCATAGCTTCCGCCATCATAGAACCTATTCCAACGCCCGCGCCAATTCCGACGCCTGCGCCCATCATGGGATTGCCGGGGTTTTTAGCCGCTTCTTTCATAGCTTCGGCAGCGGCAACTTTCATCATAACGTCGGTAGAACCGCCCAAAATTCCGTATTTGCTTCTTTCGTCCAAAGCCTTTTCGACTTCGTCCGGAACGGACATATTTTCTATTACTAAGTTAGTTAAAATTAAACCTAATTCTTTAAACTTTTCTTGAACTTTCGACCTTACTATCGTGTTAAACTCAACGGTATTGCCCGCTAAATCTACAACGCTGATTTTGCTTTCGCCGATAGCGTCGCTAATATACGAAATAAGTAAAGATTTTAAAAATTCTTTAATATCCGCCGTTCTGAAAGTAGAAGACGTACCGAATAGTTCTTTTAAGAATTTATCTACGTTGTCAGGGTCTACCCTAAACGCATAAGAACCAAATCCCCTAACTCTTATAGTTCCGAATTCGGGGTCTCTCATAATAAACGGATTTTTAGTTCCCCATTGACAGTTGGTAAATTGTACGGTGTTTACAAAGTACACGTCTAACGTAATAGGCGTTTGGAAAGCGTATTTCCACGCGCTTAATTTAGAAAGAATCGGCACGATTTCCGTATCTAATTTATAAATTCCCGGAGTAAATATATCAGCTATTTCCCCTTTATGAACGAATACGGCAACTTGCGATTCCCTTACGGTTAAGGTACTGTTTCTGTTTATTTCCCTACCGCTGTTTTTAAGTGGAAACTTATAAACCATTTCATCTTTGGACATGTTGTTCCATTCAATATTTGTGCGAAATAAAGCCATTTGTTTTTCTCCATAATAAATTTTTTTTCATTATATCATAATCGCCGATTTTTTACAACGATTTTTATTAAAATTCTATTATATATTTATATATAAAAAAGCGTAAGAAAAATATCTCACGCTTTAAAATTTTTAGTTTTTAAGTATTTTTATCTGTCAAAAGGAATCATTCTGCAACCCTCTTTCTTTTTGCAAGGGCAAGGCTTTTCACACGGCTTTTGACAAGGACAAGGTTTATATGGCGGAATAGGCGGAAATGCGTCCGGTTTACTGCAACAACGACACAAAAACGTTCCTACTAACGCGCCCGTTATAATTAAACATAAGTCTTTCATTAGTATCTCTCCTAAAATTATTCTATTCCGAAAAATAAATTTTAGTTACTCGTTATAAAGATTTACGTTTCTTTTAGAATTACAAAAATTGCAAGACGTCTACCAAAACGGAAAATCCGAGTAGCAATAATAGCCCTACCGTATGAATTATTCCTTCTATTTTTTTAGGAACGGGTTTTTTGAAAATCCATTCTATTAAAGTAAATATTACTCTCGAACCGTCTAGCGCAGGTATAGGCAAAAGGTTGAAAACGGCTAAGTTTACGCCGATAAACGCCACTATTTGCAAAATATACTCTAAGCCCATTGTAACGATTTTAGAAGTAGTTACGACCGTAGTAACGGGACCGCCCACCGATTTAATACCCAGCTTTCCCGTTAATAATTGACCTAGCGTAGTAAAAATTACTCCGCCTATTTTCCCCGAATACAGGAAACTATCTCCGAGAACGGTGAAAAAGTTTCCTTTATAATTTACGGTCGTTACCCTAAAATAAGCGTCTACCGAATCTATTTTTAACGCAGATAAAATTTCTTGGTCGGTAATTTCTTCGTTAGGTTTACTTGCCCACAAAGAAGAAACGTCTAAATTTAATTCGTATCGCTTAACTTTATCGCTCGGGTTTACGCTGTCCTTAGATGAACGCTTTTCGTTTGAAACGTATACGGATATTTTTCCGTTTTTCTCTCTTAGTGCCCCTATAAGTTCGTTTTTACCGTAAAGTCTTTGTGATAAGTCGTATTTTTCTTGACTATAATCGCCGTCGAAATCTTTTAATTTTAAAAGCAAATCGCCGTCCCTAAATCCGCTACCCGCCACGTCGTAAACGCCGTCTTTCGTGGAAATTTTAGCAATAGTAGCAATGCCCAACGCCTTGCAAACGGTAGATACGTCCGTAACGTCCTTGCAGTTTACGTTTTCTCTCATTTCTACTTTTATCGTTCGTTTCTTGCCCGACCTTAAAACTTTTGCCTTTACCACGTCGCCTTTTTTCTTTCCGTTTAAGCTTTTAACGAAATCCGTAGTGAGCATTATTCTTTTACCGTTTAACTCTAAAATAACGTCGTCGTCGGCTAAAACGTAAGTGTAAGCGCTGTCGGGCTTAACTTCGTAAGCGGAATAAGAAGTTTCCCCGTAACAGGAAAACATAATTATTATAACGAGTAACGCAAGTAAAAAATTCATAAACGCGCCTGAAACTAAAACTATTATTCTTTGCCAAGGCTTTTTGGAATTAAATGCGTTTTCTACTTCTTTTTTATCTTCGTCTTCCCCTTCGAACGCACAATAACCGCCTAGCGGTAAAAGCCTAACGGAAAAAATTTCTCCGTTCTTTTTTTTCTTTTTAATCAGCGCGGGACCCATTCCGATTGAAAACTCGTTTATTTTAAATTTAAAAATTTTGCCCGCCAAATAATGTCCGAACTCGTGTACGGTTATCATTACGAGCAAAATTAAAATAGCTATTACTATCGCCCAAAATTTCATTACTTAAATTATCCTTTTATTTGTTACGAAAATACTCGTCTACTAAGTTTCTTGCTTCTTTATCGGTTTTATCCAAAACGTAATCGGACAAGTCGTCGGTTTTGGATATTTTAGACAAAACGTATTCTATACTGTCGGAAATGCCGTAAAATCCTATTTCTCCGTTTAAATACTTACTTACCGCCCTTTCGTTTGCGCCGTTTAACGCGCACGGCGCGTTTCCGCCTTGTTTTTGAGCGTTTAAGGCTAAGTTAAAGCAAGGAAATTTTTCAAAATTGACTTTTTCAAACGTTAAGCTTTTGCCGTAAAAATCGAAGTCTTCAACGGAAGTCGGCAACCTTTCGGGATAAGTCAAAGCAAGTTGAATGGGAATTTCCATAGACGGATAAGAAGTTTGCGCCATAGTTACCCCGTCCGAAAACGACACCATAGAGTGAACTACGCTTTGCGGATGTACGACCACTTGAATTTTTTCAAGCGGACAATTAAAAAGCCATTTGGCTTCTATTACTTCAAAACCTTTATTCATCATAGTCGCGCAGTCGATAGTGATTTTTTTACCCATTTTCCACGTCGGATGATTTAAAGCTTTTTCGGCGGGAAGCGTAGCTATTTCAGCCTTGCTTAAAGTTCTAAACGCCCCGCCGCTCGCGGTTATTATGAGCTTTTTAAACTCCCTTTCTTTGTTAAAATCCAAACATTGCCAAATTGCCGAATGTTCGCTGTCTACGGGAATTATTTTTCCCGTTTTTATTTTGGAAATAATCTCTCCGCCCGCAACCAAACTTTCTTTGTTTGCAAGGGCGACCGTTTTATTTAGCGTTAAAGCGTGCTTTACTACTTTATACCCCGCGTATCCGCTTACCGCTACGAAAATTACGTCGGCTTCTTCAGATACGGCGTGCAGTAAAGCGTTTTGACCGTAATAAAGCGTAGTTTCCTTTGGAACTTCCTTTATTTCGGACAGTTTTTCCGCGTTAGTCAAAACAGCTGTTTTAGGCTTGAATTTATTTATTAGTTCTTCTAGCTTTTTCGAATTGTCGTTTGCGCTTAACGACACTATTTTAAATTTTTCGGGATAACGTTCAACAACGGAAATTACTTGACTTCCTATCGATCCCGTACAACCGAGTAATGCAATTTTTTTCATAAAATCTCCTAAACGACGCATAGATACGCACCTCTATTTCCTAAACGGCACAAAAAAACATACCTTTATATTAAATTTATTTAGCGTAATTTAATTTACTAAAAAAATTACTCAACGATTTCCCGTTGAGTAAAGTATATTAACTATTTTAAGTTTTTATTCTTATATCAAAGAGAAAACGAAAAATATAAATGGAGAAGCAAACAAAAGTCCGTCTATTCTGTCCATTATTCCGCCGTGTCCCGGAAGTAGATTTCCCATATCTTTAATACCGAGTTGTCTTTTTATAACGCTTTCGACTAAATCGCCGAATTCGGTTAGCACCGCTCCGAACAATCCTACAAGCGCAAAAAACAACCATTGCGGGAAAGAATATCCGAAAACGAAATTACCTTTAACTATAAAATACAAAATCAAACTTCCTAAAATTCCGCCGATAAGTCCGCCTATACCACCGCTAATCGTCTTTTTAGGACTTATCGTGGGACACATTTTTTTACCTTTAAAAGTTATTCCCACAACGTAAGCCATAGTGTCCGCGCAGGGCGAAATTAGGAAAATAAGTATTAAAGCAATTAAAGAATTAGATTGCAACGAGTTTGCAAGCAAACACGGTATTAAAAAGCAAGAAGGATAAATTGCGCACAAAAACGAGTACGCAACAGATGATAGCGTAGTGTGCTTATGATCTATTACCAAAAGCGCAAGGCTTACCAAGAAAAACCCTACCGCGATATACAAAGATACTTTCCAAGATAAAAATATCCAACATTCGAAAAACAAAATGGGAAGTAAGCAAGTAAGTATTTTTTGCGTAACCGTAAGTTTGTCTACGGCTCTTACCATTTCTATCGTTCCGATTATAGCTAACGCCAAAATTAAAATGTCAAAATACCTTACGTCTATTTTTCTTAAAAAGAAAAACCCGACGGTTATGGCTACTATGCACGCGCCCGTTAAAGTTCTTTTTATCATTTTACGTTTCCGTAACGCCTTTTTCTTCCGTTAAACCATTCCAACGCTTTTTCTAGTTCAGCCACGTTAAAATCGGGCCACAATACGTCGGTAAAATATAATTCCGCGTAAGCGCTTTGATACAAAAGAAAATTACTTATTCTCTTTTCTCCGCTAGTCCTTACAATCATATCTACGTCGGGCAAGCCCGCCGTATAAAGATATTCGGAAAAACTTTGTTCCGTAACGGTCGTTACGTTCTCCTTTAAAAGTTTTTGTACGGCCCTGACTATTTCTGCCCTTGCGCCGTAATTGATTGCAATATTTAAAACGTGGTCGGAAAACTTACCCGTTAGCTCTTCTACTTTTTCTATCGAATTTTTTAAATCTGCGGGTAAAGCGTTCACGTCCCCCGAAACTAAAAGCCTTGCCTTGTTTTTTATAAGCGTATTAGTATACTTGTCTATAAATTTTTTAAGCAAAGAAAATATTTTCTCTACTTCTTCTTTCGGTCTGGACCAGTTCTCCGTTGAAAACGCGTATAAAGACACGACTTCTATTCCGCTATTAAAACACTTCTCGACGATACGGCGTATAACTTGCGAGCCCTTTGAATGTCCGAAAGTTCTCGGTTTTTTTCTTAAAGTCGCCCACCTGCCGTTACCGTCCATAATAAACGCTATGTGGCGTGGCAACGTCATACCGTCATTACGTCCTTTTCTTTTTCGGTTTCTAATTTATCTATCGTTTCTATTGCGGAAGAAATGCTTTTTTCAACGTCTTTTTCGTAAGAAGAATACTCGTCTTCCGTAATTTCTTTTGCGGTTTTCATTTTCTTAAACGCTTCCAAAGTTTCCCTTCTTATATTTCTTATGGCAACTTTCGCGTCTTCCGCAGTCTTTTTAACTTGTTTAACTATTTCTTTTCTTCTTTCCTGAGTTAAATCCGGAAATACGAGTCTTATTACGTCCCCGTTGTTAGAAGGGGTTAAACCGATATTTGCTATTATTATTGCTTTTTCAACGTTTTTAAGTAAAGACTTGTCCCAAGGCGATATTACCAAACACTTTCCGTCTTGTACGGATATGTTAGAAGTTTGCTCTATCGGCGTCATCGCTCCGTAATAGTCGACTAATACTTTATCTAAAACGTGCGGATTTGCTCTACCCACCCTAAGCTGTATATATTCTTCCTTTAAAACGTTTAGCGTCTTTTCAATTTTTTCTTCACTTTCAAGTAACGTAGTTTCAATTTTTTCCATATCAGCAGGCATTGTTATTTCTCCTTTTTCAATGATTTATCTATTATTTTATTACGTTTAAATTTCGCAAAAGTTATCTTATCCAAGTACCTAAATTTTCGCCTTTAACAGCCCTTACTATTGCGTTTTTTTCATCTAAGCCGAAAGCCAAAATCGGAACGTTCGTTTCCATACACATGGTCACGGCTGTAGTATCCATAGCTTTCAATCCGCTTTTTATAAAGTCCATGTAAGAAATTTGTTTATATTTTTTAGCGTTCGGATTAGTTTTGGGGTCGCTATCGTAAATACCGTCTACGTTTTTAGCAAGAAGTAATACGTCCGCTTTTATTTCGCACGCCCTTAAAGCCGCCGCCGTATCCGTAGAGAAAAACGGGTTTCCCGTTCCGCACGCAAAAATTACGATTCTATTTTTTTCTAAGTGAGCTAACGCTCTTCTTAAAATGTAGGGTTCGGCAACTCTGGTGATTGTCAACGCAGTTTGAACTCTCGTCGGTACGCCTTTTCTTTCTATTGCGTCTTGAAGCGCTAACGCGTTCATAACGGTAGCTAGCATACCTATATGATCAGCTTGCGACCTTTCCATTTCCGCGCCTTGTCTACCGCGCCAAAAATTTCCCCCGCCGACCACAATTCCTATTTGTACGCCTAGTTTTCTTGCTTCTATAAGCTGATTTACTACTTTATCTATATAGTCGTGGTCAAAACCGTGTCCGTTTTTGCCGGCTAAGGCTTCTCCGCTGATTTTAATTATAACTCTTTTGTACTTTGCTTCGCCCATATATCTCCTTTAAATGAAACCGTAAAAATTTATTAAAAAAAAGGCATAGTTATATTTGGATATAATATGCCTTTTCTTTTGCAAAAAATAAATTATTTTTTCATTGCTTCTACTTGTTTAGCAACTTCGTCAGCAAGATTTTCTTCTTTCTTTTGTAAGCCTTCGCCCATTTCGTAACGAGTAAATCTTCTTACGTCGATTTTTTCGCCGATAGTAGCTACCGCTTCCGTAATTAACTGACCAACCGTTTTATCGGGGTCTTTAACGAATTTTTGGCAAAGCAAACAGTTTTCTTCGTAGAAAGATTTAATTCTTCCTTCTACCATTCTGTCAACTATTTTTTCGGGTTTGCCTTCTTCCAAAGCTTGAGCCCTTAAAATTTCTTTTTCTTTATCCAAAACTTCTTGCGGAACGTCGCTTTCCTTGATGTATTGGGGATTGCTTGCGGCAATATGCAACGCGATATCGTGTACCAAAGCTTTGAACTGGTCGCCCCTTGCAACGAAGTCCGATTCGCAGTTTACTTCGATTAAAACTCCGATTCTTCCTTGCATGTGGATATAGCTGTCAACCATACCTTCGCTTGCGATTCTTCCTGCTTTTTTAGCGGCTTTCGCAATTCCTTTTTCTCTTAAATAATCTATTGCCTTATCGACGTCGCCGTCGTTTTCAACTAACGCTTTTTTACAATCCATAACGCCTGCGCCCGTTCTTGCGCGCAAGTCCATTACGTCCTTTGCCGAAATTTCTGCCATTTTTTTACTCCTTTTCTGCCGTTTGTTCGTTTGCAGTTTCACTTTGAATACTTGCTTCTACTGCGTTTTGGTCTTCTACCGTTTCTTCTTCGTCAACGTGATGTTGAACTGCGTCCGCGCCTTCTTTTGCTTCTATTACTGCGTCCGCAATGATGGAAGCTATAAGTTTTACCGCTCTAATTGCGTCGTCGTTTCCGCTGATAACGTAGTCGATATCGGTGGGGTCGCAATTCGTATCGGTAATAGCGATAATCGGAATATTAAGTTTCTTTGCTTCTTTAACCGCGATAGCTTCGTTAGAGGGGTCAACCACGAACATAATTCCGGGTAACTTTCTCATTTCTCTGATTCCGCCGAGATTAGTAAGCAATTTTTCCTTTTCGGTTTTTAAGTCTAAAACTTCTTTTTTGGGAAGTAAATCGAATTCTCCCATTTTCTCCATTTGGTCTAGTTTGTTTAATCTGTCAACTCTCGAACGAATGGTCTTAAAGTTTGTAAGCGTACCGCCTAACCATCTGGAATTTACGTAGTACATTCCGCATCTTTCAGCTTCTTGCGCGATAGCTTCCTGAGCTTGTTTCTTAGTTCCTACGAATAAAATATCTTTGCCTTCTTTAACAGCTTCTACAACGAATTTGTAAGCTTCTTCTATTAAATCTACGGTAAGTTGAAGGTTAATAATATGAATACCGTTTCTTTCCCCGTAAATGTACTTACTCATTTTAGGACACCATTTGCTTGTAGGATGTCCGAAATGAACGCCTGCTTCTAAAAGCTGTTTCATACTCGTAACTGCCATAATAAAAATCCTCCGTTTAATCCTCCCCGTAAGTGTGTTTTTCCGCTAAAAGCTTTCGCCAACGAATGCGGTAAATACGGGTGCGTATTTTATTAGCTTTAAGATTATATCATAGCTCCGTCAAATTTTCAACTGTTTTTTAACTATTTTTACTTTTTTAATTTTTCTTATATTTATCTTTACAAAAACAAGCGTTTTTGATATAATATTTTTTGTAGGTTTTGTTTAAGACGCGTTTGAATTAACGCGATATTTTACCGATAAACCTATTCATTAAATATATAGAGGTATGTTTTATGGATTTTAAAACGCTTTACGGTGAGCATTGCGATATTGCTCGTCAGGAAAAAAGATTTAACGACGTAAGGGACGCGTTCGTAAAAGAAGAAGGCTGTGAACCCGAATATTATTTCTCGTCTTCGGGAAGAGCGGAAATTTTGGGTAACCACACCGACCACAATCACGGAAAAGTTATGGTTGCGGCAATTTCTTGCGATATTGTTTGCGCGGTAAAAAAGACCGACGACAACAAAATCGTTATCGCTTCTACCGACTACAACGCTTTAACCGTAGATATTAACGATACCGAACTCAATAAAAAAGAATACGGTTCTTCGCTTGCGTTGACCAAAGGAATAGTACATAAATTAAAAGAAATGGGCTATAAATTCGGCGGATTCGTAGCGCATACGGAATCTAACATATTCAAAGGCGCAGGCGTTTCGTCTTCCGCGGCGTTCGAAGTAATGGTTTGCGAAATTATAAACAAACTTTACCTAAACGAAGCTTTGGACGAAGTTACCAAAGCCGTAATTTCTCAATACAGCGAAAACGTTTATTTCGGAAAACCCTGCGGTCTTTTGGACCAAAGCGGAATTTCTATCGGTTCGCTTACAAAACTCGATTTTAACGAACCCGAAAAACCCGTTATCACAAAGCTTACCCCCCCAAAGGGCTACACTTTGGTTATAACAAACACGGGCGGAAATCACGCTTCTTTAACCAAACACTACGCAGACATTAGAATAGAAATGGAAGAAGTTGCGGAATTTTTCGGCAAAAAAGTTTTAAGAGACGTTGACTATAACGACTTTATGTCTAAAATGGATAAACTCAACGCAAGATTCCCCGGAAGAGCTATTTTAAGAGCTTTACACTTCTTTAACGAAAACAAGAGAGTCGACGAAGCGGAAAAAGCTTTAAAAAGTGGCGATACGAAAAAGTTTTTAGAATGCGTAAACGAATCCGGCAGAAGTTCTTTAACCCTACTTCAAAACTGTTGTGTTCCCGGTGACATAGAACAACCCGTAGTTTTGGGAATAGAACTTTCCAGACAAATTATCAAAGACGGCGCAATAAGAGTTCACGGCGGAGGATTTGCGGGGTCTATAATCGCGTTCGTTGCGGATAAGGAAGTTAAAGATTATACTGACTACATGAAAAAAGTATTTGGCAACGATAACGTATTTGTCGCCGAAATAAGAATGGTCGGAACTACTTTTGTAAAATAATATAAAAATACAATAAACAGGGCTATACGTCGATTAAATAACTAACCGACTAGCCCATCGGAGAAAAAATGCTTACATCTATTTGCGGAATTAACTGGGGCGACGAAGGAAAAGGCAGAATGGTAGACCTTTTATCTTCCGACTACGACGTAGTAGTAAGATACCAAGGCGGAAACAATGCGGGACATACCGTTATTAACGAAAAAGGTAAATTTATTTTAAACCTTCTTCCGTCGGGAATTTTAAGAGATACCGTCGTAAACGTTATGGGTAACGGAATGGTTATCGATATAAAACATTTATGCGGAGAAATAGACGCTTTAACGAAAGCGGGAATAAAAATCACACCCGAAAATCTAAAAATAAGCGATAAAGCGGTTATCGTAATGCCGTATAACGTTATGCAAGACTGTCTTGAAGAAGGTCGTTTAAAAGATAAAAAATACGGATCGACGAGAAGGGGCATCGCTCCCGTTTACGGCGATAAGTATATGAAAAAAGCTTTGCGTATGGGCGAACTTAAAAACCTTGCCCTTATGGAAGAAAGATTAAAAGATATTCTCGAATGGAAAAATCTTACCATAACTAATATTTACGGAGAAAAAGCCCTTGAATTAAAGGATATGGTAAACTATCTTGAAACCTATGGCAAAAGATTAGTAGATTTTATTTGCGATACGGGATTATACCTAAATAAAGCCAACGAAGAAGGCAAAAAAATTATGTTCGAAGCTCAACTTGGGGCACTAAGAGATATAGACTTCGGAATTTATCCTTACACAACTTCTTCTAACACTATTTCGGCGTACGCACCTATCGGGGCGGGCGTTCCAAACCTTAAAATAGATAAATCTATCGGAATTATGAAAGCCTACTCTACCTGCGTAGGAGAAGGGCCGTTTACCAGCGAATACTTTGGCGAGCAAGCCGAAGAACTAAGAAAAGCGGGCGCGGAATACGGCGCGGCTACGGGTAGACCGAGAAGAGTCGGCGCGTTCGACGCGGTTGCTTCTCGCTACGGAATACGTTGTCAAGGCGCGGACGAAATTGCCGTTACCAAACTTGACGTTTTAACGGGATTCGACGAACTTGAAATTACGGTAGCTTATTCTTACAAGGGCAAGCAGTTGGACGAATTTCCCTTTACCGATATTTTAGACGAATGCAAACCTATAAACATTAAAGTTAAAGGGTGGAAAGAAGATATCGGTAAAGCTAGAAAATTATCCGATTTACCCGAAAACTGCATAAACTATTTAAGAAAAATAGAAGAACTAACGAAATGTAAAATTAAATACGTTTCGGTCGGCGCAGAAAGAGAAGAATACATAGTAATTGACTAATTTATTTTTGCCACGCAAAAGCGTGGCAGATTTTTTAAACTTTTTATTACTAAGCTTTGCGCTTAATTTGAAAATTTACTCACTTTAAAAAATTCATTTTTTAAGTCTAAACGACTTTGGCAAAATATTTTACAATAACAGCAAAAAATTTTTAAATAAAAATTACTCGGATTTTATATAATAATTTAAAAACTTTATTTGTTCTCGACAAGGAAAAATATGGCAACTAAAAAAACGAAATACGTTTGTAATGAATGTGGTTACGTTAGCCCGCAATGGCTTGGGAAATGCCCTAATTGCAATAAATTCGGCACGCTGATAGAAGAAATAGAAGAGACCGTTACCCCCTTAAACAAAACACAGAAAAGAACAGGGTTTGTTCGTCCCGTGTGCGTAAACACCGTACAAAAAGAAAAAACCGTAAGAATTAAAAGCGGAATTGACGAATTCGACACCGTTTTAGGCGGTGGAATAGTTCCCTATTCTATGGTTTTAATCGGTGGCGACCCGGGGATAGGAAAAAGCACGCTTTTAACGCAAGTAGCTATAAATTTAGCTAAAAACAATAAGGTTTTATACGTTTCGGCGGAAGAAAGCTGTTCTCAACTAAAAATGCGTTGTGACAGAATAAACGGTCAAGCCGATTTTATGGCTATTAACGAAAACTGCTTAGAAAACGTTTTAAGCGTGGCGGAAGATTACGACTTTTTAATAATAGACTCTATTCAAGCGGTGTATACGGAAAATTTAACTTCTTCTATGGGGAGCGTAGCCCAAGTTAAGGAATGCGCTTCCGCCCTAATGCGTTTTGCAAAAAGCAAGCAAGTAACGGTGTTTATTATAGGACACGTTACCAAAGAAGGAACTATTGCAGGTCCGAAAGTTTTAGAACATATTATGGACACCGTTTTATATTTCGAAGGCGAAACTTTAAATAATTGTAAAATTTTAAGGGCGGTTAAAAACCGTTTCGGACCGTCGCAAGAAATCGGTGTGTTCGAAATGCGCGACAACGGAATTTACGGAGTAAAGGACTACGACGGAATTTTTATTTCGGAAGAAATAGGCAAAAACGCGGGAAGTATTATAACCCCGTCTATTAGCGGAAACAGGTGTATGTTGGTAGAACTGCAATGCCTGCTATCTAAAACCGTTTTCGGACTTCCGCGCCGTATGCCGTTAGGCGTTGACTACAACAAACTCATTTTAATGATTGCTGTATTAGAAAAAAGGGCGTATATCCCCTTATACAATCAAGACGTTTATCTTAACGCAATGGGCGGAATTAAACTTGCCGAACCTAGCGTGGATTTAGCTATTATCTGTTCGATAGCGTCAGCATTTAAGGAAAAAGCAATACCCAAAACTACGGCAATTTTCGGAGAAATAGGTTTAACGGGAGAAATTCGTAGCGTGGCGCAATCCGACAAAAGAGTAAACGAGTGCGTAAAAAGGGGAATAAAAAAAGTAATTCTCCCCTACTCTAACGCAAAGAATTTAACTGCTTTTAAAGATAAAATCGAACTTATCGGCGTTAAACACGTTTACGAAGCTATTAAAATTCTTTTTGAATAATTTAAACAATTAAATATTTATTGTATCTCTAATTATTTTATTTTTTTGTAATATCAAAGCAACGTTTTCAACATATTTTATAATTTTTCAATAGTCTTTACAACCAAAAAACGTTAAGCTTTTGTAAATTTTCATAAATAAAAGCTATTTTAAACGGTGTTGTACTGCTAGTATAAAATATTTTTCGTCTGCCGTTTATATCACAATTTAACAGCTGTAAACTTTTGAAGTTTTTAATAATTATTTGATTTGTAATTATAGATTTTTAGAAAAACTATAAATGACACTCGGGCGGGTACTCGGTATATAAAACGGCGATTTTAAAAATGCTCGCCAAACTAAAAAACGATTGACAACTTTCAAAAAACAATATACAATAAAAAAACAAAGCGAAGAGAACCGCAAAAAACATAGTGAAAAAACGAAAGAACAATAGTAAAAGCGTGAGATAAAACGGGTAAAGTATGGACAAACAAAAGACTTTTTATTATACCGATGAGCTGAACGACGAGTTTTCTTCGGCTAAAATCGTTCCTCGTACAATCGATGAAAATTATCGCTACGTGCATAAAAACGTTTTTTACCGTTTTTTTGCCATGTTATTATATCGCGTAATCGCAAAGCCTCTTTCATTTCTGTTTTTAAAACTCCGCTTTGGCTGGAAAGTAAAAAATAAAAAACTTTTGAAATCCGTTCCGAAAAAAACCGCATATTTTTTATACGGAAATCATACTTCTGCGGCGGCGGATCCGTTTGTTCCGGCGCTACTGTCCGGCAAAAAGCATGCGTACGTCATCGTTCATCCGGCAAACGTATCCATTCCGTGTATGGGCAGAATAAATGCGGCACTCGGCGCATTACCGCTTCCGGACACTTTAAAAGCCACTAAAAATTTTTTAGCGGCAATAGATAAGCGTGTGTCAAGCAACACGACAATTTGTATTTATCCCGAGGCACATATTTGGCCGTATTACACAAAAATCCGCCCGTTTAAAGATATGTCTTTCCGCTACCCCGTTCAATACGGGGCGCCCGTATTTACTTTTACAAACACCTACCAAAAGCGTAAATTTTTTCGTTCGCCACGCCTTGTAACGTATATCGACGGTCCGTTTTATCCCGATAAAACATTGAGTCCGAAACAGGCGAAAGAAACGCTGAGAAACGTTGCGTACGAAGCTATGAAAAAGCGGAGCGAAAATTCCGATACGGAATATATCCGTTATTTAAAAAAGCCCCCGTGCGAGAAGAACGAAACGCAAACAAAGGAAGAAAAACAATGAGATATTTATTATTCGCGGGCAATTATAAAGTGTTCGACGGAATACTCACATGCTTGCTTTCCGTTATCATGCGAACTAAAACACTCGAGCCCATAACCGTACTGATACTCACGATGGATATTTCGTATTTGTGCAAAGACTATACTCCCATAACGAAAGAACAAACGGAATTTTTGCGTGGTATATTAAAAAAGCACAATGCGAACAGCGACGTGAAAACGATAGACGTTTCCGAATTATATACCAAGGAATTCAAAGGGTGCCCGAACGAGAGCGCATATTGTTCGCCGTACACACTTTTACGGCTTTTAGCCGATAAAATTCCCGAAGTACCAGATAAGGTGCTGTATCTCGACGCGGACATTATGTTCAATCGTGATTTCACGTTATTGTACGATATCGACGTGTCCGATGTGGAATATGCCGCGGCGCGCGACCATTACGGAAAATATGTAGTGAATTATAATTACATAAATGCCGGCGTGTTGCTTTTAAATATGAAAATGATTCGTGAAACGGGCATGTTTTTTCGTGCAAGGGAGTTGATAAAAAAGAAAAAATTGCCGTTTGCCGATCAGAGCGCAATAATAAGAAGCACAAGCAAAAAGAAAGTATTGCCACAAAAATTCAACGACCAAAAATTTTTACACAAAAGCACCGTTGTGCGTCATTTCAGTAAACGGCTGTTTTATTTACCTTATCCGCATGTGGATAATATCAAACAATGGCACGTGGAAAAGGTTCGTTCCGTGTTTAAATACCATGCATTCGATGACATATTAGACGAATATCTTGCACTGAAATCGGAGTTTGAAAACAGCCATAACGGGGACGAGCGAAAAGTAGAGCGGTAATATAGAATTTTAAGAAAGTAAAAATTTCAAAAGTAATAAAATCTTCGCAGAGAAAACATCTCAACGAAGATTTTTTTATTGTAATAAATCGCACTTTGCAGACCCTTATTGCGCATGGCAAAAGGGAACAAATGAAAACTTAAACGGATTATTAAGAAAATTTTATCTTAATGGGCGTAATCTTGAAAGAGTAAAAGAAAAAAACATTAAAAAAGAATCCGGCGTTAATTAACGCCGGACCCAAAAAGGTTTTACACTATCAAAAACCCGTGGATTTATTTAACTTTTTTCTTTCTAAGTGCACACTTAGTTTGATAAATTACTTATGCTTATTTTAGATGGTTTTATTTAGAAGAAGACGAACTGCTATTATAGTTAGAACTCATATAGCTGTTATAACTGTTAGCGTCGGATTTAGTTACTTTTGCAAGCATTCTGTCGTGTAACGCCGTGAAAGAATCCTCTTCTTTGTTTTTTATTCCGTTAAAATATTCTTCTACTAATTCGTCGAGTTTATTTTGATATTCTTCCGTTCCCTTAGTGAAACTGCTTAATTCTTCTGCCTTTTCGCTTTCTATTTTAGCTTGTACGTCAACGTTTAAAGAATATACGTAAGAAGTGAACGGTTCGCTGTCTAACGCTACTAAAACGTAATCTCCGAATACTTCGGGCGCGTACCAGTCGGTATCAATGGCTACAGCGGTAATCTGTTCGCCTTCGCTTTTGTCGGAAGCAATAGATATTCTATATAAATAAGAGTTGCTGTCTTTATAATAAACGTAATCGCTTGCTTTATCGTAAGTAAGTAAAGTAATATCCGTTCCTTTAAGTTCGGTAGTACCTGCTAATACCGTTCCCGTTTTATAATCTGCGCCGTTATATTGAGCGGGGTCGAATTCTACTAAGCCTAAATCGCTGTTATAGTAAACGATTTTATTTTCGCTTATAAACATAGAACTATCGCTAAATATCGTGGATAAAGCTTCTCCGCCAACGGTTTTAATCTTTTTTGCGTTATCAACGTTTAACGTATCGTTTTCGGTATCGCTATCGTAAGCGGTTAACTCGCTGAGTTTGACGTATGCTACCATTTTGCCTTCTCCGCTAGAAGTGTCTACGGGAGTGTAGGTGAAATATAGGTTGCCGTTTACAATTTTGGTAAGCGTAAAAGTCCAACCCTCCGAACCGAAATAAACGTTTCCTTTGTCGTATTCGCCTTTGGCTTTAATTACGGTTTTAGCTTCTTCGTCGCCAAACTTATAGGAAAACAATATTCCGTATTTTTCGTCGTTTTCGTCTTTATCTACGTCTAAATCGGTAAAATACAAGTAATCGGCTTCGTACTCGTCGGGAATAGAATATGAATCTATTTTTTCCCTGCTAAATATCTTTTTACCGTTTTGATTGTAAACGGTAAGCGTGTAAACAGAATCCGACTCTTCAACCGTTATTAAGTAAACGTTGTTTCCTGATTGTATAAATTTATATACTACCGCCATATTTTCAATTTTTACAAACGGACTAGACGTATTAGTTCCGTCAAGTTTAGTTCTTTGAAAATTGATGTAGGAATTGTTTGCTTGTCCCGTTTTGTCTTTCGTATCGTTGGGAGTTCCGTAGTAAACGTAATCGCCAAAAATACAAAGTCCCGTTTTGTAATAGGTGCTTGCAAAAATTTTGGGAACTACAACTTCTACCGTTGCTTTTTTAGGATTAGCTAAATCGGACAATTTCGCCCTAACTAAACTTCCTTTTACCACATCGCCGAATGTATTATCCGCGGTAGAACTTTCTACTCCGTTTATATAATAAACGTATTCCCCCACTTGCGTAGCAAAACCGCCGTTAGACGTAATTTCACCCGCAACGTAATTTACTTTCCAGTTTTTTTCCTTATCTTTTTTACAAGCGGAAAACGCCCCGAATACTACGCAGGCGGAAAGCATTAAACAAATTATTGTTAAAAACTTTTTCAAGGTCTTAATCTCCTTTTGAGAATAATTGCAGATTAACCGCCGTATATTTTATTGTACAGCATTAGATAATCATAGACTTAATTATTATATACCAAAAATATCAAATAATCAATTATTTTTGTTAAATTTTTATAAGGAATGTATGGAAAACAACGACAACTCTCTTTTATCCGTTTTAGGTAAATTAACGGGACTGTTTAAAAACGACCTCGGCACCGACAAAAACGCCCGAAATAACGTTTTACAAAATAAAGAAAAAAATGAAAATTTGAAAAATAGCAAAAAAAATTACGAAAAAAACAAGGCTTTTGCAACGGACGATTTTATTAAAAAGCACAACACGCTTGCAAATAAAATAAAAGATAAAAATTCTTAATCGATTATTTTTTCTTCGTAATTTTAAACAAAGCATTTTAAACTACGTTTAAATATTTTAACGGTTTTCAAACAGATTTAAGTTTTTCAAAGCCATACTTATAAGTTGTGACAAAACTTTATTTTTCGTATTTATTGTCGCTCTAAAATTATATACAAAAGAGAATCAAACTAGGCGCAACGCTTAGTAGTAAAATTTAACCAAAATATAAAAAGGCAAAGCCGAAACGGCTTTGCCTTTTTTGTTGTGACTTTTTTAACTTTACTTAAACATTTGTAATGTTTACAAAAGTAATTCCGTCTTTGGTTACTTTATAGGTGCTTCCTGCCGCAGTAGGAGTAATAACTCCGTTTTCTTCTTTAAGCCAAACACCGTTATAACCTTGTTGGTCTTGATGAACCGTACCGGTCCACCATTCCTGACCCGCGCTGTTCTTATCGCTTACTCCGTTGGCAGGTGTTCCGGGACGTAATGCAAAGTATACCCAAACAGCATCTTCGCTTCCCGTATATCCTATTTGCGAATAAGGAACGATAAATTCAAAGTATACGTCGTAAACGCCATTGTTATTTCTTTGATAGTTAAACGCATACGCACCGACAAACATATCTTGATTTTTCAAGTTGATATAGACTTGACGTTTTACGTTAGAAGGAGAATAAGCTTTTATTTCAACGTTGGTATTTAACCACCAATCCTTATTAGAAGTGTTTATGTTTTTAACAACGCCGTGTACTCCGACTAAAACTCCTTTTTCTCCCATTTTTGACATTACTTCAAATCCGAGAGGAGTTGTAGAATTATCAAAGAACGAATATTTGGTATTACCCGTAGTCCAATCGGACAAATCTCCGTCAACCGTAATTCCCGCAGTCGCGTCTACATATCCGAGATTAGCTTTAACTTTTGCAATAGCGGTATCGTCCGTGGAAGCTTTTCCGCCTGCAACTACAACGTTTAAGTTAAACGCCATAATACCTACGTTAATTCCACCCGCCAATCCTGCGATGGTTCCCGCATTTATTTGGTAAATAACGTTATTATTTACCGCAAAGTAAATATTACCGTTTTCGTAAAGTACTTGCATTTTAGCAGAACCGCTGGAGTTGTAAACAAGTCCGAGAACTTCTCTGAAGTTAGCGTAGTTTGCTCCTTCCGTATCACACCATGTCCAAGCTCCGGGATAAGCGCCGTCCGTAGTAGTTCTGTATCCGAAGCATACCCAGTTATTTCCGCCAAAGTAAGGAGCGTCTCCTTTTCCGTCGGCTAAAGCGTCTATCGCAAAGAACAAGTCGCAGTTTCCGGTCTTGACGATTATACCTACCTTAGGAGTTTTATCGTTATTGTAAATAGTGCCCGTACAAGAAATTTCCGCTTCGAAATACAATTTTTCACCGGATACGTTTGCAAACGTTACGGTTTCTCCTGCCGAAGTATTTGTAGCTCCGCCCGTGCGTTTTTGAGTAAATCCGATTTCTTTCCAACCGTTACGTGTAGAATCCGCACTGCCGAACGTTACCGTAATCATTCCGTTTTCGTCTACCTCGTTAACGTAGTACTGGTTAATCATATTGTCTGTCTTGCTGGTGGTAATACGATATTCGGTTACTTCCAGTCCGATATTGAACGAACAGAACGACGGATTTGCCTTTGACGTAAGAGAACCGTCATACCTAAACACTTCTGTGTCGTTTACGAAGAATATAAATCTTCCGCCTTGTCTAAATACGCCTAACTTAATAGGAGTACCGTATAAGTAAACCCCTCCTTTCGTTTGTTTGTCAAACGTTACGTTTCCGTTTTCGTATACCGCAAGACCTACGCTTGTTCCTGTAATGGTTCCAGTACCGTTAGGATCTTGTGCGTCTACGTAGAAGAATACGCCGTTCTTAACTGCGCCTTCCTTACCCGACGTGTCGTTTTTACCATAGAAATCTACGATCTTATATCCGAATTTACCCCACTTTTCATTCGAATTAATTGCGGTAGCGTTAAAGGTACCTTCCATATATACAAGCGTATTGCTTATTTCTTTGTAGAATAATAAGTTTTCATTATTGTCAGTACCGTTTAAAACAAGTTTTCTAGAACTATATAAATCGTTTCCGCTAGCATAATCCTTAGAGATATCCCAAGTAGTAGCACTCTTGTGCGTATCGTCTAAATCTCCGAACATTCCGCTGGTAGTTGTACTACCTCCGTTTTCCTTAATCCAATTATCCGAATACGCTTCGACTTCTGCAAGTTTTGCATTTACCGCATCTTTGCCGGTAATTACCTTATAATCTTTAATCTTCATTCCCGTATTAAAGCAAAGGAACCCTGCCGCCGCTTGTGCGCCCGCACCTAAGCCTCTTAATCCGGTTACATCGAATATCTTTACGTCTTCGCAGAACATTTTAACGTTGTCGCCTTCTCTTGCGATAGCAAGTTTAACGTAATTATCTCCGCCTTTATATGAAATTTTACCCGCCGTATATTTCGTAGCCAATACTTCCGTACCGTTCCAGTCCCAATCACCGCCACCGATTTTAGATTGTGTATAACCGAGTCGTTTTTTCGTGTAATTGTCAGCCGCGTCTATATAGAAGAACGTGCATGCTTGATAGTTTTTAAGAACTAAACCTAACTTAGGAAATTTATCGTTAAGGTAAGAAGTGGTTTCGTAAACGTTTATCTTTCCTTCGAAATAAACCGTTTCGGAATTTACGCCTTTAAAGAATGCGTATTGGTCGTTAGTCCAACGGTTAGTTACCGTTGCGCCTTCCGTTCCGTTGTCTTCCGCAATTAAATTATCAAAACCGTAAGTGGTATGATAAATCGTTCCGCCTACGTTTACAGAACCTAAAACTTTACCTTGGTCGTGTTTAACCGCAACGGGTATTTCCGCGTTAAGATAACTATATTTTTTGTTTACGTTAGTTACCGTTCCGGTAGAACCGTTAGGATTAGAAAGAACTACTATTTCTCCCATACCTATGGTACCAATGGGATCGCCGTCGCTGTTTAAAGCGTTATCCAACGTAAATTCTATTTTGTTAATCGGTAAATCCGCAAATTCTAAAATCAACGCTCCGCCCGGAACTTTCGTTTTTTCCGCGCCAAGATCGTAATTATGTTCTTCATCAAGAGCTACATGCGGAATATTTACAACTCCGCCGTTGTAGTAAAGGTTAACGTTGTATAATCCTTTAAATCTATAATCATATTGATATGGTAAATATACCATTAAAGCTCTTACACTCTTATAGGACGAGAACGTCATAGTAACTCTAACTTCACCAAATGCTTCGTAATCCGCAGTGTAGTCGCCATAAGACTTTGAACCGTGGTATTGAACTAATCCGTCCGTTAAATATTTAGCGTCTCCCGTTTCGTCTCCTACTACGCCGATGGTAGCTTCGCTTGCGATATTTTTATATCCGCTTATATCGTATGGTAAAGGTTGATAGGACAAAGAAGGTCCGTTTGTAGCAATTATTTTACCGCCGTTATAGTCTAGTATTTTACATTCGTCAACCGCCAAAGCTCTTCCGCCCGCAATAGACGTTCTGTCTTTAAACGTGTGATAAGCAATAAATAATTGATCGCCTACGTGAACGAAACAGTGGTGTCCGGCAGATTGAACTCCGTTCCAATCTACTTCGGTTTTAATAACCGTTCCGCCTTTAACGGGATTAACTTTTGTAAATCCGCTTAAAGGATTGTTGGACGTAGCTAACCTTACTTGATAGTTTACGTTAGTATACGGGAAGATAGAAAACGTCATCATATAAGTATTTCCGCTTTTTATCATGAAAGGAGCTTCGTTTACGTTTCCTTCGTCCAACTTAGTGCCGCCTACCGTATATTTACCGTATTCGCAAATCATAGTTACGGTAGAATAATCGGGAGTAAGCCAATCTTTCATTTTAACGCCGTAAATACATTGATATCCGTTATAAGAAGCGCCATAGCCCGAATAATATAAATATTTTTGACCGTCGGAATCGATAAACGGGCTTGCGTCTATCGTGTTAGGACATTTATATCCGTTATTGATTCCATTGCTGCTATAAAAATCGAACACAGGTTTAGTATGGTCTAAGATTTTTCCGTCTAAGTTAGCAACTCCTTCGGGAGCAACGAAAGGACCTACGGGCGAAGTAGCATAAATAACGCTCATATAACGCCTGCAACTTTGTCCGAGCGTGGGAGTTGTGGAATCCGTCAACAAACCGCCGGCTTCACTGTTATTTACTACGGTGCTGTATAAATCTGCATTATAGAACATGAAATAATGGTAGGTAACGCCGTTAATGGTTTCACCTACAGGGTCGTAAATACATTCGGGAGCCCAGAAGTTAGTCCTTGCCCAGTTTGTCATAAAATCAGGGCGATATACAGGACCTAAATCTTCCCAGTTGGTAAGGTCTTTACTTCTCCATGCCTGAAGTCCGTGGCATCCTAATTGGTCGCTCGTTCCGTAAGCGTAGAAATAACCGCCGTATTCCGCACTTTGAGCTTTACTAACGTATATAACCGACGGGTCCGCAACTTCGAACTTACATTCATTATAATAGAATAAGTTTCTATTATACGTAGAAGTAACCTTTTCATAGTCTTCGTAGCTGAAACCGCTATCTGTTTTCTTAGATGCGGTAATAGTTTCTTGAACGGGAGCGTCGGGAGTTACAACTCCGCCCGTATCCGAACTATCGGAACTACTAGAAGACGAACTATCAGAACTACTGCTAGAAGAGCTGTCACTAGAATCGTCGGAAGATGAAGTTTCCGACTTACTAGAAGACGAACTGCTAGAACTACTGCTAGAACTGCTAGACGATTTCGAAGATGACGAACTATCTTCCGAACTGCTGGAACTAACAGGAGTTTGAGAAGAACCGCTCGGCTTGTTGCTCTTACCGCACGACGCAAAAATCGATAGCGACATAAGAGCAATTAAAATCAATGAAATAATCTTTTTCATTTATATTCTCCTTTTCGCTTTTCCTTTTATTTTTCGTTAAAAGAAAAGTCAAAATATTACACATTTTTATTTTTGCTAGCGTCAACCGTAAAAAAACGACGAACTCTCCCTAGCTTACGTTTATTTTATCATAATGAAAAATCATTGTCAATATAAAATAAAAAAACTTTTAATTTTTATCGTTTTTTCTTTTTTTATACGTTGACAACTCAAAAAACCTTTATTTATCTTGTTTTTTTGGGCTTATAAAAATAAACGAGCACTGACGAAAAACGTTTTTGTGAAAAAAATTTTTTAAAAAACGTTTTTATTTTTTTTAAAATTACTTTCAAAAACGTTTAGGTATAAATATTCTCTATATATTTATTTTGTTTATAGAAAAAAATTTTATGCCACGACTAAAAAAATAGGCAAAATTGCGAAATAGGTTCTGCAAACGGCAAACAAGAATAAAAAAGTACAAATATAACAAAACTTTGGCAAGTCAAGTGCTATGAACTGTTAAACTAAGTGCAATACTTAAAGAGAAAAAAGCCTTGAAATTAAATTTCAAGGCAAATTTTTATTAAATTTAACGATTTATTCGTTTAAAATAAAGAAATTTTAAATTACGTCGGATTTAACCGCTTATTTTTTTAAACTTTTTAACTCCGAAAGTAAATAATAGTATAACGCCTAAAACGGCAAGAACGGACGTTATGATAATCGTAAATATCGCTTGCCCTTTAAACAGTTCGATGAAAGCGTTTATCGATTCTCCTTTAATTTTAAAATAAAAGTAAGAGTATAGCCCTTGTATAAAGCTAAACGCAAAAGTAACCCCTACAAATACCGCCACGGAAGCCGAACGCTTTACTACTTGATTTTCGCTTTCCCAGTCTAAAGACGGCAATAACAGATTTATAATAAGCCCCCAAGAAGAAATCATGACGGGCAAACCTATTCCCACTACGATTGAATAAACCAGCGCAACGGCGTTTATTTTACCTACTACGAACACGTTAAACATAATCATCGTATACGTTAGCGAAATAAACGACGGCAAAGCGCAAAGTAAAAATTTAGCGAAAATAATCGTTCTCGCTTTTATGGGCGAACTGCGCAATATCCACAAAGTTTTTCCTTCTATGGATATAGCAACTGCAGAGGGAGCGCCCATTCCGATAAAAAGAGTAGTTAAAACGATAAACATTATAAACAATATCGTAAACAATATCAAACCAATAGGAGAGGCGTCCGTTAATAAATTTTCTCCTTTACAAGAAATCAAAGCCGTTCCTAACATAACGGTTAATATGGGACCTATTAAAGAGTTTATGGAAAAAGACGCGCTTGAAAAGAAACACTTTAAATTTCTTTTGACTTCGCTTGCAAACGGAGAGTTCGTTTTGTTCGCTTTAATTTTTTTGCTATGTTTAACCTTTGAAACGGCGTTTCTAACGCCTAAAAACACCAAATTAGTTAAAATAACCGTTATTACGATTGAAATTATAGATATTACTAAATATATACAAAATCCCGTTCCGTTAGACTGAATATATTTTGCAAAGTTTTGCAACTTATAGAATATATATCCGTATCCTTTACCGAATGCTTTTGGCAAAAACATAAGCACAAGAAACAACGCTAAAACAAAAAATATTTGCCAAAAACTTTTAGCCCTAAAAAACGAACAGACGTATAAAATCAGCGTTCCTATTAAAAATCCCAAACTCGTGGATATCAGGTTAGAGAAAATTAACGACAAGAAAATTAAAGCTATGTTATAACTTTCTTTTATATCAACCTTTAAAACCGCCAAATAAGAAAAAGCGAAAATAAAAACCGAAATTATAGTGCCGAAAACCAAAATTCTGACAAATTTACTTATTACAACGTAAATTTTTTTTACGGGAAAACTTAAAACGAGTTCCATATCCTTAGATTTATAAAATCCGCCTAAAACGTTAAAAAGACTTGTTAATAGCAGAAAAATAAATAATCCCGAAAAAATTAAAGAATAAAATTTTTCAACTCTTTTCCCCTCGTCCGCAGGATAAATGGAGTTAGTTAAATAACTTTTAGAATAGTAGTATACATATCCGCCGAATAAACCTGCAACTATTAACAATAATAGTATAACTACACCTATTTTAGCTTGTTTGCCCTTTCTTTTTTTGTGTATAAATTTATTTATCCCGAATAAACTCATTAACTGAACTTTAAGTAAAGAAATCATTTCGCCCATATTTTTACTCTCCGAGTTTTTTATCTTCGTCGAAATCCGACAAGTCTTTCGTGCCGTAAATAGCTAAGAATTTATCTTCTAGCGAACCTTCTCCCTTAACTTCTTTCATAGTTCCGTTGGCAAGTAGCTTTCCGCCTTTTATAATCGCCACTTTATTACATATTTTTTCCGCAACTTCCAAAACGTGCGTGGAAAAGAATATCGCTCCGCCGTTATTGCAAAGTTCCGTCATAACTTCTTTTAATAAAAACGTCGCCGAAGGGTCTAATCCTACGAACGGTTCGTCCATAACCAACAATTTGGGACTATGAATTAAAGACGCTATTATCACTGTTTTTTGGCGCATTCCGTGAGAGTAAGAAGAAATTAAATCGTCCAAAACCCCTTGCATTTCAAACATTGTAGAGTATTTTTCGATTAGTTTATTCCTTTGGTTTTTTTCAACCCTAAACATATCCGCGACGAATTTTATATATTGCCTACCCGTTAAATAGGAATAAATATCGGGATTATCGGGAATGTATGCCGTTATTTTTTTACAAGCGATGGTATCCGTTTTTACGCTTTTACCGTCTATATAAATTTCGCCTTCTTCAAAGGAATGAATTCCGCAAATAGCTTTAATAGTAGTGGATTTTCCCGCACCGTTATGTCCTATAAATCCGTAAATATCTCCCGCTTCTACATTTAAAGACAAATTGTCCACGGCAACTTTATCACCGTATTTTTTAGTTAGATTTTTAATTTCCAACATAGCCATAAATTTTTTCTCCTTTATTTTAAACTTTTAGTCCTAAAATATATAAAAACCCGAACATATACGCCTATATATCGATAAATCTCTTATAATTCCTAGAATAAACCTACTATTTTACCGTCGGGGGTTATATCTATTTTTTCAGCCGACGGAATTTTAGGAAGCCCCGGCATCGTCATAATATCTCCCGTAAGAACGACTATAAATCCTGCCCCTAAAGAAATTTTTACTTTTTTAACCGTTACCGTAAAATCTTCGGGCGCGCCGAGCAAACTTGCGTCGTCCGAAAAAGAATATTGAGTTTTGGCAATACATACGGGAAGTTTTTCAAAACCGAGTTTGGTTAAAAGCTCTATCTCGCTTTCCGCTTGCGAAGTATAATTTACGCCTTTTCCACCGTAAACTTTGGTTACTACCGCGTTGATTTTTTCCTTAACGGAACAATTTAATTCGTAAGCAAATTTAAAGTCGGATTTTTGTTCGCACAAATCAACTACTTCTTTGGCAAGTTCTTCTCCGCCTTTTCCGCCGTCCGCCCAAACGGTAGATAATTTTACGTTTACTCCTATTTTTTTACACTCTTCTATTACCAAATCGAGTTCCCTTTGAGTATCGGTCGGGAATGCGTTTACCGCTACCACGCAAGGCAATCCGTAAACGTTTTTCATATTTTTAACGTGTCTTAAAAGGTTGGGCATACCTTTTTTAAGCGCATCTAGGTTTTCGATAGACAAATCTGTCTTTTTTACCCCGCCGTGCATTTTTAAAGCCCTTACCGTAGCAACGACTACCACCGCGGACGGCTTTAAATTAGCCGTTCTCATTTTTATATCCAAAAATTTTTCCGCGCCTAAATCTCCGCCGAACCCCGCTTCCGTTACGACGTAATCTGCTAGTTTTAACGCCGTTTTCGTAGCTATTACGCTGTTACAACCGTGGGCGATATTCGCAAACGGTCCGCCGTGAATAATTGCGGGCGTTCCTTCCAGCGTTTGAACTAAATTTGGTTTTATTGCGTCTTTTAAAAGTACCGCTAACGCCCCTTGCGCTTTTAAATCCGAACAGTATACGGGTTTAGAATTGTAAGTGAATCCTACTATTATTCTAGCAAGTCTGTTTTTTAAATCCGAAATATCTTCGGCAAGACACAGTATCGCCATTATTTCGGAAGCTACCGTTATATCGAAACCGTCTTCTCTCGGCGTGCCGTTTGCCTTACCGCCTAATCCGTCTACAATAAATCTTAACTGCCTATCGTTCATATCAACGCACCTTTTCCAAGTGATTCTTCTTACGTCGATATTTAAAGAATTGCCTTGCTGAATATGGTTGTCAAGCATTGCCGCCAATAAATTGTTTGCCACGCCTATGGCGTGCAAATCTCCCGTAAAGTGAAGATTTATATCTTCCATAGGAATAACTTGCGCGTATCCCCCGCCCGTAGCTCCGCCTTTTATTCCGAACACGGGTCCGAGCGACGGCTCTCTCAGCGCAACGACTACGTTTTTACCTATTCTTCTTAATCCGTCCGCCAAGCCTATGGTAGTGGTGGTTTTACCTTCTCCCGCAGGGGTAGGCGTCATAGCCGTAACAAGTATCAATTTCCCGCATTTGTCCGCCGATATGTCGCTAAAATTGATTTTCGCTTTATATTTCCCGTATCTTTCTATATCGTTTTCATCAATTCCCGCTACTTCCGCTATTTTTTCTATCGGCAACGGTTTTGCCCTTTGAGCTATTTCTATATCAGTCATTTATACCCACTTTTTATTTTATTTAACGTTTAACCCGCTTACGCTTTTAAACTCAATTTTTTTACAAAATAATCTAATTTTTTATACTTCTCACTTATGTTGCCATAGGTTTTGCTTGTACACAAATCCCTGATAACCTTCCGATATGACAATTATAATCTAAAATTGAACATTAGTCAAGTACAAGTTATAAATCCTTAACCGAATTCTTATTTTTGATAATTTAAGTTATTTTTTAATATAACGTCGTGAGCTCCGCCTTCTACGATACTCGTGGAAGAAACTACGGTCATTACCGCTTTTTCGTGTAATTCTTTTAAGGTTGTAACTCCGCAGTTGCACATTGTAGATTTTACTTTATATAAACTTTTTGCGACGTTATCTTTTAGCGTCCCCGCGTAGGAAACGTAAGAGTCTACCCCTTCTTCGAACGAAAGCGAGTTTTTACCGCCTAAATCGTAACGTTGCCAATTTCTTGCCCTATTGCTTCCTTCTCCCCAATATTCCTTATAATAAGTACCGTTTATATTTACTTTATTCGTGGGAGATTCGTCAAAACGAGCAAAGTACCTGCCAAGCATTAAAAAGTCCGCGCCCATTGCAAGAGCAAGCGTCATATGATAATCGTGTACGATTCCGCCGTCCGAGCAAATAGGAATATATATTCCCGTTTTTTCGTAATATTCGTCCCTTGCCTTTACTACTTCTATTAAAGCGGTCGCTTGCCCCCTACCTATACCTTTGGTTTCTCTCGTAATACAAATAGAACCACCGCCTATTCCTACTTTTATAAAGTCCGCACCCGCTTCGGCCAAGAATAAAAATCCTTCTTTATTTACAACGTTACCCGCTCCGACCTTTACTTTATCTCCGTAATTATTCCTGATATATTCAAGCGTCTTTTTTTGCCAACAAGTATACCCCTCGGACGAATCTATACACAAAACGTCCGCCCCCGCATCTATCAGCGCAGGAACTCTTTTTTCATAATCTACGGTGTTTATTCCCGCTCCTACGATATACCTTTTGTTAGAATCCAAAAGTTCGTCGGGATTTTCTTTGTGTTGGTCGTAATCTTTTCTGAAAACGAAATATAAAAGATTGCGGTCGTCGTCGATAATGGGTAAAGCGTTTATTTTATGCTCCCAAATTATGTCGTTTGCTTCCTTTAAAGACGTGTCCTTTTTAGCCGTAATAAGTTTATCGAACGGGGTCATAAAATCTTTAACCTTTAAATCGGGCGACATACGACTTACCCTGAAATCTTTGCTCGTAACGAGTCCTACCAATTTCCCGTCGGGCGTGCCGTCTTCGGTAATCGGAATAGTGCTGTGTCCCGTTCTTTTAACTATTTCCACAACGTCGAATAAAGTATCTTCCGGGGATAAAGACGAATCGCTTACAACAAAACCCGCTTTGTGTTTTTTTACCCTTTTTACCATTTTCGCTTGATTTTCTATTGACTGCGAGCCGTAAATAAAGGAAATTCCGCCTTCCTTTGCAAGCGCAATAGCCAAAGTATCGTTAGAAACCGATTGCATTATTGCCGACACTAGCGGTATATTCATTTGTATTTCGCTCTTTTCTCCTTTTTTAAATTTAACCAAAGGCGTATTTAATTTGACGTTTGCGGGAATACATTTTTCATCCGTATACCCGGGAATTAAAAGATATTCGCTAAACGTTCTTGAAGGTTCTTCGTAGTACTTCGCCATATTGCCCACCTCTTTAAGTAAAATAATAAACGCAAAAAAGAACATTGCTTTTTTTTGCGTCTTTTTACAATATTATCACAATTTTTTTTTAAAGTCTATCGTTTTATAAAAATTATGTTTTTCGTTTGACAATTACTTTTTAAAATCATATAATAATATGAATTTAATTCACATTTAAGGGAAATTATGTTAAAACTTTTAAGTAAGCTTTTTATTAAAGATTATAAAAATTATCAAAACGACAAGGTAAGGGAAAAATACGGATTTTTAACTTCCGTAACGGGAATAATTTTAAACCTAATTTTATTTTCGGTAAAGCTTTTCGCAGGACTTTTAAGCGGGGCGGTTTCCGTTACTGCGGACGCATTTAACAACTTGTCGGACGCGGGAAGTTCTTTGCTGGCGTTAATCGGCTTTAAACTATCTTCTAAACCAAAAGACTCCAAACATCCGTTCGGGCACGGAAGAATAGAATACGTTGCAAGTTTGCTTGTAGCCGTGCTTATAATTTTGGTCGGTTACGAGCTAATTACTACTTCCATAGAAAAAATCATACGCCCGTCAAGCGTTACTTTTTCTATTTTGACTTTAACAATTTTGTTAATAAGCGTTTTGGTAAAATTATATATGTTTGCCTACAACTTATATTATTCCAAAAAAATAAATTCTCCCGTGTTAAAAGCAACCGCCTTAGACAGCATATCCGACACGATTTCCACTACCGTGGTTTTACTTGCGTTTTGTTTAAATAAGGTAGTTCCTTTCTCTTTAGACGGATATATAGGCGTACTTGTAGCCCTTTTTATTATATTTACGGGAATAAAATCTTTAAAAGAAACGGTAGGCGTTATAGTCGGGGAAAAACCCGACAAATCCTTAGTCGAAGAAATAGAAAAATTCGTTTTATCCTACGACGTAGCGGTTGGACTTCACGATTTGATTATTCATAACTACGGAATAAACCGTTATATAATTTCCTTGCACGTAGAAGTCCCCGCAGAAGAAAACGCGGTGGAAATTCACGAACAGATAGACGAAATAGAACGTAATTTATCAAAAAAATTTAATTGTCTTGCCACTATTCACATGGACCCCGTTTTTGTAAACGACGAAAAAACAAAGAAATATAAAAGTCTTGCTATTGAAATTATAAAAAGCATCAACCCCGAATACACCCTGCACGATTTTAGAATGACAGACGGGAAAAACAATATAAATTTAATTTTCGACGTAATTATCCCCCACGAAGAAAAAATTTCGACGGATAAAATTCAAGAAATAATAAAAGCTAAATTTAAAGAAAAAAACGAAAAATTAAACGCGGTTGTAAAGTGCGAATACTCTTTCGTATAAACTTTACGATTTTATCGAAATTTTTTACAAAAAACATAATAAATTTTTTTGCGTCAGTTTTTGTCGCTAAAAACAAACTTTAACTAAAATAGTAGTATAATATTATTGCGTTTAGTGATATTTAAAGGCGGTGAAACGGGTGAAAAATTTTTACGCCAGACTGTCGCTTAAAATTGCGTTAAAAAAACGTAGCTCTTTCTCCGCGTTTTAAAGGAGAAGAATATGGATAAGAACGTATTTATAGTACTACAAAAATATTCTTTGGAAGTTTTATTTTTAGCTTTACTCGCCCTTATTTGCGACAAGCTGATTTTAAAAGCCTTTAAAGATAAAGCCAAAAAAATTTCTTTTTACGTTCCGTACGTTTTAGGGATAATATTTTACGCGATTTATTCGCTAATTTTTCTTAAATCTTCCGACAATGTTTTCAATATGGGAATAACCACGGGAGCAATTTGTATGATTTACGACTCCATTATTTCGGAAGACGACTCTTTAAAAAAATTGCTTACCGCATTCGTTAAAGAAGAAAACGTTAAAGAAGCCGAGAAAGCTATTAAAAAAAGCAAATTTCAAAAAGAAGAAGTGGAAAAAATCGTAAAAAATTACAGCGCGCTTCCCTTGACGGAACAAGAAGTACAAACGTTCGTAACGCTTATTTTACAAAAAAAAGAATAATTTTTTTAAGACGGTTTTTACCGTCTTTTTTTTGAAATTGTAATTTTTTTACATTATCTATTGATTTCGTAAAGCTTATTTGGTAAAATACGTTATAATTAAATTGTTATTTCAAAGCTTACCGACAATCAAATAACTTTACCGAAAAATTTACTAAAATAAATTACATATTTTTTGAAACGTTTATACTTAAGTTATTTATATATATTTTAAAAACTTGTTCGGTTAAATAATATTTTACATATTTTTATCGTTTTTAAAATAAAACGTTAAAGGAAATTTTTTATGAAAAAATCAAAAAAAACTAATCGGCCGACCAAATCTTTTTGGTCTGACAAAAGAAGAATTGCGGATATAATTTTCGGAGCGATTATTCTTATAATAATTATCGTTTTTGTTTCGGTTACGTTTTCAAAACAAGGTGATTGTAAAAAAGGCGAAAGCACAAAAAAAAGTTATAGTTATAGCGTACCCGAAAGCAATTATATTTCGGACACTCAACACTCTTCCGTAGATTTTAACAATTAACGAATTCTTCAAAAACCTATTTGTAATTTTAATTTTTAAATTCAAAATTTCTACTAAAAACTTACCGCCACGTCTTTTAGTCGTGGCGGTACTTATTTTTAATTTGTTTCAAGATTATAACTTTTCTTATTCTAAAATTAATAACTTTTAAAAATCATTATAGTCTAACGCCTGACTTATAAAAATTTTTCGGCGTTATTACTAAAAAATTATTTTCTTTCCGCGTCTGCGGTAAATAACGCGTACACTTCGCTTTTATGCACTCCCCTATCTTTCGCAACTTGTTTTATGGCTTCGTTTTTAGTAAGTCCTTTATCTAAATAATATTGCAAATGTTGCTCTATACGTTCGGGAAATGCTTGTTTTTGTTTATTTCCTTCTACAATTATAACGAATTCGCCTTTAAGTTCTCCGCCGTAACCTTCGCTTAAATTAAACTCGAATCTCTGCTCGTGAATTTTGGTTATTTCCCTTACCGCAACGGCTTTCCTTTCGCCTAAAAACTCGTATAAATATCCTACCGTTTTTGTAACGTCGTGCGGGGCACAATAAAAAATTAAAGGAACGCGTATTTGATTTAAACTTTCTAATTCCCTTTTTATATCTCCCTTTTTATCGGGTAAAAAGCCGTAAAAATAAAATCTTCCCTCGTTTAAGCCCGATAAAATAAGCGCAGGCACAAACGCGCACGCACCCGGAACTACCGTATACGGCAAATTGTTTTCTATAAGTTTTTTACTTAAAACGTCGCCGGGGTCGGAAATAATCGGAGTTCCCGCGTCGGAAATTACCGCAACTTCTTTTCCCTGTCTTAACAACTCTATAATTTTATCGCTTGCGTTGGCTTCGTTAAATTTATGATAAGATATAAGCGGTTTTTTAATATCGTAAGCGTTTAACAAAACAAGAGAATGTCTTGTGTCTTCGCACGCAATGAAGTCCGCATGTTTTAAAACTTCTACGGCTCTAAAAGATATATCCTTTAAATTGCCTATCGGCGTTGAAACGAAATATAACATATTTTCCTTAATTTTCGTAATTTGGTAGTACCTTAAACGGCCTTTTTACGCCTTTTACGGCTTCCACAAGCACAAGATACGGTTTTTGAGAATTTTTAGCCACGACGAATTGTAATACGGAAGGATTTAACCCCGCCTTTTCTAAGTCCGAAAAAAGTTCGGGCAAACGCTCCGTCCGTTGACATATTCTAAGTCGTCCGCCGTGTTTTAACATTTTAAATGCGCTAAAAACTATTTCGCTTTGAGTAATTTCTACTTCGTGCCGACAAATTGCTATTTCACGCTTTAAATTTTTTTCTCCGCTGTCTTTTTTTTTGTAAGGCGGATTGCATAGTATTAAAGAATACCTATTTTTGTAGTTTTCGCTATTTTCTTGCAATTTACCTTTTACAATATAGCATTTGTCGTCCATTTTATTTATTTCCAAGCTCTTTTCGCACAAATCCGCAAGCCTAGATTGAATTTCAAAAAATCCTACTTCTTTTACAAAAGGCTCGTTTAAAGCCAAAAAATGTATTCCGACTATTCCGCACCCCGAACAAATATCCGCCACCGTTTCGCCTTTGTTCGCCTTTAAAAATCGGCTTAATATAACCGAATCGGACGTAAAACGGTAAAATCTGTCGTCTTGCAATATTTTGTAGTCGCCTATTAAAAGCGATTCTATCGTAACGTGTTCTTCCATAATAAAAAAGCAATAAATAAAGCCCGATTAAATAGTCGGGCTTTGATTTTGTTAATTTCCTTACTCTTCAACAGGCGCGGAAACGGGGCAAGTAGACGCGCAAGCTCCGCAAGAAATGCAGACATCCGGGTCTATTACGTATTGAGTATCTCCCGCAGATATAGCGGAAACGGGGCAAGCTTCTGCGCAAGCTCCGCAAGAAATACATGCGTCGGTAATTTTGTAAGCCATGGTAATTCCCTCCTAATTTTAATAAATCAAATTTTCGGCAATTATCTCTTCGCCGAATTGTTAGACCATTATAGCATTTTTATTTTAATAATTCAAGATTATATCACAAGTTTTTTGTTTTTTTTTAAATTTTTTATTCTTCGTCTTTTATTCTATCCAAAACTTCGTTGCAAGTATCGTACCCGTAACCCTTGCTTAAAAGTTTTCTATACGCGGAAGATAAGGTTTTTTTATCCCTTTCCTTTCCTTTTAAAAATTTAACGGCAATTTCATAAGCCGAATCCGCATCTTCTTCCACGTTTTCCAACGCTTTTTTTATTACTTCTTCTCCGCAACCTTTTAATTTCAGTTCCCTTTCAATTAAATATCTGCCTTTTTTAGATTTATAACATTCGACATAATTCTCGGCGTAAAATTCGTCGTTGACAAAACGATACTCCTTTAACTTTTCTATTACCTTATCGCACAAGCTTAAAGTAAAACCTTTTTTTTGCAAATAATCTCTTACTTGTTTTTCGGTTTTGCTCGATTTGGAAAGTAGTCCCATCGCCTTATCCAAAGCGTGAGTGTATAAAGAAGAAATTTGTATTTCGTCTAGCTTTTCCGTAGAAATTTCTTGCCCGACTTTTAGCCTGTTTTCTACTACCGTTTCTAGCCTTAACGAACAGTAATATGCCCCGTCTAAATAAATGTTGCAGTGTTTATCGCTATGAGTTTGCATTGAAATTTGAGTGATATTTTTCATTTATACTCTACAAAACACTCCTTTAATAAACTTATAGACGGCTTTTTGTTGATTATACTGCTAATTTGTTCCGTTACGTTTTTATTTTTTTCACATGCAAAAGTAACGATAACGGAGCTAGAAAATTCTTTATTTAAAACCGATATTTCGCCGGATGAGAAAAAGGAATTTAAATTGCTGAAAGAAACATAGTCAAGTTCCAAAACATAAACGTCGCTTAAAGTCATTTTACATATTCCGCATTTTTCCAAACAGCTTTTCGCGGAAGAAAAATACGCCCTGACAAGTCCGCCCGTTCCGAGTTTTATTCCGCCGAAATATCTGGTAACGACTACCGCCACGTCTAAAAGCTTTGAGCTTTCTATTGCGTTAAGGATAGGAAGTCCCGCGGTAGAACTAGGTTCTCCGTCGTCCGAAAATTTAGTCGTTCCGTCCTTTAACTTGTAGCAATAACAGTTGTGTGTTGCGTCTGAATATTCTTTTTTTACGGAATTTATAAACTTCCTTGCCTGCTCCGCCGTTTCTACACGTTTGCAACTAGCGATAAAAACCGATTTTTCTATATTTATTTCACTTTTCCCGTTTTCTTTAACGGTTAAATAATCGTTTAACAAAATAACTCAACTATCCTTGCGTAATGGCGTTTTTAGCCATAAAATTATTTAACAAATATAACTCTAACGTGAGCTTTTTTGCCTTTATGCAATACGAAATCTCCCTTTTCGTAAATTTCGTCGGGAAGCTCTAACTGACCTTTTTCAAGCTTAACATCGTTTACCAAAACTCCACCGCCTTCAATAAGTCTTCTGCCTTCGCCTTTGGATTTTGCAAATCCTGCCCTTAACAACAATTCGGGAACGTCTTTCGTCTTTTCGGTTTCGAGCTTTGGCATTGCGGAAATATCCCCCGAAAACGCACCCCTTACCTGCGACAATACTTCTTCGGCTTTTTCCTTTCCGTGAACGAGCGCCGTTACTTCGTAAGCAAGCTTTTCTTTTGCTTTGTTTATATCGTGTCCTTCTGCGGTTAAATCTGCAATTTCGTCAAGTTCCATAAAGGTTAAAAGCTTCATACACTCGGCAACCTTACAGTCTTCCACGTTTCTGAAATATTGAAAAAAGTCGTACGGAGAACATTTATTTTCGTCCAACCACAACGCGCCTTTTGCGGTTTTTCCCATTTTTTTGCCTTCGCTGTTTAAAAGAAGCGTACAAGTTGCGCAAAACGCGTCTTTTCCTTCTTTTCTACGAATTAAATCTACCCCCGCAAGCATATTCGACCATTGGTCGTCCCCGCCAAGCTCTAATTTAGCGTTGTAATGCTTGTTTAAGTATAAAAAGTCGTAACCTTGCATCAACATATAGTTGAATTCCAAAAAGGTTAAGCCTTTTTCTAATCTTTGCTTATAACATTCGGCGGTAAGCATTTTGTTTACCGAAAAATACGCGCCTATATCCCTTAAAAAATCAACGTAGTTAAGATTTAAAAGCCAGTCGGCATTATTTGCCATTATCGCGCCGTTTTCGCCTTCGAACGTAATAAAACGCGACATTTGCTTTTTAAATTGCGATATATTGTAATCTATTTGCTCTCTCGTAAGCATTTTACGCATATCCGTTCTTCCGGACGGATCGCCTATCATTCCCGTTCCTCCACCGAACAACGCAATCGGCTTATGCCCCGCTCTTTGCATATGCGCCATCATCATAATCGGAATATAATGCCCGATATGTAAAGAATCCGCCGTAGGGTCAAATCCTATATAAAAAGCTACTTTTTCGGTATCTAAAAGTTTGTATAAATCTTCTTCGTAAATGGTTTGCTTAATAAAGCCTCTTGCTTTTAAAGTGTCTAAAACGTTCATATATTCTCTCCGTTTTTATAAAGGTTATCGCTACGTAAACGTATATTGCATACAAGTTTACGCACTCTTTTACTATTTTAACATTTTTATAATATTTATGCAAATAAGTTTTATGAAAATATTTGTAAATTGATTTTTTTTATGTTATAATTAGTAAAAAAATAAAGTTAATTTATTTGGAGGATTAAAAATGCAATATTCCAGAGAAGTTGAAAACATGGTATGCATTGCAAAAGGACCTAAACATAATCCTGCTCCTATTCCGGAAGAAGGAAAATGGGTATTTGCAAAAGAAATTACCGACATCAGCGGATTTACACACGGTGTAGGTTGGTGCGCACCCCAACAAGGAGCTTGTAAATTATCGCTTAACATCAAAAAAGGTATCGTAGAAGAAGCTTTAATCGAAACCGTAGGTTGTTCGGGTATGACCCACTCGGCGGCAATGGCCGCGGAAATTCTTCCCGGCAAAACCATTTTAGAGGCTTTGAATACCGACCTTGTTTGCGACGCTATCAATACCGCTATGAGGGAATTGTTTTTACAAATCGCTTACGGAAGAAGTCAATCCGCTTTCTCTGACGACGGTTTAACCGTAGGCGCAGGATTAGAAGATTTAGGAAAAGGATTACGCTCTCAAGTAGGCACTATGTACGGCACAAGACTTAAAGGTGCCAGATATCTTGAAATGGCAGAAGGATACGTAACCAGACTCGCTCTCGATTCGGATATGCAAATTATCGGTTACGAGTTCGTTTCCTTTGGAAAAATGACCGATTTCATTAAAAAAGGTCTTTCCCCCGACGAAGCTTACAAAAAATCTATGGGTCACTACGGAAGATTCGATAACGCTTATAAGTATATCGACCCCAGAAAAGAATAAGGGAGGAAAAAAAAATGTCATTATTTGAATCTTATGAAAGAAGAATAGATAAAATCAATGCGGTTTTAGCTAACTACGGAATTAAATCCATAGAAGAATGTAAAGATATTTGCCTTGCAAAAGGCGTTGACTGCGACAAAATCGTAAGAGGAACTCAACCTATTTGTTTTGACAACGCAGTTTGGGCTTACACCGTAGGCGCCGCTATCGCAATTAAAAAAGGTTGCGTTAAGGCAAAAGACGCGGCTGCCGCAATAGGCGAAGGTTTACAATCTTTCTGTATCCCCGGCTCGGTTGCAGAAAACAGAAAAGTCGGTTTAGGACACGGCAACTTAGCGGCTATGCTTCTTGACGACAATACAGATTGCTTCTGCTTCTTAGCAGGACACGAATCTTTCGCGGCTGCGGAAGGCGCAATTTCTATCGCGTTAAACGCTAATAAAGTTAGAGGCAAAGATTTAAGAGTTATTCTTAACGGTTTAGGAAAAGACGCCGCTATGATTATTTCAAGAATCAACGGCTTTACCTACGTTGAAACCGAATTCGACCCCTACACCGAAGAAGTTAAAGTAGTTTACGAAAAAGCTTATTCGGACGGACCGAGAGCAAAAGTTAAATGCTACGGCGCGGATAACGTTCCCGAAGGCGTTGCTATTATGAAAATGGAAAACGTAGGCGTTTCTATTACGGGAAACTCTACTAATCCTACTCGTTTCCAACACCCCGTTGCAGGAACTTACAAAAAATGGTGCGTAGAAAACGGAAGAAAATACTTCTCCGTTGCTTCCGGTGGCGGTACGGGAAGAACGCTTCACCCCGACAATATGGCGGCAGGTCCTTCCAGCTACGGTATGACCGACACTATGGGAAGAATGCACTCGGACGCACAATTTGCAGGTTCTTCTTCCGTTCCCGCTCACGTTGAAATGATGGGCTTAATCGGAATGGGAAACAACCCGATGGTTGGAGCTACGGTTGCAGTTGCAGTTGCAGTAGAAGAAGGAATGAAAAAGTAATTTTAATTTAAACTTTTAGCTTTTTCTATTGATTAAAATTAAATATAATTTTTACGCCGTTTTAGAAAACTCTAAAACGGCGTGAATTTTATTTGCTTGATATAAAAACTTTTTTAAAATTAATATTATCGTAGTACGAGAATATTACTTTAATAAAACTTAAAGAAAAATAAAAATAATTTTTTAATATTTGCTATTTTAACTTTCCCTTGTCCAAACGTTCCAACAATACGTATTCTTTAAATATTCGCTAGCTATACTAGTATCGGCTAAATCGGTCGAAAATATATCTATATCTCCCACTTTCCAACCATTTGTATTTTCAAAAGTAACACTAGTTAAACCACTACAATCATAGAAAGCATGATATCCTATACTAGTTACGCTGTTTCCTATGGTTAAACTCGTTAAATTAGTACAACTTTTGAAAGCCCCATCAGATATTTTAGTTGCAGTCGTTATATTTGCTTCCGTAAGTAATGCTCCTTGAATATATAAATTTTTAGCATAGTTACCAAATACCATCAAATTTGTCAATCCATCTATCTGAACCCAATCGTTTATATCTCCCGTATAGTATATGGTTTTTAAACTATCCGTTCCAATGAAAGCATACTTACCTATACTTGTTACACTATTAGGAATTGTTACTTTTGTTATTTTGTATTTACAAGAAAAGGCATCATTGTTAATAACATAATTTTGTTCGTTATAATTTTCGGGCAAAGTCAGCTCCGTAGCAGTTCCTATATAGTTAAACAAATAGTTTATTCCGTCATCCCCTATTATAAATTGATAACCATCTGTTGTAGTTACTATTTTACTTCCGTTTTCTCCGTTATGTACTGCTTTTGCATAGTAGCCTATATATCCATTATCTTCACTTTCTAGGGTTATATCTAAATTACTTTTATTTATTACTTCTACTAATTTCTTGCAATCAAAAAAAGTCCCATATTCTATACTTGTTACACTGCTTGGTATTGTTATACTCGTTAAAACACGACCAACATTGAAAGCTCTCTTATATATTACATAGTTTTGTCCGTTATAATTTTGTGGTAAAACAATATTTTTTTCTTTTCCCATATACTTTAACAAGTAATTTATGCCGTTATTTGTAATAAACTTGTAATTACCCACAGTCTTTATTTTACTTTCTTTTTCCGAAATTATAACGTCTTTCCCATACTCGTACCGATAACCTATTAGCCCTGATACATCTTCTCCTTCGTATTTTTTTTCTAACTCGGCTAAACTTAAACTACTGTTGTTTACCACTTCTAAAACGGAAATTCCGTAAAAACAATCCTGAAAATCTACCAAATTTTTATCCAAAGTAACACTTAATAAATTTCCGCAATAAGAGAATGCTCTTGAACAAATACCTGTAACGCCATCGCTTAAAACAACGCTTGTAATTGTATCATCATAACTAAACGCATTTTTATATATCTTATAATTTTGTCCTTTGTAATAATCAGGTAAAACTAAATCACACTCTCTTCCTTTATAACCAAGTAAATAGCTATGTCCGTTATAAGTTGTAAACAAATAATCGTCTATGGCGTCAATTTTACTTTTGCCATCCGAATGAATAAACAAAGCATTATTTGCTATACCGCCAAAATCTTCACTTCCGTTTGTTATATTTAAGTTACTTTTGTTTATAATTTCTACTATGTGGTTCCTTTCAAACGCTCCCATGTCTATGATTTTTAAACCGCTACCAAGCGTTACGCTTAACAGTCGGCAGTTTGAATCAAAAGCGAGTGCTTCAATAATTTCCACACTGTCGGGAATAATAAGAGATGATAAATGTGACCCACAAAAAGCCAAACGGCCTATTCTTACAACGCTATTTGGAATAGATAAATTATATATATCATTACAGTAAAAAGCATAGTCTGCAATTTCTTTTACGGGTTTTCCGTTATACGTTTCGGGTATAACAAGTTCTTCTATTAAATAATCCGTATTTTTAACACCCACAACGCTATACCCTGATTCGTCGGGTAATAATTTGTATTCAAGCTCAATTTTGTTTTCTTGTTCGTTTTTATTATTACTTTTATCATCTTTACAAGAAACACTTAAAATCCCCATTGACAATAAACAAATAATTGCCAAAATATACGATAAAAATTTTTTCATTTTCTCTCCCCTTTTGTATTTATTCTAATAAAATTGTCTACCGCTTCATTAGGTAAAATAAACCATGTGGGAATTCCGTGCGAAACGGGCGTCCCCTTGTCGTCTTCGCTTTCGTTACCGTTCCAACGAATACCGTATTTTACTCCGCCTTTCCACTTGAACACCGCTATTGAATAACTGTCGTTCGTAAATAGAACTATTAAATCTGTTATCCCTTTATATGTTACTGTTTCAGGATTTACCATTTATTCTCCTCCCTTTGTTTAATATGCTATATTGTAACTCATTTGGGTTAAGTTGTCAACTCTTTTTGGTTATGAAGTTAACCCATTTTAGTTATAAAATAAAAACAAAAGGGGTAAAATTTTTCTATGGATATTTTAGATAAAATTGACGAATTAAGAAAAGAACGCGGTTGGTCTATAAATTATCTTGCAATGGAAGCGGAGCTAACACAATCTACGCTAAACAATTTATACAAACGTCGTACCGAACCGAAAATATCTACTTTGCGCGCTTTATGTAACGCATTCGGGATAAGCCTTGCGGAGTTTTTTAAAGACGACGTTACTCCTGACGACGAATTAAAACGCAAAATTACTACTTTATCGAAAGAAAACAAACAAGCGTTACTTACAATTATAAAAAACTTAAAATAATTTTACCGCCTTTGGCGTTTGCGCCAAAGGCGGTATTATATTAAAATTTATTGAAATTATATTATAATCTCTTAAATTATATTAAAATCTAATAAAATCTTGCTGTTTTTGCCGTTTTTTTAAAAAAATTTTATCTAAATCTATTGCAAAATGCTTAAAACGCGTATATAATATTTTTCGTTGTGTGAAAACGCAGAACCTTTTGGAACTGTGGCTGGACAACACTCCGGAGAATCTCGGTTACGAGTACCGAAGGGGCAAGAAAGGATTTTTCCTTTTAATCTCTCAGGTAAAAGTATGGAGCCATAGTATAATAATGGTATTTTTTTTCGGAGAACTTGATTTATTGTCAAGTTCTTTTTTTACAAAGGAGTAAATATGGATACTTTAAACAAAATTATCTTATGGATTAACGACAATATTTTATGGGGAATACCTATGGTTGTCGCAATACTCGGAACGGGCATATTTTTAAGCATTCGTTCTAGGTTCTTACAAGTAAGAAAATTCCACCACGCGCACAAGGAAACCTTGTATCCCACAATTAAAGGCGTGGTAAAACCACAAAAGAAACGTAAAAGCAACGGAAAAACTATTTCTCAGTTCGAAGCTTTTGCAACGGCAATTTCTGGAACGGTAGGAACGGGAAACATAGTTGGCGTTGCAGGCGCAATGTTATCCGGTGGACCCGGCGCTGTTTTTTGGATGTGGTTTTCCGCATTTTTCGGTATGTTTACAAACTATTCCGAAAACGTTTTAGGTCTTTATTATCGTAAAAAAGACAAAAACGGAACCGTTTCGGGCGGACCTATGTATTACATAAAAGAAGGAGCAAAACTTCCTTGGCTTGGCTTTATTTTCGCTATTTGCTGTATGTTCGCCGCTGTCGGAATGGGCATGGTACAATCTAACTCTATCTCGGGAATATTGCAATCTACAATAACAGCCGATTCTGACAAACAAAAAATTATTTCTTATATAGTCGGAGCAATAGTTACCGCAATAGTTATTTTAATAGTGCTCGGCGGAATTAAAAGAATAGGTAAATTCGCTTCCCTAGTGGTACCGTTTATGGCGTTACTATTTATTATTTGCGCGTTTATAATTATATTTATGAATATAACCGTTTTTCCTAGCGCAATTGCTTTAATATTTAAAAACGCCTTTTCACTAAGGGCGTTCGGTGGCGGTTTATTCGGCTATACCATAATGAAAGCTATGCGTTACGGTTGCGCAAGAGGTGTATTCTCTAACGAAGCGGGACTTGGTTCTTCCGTTATAGCACACTCTGCTTCCAATACCAAAGAACCCGTTAAACAAGGACTTTGGGGAATTGTAGAAATCTTTTTAGATACTTTCGTTATTTGCACGCTTACGGCAGTTACGCTTTTATGCGTCGCTAAAAAAGGCGGTAGTATCGATTTCACTAACATTTCCGCAAATGCAAACGTTGATAAAAACTCTATTGCAAACTTAGCGTTTACTACGAGCTTTGGAACGGTAGGAAAAATAATATTCGCAGTTATTTTACCCTTATTTGCTTTTACTACTATAATAGCTTGGTCTTATTACGGAGAAAAAGCCGCAGGTTTTTTATTTAGCAAAAAGGAAAAACTCGGGATTTTAATATTTAAAATTATTTTCATTATTCTAATATTTGTTGGAGCAATAGTAAAAAGCGATGTGGTTTGGAATTTAGACGATATGTTTAATGCTTTAATGGCTTTGCCGAACCTTATAGGTTTAATAATTTGTAGCGGAACAATCAATAAAATAACCAAAAATTATTTCGACCGCAAAAAGGGAATAAAAGTAGAACCCATGCTATCGGCATACCCCGAAAGGAACAAAGAACTTATAGAAGAGCTAGAAAAAGAGCAAGCGGAAGGGGAAGAAGAACCTACTATTTAATGCTAGCCTTAAAGCAAAACGTTTATTTATAATTTTAAAATAAAAAGCAAATTTTTAATTAAAATTTATAGCCCGAAACGGAACTTTCCGTTTCGGGCTAAGATTTTTAATACAAGAAGTTAGAAACTTGCTTGCAATGGTTTATAACCTCGCAGTATTTTAAAACAAAAAGAAAAATTTTCTTCTCCTGTTCCAAAATTATTTGCAACTGTATCTACATAGTATCCCTTGCACCAAAATTCGCTGTTTTGATATGCAAATTTCATATTTCCATACTTTTGAAATATTTTTAAACTGCTTTTACATTTCAAATACCACATAAATCCCGAAACGCTCATTTTGGGCAGTATCGTTACAAGCATATGTGTATGGTACGAACATATTTCTCCTTCTATAATTTCTACTCCTTTCCATTTGCATAGCATTAGTAGTATATCTCTTATTTCCTGCCTTTTATCTTCGAAAAATACTTTTCGACGATATTTGGGCGCAAACACTATGTGGTACTTGCAATTCCATTTCGTATGTGCTAAACTATTTCCTGTGAATATTTCTTTTTACATATTCCCTCCGTTTGTCTTTTTGTTGTAACTGGCAGGTCGCAACTTTTATTATACATAAACGGAGGATTTTACTCAACGGTAAACCTTTACTGAACCCCCAGACTATCTGGAGGTTTTCTCATACAAAAAAAATGAGTAACTCTACGTTACTCACTTTTTTTGGCTGGGGTGGAGAGATTTGCTTCTTGATTTTTGAAAAACATCTTTTTTTACTCCTTTTCATTGTTTTTCAAAAATCCTCGGTCAGCCACTTACAAACTGTTCACTGAACAGTTTGTATCTTTACCTTTGGTAAAGTCGTTCTCAGTTCAAATCTCTCTAATTTTTTTACTTGTCTATAAAAAAATGAGTAACTTTACGTTACTCACTTTTTTTGGCTGGGGTGGAGAGATTTGCTTCTTGATTTTTGAAAAACATCTTTTTTTACTCCTTTTCATTGTTTTTCAAAAATCCTCGGTCAGCCACTTACAAACTGTTCACTGAACAGTTTGTATCTTTACCTTTGGTAAAGTCGTTCTCAGTTCAAATCTCTCTAATTTTTTTACTTGTCTATAAAAAAATGAGTAACTTTACGTTACTCACTTTTTTGGCTGGGGTGGAGAGATTTGAACTCCCGAGTGACGGAGTCAGAATCCGTAGCCTTACCGCTTGGCGACACCCCAATTTTTAAACCTTAAAAATTATACCTTACTTTTACTTTTTTTTCAAGCATTTTGCCTTTATTTCTTCCTTTTGTTTTAAATATTATATCAAACTGTTCCACTATTTTATCTTTTAAACTTTTATCTTTCTCTTGGTAAATTTATTAACAATTTTTAAAAATTTAAGCTTAAATTTTTTAATTTTTATTGACTATTAAATCTAATCTAATTATAATCTTAAAAAAAGGAGATTTTTATTATGCAAAACGATTTTTTAAATTTAATTGAAACCCGTAGAAGTATTCGTTCGTTTAAACCGACCCCCGTTTCAGATGAGATTTTAGACAAAATTTTAAAAGCGGGAACTTACGCGCCGTCGGGAATGAATAGGCAATCTTCTACGATAATAGCCATAAAAAGCGAAAAATATCGCAAAATTATTTCTAAATTAAACGCTGAAATTTTAAAAACGGATAAAGACCCTTATTATAACGCCCCCGTAGTTATTTTGGTTTTAGGAAACCCCGAATATTCAACTTTCGTAGAAGACGGAAGTTGCGTTTTAGAAAATATGATGCTTGCTTGCCACTCTTTAGGACTGGGTTCGGTTTGGGTTCATAGAGAAAGAGAAATTTTTAATAGCGAAGAAGGGAAAAAATTGCTTAAAGAATGGAACCTACCCTTAAATTTGACGGGAATAGGTTCTATCGCGGTAGGATACCCTGCCGAAATTCCCGACGCTAAACCCAGAAAAGAAAATTATATAGTAAAAGTCTAATCAATTTAATATAAAAACAAACGTTATTTTTTTAACGAAAGTTTGTAAAATGTAAAAAACTCTTTAAACCTTACGATTTATTTTTCATATACTGTAAGTATGAAAATTTATGAGTATTCAAGGGAAAAATGCGTTGACTACGCATTAAAATGGGCTCTTAAAAGAAATGAAAAATATTACAATTACGAACGTATAGGCGGGGATTGCACGAATTTTGCTTCTCAATGCGTTTATTGCGGAGCAAACGCTATGAACTTCAATTTTAATAACGGTTGGTACTATATAAACCCTAATGATAAATCCCATTCTTGGACGGGTGTGGAATTTTTTTACAAGTTTTTAACTTCTAATAACGGCGTAGGTCCTTTTGGAGAAGTAACGGAAATTTCCAACGTGTTAAAAGGGGACGTAATACAACTAGGCAATCAAAAAAAGTTTTTTCACACGCTTATAGTTTGCGATATAAAAAACGGCGTTCCCCTAGTTTGTTGTCATTCCGCCGACGCACTACTAAAACCGCTTACGTATTTTAACTACAAACGTTTAAGAGTAATTACCGTTAAAGGTTTTAGAAAATAAAATAATTACGCTATATATAATAGCTTATTTTCTTCACACGAGGATACTTCCGCTAGTTTTATTTGATTTTAGAGTTTTAGGGGCGTGGCAAATATTTGCCACGCCCCTATTTTTGCAGTATAAAAATACGGCGATTTTTATCGCCGTAAAACACTAATCTCCGTAACCGTCAGGATTTTTAAACTGCCAATTAAGAGAATCTCTACACATATCGTCCAAAGTTTTTGTCGCTTTAAAACCAATTACTTTATACGCAAGCGACGGGTCTGCGTAACATTGAGCAACGTCCCCCGCACGACGAGCAACGATTTTATAAGGAATTTCTCTTCCGAGAGATTTAGAAAACGCTTTAATAACATCTAAAACGGAATATCCTTTACCCGTACCTAGATTTACTATAAACAAACCGCTATTCGTAAGCAATTTTTTAACTGCCTGAACGTGTCCGATAGCTAAATCTACAACGTGAATATAATCTCTTACACACGTTCCGTCGGGAGTGTCGTAATCGTTTCCGAAAACGTTAAGATACGGACGTTTACCTATTGCAACTTGCGTTATATAAGGACAAAGATTGTTAGGAATACCATTCGGGTCTTCGCCTATTAAACCTGATTCGTGAGCTCCGATAGGATTAAAATAACGTAAAATAGCAATATTGAAAGAATTATCTGCTTTATATAAATCTTTAAGTATGTATTCGATAAATAATTTAGTGCTTCCGTAAGGGCTGTTAGTGGAAAGCGGGAAATCTTCCGTAATCGGAACGGTAGCAGGATTGCCATAGACTGTTGCAGAAGAAGAAAATACTATATTTTTACAGTTAAATTCTCTCATAACTTCTATTAAAGCAATCATTCCGCCGATATTGTTATGATAATATTCGATAGGTTTAGCACACGATTCTCCAACCGCTTTGTAACCTGCAAAATTTATAACTGCATCTATTTTATGAGCGGAGAAAATTTTTCTCATGGCGTCTTTATCTAAAACGTCTACTTTATAAAAAGTTATTTTTTTACCCGTAATTTTTTCAACTCTTTTAATAGCCTCTTCTTTACTGTTAAAAAGATTATCTACTACTATTACATCATAACCTGCATTTGTCAATTCTACCACGGTATGAGTTCCGATATAGCCTGCGCCACCCGGCACTAAAATTGTTGCCATTTCCTTGCCTCCTGATTGTCTTTTTTTTAGTATAACACACTTTTTTTAAAATGTATATATTTATTTTTTAATTTTTCAAGATTTTTAATCTTCTAAATCTTTAATTTCAGCTCCGCCGTTATCGTCAATATCTTCGGCTTTGTTACGACTTTTTACCTTTACGCTATTCAAAGGAAAATCTTTATAAATTACGGCGCCGTCGCGTTGCTCGAATTTAACTTTTACTAAATAAGTGAGCATATTGTTAGATACAACTACCCCTTTACCGTCGGGAGTTCCCACTTCGCTACCGATTTTAGGCATTTTGGAAAAAGTTTCGCTATAATGCGGATTTTCGTATTCTAAACAGCACATAAGTCTACCGCAAAGTCCGCTTATTTTGCCGGGATTTAACGATAGTCCTTGAACTTTCGCCATTTTTATAGTAACTTTTTTAAAGTTGGAAATTGTTCCCGCACAACAACATTCTCTACCGCAAGGACCTAAACCGCCAAGCATTTTAACTTCATCCCGCGCTCCGATTTGTCTTAATTCTATCCTCGTATGAAAAGCAAAAGCTAAATCTTTAACTAAGTCCCTAAAATCTATACGAGAAGGCGCGGAAAAATAGAACACCGCTTTGCTTCCGTCAAAGGCGAATTCTATATCGACCAGTTTCATATCAAGTTTATGTTTTTCTATTTTTTCTTGCGCGACGCTAAAAGCATTTTTTTCTTTTTTTTCACATTCGGCTACTTTTTCTTCGTCTTTTAAAGTAGCTTTTCTCATAATCGGCTTTAAAGGAGAAGTTATTTCGGAATCGTTTAATTCCTTAGGCTCTATTATAACCGTCCCGTATTCTACTCCCCTTGCCGTTTCTACTATTACACCCGAGCCTTTTTTATAATCTTCTTCTCCCGGATTAAAGTAATATACTTTTGAGGAATGATTAAATTTTATTCCTACAATTTTTGCCATTTATATTTTACCTCCAACAGCGAATACAGCAAATCGTCCGCCAGCATAGAAAAGTTTGCGTTGAAAAACAAAGCTTTTTCGTAAGAAGAACATTTTTCTATCAGTTCTATGCAAGCGCCCGTAGAGTATTCGTTTGACAAAGCCCGAACTAAATCTAAATCATTTTCCGAAAAGAAATAAAACGAGTTTTGTCCGCTATGAAATTTAGCTAAATCGGAAAATACTATTTTAAAAAGATTTACGATTTTTCCTACGTTATCTTTGGTTATAAACTTAGAATAATAAGGTATTTGCGGACTTTTTTTCATAGAAGATAGTATTTGCTTAACTATTTCTTTTTCTCTTTCTACCTGATTGTATAAAATTTTGGTTTTTTCTAAATATCCGCCCGATAAAGACGCGGAAGTTGTTAGTTTTTCGACGTCGGGACAAACGGGCGCTAAGATTTTTACGATTTCCGTTTCGTCCAAAGGCGAAATTTCTATTTTTTTCGCCCTAGATTTAATCGTGGGCAAAATTTTATACTCGTTAGACCCCGCTAAAAGAAAATAAACGTTTTGGGGCGGAGTTTCCAACGTTTTTAACAATTTGTTTTGCGCCTTTTCGTTGACGAGAGAAAAATCCGAAATTAAATAAACTTTTTTATCTTTTTCAACGGGCTTTAAATTAGAATCCGCAATAATTTCGTCTATATCTTCAACTAAAATTTTATCTTTAAAAACGCACTTACAATCCGGTAAAATTTCCTTATCTATTAGTTTGCAAGTCCTACAACTATTGCACGCTAAACCGTTATCGCACAAAAGTATTTTTGCGTATTCCTTTAAATAAACTGGCAAATTTACGTCTTGACAAACAATTAAATACGCATGCGTGGTTTTTCCGTTTTTAACGTCGCTTTCTATTATGCGATAAGCTTTATCCTTATACATTTATAATTCCCTTTTCTTTAAGTAAGGCAACTATTTTTTTATTAGTTTCGTATTTCGTACCCGAACAATCTACCGATATAATTCTATCGGGATTATCTGCTTGTAACTTTTTATATCCGCTATAAACTTTTTGATGAAATTCGTTTCCCAAAAGTTCTATTCTATCGTTTTTATCCGCTCCGCCCTTTCTTAAAAAAGCGTCGGAAGAGTTAATATCTAAAAAAACCGTTAAGTCGGGAACACCGTAAGTTAAGGCGAAAACGTTGATTTTTTCCACAAACTCTTTACCCAGCCCCCTTGCGTAAGCTTGATACGCAAAAGAAGAGTCGTAATATCTATCGCATATCACGAGCTTTCCGTCCGCTAAATACGGTAAAATTTTCTCTTTTAAAAGTTGAACTCTGCTAGATGAGTATAACAACGCTTCGCACTCGGGAGAAATTTCGTTGTTTTTATCGAGTATTATTTCTCTTATTTTTTCGCTGACTTGCGTTCCGCCGGGTTCTCTCGTCAAAAAATAATCTATATTATGCTCGTCCAAATACTCGCATAACAGCCTTACCTGAGTAGATTTACCCGCGCCTTCGCAACCTTCTATCGTAACGAATTTGCCTTTCATTTTAGCCTTGCGATATGTCTAGTATTTTTACTTCGTAGCTTCCGTTAGGAGCTTTTACGGTAACGGTTTCGCCCTTTTTAGCTCCGAGCAAAGCTTCTCCCAAAGCCGATTCGTTAGAAATTTTACCTACCTTTAAATCGGTTTCCGTAGTTCCGACGATATAATATTCGGCTTCTTCGTTCATATCTAAATCTAAAATTTTAACTTTACAACCGATAGAAACTTTATCGGTTGACCCTTTTTTAATAATTACGGCGTATTTTAAAGTATAAGTTAATTCTTCTATTTCTCCGTTAATTTTCCCTTGCTCTTCTCTTGCCGCATGATATTCTGCATTTTCCGATAAGTCGCCTTGTTCTTTTGCGATTTTAATTCTTTCTATAACTTCGGGATTAGCTACGTTTCTTAAATAATCGAGCCTTTCCTTTGCTTCTTTATAACCTTCTTCGGTAAGATAAAATTTATTTTCCTCAGCCATTTTTATTCTCCTTAATGGTTTATTTTTAATTTTTTATCGACATATAGCCCGACTTATTCGTGAATAAGTATAGCTTTTATACGTCTTACGCCCGCAGACGAAGATTGTTCTTTAATAATTTTGAACTTTCCTAATTCCTTAGTGTTTTTAGCGTGCGGTCCACCGCAAATTTCTTTGGAATATTTGCCTATCGTATAAACTTTTACTTTTTCGCCGTACTTACTTTCGAATAATCCCGTAGCTCCGCTTTGTTTAGCTTCTTCTAAGGACATTTCTTGCATTTGTACGTCTACGCCCGCTTGTATAGCTTCGTTTACGAAATCCTCTACTTGCACTATTTCTTCTTTGGTCATAGGGCGAGAGAAATTAAAGTCGAAACGCAATCTTTCAACGGTGATATTAGAACCCTTTTGACAAACGTCGGGCGATAAGATTTTTCTAAGCCCCGCTTGTAAAAGGTGCGTTGCGGTGTGGAGTCTTGCGGTTTCTTCGTTGCTTTCCGCAAGTCCGCCTTTAAACTTTTGTTCTCCGCCGACGCTGGATTTTGCTTGATGTTCGGCTTGCGCCTTTTTATAACCTTCTTCATCAACCGTGTAACCTTGCTCTTTTGCAAGTTCCATAGTTATTTCCAACGGAAAACCGTAAGTGTCGTACAAACGGAACGCCGTTTTCCCGGGGAATACGTTTCCTTGAACGTGAGTTATTACTTTGTTAAATTCTTTTAATCCTTCTACCAACGTTTTAGAAAATTTCTCTTCTTCTTTGTTGAGTTCGGTTTGAATTTTTTCTTTGTTTTGTTCAAGTTCGGGATATACGGCTTTGTATTTTTCGATAAAGCATTCCGCCACCTTAGACAAACTCTTTTCGGGCAAATCTACCTTTCTTCCGAATCTAACCGCCCTTCTAATCAATCTTCTTAAAACGTAACCTTGGTCTACGTTAGAAGGTACTATTCCGTTTTTATCCCCTAACATAAACACGCTTGTTCTAACGTGGTCTAATATAATTCTAAACGCCCTTGTTGTTTCTTCGTCCTTACCGTATTCTTTACCCGTAAGCTCGCAAAGTTTTTCCCTTGCCGAATCGAATAAATCGGTTTCGTAAACCGAAGATTTTTCGTTTAAAATACTTATGGTTCTGTCTAACCCCATTCCCGTATCTACGTTTCTTTGTTTTAGTTTGGAATAATTGCCGTTTTCGTCTTTATAAAATTCCATAAAAACGTCGTTCCAAATTTCCAAATATTTACCGCAATCGCACGCGGGGGAACAAGTGGGAGAACAAGGCGGATAACCCCTGTCTATAAACATTTCGGTATCGGGTCCGCAAGGTCCCGTTTTACCTGCAATCCACCAGTTGTTTTTCTTTGGTAAAAAGAATATTTTTTCCTTAGGAATTCCGCATTTTTCCCAAATGGAAGCCGATAGCTCGTCCCTTTGAGCGTCGTCGTCGCCCGCAAATACGGTAACGGCAAGTTTTTCTTTGGGAATACCTAAATATTTCTCGTCCGTTAAAAATTCGTAACTCCAAGAAATCGCTTCTTCTTTAAAGTAATCTCCTAGCGACCAGTTGCCGAGCATTTCGAAAAAAGTACAGTGAGAAGAATCTCCTACTTCTTCTATATCGCCCGTTCTTACGCATTTTTGACAATCCGTAAGTCTAGTTCCCGCAGGGTGTTTTTCCCCTAAAAGATAGGGAACTAACGGGTGCATACCCGCAGTCGTAAACAATACCGACGGGTCGTTTTCGGGTATTAAACTCGCGCTGTCAATGATGTGATGTCCTTTGCTTTTAAAAAAGTTAAGGTACATTTCTCTTAAAGTTTCGCTATTTATTTTTTTCATTTTATCTCCTGTTAGCGTTAGCCGATTGCGATATTGGTTTTGTCTAACAATCGTTACTTGCTAATCCCTTATTTCTTACTTATTTCGTATCCCGACGGCGTATTTTTAACGACGTAACCTTTTTCTGTTATTATCGCCCTTTTTTCGTCCGCTACCGCCCAATTTTTTACGGCTCTTGCCTGTTGCATTTCTTCAGCTAAGCTTATTATTTCTTGCGGAATTTCTTGTTTGACTTCTTGTACTTTGTCTAAGTCAAGACCTAAAACTTCGTCGAATTTAACCGCTAAATCGTAAATATCTTTACTCGGCGTTTCTTTAAGCATCGTCCATAAAACGCCTAACGCTTCGGGAACGTTTAAGTCGTCGGCAATGGCTCTTTCGAAATCGGCGGAATATTTATCCAAAATTTCTTTATCCGTTTTAGTCGTGGAATTTTTGTGTTTTAAAATTAAAGAACACAGTCTTTCGTATCCCGCTTTCGCGCTGTCCATAGCTTCGAACGTAAAGTTTAGTTTTTTACGATAATGCGTGTTTAAACAAAAATATCTAAACACCATAGGCGAATACCCTTTTTCTTGCAAATCGCTAACCGTATAAACGTTTCCGAGCGACTTACTCATTTTACCGCCGTCCACAAGCATAAATTCGCCGTGCATCCAAAACTTAGCGGGAATTTTTCCCGTTTCGGCGTAGCTTTGCGCTATTTCGTTTTCGTGGTGAATCGGAATATGGTCTACTCCGCCCGTGTGAATATCGAAAACGTCGCCCAAATATTCTCTGCTCATAGTCGAACATTCTATATGCCAACCGGGATACCCCATTCCCCACGGACTTTCCCATTGCATAATGTGTTCTTTGGGAGCTTTTTTCCATAAAGCGAAATCGTAAGGATTGCGTTTTTCGTCGTTTACTTCTACCCTTGCGCCCGCTTGTCTGTCGTCCGCTTTGGACTTAGATAACATTCCGTACTGCGGAAATTTAGAAATATCGTAATAAATGCCGTCGCTGGTTTCGTAGCCGTATCCCTTTTTGACTAAATCCATTACGAATTCTTCCATTTGCTTAATATGGTCGGTAGCCTTACAAATTATTTCGGGTCTGCCGATATTTAATTTATCGAAATCGGCAAGAAACGCTTCCGTATAGCGTTTTGCTATTTCCCAAGGGTCTACTTTTAAAGCTTTCGCCCTTTTTTCCATTTTATCTTCGCCGTTATCCCCGTCGTCGGTTAAATGTCCTACGTCCGTAATGTTCATAACGCCTTTTACGGTATAGCCTTCGTATCTTAACGCTCTACGAAGTAAGTCCATAAAAATATAGGTCCTTAAATTGCCTATATGGGCGTAATTGTAAACGGTAAGTCCGCAAGAATACATCCTTACTTGATTGCTTCCGTCGCAAGGCGCAAATTCTTCTTTTTTACCGCTTAAAGTATTGTAAAACTTCATATTTCTCCTTAATTTTTGACAAAAATTATACGAAATTTACCCAAAAAACAATAATATCGCTCTTTTGACAAATTATCGCTTGTTATATTGAGTACATACTACTCTATTATAATAATATAGTAGTAATTTTAGCACAATCGCATTTTTTTTGCAATATTTTTGCAATAAGTTAAAAAATAATAAAAAAATAAATTGCAAAAAAATAAGAAAAGTTATATACTCTATACATATTTTTAGAAGGAAGTGTACAAATGCTCGATATTAAACTCATAACGGAAAATCCGCAATTAGTTAAAGAAAGACTTGCAAAAAAAGGTTGCAACGTAGATTTTACGGAAGTTTTAAAGTTTAACGAAGAAAGAAAAACGCTTATCAGCGAAGGCGAACAATTAAAAGCGAAAAGAAATAAAGTTTCGAGTTCTATTCCCGCCTTAAAGAAAGAAGGCAAACCCGTTGACGCAATTTTTGCCGAAATGAGAGAAATTGGCGAAACCATCGCTAAATACGACGAAAAAGTAAAGGAATTAGATAACGCTATTTTCGATTTCGTTTCTAAACTCCCGAATATGCCCGACGACGATTTATTGCCCGGCGAAAAAGAAAATAACCGAGTAGTAAAAGTTTTCGGCTCTAAACCCGAGTTCGATTTTAAAGCTAAAAACCACGTTGACCTTTGCACCGATTTAGGTATGATTGACTACGAAAGGGGCGTTAAATTATCGGGTAACGGTTACTGGATTTATAGGGGCGTAGGTTCTAGATTAGAATGGGCTTTACTTAACTTTTTCGTTTCCGAACACTTAGCCGACGGCTACGAATTTATTCTTCCCCCGCATATGTTAGGCTATAACTGCGGTTTCGGCGCGGGACAATTCCCCAAATTTGCCGACGAAGTTTACTGGATTAAAGACGAAGAAGGCGACATTAAAAAATCCAAATTTATGTTACCTACCGCGGAAACGGCGTTAGTAAATATGTACGCAGGCGAAATTTTGGACGAATCTAAACTTCCTATGAAATTTTTCGCATACACCCCCTGCTATCGTAAAGAAGCGGGAAGTTATAGAAGCGAAGAAAGGGGAATGATTAGGGGACATCAGTTCGATAAAGTAGAAATGGTTCAATACGCTCACCCCGACCACAGCAAAGAAGCTTTCGAAGAATTAGTAAATAAAGCTTGCTCTTTGGTAGAAAAATTAGGTCTTCATTTTAGACTTTCTAAACTCGCCGCAGGCGACTGCTCCGCAAGTATGGCAAGAACTTACGACGTAGAAGTTTGGATTCCGAGTATGGGTATTTATAAAGAAGTCAGCTCTGTTTCTAACGCAAACGATTATCAAGCAAGAAGAAATAACACTAGATACCGCGACTCCTTAACGGGAAAAACGAACTTCGTTCACACGCTTAACGGTAGCGGTCTTGCAACGAGTAGAATTATGCCCGCAATAGTAGAACAATATCAAAACGCAGACGGTTCGGTTACCGTTCCCGAAGTTTTGAGAAAGTTTATGGGCGGACAAGAAGTTATTAAAAAAATCTAATTTACTTTTAAATTTAACTTAAAAGATTTTTACTTCTAGGGGTAGCGAATTTTTCGTCTACCCTTTTTATATAATTTTCGTCGGTATAATGTTTGTTTTTTGCCGATGAGAAAACTTTAATAATCAACTTATAGGACGACTTATGAAGAATTATAGGCTTACTTTTTTCGGGGCTTGTTTGTGTTTTTTTCTGCAAGCGTTAGTTATAAACATTTATCCGTTTTTCTTTACCGCATTTAACAATTTATACGGAATTTCCTTGCAAAAGCTAACGTATTTAACGTTTATTATTTTTGCGGTTCAGTTTTCTATAGACGCGTTCGGATATAAACTGGCGGATAAACTCGGTTATAGGAAATCGTTGTTTTTATGTAACGCTTGCATTTTTTTAGGTTTTACAACCATTTGCATATTGATAAAAATAATCAATCCTTTTATTGCGATAATTATTTCTATAATATTTTCTAGCTTTGGCGGTGGAATTATAGAAACTATTTCTTCTCCGATGGTAGAAGCTTTGCCTTTTGAAAATAAATCGGCTAAAATGTCATTACTACACTCGTTTTACTGCTGGGGACACTTATTTACAATATTATTTTCAACGTTGTTAAGACTAATTATCCCTACCGAAAAATGGTATTTTTGTCTGCTAATATGGGCAATTCTTCCTATTATCAATACTTTGGTATTTATTAAAGCACCCATAAAAGAATTACAGTCAACCGAAGAACTTTGCTCTTCTAAAAGCTTGTTTAAACAAAAAACGTATATTTTTATGCTTATAGCTATCCTTTTTGCAGGAGCGATAGAGCAAGGTTTAGCGCAATGGATTTCTTACTTTGCCGAAAATACTCTTAAAATGGATAAAACGAAAGGAGATTTATCGGCTACTTGTATTTTTGCCTTATGTATGGCTTTATCCCGAACTTTTTACGGCGTTAAAGGCGGAAAATTGAATTTAGGCAAAGCTTTAATTATAAGTTCTTTATGCGCATTTGCAGGACTTATTTGTATCGCCCTGGAAATAAAATGGTTATCCGTTGCAGGAATAGTTTTAGCGGGACTTGCTATCGGAATTTTATGGCCTGGAATACTTAGTTTTACAACTTCGTCAGGAGTAAACGGCGGAACGAAAATGTATTCGTTTTTTGCGCTTGCGGGGGACGCGGGATGTTTACTAGGACCTATGCTTATAGGCTTTATTGCGTCAGCATCTGGTTTTAAGGTAGGAATTTCGGTAAATTCTTTAAGCGGATTATTTATTGCAATGCTGGTTTTATTAGCGATAAAAAATTCAATGAAAAATAAAAAAATACACTGAATTAAAGCAATAAACTAAAACGGCAAATTAAAATATTTCTTAAAGTAACAAGTAAAAAAACAAGTTCCATTACCAAATAAAAACACACGTAAAAGTAAAGCCCGTAGCAATTTTGCCACGGGCTTATTTACGTTTAAATTTTAATTTATTTAATTTTCTTTACTTCGAGAAGGAGCTATTGCCCCCGCAAAAAATATAATACTGATAAGGGTTAAAATACCGAATCTACCACCCCCGCAAATAACGATTGCGTATAACAAAAATACGTTTATGGATATTTGAAAAAAGCAAAGTTTACTATGTATCGTATTATTGTATAAAAATATTTTTATAGACAACATTGTCGAAACAATTAAAATAAGACAGCACACTATAAACGCAAAAATAACGTTATATTTTGCCCATTTCCTACTTTCAAGCTGATATATAATTTTAAACGTACCCGTATTTAGCATTTTTACCGCTCTAACTATTAAAATTATTGCGCCTATTATATTTATCAACGCCCCTAAATATTGTAAATCTTCCTTACTCTTATCCATAAGTGCTCCTAATTTAGACAAGTTTTCTTGACTGTTTTTTAATATTATAGCAAAGAATTCTTACCGTGTCAACGCAATAGGTAAAAAAACTTGTATAATTTCCTTAAAAAAGAGAAAGGATAATAAGTATGGTCGTGTTTGTGGAACGGCTTAATAAACTGTTAAGCGAAAACAAAATAACTAAATACAAACTTGCAAAAGACTTAAAAGTTAGCAAGCAAACCGTACTGTACTGGTGTAACGGTATAAACGAACCGAAAATTTCTTATTTAAAACAGTTGGCCGAATACTTTGACGTAACTGCCGACTATTTATTAGGTTTAGATGATATTATTTAATTTCCATCATTTTTATTTATACTCTTATACTTTATCTAAACACATTTACTTAAATTTATACAATTTATTGCAATGCGCTATACAAATTCTACGCAAAACGGCAAGATTTTTACATATAATTTAATGCGACAAATATTGCCCGTAAAGACAACCTTTACGGGCAATATTTTTTAAAATTTTTTATTTAAAAATCAATAATTTTCTTCCGCAATAGTTCCAAACTAAAACTATGCACGTCATAACGCATTTACAAATCCACCATTTCCATTCTTCGCCTAAAAATTTTGTAGTTGAAAATAGTTTTACGGTCGGCAATAACTTCATTCCGAGCAGTATTCCCGCCTGCGTTAGTCCAAGACCTATTAGTCCTATTACCGTAAATAAAAGCAAAGATTTTTTGGAAGTAGCTTCTTTTTTATTTTTAACGTGTTTAAACACGAAACCGATAGATAATATCCAGTTTACAGCGTTTCCCGTTAAAAAACCTACCGCAGTCGAAATAACAAGCGACCACGTTTCCCCCACCAAACTTGGTTTTACAAGCCAGTGGTAAAAAACGTACGCCATAAAATAATCGGCTATCGTAGCAATTCCGCCAACTATTAAAAATCTTAAAATTTCGTTAAAAAGCTGTTTTTTAGTTTGCTTTTCGTGTTTTTCTTCTTGTAATTCTTCTTGCATAATCATTCCTTTAAGCAAATAAAAAATATAAACTGCTAGTTGCCACCAGCGTTATTATGGCCAAACTAAAAGTAATAGAACTCATTACTTTACCTACTTTGTTTCCGCTAGCAGAATATCTATTTTCAAATTTGCCGACGCCGATAGCAAAAACTAATATTAAAGGCATTATATACCTAAAATCCATAGTGCAGGCGTAAGGCATTTTTATATTGAAATAAATAAACGCCAAAATTTGCGAAAACGCCAAAATGCAAACGAAAATAAAGTCGGCTACGTTTTCCCTTGATTTTTGACTTTTTTCTTTAAAATCTTTTCTTCCGAAACTTATTGCGGAATATATTGTCGTTACTAAAAACAATATTAAAAACAAGAATGAAAACGCTATTGCGTTTACCGCTAAACATTCGAAGTTTAAATATTCGTATTCGCCCATTAAAGCCGTTCTAATGGCAAAATTCAAAACGTTATAATGGAAATTAAACGGTTTTGCCCATACCGAACCTATATACTGCTCTTTATCCGTACATAAAATAAAACGTTGGAAAAAGCTATGCGCTCCCGTTTCCAGCGCGGGATTTAACCCGCTTTCTCCCCAAACGTACCCGAATTTTTGTCCGTATTTTTTGTAGGCGAAAACGGTATGCCAAAATACGAGCGGTACGCAAATAACTAAAAATGCAACGAATTGCAATATTATTGTCTTAACGGGTAAAGCTCCTTCTTTTTTACCGCAAGAACGAATAAACTCGTAAATAAACACGAACGCAATAGGAATACAAATAATCGCGCTATTTAATTTTGTGGAAGTTGCTAAACCTATAAAAATGGCGATAAGCAACATATTGCCCCACTTTTTACCGTTTTTCCACCATTTTACGGAATAGTATAACGCTATTATACATAAAGTAAACGCTAACGGGTCGTTATTCAATGCCCCCGCAAATATAATCAGACGGGGAAACAAAACAACTATTGCGGAGCTTAACGCAAGCCCCCTGCCTTTTATTCCCATAAGTATTAGCGTTTTTACCATTACGAAACTAGCAATAAAAGAATACATAACGGATAAAACGTTACAAGACGAATAAAGGTAATATCTATAATCGTCTATATAGCCCGGTTTTCCGTCAAGATAGGAGCTAATAGAAAAGTTTGCGTCTATTTTTTGAACGAAAGAAGTTATTTGGTTAAACAACTTCATAAATCCCGCTTGCATTACCGCGTTTAACGGCGGATGATAAAATTGCCCTTCGTTGGTTGTGGGGAATTTACCCGTAGAATAAAACGTCCAAGCGTAACCTTCGTGTCCGTAATCCCAAGAGCTATCTCCCCAAACGTCGTGCTGACGGTGTCCTACGGGAGTATAAAGTGCGTATCCTAATTTTAAAACGTAACCAATAGACAATAGTATCGTTATTTTATAGCTCGTTTTTATTCTTTTAGAAATCAAAAATTTTATCGCTACGATAGACAAACTTACCAACAATAAAAAGTGAGCTAAATCTTGCGGTTTTACGCCCTTTTCATCGTTACGCCACCAAATGTTTCTTATTTTAAACTCTCTTAATCTCGGTTTTAAGACTATATATAAAACTATGGTGGAAACGAATATTAAAAAGTAAATTAAAAAATGCAAGAATAGGTTTAAAAATTCCTTTTTAAGCCTTTTATCCCTTAAAATTTCAGTCATTTTTCTTACCTTTTTCTTTCTTTTCTTCTTTCTTATCCTTTTCTTCGTGGTATTCTTTTTCGGTGTTTACGTCCCACAATTCGCTTTTATCTTTTCCGTTTAAAATTGCGTCTACGCAAACCATTGCCGTTGCCATAGAGTGGTCCATATTGTTATATCTATGCTGACCGTTTCTCCCCACGCAGTAAAGATTGTCTATTTCGTTTAAATAATTTTTAACTACGTCAAAATTTTCGTAAGTCCCGAAATATGCGGGATAAGCTTTTTTAACGTGAACTATCGTAGAATCGAACACGTTTTCACTACTCTCTATTACGTTTATTTTTACTAATTCGTCAATGGCTTTTTTAATAAATTCGTCGTCGGGACAAGTCCAAGCTTCGTCGCCTTCGTTGCAGAAATACTCTAAACCTATCCAAATTTTATCTTCGTCGCTAACCATATAAGGCGACCAGTTATTAAATATTTGTATTCTCCCGAGTTTTACGTCCCTTTCCTGAACGTATATCCAACAATCGGGAACGATATTATTTATGGTTTTTATTTTCGTTTTGTTTTCTACTTTTAATTTATCTAATAAAAGTCCTACCGTAATAAAATCTCTATACGGCAAATTTACGGCGGTGTCGTAAACTTCTAAAGGGGAATTTTCTTGACCGATTGCGACTAATAAGTCTTTTATCGGCATAGAAGAAATATAATAATCGGCAGTATATTCGGTTTGTTCGCCCTTGTCGTTTTCAGCTATTACCGATTTAATTTTTCCGTCTTGTAAATTGATTTTAACTACGGTTTGATTTTTTATAATCTCTCCGCCCCTTGCCAAAATATCTTCCGCCATAGTTTCGTAAAGCTGTCCCGGACCCTTTTTAGGATACATAAACTGCTCTATTAAACTAGTTTCTACTTTGGAATTTTTCTTTCTAAAAGGCTTTGCAAGCGCGTTTTTTATGGCTTTCCATATAGATAAACCTTTTACCCTTTGCGCGCCCCAATCGGCGGAAATATTGCTCGGATGAACGCCCCAAACTTTTTCGGTATAATCTTCGAAAAACATAGAATATAACGGCTTTCCGAAACGATTTATATAAAAGTTTTCTAAATTGTCTTCTTTTCTCTTATGAAAACAACTGCCTATATATCCAAATCCCGCTTTCATCGTGCGTTTAAAGCCCATATTTTTAAAAGTGGAAAATTTTAGGGATATGGGATAATCGAAAAATTTACGCAAGAAAAGTATTCTTGAAATTCTATCCCTTATGAGCATAGTTTCGTCTACTTTTTCGGGGTCGGGACCGTTTTCGACTAAGGGTTTATATCTATTTAAAACTAAATCGTCTTTTGCGGGCTGACCTTGAACGGGAAGAAAGTGTTTCCAAATTTCAACTACTTTTTCGTCTTTGGAAAAAAATCTATGTCCGCCTATATCCATACGATTGCCTTTATAGTTTACCGTACGCGAAATTCCGCCGACAAAATTTTCAGCTTCTAAAATAATGGGATGCACGTCCGATTTAGTTAAAAATTCGTATCCCGCAGTAAGTCCCGCAGGTCCTGCGCCGATAATTAAAGCTGTTTTCTTTTCCATGTCCACTCCCAAAAAAGTATTTTTTTGAATTATTTTTATTTTTTTAAAACAAAAAAATCAAGCATTTTTTAAACGATTATCAATTTCGTTAAAGCGTGATAATAAAAATATTATACCACTTAGCGCCGTTTTTTTCAATAGATATGAAATAAAAAACATATTTCTAAAAAAGATAAAAAATCTTAAAAATCATTTTACTTAAATAACGGATTATCTATTTCTAACGTAGTTTTTACACGGTAACTTAAACTTAAAATATCTGCAACGCCTATCCTGTTTTTAGCATAATAATAGCGATTGTTTGTAAAAACAATCGCTTAACTTTAGCTTTTATTTACCGATTCTTTTTTATGTAACGGAGCTCCGCAATAAACGCATTTGATTTCGCTTTTTTTATTTTGACCACCGCAATAAGAGCAATCTATAAACAAATCGTCGTAAGTAGGTTTTACTGGCAACGGGGGAACGCTTGTTTGTCGGGGTTGAACATTTTTTGTTTCAATTTGAGTGGCGGAAACTTCTTTTTCTTCTCTACCAAACAAAAATCTAAAAAATTTAAAAATATATTTTATAATTTTTCCAACTATTCTAAACGCAACTAAAAAACATAAAATTATTATACCTATCGCTATAATTATAAATATTTCCATAGTTTCTCCGTAAGACTATTAAAGTATATATTATTAAATATATGTCAACAATAATATTAACCGTCTTGTTCTAATAAAAGTTTTTTAAATAAAATTTAAAATATTTTACACGATTATAAAAATTTTCGCCTTTTAAATAAAACATCTTATTTAAAAAACAAATTAGTTTTTGCATTAAAAAGGTAAATTTTAATAAAGAACATTCTCGTTTTAAATACAATATTAGCGTTAAATATAAAAAACGACTTAAATAATACAAATAAATATAGTGAAATAGTTATATAAAAAGTAACCAAAACACTTTATATAAAAACAGTCGAAATACTTTATATAAGAAACAGCTAAAATTATATAAAAAAAACAGCCGACACGAATAAAATTCGTATCGACTATTTACTGAAATACGGCAACTACCTATCCTCCCAAGCCGTTGCCAGCTAAGTACTTTCGGCGTAATTGAGCTTAACTTCTGTGTTCGAA